>Ga0208189_1000027_pt1 | contig 92989 bp, 93 predicted proteins | sample June2015DPH_10_5_FD_184702 | JGI IMG/M metagenome (GOLD analysis project Ga0208189, IMG submission 184702) | Peatland microbial communities from SPRUCE experiment site at the Marcell Experimental Forest, Minnesota, USA - June2015DPH_10_40... | ecosystem: Environmental > Terrestrial > Soil >... | reverse complement strand
TTCAGCGCAAACAGTGCGTTCAACTGACGCCGCTTGCCGCGATCCAGGTTGAGCCAGCTGGTCAAAAGCAACCAGCGCTTCCCCCGTACCAGATCCCGCGCGGCTCCTCCTTTGCGGAAGAACTCCGTCCGCCTTGCCATCTACAGCTTCATGTTTGGACCGAAGATGAAAGCGGCGTGTCCGATGTGCAGTTCCATCATCGACGCTCTGAACGCCACGGTAGTCCATGGCTCGCAGCGCGTGAATCTTGCGTTCGTGGCGAAGTCTCCACTGGAAAGAATCCGCACCTTCGCACGCGAGCGTGGATGGAACCGCTTGCGTCTTCTTTCCTCCTCCAGCAACAACTACAATCGCGACTACTACGGCGAAAATTCTGAGGGAGGCCAGCAGCCCTCGCTGAATGTCTTTGTTCGCCGCAATGGGAAGGTTCACCACTTTTCCATTCCGAGCTTCTCTTGGTCGCGCCCGAGCCGGGGCAGAACCAGCGCCACGTCGACATGATTTGGCCGCTGTGGAACCTGCTGGATTTCACCCCCGAAGGCCGGGGAACGGACTGGTACCCAAGTCTGACCTACCGCTGACCAGCCACTTACCCAGCGGCGCTGATTTGAAATACGGTACGCAGTTTCAGTTGTTCCTTAGTACGGCCCGATGATTCCGGCAATTGCGCGGGACGCCGGCGGCCGCGACGCTTCAGCGTCTTTCGTGTCCAGGACATCCAGATACTTCAGGCCGGAGCCGGTGTTGAAGAGGACTACCGTGTCGTCGGAGTCGAAGAAGCTACTGGCTAGGAGCTTCTGGTAGGCGACCAAGGATGCGGCCCCTTCGGGCGCGGCGAAAACGCCTTCGACTTGCGCCCAGTGGCGAGTGGCGACGAGAATTTCCGCGTCGGTGGCGGCGAGGGCCAAGCCCCCACTTTGTTTCAAGATGTCGAGGATCAAGTAGTCGCCGTACGGCTTCGGCACGCGGAGGCCAGAGGCCAAGGTCGAGGCATGGGGCCACATTTCTGAAGCCGGGCGGCCTTCATCCCATGCTTTAACGATGGGGGCGCATCCTGAAGATTGCACGCTGATCATGTTCGGGCGCTCGGAGCCGATGAAACCGAGTTGCTCAAGTTCGTCGAAGGCCTTCCACATACCGAGCAGGCCAACGCCACCACCAGTAGGATAGATAATGCCTTGCGGAAGTTTCCAGCCGAGTTGTTCGGCGACTTCGTAGCCCATGGTCTTCTTGCCTTCGACGCGGTAGGGTTCCTTGGTGGTGGAAACGTCGAACCATCCTTCTGTGGACCACGCAGGTTTTTCTTTGAGCTCGGCAACTTTGCGGGCGCAATCGGAGATGAGGCCGTCGACCAGGGTGACGTGCGCGCCGTAGTAGTCGCACTCGATGCGGTTGGCCATAGGAACATCTTTAGGCATGAAGATGTGGGCTTCGATGTTGGCGGCGGCGGCGTAGGCGGCGAGGGCTCCGGCGGCATTTCCGGCAGAGGGGATGGCGAGCTTCTTCAGGCCGAAATGGCGGGCCATGGTGACGGCGGCGGAGAGTCCGCGAGCTTTGAAAGAGCCGGTGGGATTCAGGCCTTCGTCTTTGATGAAGACATTGGGGAATTCCCGGCTGCGCAGCATCGGAGTGAATCCTTCGCCGAGTGAAACCGGCGCGGCTTCTGGAAGTACGGCGTCGTAACGCCACATGGTGGGAGCGAGTGGAAGCAGCGATGCCGGCGAGAAAGTTTTTCTGATGTTCTGGAGATCGTAGCGTGCGTAGAGGATTCCGCCGTCTTTCGGGCAAATGGTTTGAGGACGGTCGGCGGGAAAATGTTCGCCGCAGCGGGTGCATTCGAGATGAGTCGGCCGGGACACAGAGAGAGTTTATCAGGCGTGAGAGCGCAGTGGTTCACACATGCAGTAGCCGTTCGCGTGGCTTCTAGTAGATGGGACTTCGGGCGGGGACGAAGATGACTGCCGCGTCGTCCCCGTTGAGCAGTTGCCAACTGGGAGTTTCGGCAAGAACGTTGGCTAGGGCGGAGTCTTTGGGAATGACCACATACCGAACCGGATACTGCTCAAGAAAGTCTTGCCATCCTGGTTCGGCGTGCATCATCTTCAAGTAGGACTTGAGAAATGCTTCGCCGTAGAAATCGTGGCGGTCATCGACAGCGACTTTTACTCGCGGATAAAGCCGGTAGATTAGATAACCGCCCCAGTAATCTGGGGCGAACACGGGACCTTGTCCATGTTTCGTTTCCAGACAGCTTACAGCGCCTGCCGGAAAGCGCTTGCCGTCAAAGTGAGCGTCCATCAGCGGCGTGACGCCAAGCTTGCCTCCATGGAAGGTAATCCAGCAGGTCAGTACGATTCCAGCGATGGGCCAAAGATGAGCGTGGAGGCTTGATTCGATGACTTGCATCCGTTGAAAGAAATGCTGGGGTATTGATTGCGATCTCGATGCGCTCCGCCGTCTGGCGAATAGCTCTGCAAGCTCTTGAGTCGTGTCTGAAAGCCACGGCCCAATCATCAGAATTAACAGCAGGGACGACACTGGGATGTTTCGTGATGCGTACAGCCCTGAATACACCGCAAACATCACGACCAGGACTTCGCTTGCTCGGAACTCGCCCGCCTCGCGCCTTTTGGCCGCCAAGGCTACAAATGTAAGCAGCAACAACACGGCGAAACACCTCTGCGCCACACCGTGAAAATTCGGCGATTGAAACTCATCAATGTGGTCCATCAGGAAGCGATTTGAAAGATAGCGGGAGATATGGACGTGCAACCTCCAACCGTAAGGATTTGCGAGCGTTGCCAGCGCGCTCAATATGCCAATGACGGCGAGGTCCCGAGTGCGCTTCCCTGCCCTTATTTTTTGCAAAACGTCTTCAAACCGATCTTCTTTTAACCTGAACCATTGCCAGGCCGCACTGAGCCAGTAAATTCCGAGGAGCACGAAGCCCAGGAGAAATCCTCCGTGAACATTAACCCAGACAAGCATCAGCGGCGGCAGCAGCCACAAGAAAAGCCGGCGGCCATCGGCGGGAGAGTCATTGGCTTTTCTCTCGGATGACTCCAGAACCCAAAACCATAGCACGGTGAACAACCAGCTCACGACATGAGGCCGCGCAAGAAAATGAATCATAGACGCTGATGCCGCTAGGAGCACAAGAGCAAGAGCCACAAGAAAATTCGTGCCCCGGCGCAGAAGTAAACGAAACGTCCACGAAAAGGTCAGAGCGATGATCGGGGCTGTGAAGAAGACTACACCGTTCAGACCCGCGACTCTGTCCAACCAGCCGACGAGCACATCGTAGATCCACTCCCAAGCGAACCAGGGGTGGCCGGCCATGGTCGAAGAAAATGGATCGAGGTGGGGAATCGCATGGGTCGCCAGAATCAGCTGCCCGGTGCGAATATGCCAGCCGATTCCCGCATCGCCCAGCAAACGCACTGACAGAGTTGTGAACGCGAGCAACCCAAGCAGGGCGATGAAAATCAAATCTCCGATCGAGGGAATAAGCCATCGCACGTACTTATGTATGAGCGTGGGAAGAAGATTTTCCTTTCCAGAACTTTTGGAGCTGACTGTCATCGCGCTGAATCTTATAGAGTGACGCAATGAACGGCAAGCCTACATATCGAGTTGTGATTGTGGGAGCGGGCTTCGGCGGCCTGAATGCAGCCACGGCTCTGGCGGGCGCGGACTTGAAAATCACGGTGATCGATCAGAAGAACTATCACACCTTCCAGCCTCTGCTTTATCAGGTGGCGACGGCGGGTTTGTCGCCCGGTGAAATTGCAGAGCCCATCCGGTCAATCCTTCGGCGGCATAAAAACGTCGAGGTGCTGATGGCGGAGGTTACGGGCTTCGACCTGGAACGGCGGGTGGTGCAAACGGCAGATCGGGAAGTTCCCTACGATTCTCTCATCGTTGCCGCCGGTGCTAGCCACGCCTATTTCGGCCACGACGAGTGGGAACCTCTTGCACCCGGACTCAAGACGATCGAGGACGCGCTCGAAATCCGGCGACGCGTTCTGCTGGCCTTCGAACTCGCGGAGCGCCGCGCCGCCGCCGGCGAACCCGACCACCCATTACATTTTGTTGTGGTCGGAGCCGGGCCTACTGGAGTGGAACTCGCTGGAACTTTAGCAGAAATATGCCGTCATGCTCTAGCTCATGATTTTCGCTCGATCGATCCGCGGCGCACTCATATCCATCTCATCGAAGGCGGCCAGCATGTGCTTCCGGCGTATCCCGAAGATCTTTCGCGGAGCGCTCTGGAACAACTGCAGCGCCTGGGCGTGGAAGTGCTTACCAGTGCCATGGTTACGAAGATAGAGCCTGGCGTCATTTCTATGGGCAAAACAAGGATGAAAGCGGCCGTTATTTTGTGGGCGGCGGGCGTGGCCGCTTCGCCGCTCGGCAAGAAGCTGGGCGCTTCGGTCGATCGCGCGGGACGGGTACTGGTGCAGCCAGATCTCAGCATTGCAGATCATCCGGAAGTTTTCGTCATCGGAGATCTCGCGGCGCTCAAGGACGCATCGGGCAAGCTGTTGCCCGGTGTGGCACCTCTGGCCATTCTGCAGGGGCGCTTTGTGGCCAAGCTCGTTCGGCGGGAAATTAAACTCGGCGAAACTGCGCACGGTCGATCCGAGCCGCGCGAGCCTTTTCATTACCGGGATAAGGGCAGCTTAGCTACGATCGGCCGCGCTGCAGCCGTCGCGCAGTTTGGTAAGATTCACATCTCTGGATTCTTGGCGTGGCTGGCTTGGCTGTTTATCCACATTCTTTTTCTGATTGGTTTCCAAAACCGTGCGCTGGTCCTTATCCAGTGGGCATGGTCGTATTTCACGTACGAACGGGGTGCCCGGCTGATCACCGGCAGTACGAATCTTCCTGGGTGGAATGCCCTGATATCCGCGGATGGTGGCGCCGTTGAACGCGAACAAGAAATTCCTGCCGTGATCCGTAAATAGGAGTAAGAATATTCCTGAGGGCGATAGCCGACTCATGAAACGCATTCCAATTTCTCGAATCCTTCTCGGCCTCATAGCAATTCTTGTTCTTAGCTCCGTCTCCTCCGCCGAAATCCTCAAGATCGTTGTCGATGACACCATTCAGCCTATCACGCAGGAATATATCTCCCGGGCGATTGACGAGGCCCGGCGACGCAACGATCAAGCTGTATTGATCGAGATCAATACGCCGGGAGGGCTGGTTGATTCCACGCGCAAGATCATCGAGAAGATTACCTCGTCGCAGGTTCCGGTTATTGTTTACGTCGCACCTAGCGGCAGCCGGGCGGGTTCGGCTGGAATCTTCATCCTGGAAGTGGCCGACGTCGCAGCCATGGCAGCGGGAACCAACGCGGGCGCGGCGCACCCCGTCTTGATTGGTCCGTTCGCGCCCAAAATTGACGACGAGATGAAGCGCAAAATTGAGAACGATACTGCGGCTCTCATGCGCTCGGTCGCTTCCAAACGCGGGCGCAATGTCGAAGTCGCCGAAAGTGCCGTGCTCGAGTCCAAGTCATTCACTGAACAGGAAGCGCTTTCACAGCACCTGATCGACTACGTGGCCTCCAGCGAGGAGGACCTTTTCCGGCAGATGGAAGGCAAGAGTTTTAAGCGCTTCAATGGACAAGAGGTGATGCTGAAGCTCTCCGGCCAGCCGATCGCTCCTTTCGACATGACGCTGAAGGAACGCATTCTCGGTTATTTAATGGACCCGAACGTTTCGTTCATCCTGCTAGCCATCGGAGCGCTCGCGCTTTATGCGGAGTTCAATCATCCCGGCGCGGTGATTCCCGGAACTGTGGGCGTCGTCTTCATTTTGATCGCGGCTTTTGCTCTGAATCTGCTGCCTACGCGCTTTGCCGCGCTGGTGCTGATTCTCGGGGCATTCGCGCTGTTTGCCGCCGAGGCTAAATTTGCGAGCCACGGAGTTCTCACTGTTGGTGGCATCGCGCTTCTCACCCTGGGAGGCCTACTGCTTGTGGATTCGCCCATCCCAGAAATGCGAGTCCACCTGCTGACAGCACTCGCCGTGAGTATCCCTTTAGGATTGATCACCGCGTTTCTGATGAGCATTGCTCTCAAAGCTCGCCGCAACAAGTTGGTCTCAGGCGCGCAGGGACTGATCGGCGAAACCGGAATCGCCCAGACCGCGCTTTCCCCGCGCGGCAAGATTTTTGTCCACGGTGAACTCTGGGATGCCGTCTCGTCCTCCGACGTGTCAATCGGCGAATCGGTGGTGGTGCGCCGGGTCGACGGACTGCTGCTCCAAGTGGAGCCCTTGGTCGTAGTGCGCCCTGTTCCGGCGATTCCCTAATTTGGCTGCGCACCAGCGCAAGCAACCGCTTCAGTCCGAATTCCACGCCTTCACGCGTCTATTGCGTTACAATCCGCCTCAGCGGCACCTGTGTGTTTTGAGTAGTGGAGGCGTTATCATGGAAATTTCTTTTGGCTTCACTGCAGTGGTCGTCATCATCATCGTCATCTACCTGATCAGCTCGATCAAGATTCTGGCTGAGTATGAGCGCGGCGTCATTTTCCGGCTTGGACGCCTTCTGACTACCGCTAAGGGTCCCGGCATAGCTCTGGTTTTCAGCCCCATCGACCGCATCGTCCGGGTGTCGCTGCGACAGGAAGCACTTGAAGTTCCGCCGCAAGACATCATCACCCGCGACAACGTTACGCTGAAAGTGAACGCCGTCATTTTTCTTCGAGTGATCGATCCGAACAAAGCCGTGGTGGAAGTCTCCAATTATGTCTACCAGACGTCACAGTTTGCGCAGACTACTCTGCGTTCTGTCCTTGGAGAACAGGAACTCGACGAACTGCTCGCTCATCGCGAAAAGATTAATCTGCGGCTGCAAAGCATCCTCGACCAGCACACCTCACCCTGGGGCGTGAAGGTGACGAACGTCGAGGTGAAGCAGGTCGACATGCCAGAATCCATGCTGCGTGCCATGGCCAAGCAGGCTGAGGCCGAGCGCGAGAAGCGGTCCAAGATTATCCACGCGGAGGGTGAGTTCTCAGCGGCGCAGCGACTGGTGGACGCGGCGCATTTGCTGGCCACCGAGCCAGTCAGCGTTCAACTGCGCTACTTGCAGACCTTGACGGAAATCGGCGTCGAGAAAAATACGACTGTCATCTTCCCCGTGCCCGTGGATTTCTTTTCGGGCTTGCAGAAGATGTTAGGCAAAGTTGGCGATGATACAGCGCCGGTGCCGAAGTCCGCATAGTTTCGATAGCCAGCTGATGTTGCGTTGATTTCCGATCGGTCGCAATGCTCGCGTCAATTTCAAGGAAACGGCTAAGGCTTTGTCACAGGACACTGAAATCACGTTAGGCACCACGAAGCTGCTGGGCCTTTTCTTCGGCCTGGTAGCGATCTGCGCTGTGTTCTTCGCGGCCGGCTACACCCTCGGGCGCAAGTCAGACTCTGGCCTGTCTGGTGCTACGACGTTGGCTCCGCTGGCTACATCCAATGGCGCCAAACCTGCGGGCTCGGGCGCTGCCCCTTCGGCACCCATGACATTTTATAAAGCGGTGGAGCAGCAGACCACCAATCCGCAACTGACACCGGCATCAGCTGCTGCCGGGACCGCGAACTCGTCGGCTGCTCCGTCCCCTGGGGGGCAAGCCGCCACTTCTTCGCCGACTACATCCTCATCGGGCAGGTCGTCATCAGGCGCAGAATCGCAGGGCACGCAGACCGCCAATCCGCCCGATCCCATGGCCGCTATTCCAGCGACCGGTTATTTCGTGCAGGTGGCTGCCGTAACCAAGCAGGACGACGCGGATGCCTTGGTGGATGCTCTCAAGAAAAAACAGTATCCCGCTTTTGTGGCCAGCAATGCCGCAACCGACAAGCTGTTTCGCGTCCAAGTGGGACCGTTCGGCGACATCAAAGAGGCGGAAGCCATGCGCTCCCGGCTGATCAACGACGGATATAACCCGATTCTCAAGAAGTGAAGTCTCCCTATGAAGCGTGAGCGCCTGTTGAACCGCCGAGTGGTTTTCAAGCTACACGGCATGGACCCACTCGATGCCACCATTCTCAAGGAGGACGAAAGTGGGTACTGGATTCGCGGGGGAACTCTGGCCGGTGAACTCGATCAATCCAATTGTTCGCTGCCGGAAAGCGATGTCCGCTACCTCGAGTTCAGCCGAATTGAGTGGCTGCGCGCCCCGCGCCAACGTTCTTGCTGATTCTCTATCCGGATTCTGCATATTAACAGCGGTCAATTTAGAAGATAATAGTGGTCTACCCGATGACGACTTCGGTGACATCCCTCGACAGCACCCTCCACGCCATCGCCGACCCCACACGACGCCGTATCCTCGGCGCCCTGAAACAGTGCGGTAACGGCTCCGCCAGCAAGAATAACGGCCTGTGTGCTGGCGACATTGAGGAACGTGTGCATCTCTCGCAGCCAACAATCTCTCATCACATGGCGATTCTGACGAAGGCCGGCTTAGTGGAGGCGGTGAAGCAGGGGCAATGGCGGTGGTACCGCCGCAATGAAAAAGCTCTTCGACGATTAGTGAAGAGTTTGCGCTCGCAGCTGTGATGCGGGGATGCCTCTAGCTTGCCGAAGCCGCAGCCGCGTGTGCTTTCTGCAACAGCCGTCGCGCTTGCGAAATCAGGTCCGCCACTTCAAAGGGTTTTACAAGGAAGGGAATGTTGTTTTCCTGCAAGAACATTCTCTCATCGCTCTGTTCGACGTTGGAGAACGTGAACAGTGTGTGATTCTCCATGCCTGAGCAATTCTGTTTGAGCCATGAGTAGGCCTCTTTCGCGTGCCAATCGCCAGGCATTTTGCCGCTCATGATCACCGCGTCGAAGGGCTCGGAGAGCAGACGCGTCTTCACGTCTTCGCTCCTGTTCGCAGTCACCACGTTGGCTCCGGCACCGGTGAGCACGTCGCGCTCAAACTCCAGCACCGCTTCTTCTTCCTCGACCAGAAGCACCCGGCCCTGGATGGCGCCTTCGCGCTTTGGTAGAGCGACCGGGGCAGCTTCCAGCGCAGCGCCCGCGGGCACTGCTATCGGCAGCCGCACTTCAATCACTGCTCCGCCTTCCGAAGCATTGTGCGCCGTAATGTCGCCCCCGTGTTCCTTCACAATTCCGTAGCAGATGCTGAGCCCCAGTCCCGTTCCTTTCCCGACATTCTTGGTGGTATAGAAGGGATCGAAAATTCTCTTGGGGTCCTTGATTCCGGGCCCGTCATCGGCAAATTGAGTGGCCACGAAGCGGCTGTCGCAAAAAACCCGAATTTTCAGTTTTCCTGAGCGCCCCGTTTCCAAAACGGCGTCGACGGCGTTGTTTATGATGTTCAGAAAGACTTGCTCAATCTGATGGGGATCGGCAACCACCATCGCGGGCTCGGATCCCAAGTCTTTTTCGACAGCGATGTGGTTGACTTTGAGATCGTAGTCACGGAGGGCAAGAGTCTCCTCCAGCACCTTCCGGACGTCAACCTCCGAACGCTCGGGCTTTCTCTGACGAGCGAAGGAAAGCAGATTCTGCACCACGCGATGCGTGCGCTGCGCCTGTTTGAACATCTTACCCACATAGTCTTGCGCGCGTTCGTTCAAGCCTTCGCTTTCCAGCAGTTGCGCGTAACCTAGAATTGCAGTCAACGGATTATTCAGTTCGTGAGCCACGCCCGCGATCAGTTGGCCCACGGCCGACATCTTCTCGCTCTGCAAAAGCTGTTCCTGCGTGCGCCGCAGATCTTCGTAAGCCTTGCAAGTCTCTTCGTACAATCGAACTTTCTCGATGGTGGTTGCCAATTGACGGCTGATGGCCACGAGCAGGTTTTCCTCGCCGCTGGAATATTCGTACTCCACGTGGCTGCGAAGTCCCATCATGCCGATTGGGCTGTCCTTGCCCCAGAACAGCACCCAGATCCAGGAACCGTCGCTGCTGGAACGGATGAAGTCCGCCACTGCTCCAGTGAGATGGGGAAGGTATTCCGCAGTGATGACTTCGGCGCGCGACCGCATGACCAGGTCACCAAAGCCATCCGCAAAGCTGATTTCTGCCGGGCGCGATTTGTCGCGGCTGCGGGGTCCCCAGGCGGCCCGGCGCCGATAGGTTGGGGCGTCAGAGTCGGAAAGATATACCGCTCCGCTCTCCGCGCCAAATAGCGACACCACCTGCCGCAGCGTCAGGTTAAGGATTTCATCGAGATCGAAGGACTGCGTTGCCACCACTGCCATCGCGTTCAGCGCGTTGAGTTCACGGTTGCGGCGGCGCATTTCGTCTTCGGCTCGGCGCTTCTCGGTCACGTCCAGAACGAAGCCCTGATAGCGTTCGACATTTCCCGCAGCGTCGCGAGTGGCAAAGCTGCTTTCGGCCGCCAGCAGCAGCGTCCCATTCTGCCGCCGCATGGTCACGTCGAAGTTGCGGACGTAATTCTGTTGGTCGATAGCCTTGTGAAAAGCGTCCCGCTGGCCGGCGTCCACGCGAATGTCTTCGTCCAAGTTCAGGGTGAGCAAGTCTTCTCGTCGCTGGTATCCCAGCATGTGCACAAAAGCGTCGTTGCAATCGAGCAAGCGACCGCTGGGCGTCGCCACGTAAACTCCTTCTTGGACTTGGTCGAACAGCAGACGATATTTTTCTTCCGCCGAACGCCGTTCCGTGATGTCGCGGACGATGTGGATGGTGCCCTTCTGTTTGCTTCCCTGCTCGGTATACGACGAACTGGAGACTAGGGAGAAACCGCCAAAGCAAGGGTCGGCACCTTCAGTAATTTCTTCGTCACCGCGGGCGCAGTAAGGACATCCAGTCCACTCCCCCAAACCGTGCGGCAATACCGACTCGCAGGTGCTGCCAATCACGTCCGCGGACGATTGTTCCAATTGCTCGAGCAAGATTTGGTTGGCTTTGATGATACGGAAATCAGCGTCGTGCGCCAGGATGATGTCGTGAACTGAATCAAACGTGTTTCTCCACTGCCGCTGCGAGCGCAACACCTGCTCCAACAGACGGAAGTTCTCCACTGCGATTCCTAATTGGCGGCCGCAGGTTTCGAGGAATTCGACTTCCTCGGCCGTCAGTTTTCTTTCCCGCGCACTGCCTAGAAGCAGCAATCCGATTGGCGCTTTCTTGCCGAGTACTGGCACCATCAACAAATTCTGGATTTTTTCCGACTTCAGCAAGTGCTCATCTTCGGGACTTGTGTCGCCTCTTCGGATTGGCTCGGGCTTGCCCTGCTCCAGAGTCTGCAATACATTCGCGGTCATCTCTGCGATTCCCACTTCGCGCAGGAATTCCGCGGAAACTCCAACCGCGTGGGTGGCCACTAGATGTCCGCCCTCGATCAAGCGGAACCACGCGGCCTTACACCTGGTCAGCCGCTGCAGCTCTTCGAGCGCCTTGTCCATCATGCCGCCCTGCTGTTGCGCGAGGACAATGCTCTCAGTCAAAGCACGCATCACGTTCAATCGTTGGTTACGTGCGCATGCTTCCTGAAACACAACCAACAAGATGGTTACTCCCAGAGCGATGTCCACAGCAGCAAAGACTCCGGCCGGAACCTGGTTGGTGAAAGGAGGCCAATTCAGATGCTGGGCGAGAAGAAACGCAGCGAGCATCCACGAGGCCATCTCACGACGGCCGCGGCGGGCGCGTAACAATGCAATCGCTGCGGTCAGGAGAATGATTCGATAAGAGACTTCGAGAGCAACACGCAGAGGTAATGAATCGGACCAAAGAAGAACGCGGGCGACGGCAAAGCCTGCTGTGCTCAAGGTGACCGCAGCCAGCGGCGCCAGCAGATTCCGTTCCCGGATATATACAAAAACCGCCCCGGCAAACAGGCCGATCGCGATTACGAATGCCGCTTGCTCAACTGCGGGAACGTAACGAGCTGGAATATGCATTCCCGCGCCATGTTTCTCCACCAAACGTGATGTAACTAAGAGCGTCCACGCCGCCGTCCAAACTGCAAGATAGCGTTCGCGGAATACCGACAGCACCAGCAGTGAAGCTGCCAGGATAATCAGCAGCGCACACTCGCCGGGCTTCAGCCGGGCGACGGCTGGCTGCGCAACGGTATTCCAAGTGGACCAAAGGGAAGCGGTCATCTTAATTAAATCAGGTTCAGGCACACCTTTCAGACGTGACACTGCCTGGCTTCTGAATATCACGCTTGGGACTTATCTCGATGGTCTTTCCGGACCTGGATGGTTACTTTCGGCATCTCACGTGTAGGGTAGAATCGCCGATAGTATCCCTGAGACACCCATGGGCCCCGACTGCATTCTCGTAGTGGACGACGAAGAGGCAATTCGCGAAATTGTCTGCGCCACCCTGGTCGTCGCCGGTTACACCTGCAAACAGGCAGGGTCCGGCATGGAAGCCTTGGCCTTGCTCAATTCCGGCGATGTCTTCGAGCTCATGCTTTCGGACCTGATGATGGCGGACCTGGATGGCATCGGGTTGCTTGAACGCGCCAAAGAAAAATTCCCAGACATGCCCGTCGTAATGGTCACGGCGGTCCATGACATTTCCGTGGCTCTGGCCGCCATCCGCAATGGCGCTTATGACTACGTGCTGAAGCCCTTCGAACGCGAACAATTGCTGAACGCAGTGCGACGAGCTCTGGAAAATCGCCGCCTCAAAGTGGAGAATCGCACATATCAAACGAATTTAGAGTCGCTAGTCGAAGCCCGCACCGACCAACTCCAAGCGGCCGTGTCGGAACTGGAGCGCTCCTACGACATCACGCTGGAAGCTTTGGGCGACGCGCTAGACCTCAGAGACGCCGAAACCGAAGGCCACTCCCGCCGCGTCACCGCTTTCACAATTGCGATTGCCCGCAACATGGGCGTGCCCCGCGAACAAATCCTAGTCATCGCCCGGGGTGCTTTCCTCCACGACATCGGCAAAATGGCCATTCCCGATAACATCCTGCTCAAGCCCGGAAAGTTGGATGATGCCGAAAGAGAGATCATGCGCGAGCATTGCTATCGCGGCTACCAGATGCTCAAGAAAATCCCGTTCCTCGCCGAAGCTTGCGAGATTGTTTACTCCCACCAAGAGCACTTCGATGGCTCCGGCTATCCTCGCGGTCTGAAAGGCAAGGAGATTCACCTGGGTGCCCGAATTTTCTCCGTCGCCGACACCCTTGACGCTATTGTGTCCGACCGCCCCTATCGTCCGGCGAGGTCGTTCGCCGAGGCTCGCAAGGAAATCCAGGCCTGGGCCGGCCGCCAGTTCGATCCCGAGGTTGTTGACGTTTTTCTGAAGATGCCCGACAACGTCTTCGAAGACCTCCGTCGCGAGATCAACTCTCAGACCTATCCCTCATTCACTTCCTCCGCCAGCGCCAAGGGTGCATCTTAGGCTGCACGGCGGCTTGACGCTTGAGGCCCGTTTCCCTTGCAACAACAGACTGTCCCGGCGTTCTTATCAATGGAGCTATCCTCGCCGTACAATGAGAAGAATTCCAGACTCAGCTTTCATCATTCATCATGGAGGTATCTCATGAAATCTGCAGTCTATGTTCTGGCCCTGATCGTTACGGCCGCCGCCTGCTTTGCGCAGGAGCACCCGGCCCTCACCGCGCTCCCGAATTCTGTGTACGTGAGTGCCGACGGCAAATTTGAAGCGGCTCCCGACACGGCGGTGATCCAGTTCAACATCTCCGTACAGGAAGATACATCTCAGGCCGCTTACCAACATGCTTCCAAAGACGCCGAGCAGGTTCGCCAGGTTCTGCTTGCCAACGGCATCGAACCTAAGGCCGCCAACATCGGATTCTTCTCGGTTCAGCCGATGTATGAGTGGAAACCGAAACAGAAAGTAATTGGGTACCGCGTCACCACCGACGTCACACTCAAACTGAAGGATTTTTCGAAGATTGGCCCGATCACTCAGCAACTTGCGGAGGCCAACGTCAGCGAAAGACAGACGCTGAACTACACGCTGGAGAATATTGACGAAGTCAAGAATAAAGCTGTCGAAGACGCATACCGCCGAGCCCGCAACTCTGCTGAGACCGTCGCCCGCGCCAGCGGCCGGACTCTGGGAGAACTTTCCTACGCCTCCGTCGATACCTTCGAGAATCAGCGCATCCCAGTCCCGCACATGGCCCGCGCAGTGTCAGCCATGGCCAGTTCCGCCCCACCGTCGCCCACGGAAGAGTTCACGCCGCAAAACGTAACAGTGACGGCGCACGTGAATGCGTTTTTCAATTTGAAGTAGGGATTATCCGACTTCTTTCGAGTTCCGCATCGATGGTCTACGGCGTCGCCTTCGCGACCGCGATGCGGCTTGCATCCACGGTGATCGGACGCTGAATCTCCATCTCGATCGACGTTCCAACATCCAGCTTCACATCACTGCCGCGCTTCAGCAGAGCCCACCCAATGCCGGCAGCAGCACCAATTCCCGCTCCAATCCGCGCTCCGTTCAGCCCTCCGGTGGCCAACCCTCCCGCCGTCGCACCGCCCATGGTTCCGTACACGCCACCTTTGGCTGCATCCTCGATTCTTTTCCCGGTGTCGCTGTCCTGCTGGATCGTTCCCTCCGAATCCTTCACCGATTTGTTATCTGCCCCCGGAGTGTTCTCGACCGACGCCGGCAAAATTACCGTGTATCCGCTGGGATAAATCATGGAAGTAAAGTGCATCAGGATCTCCGCCCGTCCCTTCCCGTGCCCGGCACGCTCCACATGCGCAATCTTCCCCTGAACGTAAGACCCCGCCGGCACAATCACACGATTGTCAGCAACAAACGGAAATGCCGTTTCGGCGTAAACCGCATCGCCTTCGCGGGCATTCTTGGTGGAGATCGCCTGCTTCAGCGACAGCGGAATCTTCGTTCCTGCAGGAATCGTAACCGCATTGGGATCGGGAGCTGGTGCGGGACTTGCGGGAGTGGCAAAATTCGCCGGAGCTGACTGGTCCACCGACTTGGCAGTTGGCGGCGCACCTTCCTGCCCGAACGCTATCCCCGAAACCAGCAGCATCGTCCACAGAACGCGCATCAGAACCTCCCGAGACAGGTCAAGCACCTCAGACGCAGAAGTGTCAGGCCGAGAATACCACGCCATTAGCGGCTAGGATGCTGCTTTCCCAGTTCCGGGGTGCCTGGGGAGCATTCCAAGCTGTCGCCAATCCTGGAATAACTCCGGTGCGTGGCAGGTCGGTTGCGAGACAATGGGCATGGCTGATCGGGTGATCATAATGACCTCTGCCGAGATTCTCAGGCAATTCGTAATCGCCATCAATAATCACGACGTAAAGGCTCTGACGGCGCTGATGACAGACGACCATGTATTTGTGGACTCAGTGGGCAATCGAGTGCACAGCGCGGCATCCATGGAGGTTGGATGGCGCAGCTATTTCGCGATGTGTCCGGACTACTGGATTCAAACAGACTATGTGATAGCGGAAGGTGACGTTGTGTTAGCAGTGGGGGAGGCGGGTGGAACTATAGACGGAGTGTTGTGGCGGACGCCCGCGGCCTGGAAGGCAGTGACCCGTGACGGCGAGGTCGTGGAATGGCGGGTGTTCGCTGACAACAAGCCAGTGTCCGAGATCCTAGCAAGGCGGCAGCAGTAGCACCTCTCAAACCTGGCCCTGCTCACGCCTAATAGGTCAGATACTTCTTCCTAACCGCCTCAAACTTCTCCAATCCCTCCTGCCAGTCCTGCGCAATCCGCCGCGGATCCCTCCCCGCCAGCAGGCCAAGGTAAGCCGCCTGGTTCACCAGTAACTCCGCCATAAGCTCCATCTCGTAGTCCGTCGGATACAGCTTCTGCAACGCCGCCGCCAGCTCGATCCCTAACTCCGGCGCATCCAGCGCATTCCGTTCGGTTAGAACCACATTCACGCCTTCGCATTTCTGTCCGGCATAGTTGCTTGCCGTAGGCGTGAATGTCACCGGAACAAATCTAACTCCAGCAATCCCGCGTGCATTCAAATACGCGGCCAGTTCTCGGCTGTTGATCCACGGCGCGCCCACCAATTCAAACGGAGTATCCGTCCCGCGCCCCACCGAAACATTCGTCCCTTCAATCAGTGCAACTCCAGGATACAACGCCGCCTCCGTCACGCTCCGCAAGTTCGGCGAGGGATTTACCCAAGCCAGCCCAGTCGAATCAAACCAGTCCCCGCGCTGCCAGCCTTCCATCGGCACGACGGTCAGCCTGGCATTGATATTCCGCTCGGCATTGAACATCTTCGCTAGCTCGCCCATTGTCATGCCGTGCCGCACCGGCACCGTCCAATAATTCGTAAAGTTCTCGCGTCCCGCATCCGATACCGGACCTTGGACAAACGATCCCGTGATGGGATTCGGCCGGTCCAGCACAATCACCTCGATGCCCGCCTTATGCGCTGCCTCCAAGAAATATCCCAGTGTGGTCTCGTAGGTATAAAATCGCACCCCCGCATCCTGAAGATCGATCACCACTGCATCCAGATTCTTCACCACATCGAGCGACGGCCGCCGCGCCGCATCCGTAGCGCCATACACGCTATAAACCGGCACACCAGTCGTAGCATCCTTCGAGCTGTTGATGTCGGTCGTGTCCAGCGTCCCAGTAACCCCGTGCTCGGGACTGAAGATCGCCTCCAGCGAAACTCCTTGCGCGTGTACCAGCACATCGATTGTGCGTTGTCCCTCCGCATCCACTCCCGTCTGGTTGGTCAGCAGCCCAACCCGCTTTTTGCGACCGGCAACTTGCAGCACATCGAACCCGTGCGTCTCCAGCACGTCGATCCCATTCTTTACTGTGCCGTTCCGGGTGCCCATGCGCCGTGCCGCGCTCTGCGCCTCGTTGTAACCGGTAATGCTCTGCCAGCGCAGCGCCTCTTGCTCGCTCGTGCTCAGCAGCAGCGCCGCAGCCACCGCCGTCGCCACCTTCGACCGCAAGGCAATCGCATTCCCCTTTCCCCGCGGATGCACCGCATTCGTCAGTAGAATGATGTAAGTCTCGGTCGTTGGATCGATCCACATCGATGTTCCCGTAAATCCGGTGTGCCCATAGCCTCCTACGGGTAGCAGATCGCCGCGATTCGACGAGAACGGAGAATCAATGTCCCAGCCAAATCCGCGCAGCACGGGCGCTGACGGAGGCTGCTCTGGACGCGTCATCTTCTCCACGGACTGCGCCGACAGAATTCCTCCGCCCCCATTCAGCAATGCCTGCGCGAATTTCGCCAAATCATCTCCCGTCGAAAACAATCCCGCCTGCCCCGCCACGCCGCCCATTCGTCGTGCCGTCGGATCATGCACCACCCCACGCAACATGTGCTCATTCTCGTCATATTGCGTAGGCGCAATCTTTGCCCGCCACGCCACCGGAGGCACGAACCGCGTATGCATCATCTTCAGCCGCGCAAAAATATGCCGCGCAGCATACTCATCCAGCCCCTCACCTGAAACCCGCTCTACCAGCGCGCCCAGCACAATAAAGTCGACGTCACTGTAGGAAAACTTCGACCCCGGAGCGTCTTCCGGCCTCTCCGCAAACGCCATACGGTAAGCCGTTTCCTTCCCCTCCCACGCCGTTCTTAAGTCTAGATCCGGATCGAGTCCCGAATAGTGCGTCAGCAATTGCCGCACCGTAATGTCCTCTTTTCCGTTCTGCGAAAACTCGGGCAGATATTTCGCCACCGGATCGTTCAGCCGCACCTTGCCCTGTTCCACCAACTGCATCACAGCCGTTGTGGTCGCAATCACCTTGGTCAAAGACGCCAGATCAAAAATCGTATCCAGCGTCATCGTTTCGCGCCGCGGCTCCAACGCCCGATCCCCATAAGCCCTGCGGTAGATCACCTGCCCATTGTGACCGACCACGAGGACGGCCCCGGGAATCTGTCTCTCATGAATAGCCTGCTGGATGATGGCGTCCACCGCGCCCGGACGCGTCGCGGCCACGGGACGCTTAGCATCTGCCACAGCCTCTGCCGGAGTGTCAGCAATAACAAAGGGAAGCGTAATCATGAAGACGACGCACCAGCACGAGATCAGCCGGAGTGAACTGAACCAGCGTGCCGCACCCTTTCGCATTTCTTGCGAAACGGTGCGAATGCGCTGCCACGTAAGCGAGTTTGACTGAGGAGGAAGGATGCTCTGACTCTACACAACCCCGGCGGTATGACTCAAGAAACTCAAGTAAGGGGGTGCCACTTATGCCATATCATGGAATTCTGAATGAGGAAGCACTCTCCACCCGGTGTCGCCGCTCTGAATAGCAATCCGTCGTCGCCGCTGCTCGATACCCTTGAGCGCCAAGACGGGATCTTCGCTCGCCCCTACTCCATCTTGCAAGAAGCCATCGCCCAGCACGCGTTCCCCGCCGCTTCCATCGCCATCACTCATTGTGGAGGCCTCGTCGCCCTCAAAGCCTTCGGCCGCTTCACCTACGAACCCAACTCACCCGCCGTCACTCCCACCACGCTTTTCGATCTTGCCTCCGTCACCAAAATTGTCGCCACTACATCCATGGCAATGCTTCTGTATGAACGTGGCCTGCTTGATCTTGATGCCCCAGTCGATGCCATCGTCCCCGAATTTTTGCAGGCTGTATCAGATGCTCGCCGCCACAATGTAACCCTTCGCATGCTCCTGGCACACTCTTCGGGCTTGCCTGCGTATGAAAAGTTATTCCTGAGGGCGCACACACGCGACGAACTGCTTCAGGCCGCCTTCGCCACTCCTCTCGCTTCCAATCCCGGCTCCCGCGCCGACTATAGCGACATCGGATTCATCCTCCTTGGCGTCGCCCTCGAACGCATCGCCGATGAATCTCTGGATCGCTTCTGCCAGCGCGAACTCTTTGCTCCTCTCGGCATGATCAACACAACTTTTAATCCACCGAAAGAGATTCGCGCCCAGATCCCTCCTACAACCGATGATCGCAGCTTCCGTCATCGCCTCATCCAAGGAGAAGTGCAAGACGAAAACGCCAGCGTCCTCGGTGGCGTAGCCGGGCACGCTGGAGTGTTTTCCACCGCCGCGGATCTCGCCCGTTTCGCCCACGCGATACTCAACGCCGGACGCACGGTTTTGCGCAACACCGAAACCATCGCCCTATTCACGCGGCGCGAATCCGTGCCCCCAGGCACATCGCGGGCGCTCGGATGGGACACACCTTCTGCGCTCTCGCAGTCGGGAAACTATTTCCGCCCGACATCCTTCGGCCATCTTGGTTATACGGGAACGTCGCTATGGGTCGACCCCGACCGGCAACTGTCGATTACTTTGCTAACCAACCGAACCTGGCGCGACTGTTCCAATCAAGCGATCAAACAAGTCCGACCCAGATTTCACGACGCCGTCATAGAAGCGCTGGAGAAGTCCGTTTAACAAGTGTGGAAGAGTGGGACCTTCGGCGCCCCACAAAGCGGTTAGAATGGAAGGGGCTTTGTCACCGCAGTCTCTTCAGGCCGTCTCAATCCCGAAAGGCTCCGCACTTGAAACCAACCCGCAAGTCCAAGTTAAGCCTGCGCCGGCTTCGCACCGAACAGTCTAACGAAACAGCCCGGGACCTTGACTGTAAGTCCTCCCTCGCCATTGCACGCCTGATCAATGCTGAAGACGCTACTGTGGCACGAGCCGTCGGACGCGTGTTGCCGCAGATTGCACGCGCCATCGATTTAGTGGCTGCCGAGCTGCGCCATGGCGGTCGCCTCATCTATGTCGGGGCAGGAACAAGCGGCCGCATCGCCGCCCTCGATGCCGCCGAGTGCTCTCCCACGTTCAACATCGATCGCGTCCAGTTCATGATCGCCGGAGGCCCCAAAGCTCTAGCCTCCGACTCCGAGATCAGCGAGGACGACTCCAAGCAAGGTCGTGATGAAATGTCTCGCCGAAAGCCGGGAAAGCACGACGTCGTCATCGGCATTGCTTCCAGTGGCCGCACTCCGTTCACTCTCGCCGCCATCCAACTCGCGCGCCACCGCGGTGCCCGCACGATTGCTCTCACCTGCAATCCCAATTCCTCGCTGGAACGCGCCGCTCACTTCGCCATCGTCACTCAAGTCGGCCCCGAAGTCCTTGCTGGATCGTCCCGCATGAAAGCTGCCACCGCTCACAAAATGGTTCTCAACATGATTTCAACGGGTGCGATGAGCCGGCTCGGCTATGTTTATGGCAACCTGATGGTGAACGTCGTGCCGAAAAACGAAAAACTGACGCAGCGCGCCATCGCCATCCTTGAACGCGCTTCTGGAGCTGATCCCGATGCCGCGCGGCACGCTCTTGAAGCTTCCGGCCGTCGCACTCCGGTTGCTCTTGTGATGCTGGCTGCAGGAGTTACTCGGGCCCAGGCCGTCGCGGCTCTGAAAAAATCCTACGGCCACGTTCGCCAAGCGATCGAACTCGCAACCTCAAAGTAAGCACACTTCCATCATTCGCGGCTGTGATCCGCAATTCACTTGTTAGTCCGTTGTTTGACCCTCCGGGCACACTCATTTACCTTTGGAGTGCCGTTCCACTTCGCGTTGCGAGGGTCGCGGTGCGAGGCTTCTCCCCTTCATGGATAAAAAGCGCATCGTGGCCAGTGCGGTCGTGTTCGTGATCCTGGCCGCTCTGTTTTACCTGCAATATCGACATTGGCAGAGCTTTGACTGGGGCACGTTCTGGGCCCAGACCGGACGCATCAAGAAGGTGCACGTCTTGCATGCGATCGCATTGATCTACTTCGCATATTTCCTTCGTGCGGTACGCTGGAAGATTTTTCTGCAGCCGGTGCGCCCCAACGTGAAGATGATGGATCTGGTCTCTCCGACCCTGATTGGGTTCACCGGCCTCGCGCTGCTGGGGCGGGCCGGAGAATTCATTCGTCCATATTTGATCGCGCGACGGACGGATCTTCCCTTCTCTTCGCAGTTGGCCGCGTGGGCCGTGGAACGTATCTTCGATGTTGGCGCGTTCACGGTGCTGATGGTGCTGGCGATTTTTCTGCCCAGCGCGTTGCCCGCGATTCCCCATCCGGAGTATTACCAGAGGTTCCGCGAGGGTGGGTTTTTGCTGATCGGAGTCGTAGTCGCGTTGACCGTCGGGGCAATCGTGATCCGGCGTAGTGGCGACGCAGTAGGCCGATGGGTGGAAGAAAGATTTGGGCATCTCTCCGCCAATCTCGGGCACAAACTGGCCCAGAGAGTCCGCGAGTTTGGCACCGGACTGGACACGATTCATAGCCCTGTGTCGATGCTTTGGCTCACGGTTGTTTCGGTTGGGATGTGGTACATCATTGCTTTGGCATATCAGGAAGTCACGCACTCCTACGGCGTTCCGGCGCTGGAAATTCCTGTATCGCAACTCTTGATTCTGATGGGAGCGAGCATGCTCGGGTCGATGCTGCAACTGCCGGCTGTGGGCGGCGGTTCGCAGATGGCAACGATCGCAGCGCTTTCCAGCGTTTTCGACGTGCCTCCCGAGATGGCCGCGAGTTGCGGCATTTTGCTGTGGCTGGTCACGTTTGCGGCGGTCGTGCCGGTGGGGCTGGCGCTGGCGCATTACGAGAGATTATCGTTGCGGAAGTTATCGGAGGAAAGCCACCGCAGCGAGGAAGCTGAACTCAGCGGCCCGCCGGCGTGAGTTGTACCCACTGTCTATTACATTAGGTACGGCCGTCCGAAGCCCGGCCTTACTAGCCTGTTACAATTTCTGTATTAACCACGAACCTTCAATTCAATTGGTACATTGTGTCCGACCACCATCAGCGCCATGAAATGTCCTTTTTGCGGATTTGCAAACGATAAGGTAGTGGACTCACGCGAAAGCAAGGAAGCGGAATCAATCCGCCGACGTCGTGAGTGCCTGAAGTGCGGCAAGCGCTTCACCACCTACGAGCGCATCGACGAGATCCCTTATATGGTGGTGAAAAAGGACGGGCGCCGCGAGAAGTTCGACCGCCAAAAAGTTCTGAACGGATTGTTGCGCGCGTGCGAGAAGCGTCCAGTTCCAATCAGCAAGCTGGAACAGATTGTGAATGAGGCGGAGTCGTTTGTGATCGAATCGCAGGAACGCGAGCGCAAGACGAGCGAACTGGGTGAACTCATCATGAACCGTCTGCGCCGGTACGACAAAGTGGCTTACGTGCGCTTTGCCTCGGTGTATCTGGATTTCAAGGACGTCAAAGAGTTCATGAATGAGTTGCGGGATTTGGTGAAGGCCAAAGAAGCCGGAGATGTTCGAGCAAGAACTCAGAAAGTGTAAAAATCGGCCCGGTGGTATGAGCTTGCATTCTAAATTTTAAGCGTAGTGCGGATGATTCATGAGTCATAAAGTAACGTTGATCCCCGGTGATGGAATCGGCCCGGAAGTGACGCAGGCGACCGTGCGCATTCTAGAAGCGACGGGCGTCAAGTTTGAGTGGGAGTCTTTTCAGGTGGGCGCCGATGCATTCGAGAAACACGGTGAGTACATCCCGAAAGATGCGCTGGAATCGATCGAGCGCACTTGCGTGGCTTTGAAGGGTCCCGTGACAACGCCTGTGGGTGGAGGCTTTTCGAGCATCAACGTTGCGCTGCGCCAGAAATTTGAGCTGTATGCGAATTTCCGCCCGATTCGAAATCTACCGCATATTCCTACGCGTTATCCCGACGTCGATCTCATCATCGTGCGCGAGAACACCGAAAGTCTGTATTCCGGCCTGGAGCATGAAGTTGTACCCGGCGTGGTGGAAAGCTTAAAGATCATCACGGAAAAGGCCTCCACGCGAATTGCCCGCTTCGCGTTCGAGTATGCCCGCAAGAATCAGCGCAAGAAAATCCACGCCATCCACAAAGCCAACATCATGAAGCTATCGGATGGATTATTCCTGCGCTGCTGCCGCGGCGTGGCCGAGGAATATCCTGAGATCACTTACGGCGAGCACATTGTGGATAACACTTGCATGCAGTTGGTGATGAATCCGTACCAGTACGACATGCTGGTGATGGAAAACTTGTACGGCGATATAATCTCAGACTTGTGTGCCGCGTTTGTCGGCGGTCTGGGATTTGTCCCCAGCGCCAACCTGGGCGACCACTGCGCAATTTTCGAGGCGGTGCATGGATCCGCTCCTGACATTGCGGGAAAGAATTTGGCGAATCCAACGGCGCTGCTGCGCTCGGGTCTGTTGATGCTGCGGCATCTAGGCGAGTTCGATGCGTCACTGCAGATTCGCAATGCACTCGAGAAGGTATACCGGCATCCCGAGAAGCTGACAAAGGATATCGGCGGCCAGGCCGGAACTTCTGAGTTTGCCGACGGGGTGATCGAAGAGATGGACAAGGCGAAGGCCACGCCTGCCGCCGTTCATTAGGAGTGTTTTTTGCTTTAGGTTGGGGCCTCGTTAACGAGGCGAAAGGGCCATTATGAAACAGAGGTTACTCGCGGGTTTTGCTGGTGGTTTGGCGTTCATGTTTTTTCTCGCGGGCTCGGCGGCAGGGCAGGGCGGCCAATTTGTAGCAGCGGAGTACGGTGCCGGCAACCACCGTATCGATGTAACTCCGCAGGTGCGGTCGTTCATGCATGATGGAATCTTGCAGTTTGACGTTAACGACCGGAACCTGGGCGTGGACCCGGCGCACAATCACGTCAAAGAACTCTTCATCCGTATCCGGCACTGGGACGGAAACATAGAAGAGTTCCGCTTCCCTGAATACGCTCACATCAATCTGGAACTGGACCCTGACGCTGGATACGAGTGGCATGATCGCGAACTGCACATTATGCGCGCCTACTACGGCGGCGCTGGACATTTCGTGAACGTAACCGAACAACTGCGCAGCATGAAGCGCGATGGCAGGCTATTTATCGTCGTCGATAATCGCAGCATGGGCGGAGATCCCGATCCCTCCGTTCACAAAGTGCTGCGCGTGCTGTACTTTCACGACGGACAGCGCCAGCAGATTGTGGTTCCGGAACACGCTGAGTTGAGGCTGCCATAAACCGGAACTCAGGTTTCAATTTTCGCACCTAAGAATCATTGGCGGACCCGAGTCAATTCCCGGTGTCCGCCGTGTTTTTGCAATTCTGATGCTCGACTTGCTGCGTAGCCTTCTCGCAGTTGCCCACCAGTTTTAATTCCGCCATTGACTCTCATCTCAGATGGGAGTACATTGCCCACGTTCTGGGGAATCTGGGGGATGACGCGCACAACACGGCGTGTGGGGGTTGTTCTGTTTCAGCTTGGCGGGCCCGATACGCTGGCTGCGATAGAGCCTTTCCTTTATAACCTTTTCTGCGACCCCGATATCATTGACTTCCCTTTTGCCCGCCTCGGTCGCAAACCTCTGGCCAAACTGATTTCGACCACGCGCGCCCGTAAAGTGCAACACCACTACGCAACTATCGGCGGAGGTTCCCCCATCCGCCGCTTCACGGAGCGTCAGGCACGTGCACTAGAAGCGGAGTTGATAAGTCAGGGAGTGGACGCGAGCTGCTTCGTAGCCATGCGCTACTGGCATCCCTTCACCCGCGAAGCCATCGCAGAACTCCAGGCCGCGCAATGCAACGAAGTCGTGCTGCTGCCCTTGTATCCCCAATACTCCTCCACCACGACGGGCAGCAGCCTGAACGAATGGAAGCGGCTATTCCGCGACGATGTTCCCGTACACAACGTCGGCCCCTTCTATCGGCATCCGATGTATTTGGACGCGGTCGTGGAAAAAGTGGACGAGGCTTTGTCGCGCTTCGAAATCCCGGCCCGAGCGGAAATTGTTTTCAGCGCACATAGCATCCCCATGTCGATAGTCGCGAAGGGAGATCCCTATCAGCGGCACATTGAGGAAACCGTGCGCCTTCTTATGGCGCGCGGTGGATGGTTGAATCGCCACCGGCTCTGCTACCAGAGCAAGGTGGGCGCGAGCAAGTGGCTGCAACCTTCGCTGCACCGGACACTACGTGATCTGGCAGGTGAAAAAGTGCGCGAGGTTTGCATCGTTCCTGTAGCCTTTGTTTCCGACCACGTGGAGACGCTGGGCGAAATCAATCACGAGGGACGCGAGGAGGCTCGGCGGCTGGGTATTACGCGGTTCGGGATGACCTCCGGCTTGAACGATTCTCCAAAGTTTATCTCGGCGCTGGGGCAATTGGTGCGGGAAGCTCTGGGCAGAGCGCGTGATTCCGACGAACCGATTCATACAACCGGGAGGCAAGTGGCGACGCCGGAATTGTTGGCCGCCGCGGGAGACTAGGGACGAGTCTATAGAACAGGAGGGCACCCATGACGGTTCCCGGCAGCGAACAACCGAACCCGAGTCCGAATCCAGAAGCGGCGCAACCTGCGCCGCGGAGCGCGGTAGATGCCACGAAGTATGTAGGCACACCGGCGGTGGGAACCTCAAAGGCGGCGGCTGCTGGTGGACTTTCCTCGGCCGGCCCGTCGAATACGGACATCGACCGCCGACGGCGGCGGCTGGTTTGGGTGGGTGTGACGGCATTCTTGACCGCCTGGTTTCTGGCCTTCTTCCGATTCTTTCTTCCCCGCACTCTCTTCGAACCTAACTCCGTTTTCAAGATTGGTTATCCCTCGGAGTTCGCGCTCGGAGTCGATACCAAGTTCCAACAGAAATATCGCATTTGGGTCGATCGCACACCCGACCGCGTATTCGTGATCTATGCGCGCTGCACACACCTGGGTTGCACACCGGACTGGAAGCCCAGCGAGAACAAGTTCAAGTGTCCGTGCCACGGCAGCGGCTATGACAGCGAAGGGATCAACTTCGAAGGTCCGGCACCGCGTCCGATGGACCGCGCACATGTAGAACTGGCGCCGGACGGGCAGATTATCGTCGACACCTCGCGGCTTTATCAGTGGCCGAAGGGACAGCCCAGCAAATTCAACGATCCAGGGGCATTCTTAACGGGAGTGTAGCGGTTTTGTAGCGCCGGCGTCCCGCCGACTTTGACCAAGAGGAAATGATGGCTGACGAAAATAATCCGAACGGCAAGAACGGCAAAGTGGGATTAGTAGAGCGGGTCACCGCTGGTGTCAAAGACCACATTCAGGCGATAAAGGTCGACATTCCCGCCAAGGCAAAAGAGCAGATCGAGGGACTGAAAGATCCGACCAAGACTCAGGTCTACACTTCCATTTTTCGCCATAAGCACGACGACACACCGCGCAATCGGGCTCTGGGTGTGCTCTCCAACGTCTTCTTACATCTGCATCCCGCGAAGATTAATCGCGATTCGGTGCGCTACAGCTACACCTGGGGCATGGGTGGGATCACGTTTTTTCTGTTTATCATCCTCACCTACACCGGCGTTCTGCTCATGTTCTACTACCACCCGAGCAAGGTGCAGGCCTTCCGCGATGTACTTTATCTCGAGCACGATGTGCCATTCGGAAAAATTCTGCGCAACATGCACCGCTGGGCCGCCCACCTGATGGTGATTGGCGTGTGGCTGCACATGTTCCGCGTCTTTCTGACCGGCTCGTATAAAAAGCCGCGTGAATTTAACTGGAACATAGGCGTGCTATTGCTGGTGTTTACGTTGTTGCTCTCGTTCACAGGTTATCTTCTGCCCGACGATCAACTAGGATTCTGGGCTGTAACCGTAGGCACGAATATGGCGCGAGCCACTCCGCTGCTTGGGCACGAGGGCCCGTTCGGCTCGATGCTGGGCATGACGCCATACAACGATGTGCGCTTCGGCCTGCTGGGCGGCTCGATCGTGGATGCGAATGCTTTGTTGCGTTCGTACATCTGGCACTGCATCGGCATTCCGATCGTCGCTTCGATTCTGATGATCGTGCATTTCTGGCGCGTGCGGAAGGACGGCGGAATCTCCGGTCCAGCGCCGGTGATGTTGGAAGCGGAAGCGGATAAGCCGCGCCGGGGGCCAAAGGCAGCGGGAGAGTAGCAAGAATCATGTGGAGACAGCCGCCCTCGGCTGTCAGACCGACCGCAGTTCGGTTTGGGTGCCAGCAAGAAACAGTCGAGCTTTCGCTCGACACGGACGGCCGAGGGCGACCGTCCTCACAAAGTTCTTGGAGAAAGTATGGACTGGCGACAACTTTGGGAGATTTGCTCGGCTCCAGATAATGTACCGATCGTAGGCTTGATCCCGCTGTTGGCCTTCTACATTTATCTGGCATGGAGGCAGGCGCATGCCAACGACCAGCTAATCGAGCAACTCGAAGGCGACGCTGCCCTCGCGAAGACCCATCATCGCAAGACCTGGCCGTTCAAACCCGGCTGGCAGAAGGAAGTTCATGTCTGGCCGTTTCTGCTTCGCATTGAGTTTCTTGCAGCCATCATCGTGACGATCATTCTGATGGTCTGGTCGATCACGCTGAACGCGCCGCTCGAAGAACCCGCCAATCCCAACTTGACGATGAATCCAGCGAAGGCCCCGTGGTATTTCCTCGGACTGCAGGAGATGCTCGTCTATTTCGATCCCTGGATCGCCGGCGTCGTCATGCCCACAATGATCATCATCGGTCTGATGGTTATTCCTTACATTGATACGAATCCGCTGGGCAGCGGGTACTACACGTGGAAGCAGCGCAAGTTTTCGATTGGGACATTTTTGTTCGGCTTCATCATTCTGTGGGTCGCGATGATCATCATTGGTACGTTTATTCGGGGGCCCGGCTGGCAATGGTTCTGGCCGGGGCAAACCTGGGATCACAACCGTCTGATCTATGAAGTGAACCGCGATTTACCCGATATTTTTGGCATCACGTCGAACCTGGCGAAAGCACTGTTCGGCGCGATTGTGGTTGGCGGCTATTACCTGCTCGGAGGATTTATCGTGTATTCGCTGTTCCGGCGATTCATGGCGAAAGACTTCAAGAGGATGAGCCTGCTGCAGTTTTCCATTACGCAGTTTCTTTTACTGACCATGGTGGCCTTGCCCTTAAAGATGGGACTGCGGCTCTTGTGGCACATCAAGTATGTGTGGATCACGCCCTGGTTCAACGTTTGATGAGTCTGTTAGTTGTGAATATACGGCGGACCGGGATGTCAGCGAGGACAGCAGATTCCTCGCTTCGCTCGGAATGATAAAGACCTTCGGAGGAAGCGGTGCCTGAACAACCCAACCCCGAGCAGGACCCGATCACAAGCAAATCGTACGCAGCGTATTACCTGATCGCGACGGTGATTCTGATGGCGACGTTGTTCTGGGCCTTGTGGGATGAGGCGTGGGGCCAGCGTCCGTGGAAAGCATTCCAGGAGCATTGGAAAGATCGCTACAGCGCGTTTCTTAACACGGCGCGGTCGAAATCGGTTACGTCGGAGAAGGATGTCGAGCAGAATCCGGATTACGCCGCACTCAAGCAAGGCTACGAAAAGGCCTATCGGGATTCGAAGGCGCAAGCGGATGAAGCCCGCAAGAAACTTGACGACGCCAGCGCGCGGCTACTCGCGGTCCAAAGTGTCTTCACCGATCGGCGCGCTTACGTAAATGCGCTGACCTACGAGTACGAAACCAGCACCAGCGATTCGGCGAAGGCCAGCAAGCGGAAAGAAATTGACAAGTACAAGAGCGAACAGGCCACAGTTGAGTTTCCGGACGGCAGCAAGAAGAAATTTACGTTTCCGCAACTGGAGGAGACGTATAACGAGATCCGCGATGAGCGCACGAAACTGAGTCTGGAACTCGGCGATGTTCTGAAACCGGTGACCGCGGCCAGGGCGAAGATGGACGAATACATCTCCGACCACATGGTCGACCTGACGCCGCAGCAGATCGACGGTTTGAAGAAGAGGGCGACGGAGTGGGATCCGGCAATCGTCCAGATCAACGTGGCGGAAGCCAACATCGTGGACCGTTGCGAGTCCTGCCACATGAACGCGCGCGAACCGCTGAAAATCACTGCCGCCTCCATGACTCCGAAGGGCCAGAAAAAGCCCGATGAGTATGCCGACGCATTCGTGAGCCATCCACAGCCTGAGTTGTTGAAGATTCACGATCCAGAGAAGTTCGGCTGTTCTCCCTGCCATCAGGGGAACGGGCGCGCCACCACGAGCGTGGAGAAGGCGCACGGAAATTACGAGCACTGGCTATGGCCGCTTTTCCCTAAAGAAAACTCAGAAGCGGGCTGCCAGAATTGTCATTCGGCCGACATGGTCCTGGCCAGCGGCGACGTGCAGTGGCAAACCATCAACAACGGCAAAGATCTCTTCCGCCAGCGCGGCTGCATGGGCTGCCACCGCTACGAGGGATATGACAAAGAGCCCGAAGACCTGAACTCAATCGGCCAGCAAATCAAGCAGATCGAGACGCAAAAGAAAGACAATCTGAAGCAAACCGCGTACCTGATGAAGCAGGCGGACGCGGCCGAGTCAAACGAGGAAGCGAACCGACTGAATGGGCAGGCGGTCGACTTGAGGGTGGCAAACAGCAAGCTGGACGGGCGTTTGCAGCAACTCGATTTTCAGTCGCACAGCCTGATGCAGGACATGAAGAAAGTCGGACCAAATCTGAAAGATGCGCGGCTGAAGCTGAACAAAAACTGGATTCCGGTTTGGCTGAAGAGGCCGACAGATTTCCGCCCCACAACGAAAATGCCAAACTTCCGCCTGAACGATCATCAGATCCAGGCGATCTCGGCATATATATGGCAGTCGGGATTCACCGATCCGCTTCCCAAACACAAGCCGGGCAACGCCGCCCACGGAAAAGAGTTATTTGAAACCCGCGGATGTCTGGCTTGCCACTCTATTGGCGAAGGTGATCAGATGCAAGGAGGCACGTTTGCCGCGAAGCTATCGCGCGTCGGAGAAAAAGCAAATTACGATTATCTGGTTCGCTGGATTCACAACGCGCGCGAACGGACGCGCCCCTACTGTCCGTACGAAAAGAAGGATATTGGCCCGGAAGATTACGCCAAGAAGGGCCTCCCCTATCAGTTTGATCTCGATCACAGCCAGTGTCCCAACGACGGCCACGAACTGCAAGTCCAGAACATGACGGTGATGCCAAGTCTGCGGCTGTCCCCAGAGGATGCGGAAGACATCGCCACTTACTTGATGACGCAGAGGAAGCGGGAGCCGTCGTCATATGCAGATGCCTCGTTCATGGATGATCCGAAGCTGAAGGACGAGGGCAAGAAGTGGGTTCGGCATTTTGGCTGCTCCGGCTGCCATGAGATAACAGGCTTCGAGGACGAAGGGCGCATCGGCACTGAGCTCACCTTCGAGGGCAGCAAGCCCATCGAGCGTCTCGACTTTGCGTTGTTCACCGAGGTAGCCCAGCGCGGAGGCAAGGATGCCGAGCCGATCAAAGATAAAGAAGATCTCGCGCGCTTGCCGGACGGTCCCGCGAAGGAGCCCTGGTACGACCACAAAGGATTCTTCGAACACAAATTAGCCGAGCCCAATATTTATGACCAGGGCAAGGTCAAGAGCGAAACCGAAGCGCTCCGCATGCCCAACCTGCACCTCACTAAAGATCAGGTGCTCGACCTCACTACTTTCCTGATGGGAAGCGAAGAAACTTCCTTGCCTGCGAGTTATCAATACAAACCGGGGGATGCCCGGCACGACATTCAGGAAGGTTGGTGGATCGTAAAGAAATACAATTGCATGGGCTGCCACCAGTTCATCCCCGGACAGCGAACCATTCTGATGGGCTTGCCGCAGTACCAGGAGGTACAGGAGCAGTTGCCACCGAAACTCTTAACCGAAGGTGCGCGAGTCGATCCGGAGTGGCTGCGGAAGTTCTTGTCGAATCCGGCGTTGAGCACAACAGATACGAACCGCAACGGTGTGCGGCCTTACTTGAAGGTGCGCATGCCCACGTTCTCCTTCTCGGATAGCGAATTGCGGAAGCTGGTGCGCTTCTTCCAGGCGCTCTCGCAGCAACCATTGCCCTACATTCCGGAGCAGGTTCCGGTTCTCACCACGAAAGAAACCGACATGGCTCGAAGCCTGTTCTCCAGCTCCGCAGCACCGTGCTTGAAGTGTCACGCTACGGGCGATCCGACGCACGACAAGATTGCCACCGCGCCGAATTTCCTGCTGGCAAAAGAACGCTTGAAGCCGGACTGGGTGGAGCGCTGGATCACAGACCCACAAGCAGTCAGCCCAGGCACGTCGATGCCATCGGGACTATTCAAGCAGCAGAACAATCAATGGGTGTTCGCCGGGCCGACGCCGCCGTCGTTCCAGGGCTATGAGGGAGACCATAGGAAGCTGTTGACCGATTACATCTTCCAGTTGACGCCGGAAGAGCAACGCAAAGTGGCGTCGTCCATGCCGCGGGCAAAGACGGCGAGTGTTCATCCATCAACCGACCACACGCAGGCTGCAGCGCAGCCGCATCAGGCGGCAAACGGCGGTTCGCGATAAAATTGCCAGTTCAGTAGCACCGGTACAACCTAAGGATCAAGCAGATTTTAACCTCCTACAGAAAGGGCGACATCATGAATAAGAAAACAGGTTTGAGGATGATGGCGGTCAGCATGGTGGCTCTGTTGGCCTTACTGCTGCTGGCAGCGTGCAATAAGAAAGAGAATACGGAACAGTCAAGCAACAACATGGCTGAGCAGCAAGCGGCGCCCGCGCCAGCAGCTACGCCGATTGATCCAGCAACCGTGGCAACCGTCAAGGGCACTGTGAAGTTTGATGGCACGGCGCCGAAACCTTCGAAGATTGACATGAGCCAGGATCCAGCCTGCAAAGGCACGAACGAAGCGGAAAATATCATCGTCGCTGGTGGGGATCTCGCCAATGTATTTGTCTACGTAAAGGACGGCCTGGGCAACCGCACCTTCGACGTGCCCAAGGATGCGGTCGTCCTCGACCAAAGCGGCTGCAAGTACCATCCGCACGTGCTAGGAGTAATGGCCGGGCAGACCGTGCAGATCAAGAATGACGATATGACCACGCACAACATCCATCCCACACCCAAGGACAACCGCGAGTGGAACGAGTCGCAGCCACCCTCGTCGCCTGCGATCGAAAAGAATTTCGCCCGTGAAGAAATCATGCTACCCGTAAAGTGCAACCAGCACCCCTGGATGAAGATGTACATCAGCGTGGTGAAGAATCCGTTCTATGCGGTCACCGACGAGAGCGGCAAATATGAGATTAAGGGCCTGCCGCCGGGGGATTATACGATTGCTTTCGTGCAGGAGAAGCTGGGCGAACAGGATCAGAAAGTAACGGTCGGCCCGAAAGAAACCAAGACGGTGGATCAGAGCTTCAAGGCCGCGGCCGAGTAAGGCAAGGCTGGGATTGCCCCGGCTTTGCCGCTTGCATCAGGATGTCGGTCTGATAAAATCGTCTGTTTGGAGTAGCGGGCTGGGCCAACCGACGTGGCTCGCTTCAAATGCGGGGACTTTTGTTCATCCCCGCTGACCCAAGGGGAAATACTCTGAAGGCCATCCTGACAACTTACAATCGCGCCCATCATGCTTTCGCGGTGTTTACGGCGTGCGCCACGTTCGTCGTGATCACCGCCGGAGCGTTGGTCACCAGCAATGATGCAGGACTATCGGTCCCTGACTGGCCAACGTCGTTTGGCTACCTCGTCAAAGTACCCCGTTTTGTTGGTGGCATACGCTACGAATGGAGTCACCGCATGGTGGCCGGCACGCTAGTGACGCTGACCCTGGCGATCGCCATCTGGACTCTACTGGCAGAGCGGCGTCGCTGGCTGCGCTGGCTTGCAGTAGGCGCTTTCTGCACGGTGATCGCACAAGCCATTCTCGGCGGACTTACAGTTTTGTTCTTTCAGCCTCCGGCGGTTTCCACGGCGCACGCCACCGTCGCGCAGACCTTCTTCTGCATCGCCGTGGCAATCGCTCTCTTCACAGGACGCAAGTGGGTGGAAGAACAGCCGCGCGTGGAGTTCGACCCGCGACGCCCTAGCCTGTTCACGCTCACCCTGCTTTCCATCTTCGTGCTGTATGTACAACTCATCCTGGGCGGGATGTTTCGTCATCACGGCATGAGTTGGTGGCCACACGTGGTGAATGCGGTAATTGTGTCCTTCGTGCTGGCCTGGACCGCGATTCGGGCGCTTTCGGTTTATTCGCAAATCGAAGCACTACGGCGTCCCGCGATCGTCATGCTCTCGCTTTTGATTACCCAGCTTTGCCTGGGCTTTACTGCGTTCTTGGCGCGTGTGGCCTGGGGCAAGGACGCGGCACAACCGGAACTGCCAATGGTGGTAGCGACGGTGTCGCATGTGGCTGTGGGAGCGCTCTTGCTCGCGACGACTGTGGTTCTCGCCATTCAAGTTTGGCGGCACGTCCCGGTCGCGTTTGAGGAGCGCATACCCCAGGTACAAGGGGATGCTTCGGCTGCATGAGCAAAGAGTTGAATGCGTCAGCCATGTTAAGGGCGTCGTATTTATTTACTGCTTTTATCCATTTCCACGATGTTCTACGCGATATCGTCGTAAACTAGTTTTGGGTTCATCCTAGGACACTCCTTGGCATCGAAAGTATCTGCATTTGCTGACGCCGGTCCGGAAGTAACGCCTGCTTCCGCAGCGCCTGTCATTTGCGTACAAAACCTCGTGCATCGCTATGAGAACCGCACCGCTCTGAATGGAGTTTCGTTCGACGTGCGGCCTGCGGAGTTGTTCGGCTTGCTTGGCCCGAATGGCAGCGGGAAGACCACGCTCTTTCGGATTCTTTCCACGCTGATGATTCCGAGCGCCGGACGCGCGACCATCATGGGTTGCGATGCGGCGCAGGAGCCGGCGCGAGTGCGGCGGCAGATTGGCGTGGTTTTTCAGGCGCAGAGCGTGGATCTCAAGCTCACAGCCTACGAGAATCTTTGGCATCAGGGACATCTCTATGGCCTGCGTGGGGCAGCGCTGAAGAGACGAATTTTTGAAATCCTGTCACGCGTGGGGCTTGCCGACCGCGCCAAAGAACTCGTTGAAACGTTCTCCGGCGGGATGCAGCGCCGCATCGAGCTGGCCAAGGGGCTGCTTCATCATCCCGGAGTGCTGCTGCTGGATGAACCCAGCACGGGCCTTGATCCTGGTGCGCGGCGCGATCTCTGGCAATATCTGCAAATGTTGCGCGACGAAGAGCATGTTTCCGTGCTGGTGACTACGCACCTCATGGAAGAAGCTGAGCGTTGTGACCGGCTGGCCATCATGAATGAAGGCAACCTAGTGGCGCTGGGCACGCCAGAGGAATTGAAGAGCGAGATTGGCGGCGACGTCGTATTGCTGCATGCGGCTCACGACGCGGGAGTGCTGGCAGAGCGCATCCGGGCGCGCTTTCACGCGGAAACGACGGTTCTGGAGAATCAGGTGCGCATAGAACGGGAGGGCGCGCACCGCTTTGTCACTGAAGTGGTCGAGGCCTTTCCCGGAGAGATCGAGGCGCTTTCCGTTAGCAAACCGGCGCTCGAAGACGTTTTCATTCGGCGCACCGGACATAAATTCTGGAGCGAGAAAAACGAAGCAGAGTCGAATTCAGAAGATCACAGGAGGTAACTTGCTTTCCATGATGCTTGCCCTTTCTCTTGTGCTTGGCATTCTCCCTCTGCTGGGAGTGGCGTGGACGCTGATGAACGGCATGATTACCACCGTGGATGGCTTGTTCATGAGCCTGATCCTGCTTACGCTTTCAGCTGTCTTTTTGTTGAATGCTTACTGGGAGATGCAGGACTCGGGAATGCTCGGTAAGAAAAAAGCTGTTGCTCCGGCACCGAAATCTCCAGCAGTGAAAGCGAGTTAACGTCGTGGCTACTCAAACTGCCGCATTATCGAGACCGATTGTACCCGTTTCCGCGGGTGTCTTGCTCCCCGCGTTCACACTTTGGTGGCGCGAGATTGTACGCTTCTACCGCCAGAAATCCCGCGTGATCGGCGTGCTGGCATCGCCGTTGGTGTTCTGGGTGGTGATCGGCTCGGGCTTCGGCACTTCATTTCGTTCCGGCAACGGTCAGGGCCAGCAGCACTACATGGATTATTTCTATCCCGGCGCGCTGATCATGATCGTCCTGTTCACCTCGATCTTCACCATGATGTCGGTTATCGAGGACCGCAAGGAAGGATTTCTGCTCTCGGTACTGGTGGCGCCGGTGCCGCGCTCCGCGATTGTGCTGGGTAAGGTTCTGGGCGGTACAACTCTTTCCGCCATTCAGGGGATGATCTTCCTCGTCTTCGCGCCCTTCGCAGGCGTACACCTCAACCTTCCCCAGATTCTGTTGGTGGCCGTCGTAGTATTCCTGGTTTCGTTCGCTCTGACCGCGCTGGGCTTCGCCATCGCATGGCCCATGGATTCCACGCAAGCCTTCCATGGCATCATCAATCTGTTCCTGATTCCGCTGTGGCTATTGTCGGGCGCGTTGTTTCCCATGGCCGGCGCTTCGGGCTGGATTCGCGTCCTGATGTACATGAATCCGCTCACTTACGGAGTGGAGGCGCTGCGAGCCCTGCTCTATCCCGGGATGGAAGCAACCTTCCCTCTGCCTTCGGCGATGGCGACGTTGCTCCTGTTTTCGCTGGTGATGTTCGGACTCGCATTCCTGATGGCCAACCGCCGCACCACGAGGCCTGCCGCGTGATCGCTGAAAAATACGCGTTCTTCCCTGCCCTGATTGCGAGTTTGAACGGCATCAGCGCAGTTTTGCTGCTCATTGGCCGCAACCTGATTATGCGAGGGAGAATCGCCGCGCATCGTGCCTGCATGATCGCCGCGGTTGTAGCCTCGGCTTTGTTTTTGGCTTGCTATGTATATTTCCATGTGCATGTCGGCGACATTCGTTTCCTCGGCGCGGGCGTGTGGCATACGATCTACCTCTTAGTCCTTATCCCTCACGTCACGCTTGCAATTGTGATCGTTCCCATGGTGATCATCACGCTGAGCCGCGGGTTGCGCGGCCGCTATGATCGTCATCGCGCCATCGCACGCTGGACTTGGCCGCTGTGGATGTACGTCAGCGTCACAGGGGTGCTCGTATACTTCATGCTGTATCGATGGTTCCCGCACAGCTAGGAATTCACTACAGAGGCACTGAGACACAGAGAAGGCCAACGAAAAAGCGAGAACGATTGCGATCTTCTCTGTGTCTCTGTGTCTCTGTGCCTTTGTGGTGAAAATAGCGTTTTCTTATGTCGACCGTGCGCCTGACAATTGACGTTGCCGGAACCGTCGGCGATGAAGCCTGGCGCGAGATCAAACAGTTTGATCAGATCCAAAGCGCAGACTTCGGCCCCCAGTTTGGCAGCGGTGGGCGCTGCAACCACGCGCCGGATAAGCCCCACGCCAAGGGCGAATGGATCGGCGCCGAAATCGGGCTCCAGACGCCACTCTTGGCCCAGTACGCGGTTTCGCATTATCTGGAGCAGGAGCGAGTGCTCGACGCCGATGTGGTGGGGTAAGTGCGAAGTAGGTTCCCGTGACTCTCAGAAAGTCTGCGACAATGTCCGCTAATCCACAACCAGCCCCGCAGACGCACACCGTCCAAACGCGAAAGCCGGGCATGTCCCGCAATCAAAAGCTTCTTTTCTTCCTGACCGCGTGGCTGATCTGCCTGATGCCCTTCCTGTTCTGGTGGAACACATGGTTTGGACGGAAGCTTTCTGAACAGCAATTGAACGACTATCTGCACGATGCGAAGAAGCCGCGGCACATTCAGCAGGCGCTGGTGCAGGTGGGCGAGCGCATCACGCGACAGGACGCAAGCGCGAAACAATGGTATCCCGACTTGGTGCGGCTGGCGTCCGATCCCGTGGAAGAGGTGCGCAACACTGACGCCTGGGTCATGGGACAAGACGCAACCGGCGCGGGATTCCACGAGGCGCTGCTGCAGATGCTCACTGATCCTTCGCCCATGGTCCGAGGCAATGCGGCACTTTCGCTGGTGCGCTTCGGCGATGCCGCCGGTCGTCCGCAGATCGTCGCACTGCTGCAGCCGGCGCAAATTACTTCGCCGGAATCCGGACGCATCGTCGATGCGGACCGCCCCGGCACGGTCATCCGTCAAGGTGGATTGATCGCGAAGCTGCAATACGGCCATGAACAGATCGCAGAAATCCGTTCCCCAATTCCCGGACGAATCCGCTCGGTGGCTGGAACCGGCGCGAACATCGCAGCTGGAGCGGAAATCGCCGTGGTTGATCCTTCAACCGAGCAGGTGTGGGAGGCACTGCGGGCGCTCTATCTCGTTGGACAACCCGACGACCTTCCCGCCATTCTTCCCTACGAGCGCGACCTGCCGGATATTTCGAATGACGTACGGCAGCAGGCCGTAGAGACGGAGAAGGCAATACGGCAGAGAGTGAAGTGAGCTATAGGCTCACCGGTGCAGTGGTGAGAACTCCTTTGGAGCTTCTGGCGGAGCAGGAGAACTAGGGATCCTTCGACTGCGGTGTGGAACTCGCTCCGCGAATTCCACGCCTCCGCTCAGGATGACAGCGCATTAGAGCGAGGAGAGCTGACGGCTGAAAGCTGACGACTGAGAGCCCAGAACTAGATCGCCATCGCTCCCACTTCTTTTTCCACCTCTGTGGTTTCCACCATCACGATGGCATCCCACGGGCAGCCGTCAAGGAAGCAGCCGTCCGGACCTTTGCTGAGGCACTTCTTACAGCCAATGCAGAGAATGGGATCGATCGCGATACGCCCGAACGGCGTGCTGTCTTCGTCCGGCACCCAGAACATGCAATCTTCCACCGGACAATATTCCACGCACGCCGGCGAGCCGGCGCATCCGGTGCAGCACTCGGTGATGACGGCCAGTTCCTTGGGTTTCTTTTTGCGCGGCGTGATCAGGCCTTTGGACTTCGGTTCCCACTTGAGCTCGTCGGGAACCATCCCCACGGCCCTGGTCGCTCCGGGTGCGGCAGGCATGGCGGGATTATACCCTGAATTCACGGATTTGCGGCACTTCGTCAAGCGCTCTTGTGGATTTCCAGTTCGCCCCGAAATGACACTTTGTCTTTCAGTTTGTGACAGTCCGCACCATTTCCACGCTGCCAATTCTGCTATAGTGAACCCTTTGCGAAGGAGCACCCCGATGGCAGGAAAAAGTCTCAACCGAGTTCAACTGATCGGCAATCTGGGCAAAGACCCCGAAATTAAATACACGCCGCAGGGCACGCCCGTGGCTAAGCTCACCATTGCCACCAATGAACGATTCAAAGACAAGGCAGGCGAGTGGCAGGACCGCACCGAGTGGCATAACGTCGTGCTCTGGCAGCGGCTCGCGGAAATCGCCGGAGAATACTTAAAGAAGGGTGGCAAAGTCTACATCGAAGGCCGCCTGCAAACCCGCTCCTGGGACGACAAAACCAGCGGCCAGAAGAAGTACATGACCGAAGTGGTGGGCAGTGATCTGATTCTGCTCGGCGGACGCGGCGAAGGCAGCGGCGGCGGAGACTTCAGCGGAAGCTCTCGCGGCGCAGGCGCATCAGCCGGTGGCAACAACTTCGACCAGCGCACGCCTGAACCCGAGCACGCTGGCGCGGCGTCGGGTCCGATCACGGACGAGGATATCCCGTTCTAGGGTTTGTCCCGAAGATCGTATTCAAGGAGGGAACGGCCTATGCCCCTGCCCCTATTGGTTTCGCGCGCGAGTCCAACTAATGCGCTGCCCCCGCCGGCCCCTTCCTCACTGCTTTCTTCAGCGCGAACACAATCGGCACACAACCGAAACAGACTAACGCCATGTAGCGGAAATCATCTACGTAGGACCACAGACTTGCCTGTCCGGGTGAGGGCCCTGATCGATCAATCCATATGCTTGCTGCAAGGCTGTCGTGGACGAGACTCCTCGCACGCTCAAATACTGTTGCATCCCTTGCATCGCCCCCTGAACCGTAATACGCGCCGGACTGAGCGAAGCCGCCAATTCTGCCCGCGATGTAAGGCAGGGCAACAGCGGCGATGGAAGTGTCCAGCACTTCCATGAACGGCCAGCATCACGGCGATTGCGATCAGCCAGGGATTGCCTCCGCCTGGGGCGGAACCGCTGCTTGCCGGTTGTGGAGTCATTGCTTTCTGCCCCAAGCCTCAGTCCGTAATAAGGATGTTAAAGATGCACTGGCAGCTTTGGGGTTTCAATGTTGTTTGGGTCGCTAGTTTATGGTTGGGATGACTCGGAAAACGCTCCTCCGCAACTTGAACTATGATTATGGCGGGCGGAGTGATTTCCATGACCGAACAACTAGCCGATAAGAAATGCGTTCCCTGCCGCGGTGGCGTCCCCCCGCTCAAAGGGAAAGAACTCGAAGCGCTGCAGAAGGTTGTCCCCAACTGGAGCGTGATCGACGAGCATCACCTCAAGCGAGAGTACAAATTTCCCGACTTCGCCAAGGCACTCGAGTTCGTCAACCGCGTAGGCGCACTGGCGGAGGAGCAAGGTCACCATCCTGACATTCTGCTGGCCTGGGGGAAAGCTGAGGTTACGCTGTGGACACATAAGGTCGACGGCCTCACCGAAAGCGATTTCATCCTGGCGGCGAAGATCGACCGGCTGCAGCAAGGTGGGATAAAGGAGCGGGCGCAGCGGGCTAGGGTTGAAAACTCTCAGTAGGATCTGCGCTGGTCGCCGGGCCGAGACGCAGCTTGATCTTCAGATCTTCGGCAATCTGCCTGCCGTGGAAGCGACCGTTTTCGATGAAAATCTCATTGGTGCGCGATCCCGCCACAATCACGCCCGCAACATAGATTCCCGGCACATTGCTTTCCAGCGACACTGGATCGCAAACCGGGCGATGCTGCTCGGCTGAGAGTTCAATGCCCATGCTGCGCAGAAAATCATAGTCAGGATGGTAGCCGATCAGGGCGAGGACAAAGTCGTTCTTCAGGCGAAGCGGCCCTCGCGGCGTGTTGATCACCACATGGTCCACGCCAATTTCCTGCACAGTGCTGTTGAAGTAAGCTTCGATGTCGTTGCTCTTGATGCGGTTTTCGAGGTCCGGTTTGATCCAGTATTTGACGTGGTGGTGCAGTTGCGTGCCGCGATAGACCAGAGTGACGCGTGCGCCGTGACGCCACAGGTCCAGCGCCGCAATGGCGGCCGAGTTCTTGCCCCCGATTACGAGTACATCCGCGTCGTAGTAAGGATGAGCGTCGCCGTAGTAGTGTGAGACCTTCGGCAGATCTTCGCCAGGAATGCAAAGTTCGTTGGCCAAATCGTAGTAGCCGGTGGAGACAATCACCTTGCGCGTACGGTAGTCACGCGGTCGGCCGGCACGGTCGGTAGCCGTGATGCTGAAGTCTCCATCTTCGCCCATAACCGTCTTGACCCACTCGTACTGGCGAATGTCGAGATGGTAATGCTCCGCCACCTTGCGGTAATACTCCAATGCCTCTTCGCGGTTGGGTTTCTGCCGTGCTGTGGTGAAGGGGATATCGCCGATTTCCAGCAGTTCGGGAGTAGTGAAGAACACCATGTTGGGTGGATAGTGATACAGCGAATTGACCAGACAGCCCTTGTCAAGGACGATAACTCGGAGCCCGACCTTTTGCGCTTCGATCGCGCAGGCTAAGCCGGTGGGCCCAGCCCCAATCACCAGCACGTCTGCGCGCAGCTCGGGACGCGGACGAATTTTGGCCTTGGGCAGAGTTTCAACGTCTTCGGCGGTGAGAAAATCAGGCATGGTTTGAAAAATCGCTGCGCCCATCACACCGGAACGCGCACAGATCAGAGACCGATGATTCTAGCACGCGCACGCTGCGGATTCCTTTCCATCACAAGTTGGGGTGAGCCGGCGCACGGCCTGATGTGCGCTCCGCGATATAATTTTCGGTTACTCCATTCATCTCCATCGCCTTAGTCAGGACATACTATGCCAGCCTCTACAGAATCTGCGACGCGCACTCGCATTGAATCCGACAGCATGGGACAAATCGAAGTCCCGGCCAACGTCTATTGGGGAGCGCAGACGCAGCGCTCCCTGCTGCATTTCAACATTGGGCGCGACACCATGCCCCCAGAGCTGATTCGTGCGTTCGGCGTCCTTAAGAAGGCGTGCGCACTGGTAAACCAGGATCTGGGCAAGCTGCCCGCAGACAAGGCAAGGCTCATCGTGCAGGCGGCCGACGAAGTGATCGCGGGGAAGCTGAACGACCAGTTTCCCCTGCGCATCTGGCAGACCGGAAGCGGGACGCAGACCAACATGAACGTGAACGAGGTCATCTCGAACCGCGCCATTGAAATCGCGGGCGGAGAGAAGGGATCGAAGAAGCCGGTCCATCCCAATGATCACGTGAATATGTCGCAGTCGTCGAACGACACGTTTCCTGCGGCGATGCACATCGCGGCCGCGGATCGGGTTAAGAACGCTCTGATTCCGGCCATAAGAACCGTGCACGATGCGATCGCGGCCAAAGCCAAGGAATTCCATGATGTGGTAAAGATCGGCCGCACACACCTGCAAGATGCCGTGCCGCTGACTTTCGGCCAGGAGTTCGGCGGCTGGGCCAGTCTGTTGCAGCGGGATATCAACCGCCTGGAACAGGCGCTGGACGGCCTCTACGATCTCGCCATCGGCGGAACCGCGGTGGGCACGGGGCTGAACACGCATCCCGAATTTGCGGAACGCGCCGCGAAGAAGATCGCCGAACTCACTGGGCTTCCCTTCAGATCCCACGGCAACAAGTTCGCCGCGCTGTCGGCGCATGATGAGATTGTTTTTGCGCAGGGCGCAATGGAAACGCTCGCCGCCTCGCTGATGAAGATTTCCAACGACATCCGCTGGCTGGCTTCAGGGCCTCGCTGCGGACTGGGCGAACTTTCGATCCCGGAGAACGAGCCGGGGTCTTCGATCATGCCGGGCAAGGTGAATCCGACGCAGTGTGAAGCTATGACGATGGTATGCGTGCAGGTTCATGGTGCGACGGCTGCGGTGGGATTCGCGGGATCGCAAGGGAATTTCGAGCTCAACGTGTACAAGCCGGTGATCATCTACAACTTTCTGCATTCGGTCACGCTGATCGCCGACGCCTGCCACGGTTATGTCGAGTACATGATCAAGGGCATAGAAGTGAATCGCGCAAAGGTGGACTGGTACGTGAAGAACTCGCTGATGCTGGTAACCGCGCTGGCGCCGAAAGTGGGATACGACAAAGCCGCCCAGATCGCCCACACCGCGCACGTGGAGCACAGCAGCCTGCGCGAAGCTGCCCTGAAGTTAGGCCATCTAACGGGCGACGAATTTGATCAGCTGGTGCGGCCCGAGAAAATGACGCATCCGTAGGGAGACCGGCCGCGAGCAGACGGCACAGCTGGCAAGACTAAGGTTCTGCCAGTTGCGCTTTTTCGACCAACGGTTTGAGTTCGGTACTCTTTTTTGGCGTTGTCGTAATCACTACCACACTTACCAGAACCAGGAATGTGCCCAAGACCGTCCGCGCGCCGAGCCCTTCTCCGCCCACAAAGTATCCGAGAAAAACTGCCACGACTGGATTGACATACGCGTACGTCCCCACTTTAGTTGGCGACTGGTGGTGGATGAGCCACACGTAGGCGGTGAAGGCGACGATCGAACCCGCGACGATCAAGTAAATCAGCGCGAGCCACGCACCGGTGGACACTGCGCGCACGCGAAAGCCTCTGAGTTCTCCCAGCATCGCCGCCGTCAGTGTGAGCAGTATTCCCCCGGCGAGCATCTGGGCTCCCGAACTCATCACTTTCGATTCAGGCAAGGATAGCTTGCATGTGAGAATTGCAGCCAGCGACCAACTGATTGCGGCCACCACCAGAGCAACCGCTCCCGCGGCGTCAATGGGGCCGTCCCCAAAACTAGCCGAGCGGCTGACGAGGACCAATACGCCGCCGATCCCCACCAAGAGCGCGAATGCCAATCGGAGCGTCAGCCTTTGCGTGCGCAGGAGGACAATTTCCGCGATCGCCATGAAGACCGGGATCGTCGCCATCATGACTGCCGCAATCCCCGAGGGAACGCGCTTCTCCGCCCAAAACAGTAAGCCGTAGTCGAGTACAAAGATCAATACAGCGATGGACGAAGCCGCAGCCCACTCGCGCCGAGCCGGCGAAGGCGTGCCCTTCGCGCGCATCCAGGTGTAGAGCACAATTCCGGCGGCGAAGAACCGCATCCCAGCAAGCAGGAAGGGCGGCACCTCCCGCACGCCTATGCGGATCGCGAGAAATGTGGAACCCCAAACCAGATAGATGATGGCGAAGGCCAGCAGAGTTTGCCATCGGTGTGGGCGGAGCGTTGCTTCCATGTGTAGCTTCCTGGCCGGTTGTGAAGAGCACAAAGGCCGCAAGTGTTTAGATTAATGGCAATCCGGAGCGGAAGCAGCTTTCACTCATGAAAAGTTCATATGAGAACAATCGGCGGCACCCTCGCCTTGTGGAAGCCGTGGGCCTAGTTTACTTGAATGGTAGCTATTTTTTCAGCAGGCTAGTATGGCTGGCGGCGCATTGCCAGCGGCCTTCGGTGAATACCCACGTGTCGGTGAAGCGGCCGAAGTGCTCGTAGGGTTTCCCTTGGTAGGTTCCTTTGGTGTGATAGATGCCGACCACCGCGGCCGAGTCGCCGTACATGCTGACCTTCAAATCCTGAATCGTCAGATTGGTGGGTTTGAACCGTGGGTCTTTGATATCGGCAAGAAACTGTGCCTTGTCGCTAACCTCGCCATCGTACTCTGTATTAATGAAGTTGGCGCCGATCAAGCCGTCAAGGGCGCGGGAATCACGATTCAACTGGGCTTCATTCCACAGGTGTTCCATCACCAACAGTTTGGTTTCCTGGGAGTCGTCTTTAGCCCTTTGGGCGGTCGCGTGCCCCATCGAAAAGAAAGCTAACAGAAGGCAGCAGCATATCCTATACAGCATGGTCCTGCTCGTCCGCCGCATCCCCACGTGAGGCGAACGTTGCGAAAAGATAACAGCGGACAGAGCAGCTGCGCCATAGAAATTCACTCTGGAGAGATTACGAACGTCATAGAAGCGCTATTCAGAATGCCCAGCGCAGCAGCGCAGCGCCCACTGTGAAGCCCGCGCCCACCGAGGCCATCAGCACAAGGCTTCCCTTTTTCAGTTTGCCTTCCTCTATGGCCGTGTTCATGGCTAATGGAATGGTGCCGGCGGTGGTGTTTCCGTAGCGATCGATATTGACGATCACGCTTTCCGGACGTAAGCCAAGGCGGTCGGCGGTAGCGTTGATGATGCGCAGATTGGCTTGGTGCGGGATGAAGGCATCAACATCCGAACCTTTAAGGCCGTTACGCTCCAGCAACTTCAGACAGGCTTCGGTTTGCTTGCGCACGGCGAACTTGAACACCTGCTGACCGTCCTGGTGAACATAGTGCATTTTCTTATCGACGGTATCGCGGGATGAAGGATTCAGGCTCCCGCCGCCGGGCATGTAGAGATAGCATCCGCCCGAGCCATCGATTTCGTGGATGAAATCGATCAGGCCGACAGAATCGTCCTCGGTGGCCTCGAGGATCACGGCACCGGCGCCATCGCCAAAGATCACGCAGGTGGCGCGGTCAGCGTAGTCGATGATCGAGGACATGACATCGGCGCCGATCACCAAGACCCGCTTGTGCGTGCCGGCCGCGATGAATTGCGCTCCGGTTTGCACGGCGTAGATAAAGGCGGAGCAGGCACCAGAGAGATCGAATCCCCAAACGCCCGTTGCGCCAAGTTTGTGTTGGACGAGGCAGGCAGTTGAGGGGAAAAACATATCAGGAGTAACCGTGCCGACGATGATGGCATCGACGTCGCTTGGAGCCAACCCACGCTGGGCGAGGGCCTTCTTCGCAGCCTCGACGGCTAGGTCGCTGGTGGCGACTCCTTTTTCAACGATGTGGCGTTCGCGAATGCCGACACGAGCGAGAATCCATTCGTCGGTAGTATCGACCATTTTTTCGAGGTCGGCGTTGGTGAGAAGGCGAGGCGGCACGTAGGTGCCGAGAGCGCTGATCTTCACTCTGGCACGGATCGGTGTAGTCAATGAGAGCTCCTGAGTACGAGACTCAGTATTTTGAACGATTGAAGCCGGAATGTCTAACGGAGGCCGATGGCGGGTTTGATTCTGCCGCTCCCATGAGGATCAAGATCACGTAACCCCAATCGTGTTCGTTTGGAAGGGAAGCATCTTGCCGACTTGTGCCTGTCGCCGCCCGGCCAGTCTGGATGGCGGCAATCAAGCCGCCTGATGTTCCTTCTCGTGCTGCATCCACTCGCGGATAAAATTCGGGCAGGCGACAATGCCAAAACGTCGCCCCTCACCGCTTGCGAGATACAGGAGTGCGACGCGATCCAGTTCCTCCAGATGAGCCAAGTCGAGCAGAGGCCACAAGGCGCACTCAATCGCGGAAGAAACGAGTTGGTCGAGGTAGGTTAGATGACCTTGAGACAGGGAGCCAGCGACGCGAATGGTAACATTTGGCGAAACGAATTTTGATGGAAGATTGCGCATGTTTTACCCCGACGCCTTGCAGATATATGCTCTCACCACTAGGTTAGATGGTGGTAGAGAGGCGTTTCTTGCGCAAAGACTTGTAAAGGATGTGTAAAGCTTGTCCTGCGATGGGTTCGCTGAGCTGTTTTTTTGACAAAATTTTGTAACGCGAGTTCTTGTGAGCGAATCCACTGCACTATGGTGTGACTTCCGAAATTTCTACTGGAAAGGTCAAAGCTATGAAATATCGACTCCTGGGGAATAGCGGTTTGAGACGTGCAGAAATGTCGCTCGGCACCATGACATTTGGCGAGGATTGGGGTTGGGGTTCCCGAAAAGACGAAGCCCGCCAAATTTATGAGGCCTACCGCGCGGCGGGCGGGAATTTCATCGACACCGCGAACGTGTACACCAACGGAACCAGCGAGGTGCTGGTTGGTGAATTCATCCATGGTCATCGCCAGGAAGTCGTGCTGGCAACTAAGTACACCAACGCATCCCCGGGGAACGATCCGAACGCAAGCGGCAACCATCGCAAGAGTATGGTCCAAGCCTCGAAGCCTCTCTCCGCCGGTTGAAAACCGATTACATCGATCTCTACTGGCTTCACATTTGGGACAAGATGACTCCCGTGGAAGAAGTCATGCGCGCCTTCGATGATCTGGTGCGTCAAGGGAAGGTGCTTTACATCGGAGTCTCGGATGCGCCGGCATGGTGGATTGCTCAGGCCAACACGATTGCCGATTTGCGCGGCTGAACAAAATTCGTTGGACTGCAGATTGAATACTCGCTGGTTGAGCGCACGGTGGAGCGGGAACTGATTCCCATGGCGAAGGCTTTCAACCTTGGTCCGGACCGAATCGTTTTCGCGCTGAAGAAAATTAGCGAAGAGACGGGACGTTCACAGGCCCAGGTTGCCCTGGCCTGGCTGCGATATCGCGATGTCCCAGTCATCCCGATCCTGGGAGTGCGGCGGATTTCGCAACTGCAAGACAACCTCGACAGTCTGACGCTCGAACTGAGTGGAAAGCACCTGGCGGACTTGGATGAGGCGAGTGCAATCGAACTCGGCTTCCCGCACGACTTTTACAAAATAGAAATGGTGAAGAGTCTTATTTACGGCGGGATGCAGGACCGTATTCTAGACGCCGCTTAGACGTCGGCTGCCGCGCTGATGTTGCAAGCCTGGGGAGCCGGGTTATCCCCATAAAGTGATTAAGCCAGGCACCGGGGGCCCACTGCACACGCAAGAGCCCGTTACCGTTGCTTCCTTCCGGACCTGGCGGGGTTGGCGAGAGTACGTCGCGTGAGACCGATGCCTGACCTGAATCATTCTAGCAAACCTGAACTCGGATTCTTTGCACGCAGAGTCTCCTAGCGCGGCATGGGCAAAGGACCGGTGACTTTCGGTGCAAGAAAATCCGAGGAAAGCCTTCCCTTCTTGACGGAGTTTGTCGAACAATAGAGGTTCAATTCATTGAAGTCGAATAACGGAACCTGATGCTGGATGCGGATACGGCTCCAGACACCTTTGTAAGTATTTGATGATGCAGCTTTCTGAACATTCCGGCGTGATTCCGCTTCCTCAAGCGATCAACAAATACTTCGAACTATCTCTCTATTTACTTGTTTTGACGGGGTTTGGAACGCTAGCCAGCACCGGCGGACTGGATCTGCCGACAATATTGCTGGTGGGAGTGGCGCTGGCCTTCCGCGGCTATCTACTGGCGGAGCGGCGGCGTGTTGTGATTTCGGAACGATGGACCACGCCCCTGACTATTGTGTATTTCGTTTTCTACGCGGCGGATTACTTCCTGCTTTCCCGCGCATTTCTGGCAGCAACGGTGCATCTGGTCATGTTCGCCGTTGTGGTACGCACATTTTCGCTGCGGCGCGATCGGGACTATACGACGCTGGCGATTCTGGCGTTTCTGATGGTACTGGCCTCTGCGGTTCTGACCGTGGACAGTATTTTTCTGCTCTTCTTTGCCGGATTCATGCTCATGGCGGTGACCACTTTCATCCTGATGGAAATGCGGCGATCGGGACGAGCCGCAAGGTTTCAAGCGCGGCACTCCCGCGACGCGCACGAGCATCGGCATTTGGCTTTCTCACTGGCGCGGGTGACGCCGGGGTTGGTGCTGATGATATTGGTGGGCGCGGCCGCAGTCTTTTTTCTCTTGCCTCGCATGTCGGCAGGCTATCTGGGCGGCTACTCATTCGGCACGGATCTTTCCACCGGCTTCATTGATCGGGTGCAACTCGGACGGATCGGACAGATTCAGCAATCAAACGCGGTGGTGATGCACATCCAGATCAACGGAGACAAGCGTGGGCAGTATGCGCTCCACTGGCGAGGCGTGGCGCTGGCAAGTTTCGATGGCAAGAACTGGTCGAACCCGCGCCAGCACTTCGAAATGCACCGGGAACCGGACGGAGCGTTTTCCCTACCGATCTTCAGCCAGGGAGTGGCTCCGGCCTACGGGGCGCGGCGTCAGGCTGCGCCGGGAACAGTTCCTCACCTCATTCATTACCGTGTGTTGCTGGAGCCAATTGGTACGAATGTCTTTTTTCTTGCTCCTTGGGGACGCCGGGTGATAGGGGCATATCGTGCACTGGAGGTTGACGCGGGCGGAGCCGTTTACGATCTGGACGGCCAGCGCGCCGTGAGTGTGTATGAGGCGGATTCGGACATCGCCAGTCCGTCTCCGGTTCAGTTGCAGTCGGCGGGAAGCTCGCTGCCGCAATTTGTTTCGGCCTATCTACAATTGCCTGCGCTCGATCCCCGCATCCCGCGGCTGGCAGCACAGATTTCCGGTTCCGCTTCCAATAACTACGATAAGACCGTCGCGGTAGAAACTTACCTGAAGACGCATTATGGATACACGCTGCAATTGCTCCGTTCTCCTGTCGCCGATCCTCTGGCAAACTTCCTTTTCGAGCGTAAGCAAGGGCATTGCGAATACTTTGCATCTTCCATGGCAGTCATGTTGCGCACGCTGCACATTCCGTCGCGTATAGTGAACGGTTTCCGCAGTGATGAATTCAACGATGTCACCGGCAATTATGTAGTCCGTGCCAAGAATGCGCATTCCTGGGTGGAAGCCTACTTTCCCGGCTACGGTTGGATCACGTTCGATCCCACGCCGGGTGGCGAGATCGGAACTCCGGAAGGTTGGGACCGAGCCATGCTCTACCTGGATGCGGCCGAATCATTCTGGCGGGAGTGGGTGATCAGTTACGACTTCTCGCACCAGTACATTCTGGCAAAGGCGACAGTGAGCGGAACGCGCAGCTCGTGGGAAAGAACGCGGATGTGGTCCAGACTGCGCTATGCGCGTCTGCTGGGCTGGGTGCGGCGAAGCCAACGAAGAGCGGAGCAAGCGCCAGCGCGGTGGTTCGGAGCTGGCTTGGCCACTGGGGTGCTTCTGCTATTGCTGGGCAACGCGGCGCGGATTGCCAAAATGATTCGCGCAAGACGGCTGCAGGCGCATCCCGAACGATCGCCGGATCAGGCGGCTGCTATGTGGTACGAACGGATGGCTCGATATCTGGCACGGCGTGGGGTGAAAAAATCGTCCGCTCAGACAGCGCAGGAGTTTGTGCGCGTGATCGAAGATGAGAAGTTGCGGACACGCGTAAGTCGTTTCACTGATGCGTACGAATCGGCCAGGTTTGGGAATTCTTCAGACGACGCGCAGCGGTTGCCGGAGTTGTATGAAGAAGTGGAGTTGGCGACCAGGAAGTAAACTTGGTCTTACGAACCATGTTACGCGGCATGACTCACATCCGACACTTCCGGTCGGACCCCACTGCGTACTGTTTCCAGGGTCCTTTAGAAATGCCAGATTACGCTGCCCCCGACGAAATAATTATTCTGGCGGGTCTTGCCGGTGTCGGCCAAAGGAAGGTTAGGAGTGCCCGACCAGAAGTCGCGAACCTCGCCGCGAAAGCTGAAGTGACTGAAGCGCTTCCGAAAGGGACTTACATCCAATCCCAACCCGCCTTGAAGCACGCCAGAGGTTGACGAACCTCCAGGATTGGTGCCGTAGTAGTTGAGATTATTGCTCTCACTGAAGTGCCCGAAACCACCGCCGAAGCTTACCCATGGCGAGACTGCGGTCGCGACGATTTTCTCCTCTTTCCCGGTGGGCATTCTGCTTCCGTACCGGCCTGCTTTGTATCCAAGCTCAGACATTAGGAACCTCCTCCTTGTCTGCCCTTTAATCAGCAGGCAAGGCTCCGTCTTTGGGTCGGAACTGCGACAAAGTTAGAACTAACGGCTGTACATTATCCCTTTTCGCTACGGCTAGCCAATCACGTTCGACCTCGCAGTCCGCTGGCTGGAAAATGTTAAAATAGCGAGATTGCATGCCCTCGAAGAACCTCACTATCCCGCGCTCCAGCGAAAAAACCATTGCCCCGTTGGCGGAAGACAATACACAGCGGACTCATCCACCAAAAGTAGGCTTTATTAGCCTGGGATGCCCGAAAAACTTGGTCGACAGCGAGGTGATGATGGGCCTTCTGGCGCGGGCCGGAGCCGAACTCTCGCCCCGTGCCGAGGACGCCGATGTCATTGTGGTCAATACATGCTCGTTCATCGAGAGCGCGCAGCAGGAGTCAGTCAATACGATCCTGGAGATGGCGGGGCACAAGACCTCCGGACGAGCCAGGAAACTGGTCGTGGCAGGGTGCCTGGTCGAGCGCTTTCGCGATGAAATCCGCAACAGCATTCCTGAAGTGGATGCGGTCGTGGGAACGGGGGAGTTGCAGAATATTCTCGCGGCGACCGGCATCGCCCCAGCCCCTGCGCAAAAGAACTCGCCTTTCGTGGTGCTGCCTTCGCGAGCCGAGGGCGACGCACGGGCGGTGCAGGGGCGATTCTCTCGCGGGCAATGGGACGGCGCGATTGCGGATCTCCCCAACTATCTATACGATGACGAAACTCCGCGTATTCTGGCCACCCCGAAATCCACGGCTTACATCAAGATTGCGGAGGGTTGCGATCATCCTTGCACGTTCTGCATCATTCCGCAGTTGCGCGGGCAGTTTCGCTCGCGGCGGTTCGAGTCGGTGGTGGCTGAAGCTGAGCGCCTGGCACGAATCGGCGTGCGAGAAATCACTCTGATAGGGCAGGACACAACCTGTTATGGCGAAGATTTCGGCCTGAAGGATGGTCTGGCGCTGCTGCTGGAGAAACTGGCCAAGATTGAAGACCTGCGCTGGATTCGTTTCCTCTATGCCTATCCGAATAAGATCACGGGCAAACTTTTAGAGGCGATTGGAACGCACGAAAAGATTTGCTCCTACATGGATGTGCCGCTGCAACATGCGTCGGCAACCGTGCTCAAGCGCATGAAGCGTGGTGGCGGAGCGGAAGTATTTCTAAATTCGATCGGCAAGATGCGACGGGAGATTCCCGGCCTGACCTTGCGTACCTCGTTCATTGTGGGCTTTCCCGGAGAAACCGAGCAAGAATTTGAAGAGCTGTGTGCATTCGTTCGCGAGGCCCAATTTGATTGGATGGGAACGTTCTCTTACTCCGACCAGGAGGGGGCGGCAGCGTATGGACTGGGCAAAAAGCTTTCGTCTCGCGAGATCGAGGGTCGGCGCAAACACCTGATGGGAATCCAGCGGCAGATCAGCAAAAAGAAAAAGAAATCGCTGGTGGGTCAGGAGTGCGATCTGTTGCTGGAAGGAATGTCGGAAGAGACCGATTTGCTCATGGAAGGTCGCACCTCGATGCATGCGCCCGAGATTGACGGGAAAGTTTTCGTGAACGACTTTCCGGCGGAGACGATTCCCCAGCCAGGCGCATTTTATCGCTGTCAGGTCACGGAAGCGCACGACTATGATCTGGTGGCAAAGATTCTGTAGTTCGTTTTGAATTCTCGTTTGAATCAGCGGAACCTGGAACATCCTCTGACCATGCCCCGCAAACGCACTCTCAAGCTCCGTTGCCCGATCTGCAAGAAAGTCGTCAAGAGCGGGGATGCGGAGTTTCCCTTCTGCAGCGACCGCTGCCGCACGATTGATCTGGGCAAATGGGCGAGCGGCGCTTATGTGATTCCGTCGCCAGTTACGGATGCAGAGGAGCAGATCCGAGAGAGCACTCCCGAAGATCCGGACGAAGACTCGTGAAAGAGCCTTCCGAGATCGCAGGTACGGAACCCGATGGTAGCTCCGGCGTCCCGCCGCCTGTCGCGGGGGCCGTTCGCCGGAGTCCGCTATGGGTCACGCTAACCGCCACGTTCTTCGGTATCGGACGGTTGCGGCCCGGGCCGGGGACCTGGGGATCGTTGGTAACAGTGTTGCTGTGGGCGGCGCTGGCCCACGTCCTTTCGGCTTCCCTACGAACGCCAGTTGCAATCGCGATGGCCGTGCTGGTTACGCTGATCGGCATTCCCGCGGCTACGCGGGTCGCGCGCGGCGCGGGGAAAAAAGATCCGCAATTTATAGTGATTGATGAGGTAGCCGGTCAATTAGTGGCTCTGATCGCCGTGCCGCTCGCGTGGAAATCTTTTCTGGCGGGCTTTATACTTTTTCGTGCTTTTGATATTGTCAAACCGCCTCCGGTGCGACAACTGGAAGCGATTCCGGAGGGCGCCGGGATCATTCTGGACGACATCGCCGCCGGTCTGTACGCTCTGTTGGTTGTGCATCTCTTTCTGCATTTTGGTCTTCTAAGATAGTGCGAGTATTTTCCTCATGGGATTTTCCGATCGCATCCTGGGTAAGAAGAACGTGAATGGCGGACCGCACATCGAGTCCGTGTCGCCGGTGCTCGCTCTGGCGGGAGGCGAGGTCCGCATCGCGGGCTCGGGATTGCGGCCGCAGCAGTGGGAGCGTCCGCGCGTGCAGTTTGGCGAGGTCGAAGGCGGAATTGTAATCAGCTCAGATTCGTTTCTGGTCGCCCGCGTTCCCGAGGGCGCTACTTCGGGGCCGGTGGTAGTGGCCGCCGATGGTCACGTGAGCAATGCGCACACGGTAAAGGTAGCCGTTCCCGTTGCAGAGAATCTTCACCCGGTAACCAATCCGGCGCTCGACGCTCAAGGCAATATCTACGCCACATTCTCCGGTTCACGCGGCCAAAAAGTTCCGGTCGCGATCTTCAAAATTGATACGAATTACACCGTCAGGCCGTTTGTCGCAGAGATGATGAACGCAACCGCCATCGCTTTCGATCGCCAGGGGCAGATGTATGTTTCCTCGCGCCACGATGGTGCTGTCTATCGCGTGGCGCCGAACGGAACCATGACCACGTATGCCGAGGGGATGGGAATCGCTACCGGCATCGCGTTCGATCGAAATCAGAACCTCTATGTGGGCGACCGCAGCGGCACCATCTTCAAGATTGGCCGCGACCAACAAGTGTTCGTTTTTGCCACTCTGGAGCCAAGTGTTTCGGCGTACCACCTGGCTTTCGGTCCTCAAGGCGACTTATTTGTGACGGGGCCGACGACGTCGAGCTTTGATTGCGTGCACAGAATTGATCCGCAGGGAACAGTGCACAAGTTTTTCCGCGGCTTGGGACGCCCGCAGGGGCTGGCTTTCGATTCAGTTGGGAATCTGTATGTGGCAGCTTCGCTCTCCGGCAAGCGTGGCATCGTGAAGATCACACCGGAAGGCAACGCCAGCCTGGAAGTCGCGGGCCACGGTTTGGTCGGACTGGCCTTTGCGCCAGGACGAAGCGTAATTCTGGCAACCACTGACGCGGTGCATCATCTTTCTTGGAACATTCAGGGGTTACCGCTTTTGCCGGAGTAGCTGCGCGGGAGAGTCTTCTTCCGCCGCTTGAGTCTGATCCGCGTCTGCCGCCTTTTTCATTTACACTTCTACCCGTGAACGCCGAGATCATCGCGGTTGGCTCTGAGCTCCTGACGCCCTTCCGCATGGATACAAATTCTCTCTACCTTACCGAGCAGATCAATCAACTTGGCGTTGAAGTGATTTTCAAGAGCGTGGTGGGGGACGATCTCGGTCGTCTGGTTGCGGCCGCGCAGCACGCGCTCTTCCGCTCGGAGATCGTGATCTTCAGCGGCGGATTGGGACCCACCGAAGATGACCTCACTCGCGAGGCTGTGGCCCGAGCGCTGGGTGTGTCCTTACGGCGCGACGAAGAAATTCTCGACCGTATTACGCAACGTTTCGCCGCGCACGGTTGGAAAATGTCCCCGAACAATGCCAAGCAGGCGGACGTTCTCGAGGGTGCAACAGTGCTTTCCAACGTCAATGGGACTGCACCGGGACAGTGGTTAAGTGGTAAGTTCGACGGGCGCGAACGAATTGTCATTCTGTTACCGGGGCCTCCGCATGAGCTCAAGGCGCTGTTCGAAGCGGAGTGCCGCGAGCGGCTGAGGTCAAAGTTACCCACGGCGTTCCTGGCAACCCGCGTATTGAAGGTCGCAATGCTGGGAGAATCTCATGTCGATGCGCGCGTGGCGCCCATCTACAAACGATTTGCCAACGTGCAGACCACGATTTTGGCGGGAGCGGGAGAAATTCAGCTGCATTTCAAATCGCGTGCCGAGACCTTGGAAGCGGCGCAGGCACACGTGGATGAAGCGGCCGACGCGGTTGAAGAAGAACTCGACGACGCCGTGTACTCGCGGGACGGCCAGTCGCTCGAACAGATCGTCGGCTACTGGCTGCAGATGCGCAATGCCACCGTGGCTGTGGCGGAATCGTGCACCGGTGGACTACTCGGCGAAAGGATTACTTCGGTGGGTGGCAGCTCGCGCTATTTTGCCGGCGGCGCCATCGTCTACTCCAATGCATTAAAAACCGAACTGGCGGGGGTACCTGCCGACATGATTGAGCGTCATGGAGCAGTGAGCCGTGAAGTGGCGGCGGCGCTGGCGGAGGGAATCCGGTACCGTTGCGAGGCAACGCTCGGTATAGGGATCACCGGTGTGGCCGGACCCACCGGAGGAACACCGGAGAAGCCTGTAGGATTGGTCTTCCATGCAATGGCCAGCGATAGCGGGACCGAAGTGATTGAGCGGAACTTCCCGGGCGATCGCAAACGGATCCGCTGGTTCGCGACGACGCTGGCACTGGATATGGTGCGAAGGAAGTTGATGTGAAAGAAGTTGCTCATAGTTCCTGGCTTCTAGCTGCCGGCTAGGAGCTAGCAGCCAGTCGCTATAAGGTTGTTTTATGCGCCTTTTCGTCGCACTCGATATTGACGACGACATCCGCGGCCGGATCACTCGCTTCCTCGACGACGTGCGGAAGTTTGCTCCGGAGGCGCGTTGGGTGCGGCCTGAATCGCTGCACGTCACTCTGAAGTTCATCGGAGAGAAGTCCGAAGCTGAGGCCGAGAAGATTAAGCTGACTCTCAGAACGATTGAGGCCGCAGCGATGGAAATGAACTTTCGCGGCTTTGGATTCTTTCCAGAGGCGCGGGCGCCGCGCGTGTTCTGGGTAGGAATTGAGGCAGGTTCGGCACTGACTTCTCTGGCGGAAACGATGGATAACAGACTATCCTCCCTTAACATCCCGAAAGAGGGGCATGCTTTCAACGCGCATCTCACGCTCGCACGAGGCGGTCGCGGGTCAGGTTCGGCACGCTGGCGGAAGGGGGATGGTCCGAACCGCACCTTTCAGCGCTTGCAGGAAAAACTGGCGGCACAGTCTCCACCGGAGTTTGGAACGATGACGGCCCGCGAGTTTTTTCTTTACCAAAGCCAGCTTTCGCCCGGCGGTTCAAAATACATGAGGCTGGCGGGATTTGGGTTGCAGTAGCGCAGCAGAAATCTAACGCACCTTGCCAACGCTCCTCACCATCGCCGCTCTGAGCTACCTGCTGGGATCGATTCCTTTCGGGTATCTGCTTGTACGCATCTTTCGTGGAGAAGATGTGCGCAAGAGCGGCAGCGGAAATATCGGTGCCACGAATGTCTCCCGCAAATCGCCGGTACTCGGAGGTCTAACGCTGTTGCTGGATGCTCTGAAAGGAAGCACCGCAGCCGGGCTGGCATACTACCTCTCAGCTCAAATGGCCGGTGGTGTTCTGCCTTATCAGCCGATGGCAATGGCTGCGTTGCTTGCTGTTCTCGGGCATATGTTTCCCGTATGGCTAAAGTTTCGCGGAGGCAAGGGAGTTGCCACGGGGTTGGGATCCTTCATTGTGATCACTCCAAAGGCTGTGCTGGTAGCAGCGGGTATTTTTGTCGCAGTGGTAGTCGTCTTTCGTTACGTATCGCTTGGATCGATCCTCGCCGTTGCCTCTTTTCCATTTCTCGTCCACAGAATGCACGCCTATGGCAACGCGCCATTGGCCCTGACATTCATGGCGGCCACTTCCCTGCTCATCATCGCTAGGCATCACGAAAACATTCGCCGCCTGCTTACCGGCACAGAAAGCCGCATGGGAGCAAAGCACGCATGAGCGAGATTGCAATTATCGGCGCGGGAGCCTGGGGTACGGCGCTTTCAATCGTCCTGGGACACAAAGAAACTCACCGGATTCGGCTCTGGGCTCACGAGAAGGAAGTTTGCGACACCATTGCACAGCAGCGCGTAAACGAGAAGTTCCTCCCGGGCTTGCGAATACCAGCCTGTGTAACGCCCTGCAACGACTTGGCCGAAGCCCTTGCCGAGGCGGCTATCGTCGTAAGTGTGATGCCATCGCAACACTGCCGCCGCATGTTCGAGCAGATGCGATCGCATCTGCTCGCAGAAACCATAATTGTCAGCGCTACCAAAGGGCTGGAAGAAATCTCCCTGCTGCGCATGACCGAGGTGATCGTGCAGATGACCAAAAGCGGCGACCGGCTGCCACGGATCGGTGCACTCAGTGGTCCTTCGTTTGCTCTCGAAGCCGCCCGCGGAGATCCGACCGCAATCGCCATCGCGTCGCAGGAGGCTGAACTTGCGCGCACCGTACAGCAGGAGTTCAGTCACGCCAGCTTTCGCATTTATACCAACGATGACCCAGTCGGCGTGGAGCTTGGCGGCGCGCTGAAGAATACCGTCGCGATCGCCGCCGGCGTTTGCTCGGGCCTTGGCTTGGGACACAATTCCGTAGCGGCCCTCATCACGCGGGGGTTGGCGGAGATGACGCGCCTCGTGGTGGCCTGTGGAGGTAAAGCAGAAACCATGGCCGGCCTCGCCGGTCTCGGCGACCTGGTGCTGACTTGCACCGGCGGACTCTCCCGCAATCGCAGTGTGGGGGTCGAACTGGGCCGCGGACGCAAGTTGCCGGAGATTCTTGCCGGGATGCATGGCATGGTTGCAGAAGGAATCTTCACCACGGGGGCAGCCGTGGGACTGGCGCGCACTCACGGCGTCGAGATGCCTATCACGGAACAGATGCACGCCATCTTGCACGAGGGCAAAGCTCCGCGCGAAGCAATTTATGAACTGATGACGCGCAGCGGCAAAAGTGAAACCCTCAGAACATAAGCCCGCCGTTACGTTTTGTTGCCAAATCTGCGCTAAAAGCCGGCTTTGAGCAACACTTTGGTAATGGCAAAAACAACGGTTTCCGGCTCTTTCTACACCGGCCCCATTAAAATTCTATAGATACCTGTGAAATCCGCCGCCACTTCGATCGACGGCGCTTCCGAACTGAGTCAGGGGAGGAGCGATTCGTCTTCCACAAGGCCCACTCCGGCGCGTATTCCCATTCTGTATGTAATCCTCGGCGTGCTGCTGGTGATCAGCATCGTTCCGATGTACTTCTACTCCGCTCAAGTCGAGGCGATCAACCGGGACCGGCTGAAGACTAACGAGATGTTGCTGCAGAATACGGTGACGCGGTCGCTGGCTGACGATCTCTCGCAGCACGAGCGCTCTTTACGGATGATGCTGGCTAACCTTTCGTCGGCCATTCAGGTGGCGAGCGGCGGCGACATTGGCAGCAAGAACATTGAAGCGCCGGAACTGCGCGCCCTGCTGGAAAACTTCGTTTCTTCCTCTGACGAACTTGCCTATGCCACGCTGCTGAACTCTGACGCGAAGGGCATCTCTGCCGGGCGCATTGCCCCGGACGCTTTCCTGCAGCGCGAGTTGCAACATGCCTATGATGCAGCCCGCGACGGCCGCGCCTATAACGGGCAAGCGCTCCAGGTGGAAGACGGCAAATCCTCGCGGACCGTCGTGCTGGTCAGCAGTCCCGTCAGCTACGGCGGTCGTTTTTTGGGCATGGTGGGCGCCGTCGTGGATCTGCAGTTCCTGATTCGCCGCCTGCACGACGTTAGCAACGGCGGTCTAATTCCTTATGTCGTCGACGCTCAAGGGCGACTGGTGGCGGCGGGCACTCCGCAATATGTGACCGGCCAGGACATGAAGAGCCTTGAGATCGTCCGCAATTTTGTGGACGAGGGCAATAAGGCGCAGTTGGCTGCCACCAAGGAATTCGCCGTCAAGGAAGGCAAGAACAGTGTGGAGATGCTCGGCACCTATAGCCCGGTGATGGCGCTCGATTGGGCGGTCGTCGTGCAGAAACCGCAACGCGAGGCTTACCGCGGAGTTTACGAGATGCAGCGCACCGCGCGCCTGTTGGCTCTGATGGCAGTCCTGCTCAGCATCGCCGTGAGTATTTTCGCCGCCCGCAGAATTACCAATCCCCTACAGATCCTTACCCAGTCCAGTCGCGCCTTGGCGCGCGGAGACTTTTCACAGCGTGTGCACTTGTCGAGCCGGACTGAGATCGGCGAATTGGCCGGGACCTTCAACACGATGTCTCAGGAACTCGAACAGTTCGTCGAAGATCTGAAAGGGGCAGCAGAGGAAAATCGTGCTTTGTTCCTGGGCTCCATTCAAATGCTCGCGGGCGCGGTCGACGAGAAGGATCCTTACACTCGTGGTCACTCCGATCGGGTCACACGTTACTCCATGATGATCGCCAAAGAATTGAACTTGCCGGCCGCTTTTATGGAGACGCTGCAAATTTCCGCCCAGCTCCACGACGTAGGCAAGATTGGCATCGAAGACCGCATCCTCAGGAAGCCGGGCGCGCTTACTGCGGAAGAATTTGAGGTCATGAAGACCCACACCACCAAGGGCGCCAATATCCTGCGCCCGGTAACCCAACTCGCCGAGATGCTCCCCGGTATCGAACTTCACCATGAAGCGCTCGACGGCCGGGGCTATCCTTACGGCCTCAAAGGGGATCAGATTCCACAGCTGGCGCGCGTCATCGCGGTGGCCGACACTTTTGATGCACTGACCACCAATCGTCCTTATCAACAGGCGCACACTCCAGAGGAAGCATTGAAGATCATTCAAAATCTTTCCGGCAAGCGGCTTGATCCCCTCCCGGTGGCGGCGCTGATGGCGGTTTACGAGCGGGGCGAGATTCGTATCCAGCGCCTTGCTATCAGGAGAGCAGTGTCAGCGAGTCCGGCCTCGAATGTCCCGGCGCCTGTGCCCGCTCCCGCGCCTCCCGACTCGGATCCCGTCAACCTCGAAAGAACCCGCGTCTAAACATTTTCGCCCACCTCTACCTGCAGCCGGGAGCGCGACCTGCTCTGACCGCTATAATCAAGTTTCGGGATTTCTCATGATTCAAACTCTGTTCGGCAGCACGGAAGAAAAGAAAACTGGTCTCTTCGAGCGCATGAAGGAGGCCGTCACTCGCACGCGGGAGAACCTCGCCGAGCGTATTGAAGAAGTCGTCTCGTTTGGCAAGGAAATCGACCGGAACACACTTGACGATCTCGAGGCCACGCTGATCGGCGCCGACCTGGGAACCACGACCACCCAGGAAGTCCTGGGCAAGCTCCGCGACAAAGCCGACCGTAAACAAATCAAGGATGTACAGGAATTGAAACGGCTCCTTAAAGAAGAATTGCTGGCCATTCTGAATGCCGCGAATACCCGGCCCGTCCAACGAGTAGACGGCACGCCTGAAGTGATTCTCGTTGTTGGCGTGAATGGCACTGGCAAGACGACCACGATCGGCAAGTTGTCGCAGGTATTTCGCTCGCAGGGCAAGGATGTTTTGCTGTGCGCTGCGGATACCTTCCGCGCGGCGGCGATTGATCAACTGGAAATTTGGGGAATGCGGACCGGGACGGAAGTGATCAAGACCAAGCCCGGCGGCGATCCCGCGGCCGTGCTGTTCGACGCATTGCAGGCCGCAACAGCGCGAAAGACAGACTACGTGATTGTGGACACGGCAGGTCGGCTGCACACCAAGACCAGCCTCATGTCCGAACTGGAGAAAATGCGCCGCACCGCTCAGCGCATTATCCCAGGGGCGCCGCACGAGACGCTGCTCGTCATGGACGCGACTACCGGTCAAAATGGCTTGCAGCAGGCGCGGCTATTCACGCAGTCGGCAGGCGTCACCGGCATCGTGCTCACCAAGCTCGACGGCACTGCTAAAGGTGGCGTCGTGGTGGCCATCTCGCGCGAGTTAGGACTCCCAGTACGATTTGTCGGCGTCGGCGAGAAGGTGGGCGATCTGCTCCCGTTTGACCCGAAAGAATTCGTGGATTCGCTGTTCGAATAAAAGGTCTGTTCACCAGGAAGCACTGAGCCAAGGAGAAGACCAACGCTAAGATGTCTTTCTCCGTTACTCCGTGTCTCTATGGTGAGTTCTCATGATCTGTACCTATCCCAGATGGCCGACCATTCGACTGACGAACAATTCCTGCACCACGCGCTTAATCTGGCGCGCCAAGGCATGGCTTTGGCGTCGCCCAATCCTTACGTCGGCGCGCTGATCATTGACCCGCAAGGAAAGATCGCCGGCACGGGCGTTTACACTTACGATGGCGTGAAGCACGCCGAGTTGCTTGCCCTCGAGCAAGCCGGCGACAAGGCTCGCGGCGGCACGCTCTACATTAATCTTGAGCCACACTCGCACCAGGGCCGCACGCCTCCCTGTACCGACGCCCTAATCGCTGCCGGAATTCATCGCGTGGTGGCTTCCATGCCCGATCCCAATCCCAAGGTGAGCGGGCGAGGCTTCGAGAAGTTGCGTACCGCGGGCGTTCACGTGGAAGTTGGACGGTCGGAAGCGGAAGCCCACCGCCTGAACGAGGCTTTCGCACGCTATATTCGACACGGCGTTCCCCTGGTGACACTGAAGTCCGCGATGACGCTCGATGGCAAAATCGCTCCGCCGCCCAGGGCTGAGTCCAAGAGCGCGGTAGGAATTCCTGCTGGCGGATGGATCACCGGCGAAGCGGCGCGTGCCCACGTCCACGAACAGCGACACCAGAGCGATGCGATCATGGTCGGAGTGGGAACGATCCTCGCTGACGACCCGTTGCTCACCGACCGCAGCGGGCACCCGCGCCGACGTCCGTTGTTGCGGGTAATTCTGGATTCGCACTTGCGACTGCCGTTGGAATCGCGCCTGGTGCAGAGCGTCGCGAATGAGGGCAGCTTCAACAGCGATGTGCTGATTTTCTGTTCCTCAGGCGTGGAAAAGAAGAAGAGAGAATTGGAAGCGCGTGGCGTTCGAGTCGAACAATTTCCTCCTGCCACGGATGGACGCCCGGATATTCATTCGATCTTGCGCCGCCTCGGACAACTGGAACTCACCAGCGTGATGATCGAAGGTGGAGCGACTGTAAACGGGACGGCGCTAGCCTCCGGCATCGTTGACAAAGTTTTTCTGTATTACGCGCCGAAGATCTTTGCGAGTGAGAGCTCTGTTCCATTCGCCACTGGCGCAAGCTTCCGCCATATGGATGAAGCGCCGCTGGTAAACCATCTCCGTTGGCACCGCTTCGCAAACGATTTTGCTGTGGAAGGGTACTTGCGCAATCCGTACGAGGAGTGAGGCTTTCGCGGTCTCACCGCTCACTTGCTGGCAAGGGTCAGCTTAAGGCTGTCGAAGACACACTGGAACCCCTCGCCCTCCGGAGCTGCGCACATGATGCCAACGTCGGCTGAGGCTGAAGGAACCAGATAACCCATGCGCACCGAAGTAAAGTTCTTGCCGTCTACCGAACAGAGCGTCTCGAGAGAATCCGGCTTGCGAACAACTTTCCACCAAACGCGTCCGCTTGTTGTCAGATCCTTCATCGTCGACCAGTCGGAGAATTGCCGAGTGAAGACCACGCTGGCGTGGCGGGTGCTGTCGAAGAATTCAGTTCCGCACTTGACCCAGTTCTGGGCATCGATTCGAACCATCAGTCCCGCCTGGTCGTAAAGCGCCGCGTACTGACCGTCGATCCGAGCCTCGAAATCAAAATCCCCGCTAACCGGCAGACGAAAGAAATGCCCGTTATCTGTGACATATCCATAAAATGTCTTCCGCCAGAAATCCGTCTTCCGACGCGCCCGTACGACGAGTCTATCCCGTGAAATGGTTGCTGAAGCTGGCTCATTCAGCCATTTCATGCGACGGAGCAGTTCCCCGCTTGACGGCGGCTCGTCCGCGAATGCCTTGGCCCGAAAAATCTTACTGCCCAACAACACTCCTCCAGTGAGCGCGCACATTTGTGTGGTGAACTGGCGGCGACTAGTATGGTGCATGTGATTGCCCCCGCTCGACGTGGCTTCCTGGAAACAAAGATACTCGTTTTGAAAGCAGAAACACAGAGTCGCAGGAGCCCGACATATTGCGCCGCGTGTGGCTGACTCAGAGATGCATTTATGATTGATAAGTTATTTCGGAGGTCCTCATGTTTACCGGAATCGTTGAAGAAGTAGGACGCGTGACCCGCATCGAACAGCACGGCGAGAATCGCCGCATCACCATTACAGCCACAAATACTCCGAAGGAACTGAAGCCCGGCAACAGCGTCGCGGTCAGCGGCGTCTGCCTCACAGCGCTCGATATCAAGCCCGGTTCATTCTGCGCCGATTTAGCGCCCGAAACCTGGGTGCTCACATCCTTTTCGTGCATGCACGAGGGAGCCCTGGTCAACCTGGAACTGCCCATGAAAGCCGATGGCCGCTTCGGCGGGCACATCGTGCAAGGCCACGTGGATGGCGTCGGCAGGCTCATCGCCCTGGAGCGCATCGCGGACTCGGAAAATTGGTGGCTCCGCATCGAGTTGCCAGGTGAGATAGAGAAATACACCGTCTACAAGGGCTCGATTTCGATCGAGGGCATCAGTCTTACTGTCGCAAAGCTGGAAGGCAGGAGCTGCACCATTGCAATCATTCCGCATACCGTCGAGATGACAAATCTCAACTCGCTCCGGCCTGGGGATCCCGTCAACCTCGAAGCAGATCTGATTGCGAAATACGTAGAGAAAATGATGAGCAGCGAGGCGGTGGAGAGTTCGCTTACGGTCGAAGAGTTAGTGCGACAAGGATTCTAGGCGAACCCACGGGCATGCACAATCTCGACGTATGTTCTCCGCCAAAGAAGGAAACAAGAACTCGCCGTACCCGGGATTGTGCGCAGACTGCGTGCATGCCCGGATCATCAAGTCCGACCGGGGTTCGATGTTCGTGCAATGCCAGCTTTCGTTCACCGACGCGCGATTTGAGAAGTATCCGCGCCTGCCGGTCGTCACTTGCACCGGCTACGCCAGGAAAACCTGCAAGGAATGAGTTGAATTTCCGTGGCTCACCCTGCTTAGCATCCCAGCTTCAGTTCGTCCAAGTCCAGGAACTCCTGCACGATCGGCTCAGTGGATTTTTCCATCTCTGCTGACGTTCCAAAGAAGATCGCCTTGCCTTCGTGCAAGAACACGACCCGGTCGGCCAATTTCTGGGCCAGCCGCATGTCGTGAGTGACAACGATACTGGTGAGGCTCAATTGCAGCTTGAGTCGCTTGATCAGATCGCCGAGCAGTTGGGCCATCAGCGGGTCCACCATCGTGGTGGGCTCATCGTAAAGAATGCATTCCGGCCGCGCAGCCAGCGCGCGGGCAATCGCGACAGACCTCTTCATCCCGGTCGAGAGGTCGGAGGGCAACAGGTCTCGCATTTCCTTTACGCCCACCATTTGTAGCAAGCCATCGACGATCTGGTAAATCTGCTCCTCGGACAACTCCCGGGTTTCGCGCAGCGCAAACGCCACATTCTCGCCCACCGTGAGTGAGTCAAAGAGCGCCCCGTTCTGAAAGACCATGGTCACTTTTTTTCGGATCGCTTCCAGTTGTTCTTCAGAAAAACCGGTGATATCTTCGCCAGCCACGATAACGCGCCCGGAATCCGCCTTGAGAAACCCCATAAGAAGCTGCAGCGAAACCGACTTGCCCACGCCGCTGCGCCCCAGGATACAAACGGTTTCGGCGGGCATCACGTTGAAACTGACGTGATCCAGAACCGCGTTTTCGCCGAAAGCTTTTGAGACCTCGCGGAATTCGATGTAAGGCTGGTTCACAGTTTCAGGCATTCGGCTGGCTCTCAGGAATCGCGCTTATACAAACCGCTTTCAAGTCCTTCGCTTCCCCAACTCTAATTCCTCGGGAGTATTCAAATTGCGGAAAATGGCGCGCGCGAACCCCTCGCGTTTCAACTCTTCTTCCTCAATCACCCGGGCTTCAATCTTCGGATAAAGCAAGTCAATCCGGTTCCGGCCCGCCAGCAATGCCTTTTCAGCGGCGTCAGCAAAGTTCCGTCGGTAAACGGCGCACAGTGGCTCCCATCGTCCATTATCGCGGGGAACGACTGCGATCGCCCCAGGCGCAGTCCACGCCTGGTTGATCAAATACTTCAAGAACGCTGCAGAGACAAGAGGCATGTCCACCGCCAGCATCAAGTTAAGGTCCGTCTGCGAAGACCGCAAGGCAGCATGAATTCCACCCAGAGGGCCGCAGTCGTGGAATATGTCTTCCACCACCGGGGCAAACGCCGCAAACTTCTCGCGACTTCCCACAATGCGTATATCGGTCGCAACCGATCGCGCCAAGTCAAGCATCCGCCCCAGCAAGGTTCGGCCGTCGAAGTCTACAAAAGCCTTGTTCATACCCATACGCGTGCTCTTGCCTCCAGCCAGGATAAAGGCGGTCACGTCCGGCGCGGTAGCGCTTCCCATGCCGCGATAATACACTTTGCACCCCACCGTCAGTTTTGAGGAAATCGTGAGCCGTCACCAGAAGGGAGCTACGCCGTGACGATACCGGCCAATGACCTGAGAGGAATGATTACGAAGTACTTTCAGCGTACTCCGAAGGCGTGCGGGAGTGTGTGCGGGAATGCCTACGAACGATTAACAGCCCAATCAGAACCGCGCTGACCAGCATAATAACTCTTATGTAGAGGCCGGCGTGAAAGGTCTGATCCCCGGCAGCAGTTCGCAGAAGGCCTGAGCTGGCGCTGACCGTGCAGAATCCGAAGTAGAATTTTTCCATCCATCCGCGGGAAATGAGGAGGAGCCACAAAAGAATGGAGGAGACAATAGCAAAGACTCCGCAGAGGATCCACGTGCCGGTGGGCACCGTGGAAGGCAACCAAATGCCGGCGGCGGGGTTGGCCGCAACCATCTGCCGCACCGCAACCAGCAGGAACACGACAGAGTGTGCCAGAGCGACGATGGCGCGCTTGCGGTTGGTAAGAATGGAAAATCCACCCATGAGTGCCCATACTCTACCGAAATTGGCGGACATAAGGCTGTGATCCAGATCACGGGAGGCGCGCCCGTAAAGCCAAAGGCAGAGCTCAAAACGCTCCTGGAGGACTGTTTCTGGGCTCTCAAGCGATCGCTCCAAAGGCGGCTTTCTAGCACTCTCGGGCCATCTGTCCCCATATCGTGCCATTGTCATGGCATCCTGAGTGCCTCAAGATAGCTGCGTGCTAAGAGGCCCCCAAGATCGAGGCTATTTCGCAAGGGCGACCCGAACCCCGATCGAAAGAAACGCAATGCTGGACGTGAACCCAAGAGCGACGCTTCCCAAGCCTCAGGTTGGTCACGCCAGTCCTCAGGTTGGTCGCGCCACCAAGGAACGTAGCCGGCTACTGATCGCCCTTACTCTTCTGGTGATGGCCCTCGCCGTCGTCCTCGTGAAGGATCGCGAATTCTGGTTTGGCTCGGACGAGGCGCTTGAATCTGATGCTTCATACTCGGAAAGCGTTCCGAAGGCGCAGTCGGCGACTGCTCCTGCCAAAACCGCCCAAGTGCCCGTTGCACCGGCTGCGACACCAAAGAGCCATCCTGCACCGAAGGCTTCCACCGCATCGGCCGTTCCTGAGCCGTCTAATAAAGACGCTGCTAACTCAGAGTCTCCGGCAGTCGTGACGAATCGGGCCGCCCTTCCGCCGATGGACGTCGAAGTGGTTGCAGGCGACACGCACCGCATCATCCATCCCGGAAGTAACGTCGCCAAAGTGGAAATACCAAGCGATTCAAACCGCGTCTCAGCGGTTGCGACTTCAGTGGTGGCTCATCCTACGAATGCTGCGGATCGCGAGCGACTGGCTTCGGTCGATTTGACCTATCCTTTGTTGGGACAGCACATGAAGGTGCAGGGTTCCGTGGTGTTGCAGGCGGTCGTGGGCACTGACGGCACAATCCAAGGCCTACGCGTGCTTAGCGGCCCCGCTATCCTGACCGCTGCGGCGCAGCAGGCAGTGCGCGAGTGGCACTTCAAGCCTTATCTCCAGAACGGCCAGCCGGTCGAGACCAAGGCCACAATTGTTGTAAACTTCTCGATTCGAGTCGCCGATAATCCGGCCAAGACAAGCTAGAGCCTGCGCTACGGCCAGGGAAGCAATATCTCCCGCGACTACCGAGTGAGGACTATTTCCCGTTCCGCAGTTAGGGTTCTCCTGAAACGTGAGAAAAATGACACACTATTGCCCTACACGAAAGTAACCTACCCAAGAATCCGGGTTCGGGAGATTATGAAATTGCCTTCGGCGCTCCCTGTTTTGGTCCGAAGTTAGGTCCGCAAGTAACCATCATGCCGCAGAAAATCATGGATGTTCTTATGCTAGGCCACTGCTCGCACGAGTTCTCTTGGCCCCGGCGTGGCTCTGACGGGGACTACTACCAGGTCTGCCTTTTGTGTGCGGCCGAGTACAAGTATGACTGGACCACCATGCGCCGCACCGAGCGCGTGGAGCACGCGAAACCGGAAACCGGGATCCGGCGCAGTCATACCCGCGAGAAACGGCCTTCCTGGACACCGCGTGCGCGGCGCTTGAAGCTTGACGTAGCTCTTCGCTACCGCGTCAATAACACGAGCGCATGGTACGAAGGCACAATCGAAAATCTCAGCCAGACCGGCCTTCTATTCCACGGGCCGCAGCAGTTGCCCGTCAACGCTTTGATCGAGCTGGTGTTTGAAATGCCCGAAGAAATCTCCGGCCAGAAGAACCGCAACGTGCTGTGTCAGGGCCGCGTAATACGCTCCCGGGATCAGGAAGCGAACGCTCAAGACGCGGAAGCCGGTACCGGCCTTCTAGCTGCCTCGATCGTCGACTACAAGTTCATACGCTAGAAACCCGGCAGGAGAAGTCTCTCTGCCGGATCAAACCGACCGCATATCGCAGCCTGACGTGCAAGATCCGGTTCGTCCAGTCAACCAGACTTCCACCTGGTTTTTCCAACGGGCTATACTGTTGACGCGCGTTGCGGACTATACCCACTTTTTGGGAATCCGGTCATGCACAAACTCTCGCCAGTTTTCGTGTTCGCTCTCGCGGCAATCCTCGCCGCAAGCCTGAGCTGCGCCAAAAAGCCGGATGACGCAAAAGTTTCCAGCGAAATCCAGGGCAAGTACAGTCAGGACTCCGGACTGTCGAGCAAGCAACTCACCGTGCAGGCCAGCAATGGCGTTGTAACCCTAACGGGGTTCGTGGACAACGATGCGCAGCGCGCGGCCGCGGCGCGGCAGGCAGCGTCCGTAGAGGGTGTTAGAGAAGTCATCAACAACCTGCAGGTGGGAACTGCCTCGAACCCCTCCGCAGCACCTCCAGCACCGGCCGCCAAGATCGCCGACGCCAAACCTGCCAGATCAATGCCGGGAGGGAGCCCAGCGAGCGCCAGAAAGCCCAGTCGTTCTCGCGTCGCTGAAGATCCGGCCATGGGAAACGACTCCGCCAGCAGCACACTCGCTGAGGGTTCCCAACCACCAGCGCCGACTTCACAAGACGAGCCTTCCGCCGGCGTGCCCCCGTCATCACCACCTCCGCCTCCCGCACCACCGCAACCGCTGAAGGTGACGATTGAGCAGGGCACATCGATCTCAGTCCGCCTCATCGACAGCATTGACAGCGAAACGAACCAGCCCGGGGACTCATTTCACGCCAGCCTGAACGCACCACTCTCCGCAGAAGGATCCCAAGTGATTCCCGCAGGCGCCGACATCACCGGACACATCGTCGACCTCAAGAGCGCCGGCAAATTCGCGGGACAGTCGCTCGTTGTCTTGCAACTCGACAGCATCGCGGCGAATGGCAAAAGCTACAACCTTCAAACCGATCAGTTCAGAAAAGAAGGCAGTTCGCGAGGCAAGAACACAGCGGAAAAGGTGGGCGGCGGAGCCATCGTGGGCGGCATCATCGGCGCCCTCGCGGGCGGGGGCAAAGGAGCTGCGATCGGCACTGCGGCGGGTGCCGGTGTAGGTGGCGGCGCACAGGCTGCCAGCAAAAGCCAGCAGATCAAGCTGCCCTCAGAAACCATACTTACGTTTACCCTGCAAGCTCCCGTCACGGTGATTAAGCAGCAGGACCCGAATGCTGGCCGCCAGAAGCTAGGCGATTCGCCGTAGGGACACTCTCAATACGCCCTTTCGCTCTTAGAGAACGTGCGTCCACGCCTTCGCTCTGGCTTCGCTTCTCTCACTTACGCCGGAAATCCTGCTCCTTGGATTCGCCGCCTTCGTCTGCGTCGTCGTAGACTCAGGAAGCACCCTAATCCGTCCCTAATGCCTCCTATTACGGCATTGCTGCATACTAGGAACGACGCCCGGCGCCTGGGTCGGGCGCTGGAGACGCTTCTTCCCTGCGCCGAGCTCCTGATCGTGGACCATTTCTCGACCGACGCGACCTTGCGCGTTGCACGCGAATACGGCGCGCGCATTGTGCCAGCAGACGGCCAAGCCACGACGAAGCATTACCTCGACCGTGCACGCTACGATTGGATCCTTTGTCTGGACCCATCGGAGTCCATCACCGAAAGACTCCAAGCCACATTGTTCGAATGGAACTCGTTACCTGGCGACAGCTTAGCCGGCACTACCGCTTTTTCCGTGGTCGTGCGCGAACAAGTGGATAACAATTGGCAGGACCTACCGGCTCCCCAAACCCGGTTAGTTCCCCGCAACTGGACTCGTTGGAACGGACTCCTGCCCGCTCATGAACGTTCGTCCAAGGCACTGGAAGGCAAGTTGTTGCAGATTGCTTTTCCTTGATTGCTTTTCCTTGACCTCCATCGTCCGTTCGGACAGTGACTTCAGTACCTTAGTCCCGCCTACCCCCGTCGCCTTATAATCCACTCAAGAATCAGCATTGCCCGCGTTCTCAGGAAGACGTGCGTTTGGAATGCTATAACCGCGCTTTCCTGTGAAACGCCACAAACTCAGTGGACCCTTTTTACGCATCGTCGATTTTCTTCCTCGGGCTGGCCTTTGGCAGCTTTCTGAACGTGTGTATCTATCGCCTGCCCTTGGGTTTGTCGGTGGTGACGCCGCGATCGGCCTGCCCCCGCTGCAAGCACCCAATTGCCTTCTACGACAACATGCCGGTCATCAGTTGGCTGCTTCTGAGGGGCCGCTGCCGGCACTGCAAAACAAGAATTTCCCCGCGGTACCTTTTCATTGAGTTGCTTACCGGCGCTCTCTTCCTAGCCTGTTACGCCTACTTCGGGCTGACCCTGGCCACGTTGAAGTACTGCGTCTTTGGATTTCTCCTGCTTGGCCTCATCTTCACCGACGCCGAAACCAAGCTTCTGCCGGATAAGCTGACGTTCCCCGGCCTTGCCCTCGGCATAATTTTCAGCTTGCTGGTTCCAGTCAATGACGTGGCTTCGCAGTTTCTGCCTGGCATCATTAACCTGCCCTTCAGCGCCGACTTCTCAGCTCACCTGGTCTCTTTGCTCGATTCCCTGTTGGGCGCGGCCTTGGGTGCATCGTTCATCTACGGGGCGGGGGCCGCTTACTTGCGCTGGCGCGGAATGGAAGGCATGGGCTTCGGCGACGTCAAGCTGATGGCCATGGTAGGCGCGTTTCTCGGTATCAAACTCACCATCTTCACTATCTTCACGGCATCCCTGGCCGGGTCGCTGTTTGGCCTTGCCACCGTGCTGATGGTCTGGATCAAGCGCACCCATCGCTTCATGCGCCGGCTGGCCAACTTGCAAGCTGCGCGCCGCCGGGGATGGCAATCCGCGCAAATGGTTTACCGCCATTACCAGATGCCCTTCGGCGTTTTTTTGGGCAGCATGGCCCTGCTCGCGCTTTTCGTCGGCAATCAGTTCTTGCACTGGTATGGGAGGCTTTGGTGGTAAGACTGCTCGCCAATCCGCTGGTGTGGCGCGGCACGCTGGTGCTGTTTATGGCGGGATGCGCGTTCGTGTTCGCCATCTTTCTGATCCGCCGCTTGCGCCGCAATCTGGCTGCTGAGGCCGATCTCGATTCCGCCACCCCTCACACTCTGGAGGCTTTGCCGGTCCATTTGTACAACACTGTGATCCAGCAACTGAAGCAGCAGAAGCACGAATTACAAGTACAAACGCTCACCGAACAGCGCCGCGCTCGCGTGACTGAAAATTTCAGCCAGACCGTGCTTTCCAATCTTCCTTCCGGAGTGCTGGTGTTCGCCCTCAACGGATTGGTGAAGCAAGCCAATCCCGCAGCCAAAGAAATTCTGGGTTTTCGCTCTCTCTCGGGGATGAGCGCGGAAGATATTTTCCGCGACGCGGCAGTTTGCTCGCCGAAGTCCACCGTCCGTTCCGATGGCCCGGCGGATTTGCCCGTGCGGCTCGTCGAGGAAGTTCATGCGGTGTTGCGTGAGGGCAGCAAGCGGCGTCAACTCGAGGCCGACTACACCACTCCCGCCGGAGAGAAACTTCACATCGCAGTTACGGTTTCCGCCGTCCCCGCCGTCGATGGCAGCCTGCTCGGAGCTGCGTGCCTGATCAGCGATCGTAGCGAGTTTGAACACATCCGCCGCCAACAACAGTTGCATGGTGAAATTTCCGCGGAGATGGCTCTTGAGTTACGCACCTCTCTGAGCACTATCGCCGGGTATGCGCAACAACTGGCGCGTAATCGCGATCCCGATCTCACCCCGCAACTCGCCGCCGACATCGCAGGCGAGGCTGCAAGTCTGGACCGCCGCATCGGAGGATTTCTGGCCGCGAAGCGCACGGTAGATGCTGGCACTCGTGCCAATACGGCCGCTCGAATCACCTGACCATGAAAATCAACAGGAAGAGCCTCTCAACGGATCAACCTATGAACGCAGTCAAAGGATGGAAGCTATGAAGCGCATCACACACGTCGGATTCGTATTCGCGCTGTTCACGGTCCTGGCCGGTTCTCCGGCCGCGGCACAGACCACAACGCCTGCTACAACGCCGGTACCGGACCAATCCTCGCTGGGCGACTATGCCCGCAAGGTTCACAAAGATCCTAGCGGCAAAGCCAAGCCCAAGGTCTTTGACAACGACAATCTTCCGAAAGACGACAAGCTCTCCATCGTCGGGGAACCCGCACCCGCAGGTGCAGACGCTACTGCTTCCGCGGAATCCGCCTCAAAAGCGGCGGCCGCTCCAACCGACAGTAAAGACGCCGCCGGAACGAAACCCGCCGATGACGAACAGGCCAAGAAACAAGCCGAATGGAAAGCCTGGCAGGAAAAGTTGTCGGCTCAGAAAAACTCCATCGACCTGGCCTCGCGCGAACTCGACGTGCTCCAAAAGGAATACCAGCTCCGCGCCGCCGTCATGTATGCCGATGCAGGCAATCGTCTGCGCAACTCCACTCAGTGGGACAAAGAGGAAGCCGACTACAAACAGAAGATCGCCGACAAACAAAAGGCCGTCGACGACGCCAAACAGAAACTCGATGACTTGGAGGAAGAAGCCAGAAAAGCTGGCGTTCCCGCCGCCATGCGCGAACCGTAAATACAAGCTTTCCGAACCGTTCGCAATCGGACGTCAAATGCCGTTTCGGGCAAAACAAAACGCCGACCAAATGGGGCCGGCGTTCTTAATTGCTTTTGCTTCCGCAACTCAGCACAACGTTCCTTCGTGCCTCGCCTGTCGGAGCAGCCTTTCAATCTGCTTCACATGATGCCGTCCGTGAATCCAATGAAATTTTCTCCACTGCGCCGCAGTCAACGGACCCAGAATCGGGTGGTCCAGTACTTTTCCGCGCCCGAAGCGAGCCTCGCACTGTGCGATGATCTCGTCCATCGCCGCAATCTTCAGCCCCACCTCGGCTCTTACTTTCTCCACCGCCAAACCGCGCGGAACAGTTTGCTTCGGCGCCTTCCTTCCCGAAGGCAGGTAGCCAAATCCCAACACCACGAATGCCCGCCCGCGCTGTCTCATCGATGCTCGAGCCGTTATGGGTTTACCCGCGTCCAACAACCGCTCGAATCCTTTCACCGTTCCTGTATAGGTTAGATACAGATGTTCCAGCACTTCCGCCGCGCACCATTTGTCGGGGGGATGCCACTTCATCTGCTCCTCCGACATGCCTTGTACCGCCGACTCCAGAGCAAGCTTCAACTCTCCGAGTAAGGAATCCATGCCGCCATCTCGCGTTTCCGCGCGCTTCAGGTAAAATGTTGCGCGACTATGAATCATCCCAGTTATAACAGGAAGGTCGTGATGAAGATGCGGGATTTCGTTCAGCCAAGAACCGTTTTCGCAGAACATACCACGCTGAAAATGCACCCCGCACGTACCGCCGCCACGACGATTTCCTCGGCGTTGCTCCTGGTAGTTCTCGCGCTGCTTGCGGCTTGCAATTCCAACACCGCCACGCCGCCCGAGGCCAAACCAGAGTCCAAGGGTCCTGAGCTGCTCTCGGGACGCGCTGCTTTTCAAAAGGTCTTCATCGCCGCCCGCAGTTACGCTCCCGACGCAAAACCGTTCCGCATCGAGTCCATTCCCACCAGCGATGGAGATGGCCACGATGGTAAATCGGCAGTCTGGCGCGCCAGCTTCGCTTCGCCCACGCAACGCGGAGTCAAGCCTTTCATCTGGTCCGGCAGCAACGCGCCAGACGCTCCCTCCCGCGGAGTTTCCCCCGGCAACGAAGACGTCTACAACCCCGGCAATGCGTCTACACAGATTTTTGACGTCGGCTTCCTTAAGATCGATTCCGATCAAGCCTTTGCTGTGGGACAAAAACAAGGTGGGGACAAAATTCTGGAAAAAGACCCTTCCACGCCCGTGATTTACATCTGCGACTGGAACCACAACACCAATGAACTTGTCTGGCACGTTATCTACGGATCTTCTCGCGATACCGCCAAGCTGACGGTCGCGGTGAGTGCCACGACCGGCGAGTTCCTGCGAGTGGAGAAATAGACGCGAGTTGCGTTTTCGGGAGATGGGTCGCGGAAAGAAAATCAAAAATAACGCTGGCGGTTTACTCCTGCTGCTCAGCTTGCCTGAGCTGGTCCTCGAGCGAGGAGAAAAAGCGGCACAGCGCGCCGGCGGAGGCGATTGCACCTTTCAGTGCCTCGCGTTCCCCGAAGGAGATAATGTCGGCTGCGGAATACTGCAGGCGGAGTCGATCCGTAGCGCATTGCGCGCTCAGCAGTTCGATTTTCGCCGTACGCAGGTCCGACGCTAGCCGGGCAATACCCGCCTGCTTTCTGAATTCGTCGTTCAACATCTATACTCCTCGGTACCCTGACGTCTGCTGGATCGGCACGTGCCTGCCGGAGCCACTCGGCTTGGGGGAAGGCTGTACAAAACTTTCTCAGGCTCCGGCAGGACACAGCCTGCGGGATTAACTCACTTGCTTAGTGTGAATATATTGTACATTGTTACTTAGACATTGTTCAAATTATTTTTTTGGGCCCTTGCATTGAACCTCTTCATTCCGGAGTCGAGCCCTTGCCCAGACAAGCCGATCCCCAACTCGAACAACGCATCCTGGAAGCCGCCGGTCGGCTGCGCGCCAGGGGCGGAGAAAAGGCCCTCACCATGCGCGCCGTCGCCAAAGCCGCCGGCACCACCACTCCCACCGTTTACGAGCGGTACCGCGATCGCGACGATATCCTACGCGCTCTGCGTCTCCAAACCCGCTCCGAGCTTTTCGCTACCCTTCGCGATTCCCGCACTCTCGCGCAAGCGTGCCAGGCTTATCTCGAATTCGCCCTCCAGCATCGCCACGCCTACGAGGTCTTGTATGACAAGTTCGCCGAGCCCCCGTCCCTGCACGAACCGTGGCCATCTTTTAATCTGTTGCGCGAGCGTCTGACGCAGCGCCTTGGAGGAACTCCCCGCCAACATACCCGCCTCATGCTCTCGCTCTGGTCGCTCATGCACGGCACCGCAATGCTTCTGATCCGGGGAGGCGCTGTGGGCCCGCTGCGCACGCAAATGTTCCACGCCTGTCTGGATGCCGTCGAAGCCGTCGTAGCGGAAACTGCTCGATCAAAAGGCAAAACCCGTTCCGGTCCTAAGTGGCCCGCAAACTTGATCCTGGGTGAGGAAGGTGAAAGTAAGGTAGTCCACAGCGAGGACGACGGAAGTACAAAGCGTGCAGCCCAGGCAGGACAAAAGAAACAAAAGCCAATGCTCGCAGCCCGGACTCGCAGCGTCCGTACCCCTCTATGATCAAACTACGCTCTGACTATTTTCCTGCCGTCTGTGCCTTCAGCCGGTCAATCGCCTTTTGTGCCTGTTCGGCTTCTGGTCCATGCGGCAGAATCTTCAAATAGCTCTCATACTCAAGGCGGGCGTCATCCAGTATGCCCAGCTTTTCCAGACTCACCGCCAGGCGAATCGTCGCCACTGCGTCGTTGTCCTTGTAGCGCAGGGCTTCTCGGTAGCGCTCTTCCGCCGCTCTGTAGTTCTTGCGCTTGAAGTAAAAGTCTCCCACTTCAATACTTTTCGCGGCCTTGTGCGGATCCCAGGTGTGAAACTCGGTAATCCTGCTGCTGCCGCCCAATATTTCGGCTTCGGCCTCAGCCATCGCCGCCGAACTCTGCGGGTGCGTCTTGGCATCGTCCTCCGGCGGTGCCAAATCCATCTGCGTATCTCTGCTCGAGCTCTGCCCCGTCGCGGATCCCAAATCATCCACCTGCACGCTATCCGAACGCGGTGGCGCAAAGCGGGGAGCAGCCTGCCGCGCGCTCGGCTCAGCCGCTTTCGACCCGTTTGAGTCGGAAGGACTTCCCTGCTGCGCCCATGCTGCCACTGCCAAAACTAGACCAGCGAATCCAAACCACCGTGAAACCATGTTTCCTATTTTAGCCTGCATCGGCGATTGATGAAACCAAGATCCGGGCAAACTTGGAATCGCTCTACGACATGCCTAATGAAGACAGGCCCACATACGCGGCGCCTTCGTGGTTTTGTCTTCAATCCGTATGCGCGAAGACAAAAAGCAGGCCGCTCTGGGGGAGGATAGAGCGGCCTGTTGGTAAAGTCCTCCGGAGAGGAGGAAACTGTTTTACATCGACGATGGATTATTCTGTCCTGTCGTCGCGGGCGTCGTCGCCGGCTGATTCGTATCGCCCACCGTGTTGGTCATCAGGCGGACATCCACGCGCCGGTTATCGGCGCGCCCTTGTTTCGTTTTGTTAGAATCCACCGGCTTGTCCTTGCCTAGCCCGATCACATAAATCTTGTGCGCTGGCACGTTGTATTTCGAAGCCAGATACTGAATCACCGAGTTCGCCCGCCGCTGGCTCAAATCATAGTTGTACTCGGCCGATCCCACCGAATCCGTGCTGCCTTCCAAAGTAATAATGTAGCCCTTGGTGCTCGAAATGCTTCCCGCCATCTGGTCGAGCGCATCTTTCGCCTGCGAAGTGAGATTGTCTCGGTTGAACCCAAACTTCACTGACGTCTCGGCTACCGGACGGTAGTTGTCCAGGTTCGCCACGGTGTTTGTTAAAACGCCTACGCGGCCATTGGCTGCGTCCGCCATCTGCTGCGCCGAGGCAGCGTTCTGACCAGCGGTCTGCGCCTTCTGATCCACTTCAGCCGTCTTGGCGTTCACGACCTGAATCCCGGCTTGAGCCCGCGCGTCAACGTCCTTGATGTCCCGGCTGTTTTTCGCCGTCATGTCATCAAGTTCGTTGGTTTTATTGATCAAGGGCGTTGTTTGTTGCTTTACATAATTCTTGCTTGTGCAGCCGATCGTGGCTGCCAAGCTAACTGCGAGGAAAATTGTCAACGAAGTGCGGTTCATAATGGAGGAGCTCCTTGTTAGTTCTCTCAGCGCGTCTGGGATTCTCCCGCGCGCCTACGCTGTGCTACAGGGCCTGGGGCATCAAACTGTCTACAAATCCCGTTCCTACTTTTGCACGAGACGTGCCAGTTTCCCGTATCGACACTGTCAGCTATAAGTATATCCGTTTTCAAGGATTTGCGGGTGTCGACTGCTGACCGCCATTAACTCACGTGGACCCACGCAACGCAAACCCCACATAGCCAATGGAAATTTTATACGGTGAGGGGTCAGATTCAGCGCGTCTCCCGAGCCTCTCTTGCTCTGACTCCGTGGGGCGTCGCTGCATTCATTGCACCATTGGCGCTCGGTGGCTCCTTTCGTGGCTGCCGTAAAAGTCGCCGTCGGCTCATCGAATAGAATAGAGCAATTCCGCTAATGGATCTTCTCCAAAAAATCCGCACCATCCCCACCGAGCCCGGCGTTTATCTCTACAAAAACGCCGAGGGCGAAGTGATCTACGTGGGCAAGGCAAAGAACCTGCGCAGCCGCGTGGCCAGCTATTTCCACGAAGGCCGCTGGGAAGATTCGAAGACTGGCACTCTGGTGCGCGAGGCGGTCGACGTCGACTACATTGTCGTCGCCAACAACAAAGAAGCGCTGGCGCTCGAGAACAATCTCATCAAGCAGCGTAAACCGCGCTTCAACATCCTGCTGCGCGACGACAAGACTTACCCTTACGTAAAGCTCACGCTGGGCGAGCGCTGGCCGCGGGTCTACGTCACGCGCCGCCTGCGTAAGGACGGCAGCGCTTACTACGGCCCCTACTTCCCCGCTAATCTGGCTTATCGCATCGTCGATCTGATTCACCGTAACTTTCTGATTCCGTCGTGCAAAGTCGACCTAACACGCTTTCATCCGCGTCCGTGTTTGCAGTATTACATAAAACGTTGCCTGGGCCCATGCGTGAAGGACCTAACTACGCCCGAGACGTATCAGGAAGCCGTTCGTGACGTGAAACTTTTTCTGGAAGGTCGTCCCACGGATTTAGCTCGATCGCTGCACGAACGCATGGAGCACGCTGCCGCCGCGGAAGAGTATGAGCGCGCTGCCCGCTACCGCGATTTGATTTCCACCGTGGAGCAACTCCAGGAGCGCCAGCGCATTGCCGCCGCCGAAGGCGATGACGCCGACGTCTTCGGCTACCACTATGAAAACGGCATGCTCGCAGTAAATCTATTCCACATGCGCGGCGGACGCGTCGTCGACCGCCGCGAATTCTTCTGGGAAGATCTTCCGGAGTTCGCATCGCCCCCGGATGTCGAGTCTTCCTCTGACCCTGTGGCGACAGCCGCCCCCGGCTCTCGGGCCGAGCAAGGCTCGGCTACTCCTCCTGTCGCTAGCGACTTTCATCCCGGTGAGTTCTTCTCTGCTCTGCTCAAGCAGCTCTATATCAGCCAGCCCTACGTGCCCCGGAATCTCTACGTGCCCGTCGATTTCGAAGATCGTGAAACTCTCGAAGACTTGCTCTCCGAGCAGGTAGCGGCTTCGGATCCCCGCGCCGCGCACGTTCACATATTGGTCCCGCAGCGCGGCGACAAGCGTGCCCTCATCGACCTCGCCGGAACCAACGCCAAGCAATCCTACGATCAGCGTTTTCGCGTTCTCAAGCCCAACGCCAAGGCCATCCAGGAAGAATTGCAGGAAGTTCTAAGCCTTCCCGAACTGCCCAAGCGCATCGAGTGCTTCGACATCTCCCACATTCAAGGCGCGGAAACCGTGGCCTCCATGGTGGTCTGGGAGGACGGCAAGATGAAGAAATCGGATTACCGCAAATTTATTATCCGTACCGTCGAGGGCGTCGACGATTTCGCTTCCATGCGCGAAGTGGTCACGCGCCGCTACAAGCGCTTGCAGCAGGAAGAGAAAACCATGCCCAGCCTGGTGCTGATCGATGGAGGACTCGGCCAGTTGCATGAGGCCGCCGCAGCGCTGGAATCGCTGGAGATCATCAACCAGCCGCTCGCGGCCATCGCCAAGCGCGAGGAGATACTCTACGTTTATGGGCAAGAGAAGGATCCGGTCGTTCTCGATCATCACTCGCCTGTGCTGCATCTCATTCAACTCATTCGTGACGAAGCCCACCGTTTTGCCGTGACGTTCCATCGCAAACGCCGGCAGATGCGTGACCGCTCCACCGAGCTAAGAGAGATTCCCGGTGTAGGCGAGAGCACAACCCGCCGACTCCTCGAACACTTTGGCAGTTTGCAAGCGGTAAAGCAGGCGGACGCAGCCGCGCTCTCGGCGGTCGTTACCCGGGTCCAAGCGGAAGCAATCAGTAATCACTTTCGGAAATAGCTGATTCTATTTCGACGATTCCGTACTCGCATTCCCCATGTCTAAAACAACCTTCCAGCTGCCATCTCTCTGCTTCTTCCAGATGCTGGTGTACTTACCATGCTCAACGACAGGATTGCCGTCTTTGCCGACTGCGCGAAATTCGTAAGTACCGTAGGTGTACCCGAGATCGCCCGAGGCTGAAATATCGGCGCCCACCGGAGTCCAGCTAAGATGGTTGTTCTTGTCGTCGAGAAATCCCATGGTCTTCGCGATGTTTACTTTCCCCGTAATGATTGCCGCGCCGTTGGGCACTTCAACTGCATCGTCGGCGTAGTAAGACATGTATCCCGCAGAGCCATGCTCCGCCGCGGCCTTCATGAACTCGCCTTCCAACTGCCGCAGCGTCTCCGCACTGGGCTTCGCCGAGGCAGAAACGAATGGACGAGTATCCGGCACTACGACCGTCACAACCAGCAACGTGACCACCAGAACCAGCAGAAGCGATTTCATGCAGCCTCCACGAATGAGCGAATATTCTACACGCGTTTTCTTCTGTGTTCCCCTGCACCCTCTGGGGCAATGTTCTGAGCTTTGCTAAACTGGCCCTTCGTCCATGAAATGAATCTATGCTGAGCAACCAGGGCACGCTCATCGTGACCGGCTCGAGTCGCGGAATCGGCGCGGCGATCGCGCAACGAGCGAGTGCGCGCGGATATTCTGTGGCGGTTAATTTTGCGACCGGTGAGGCCGAAGCGCGGGCGATCGCAGAACAGATCGTATCCGCGGGCGGGCGTTCTTGTGCGATCCAAGCAGATGTTGCCCGTGAGGAAGATGTCGTCCGACTTTTCGAAACTGCCGAACGCGAACTGGGCGCGATCAAGGCTCTAGTCAATAACGCCGCCATTACCGGAGGATTTGCACGAGTGGAATCGGTAAGCGCAACAACTCTCGCGCAAGTCATGGCGGTAAATGTGACGGGAGCGTTTTTGTGCGCACGCGAGGCCGTGCGTCGCATGTCAACCCAGCGCGGCGGAACGGGCGGTGCGATCGTAAATATATCTTCGCGCGCGGCGCGCACCGGCTCTGCCGGAGAGTGGGTCCACTACGCTGCGTCCAAGGGTACGATTGACAGTTTCACGATTGGACTTGCGCGCGAAGTCGCAACGAAGGAATCCGCGTGAACGCAGTTGCTCCCGGACTGATCGAAACCGGCCTGCATGCCGCCAATGGCGCGCCGGACCGGCTGGACCGGCTAGCAGCAACCATTCCAATGCAAAGGGCAGGCACGCCGCTCGAAGTAGCCGAGGGCGTGCTCTGGCTGCTCTCCGCTGCGGCCTCCTATACCACGGGCGCCATTTGGAAATCGGCGGCGGACGGTAATGGTACTTCGGAAGACTGAATCCTACTTCCTTTCCTTCAGATTATTGTGCAGGTAAGCCTTGATCTTCTCCGGCAAACGTGATGTGTGCAGAATGTCTCGCAGAAGCGGTGGAGGAAGAGTGCGGGCAAACTCGAGGGCCCGGGCGAGGGGCGTATGTGGACTGCGCAGCAACGCCACGCGGATCTCGCGCCGCGGCGACCACTTCGGGTGATGGCACACCGCCTCGACAAAAGCTGACCCGTTCGGCCGCAGGAGTGCTTTGATGACAGCGGCTTCCGTCAGCCGGGAATTTTCCAGGGCGGTGTGCGAGACGCGGGATTCTGTGTCGAGCAACAGCGCGGCAGCGACGGCTTGCGATCCGCGCCGGGCTAGCGTGAGGCGTTCCCCCAGCGTGACGGAGGTCAGGCGCGCGATGAGTTGCTCGTCGGCCACACGTTTTAAATCGGCGGCGACCGCCGGATGATGCGTAAACCGCATCAGATCGAACGTGTAGAACTGGCGAATTAGCCGGAGCGCAAGATGCCGCGGCGTGTGGGGATGAGCGGCGAGAATGACGCATACTTTTCGCGACTTCAGCGCGGCTGGGTTCTGGCTGAATTCCTCCAGGGTCTCCGGAGGCACGTCGCGGCGCTCGAGTAGGGCTAGGACGACATCTTCGGTTAGCGGCGGGATGGGGTCGGGAGTGTTTGCGTCCGCGGCAGTGCGCAGCCGCACTGCCGCGGGCTCAGCGACCGGGGGAGGCTGCGTGCATTCAGGTTGGATTCCTCCCGAATCCATGATCAATTGCGGCGCTCACGAAGCGGCTCTCCGTGCCAATTGCAATGCACCTTGAACCGGTTCGACCACTTCAGGATTCAAAACGACGTGTGGATGCGCCGTGCGAACTTCATTGTAGAAAAGCTCGCGGATCATCGGTGCATGACGAAAGACGCCGCCCGCCATGGCCAGTGGGACAGTCGCATGCTGCTCAGAGAAAAGCCGCCGCATAACGATGCTGGCGAGTCGTGCGAGTTCTCTTCCCGCTTGCGCGAGGACTTGTTGTGCCAGTTCGTCTCCGGAATCGGCAGCGGCCAAGATTGTGGGCAAGAGCGTAGCAAAGTCCGGATTGGAGTTGGCAGTGCCCGCCAATTCCTCCAATGATTCCAGCTTCCAGATAGATTTCATCTCGCGGAATAACGGCGAGGTTTGCTGAGCGCTTAGATCAGATTGATCGGCTGAGCGAAGCACGGCGGCGACCGCGGTGCGGCCGATCCAGTGAGCCGAGCCTTCATCAGAAATGGCAAAACCCCAACCTCCGGCACGAGCAGTTTTTCCCTGCGCATCGCGACCGAAGGCGATCGAACCCGTACCCGCGATTACGATTACACCCGGCCCCTCGCCCAAAGCGGCTTGCAGTGCAATCTGCATATCGCCCACAACCTCGATTTCTCCAGGAATCACTTCTGCAGCCATATTACGAACGACGCTGGCAATCTCTGCCCGTCCTGCTCCGGCGGCGCCGATGCAGGCATACCTCAATTGCCGCGGATCGATTCTCGCGGCGGCGCACGCCCGCCGTATCGCCTCGTGCAGCGATTCGCGAGCGCGAACTTCTCCAACCCGAGTGATGTTGCTGGGGCCTGACTGGGCGGATGCTAGGACTGAAGATTCACTGCCCACCACGCATGCTGTCTTGCTGCCGCCACCATCAACGCCCAAAAAGTAATCCACGGGTTATTTTTATCACAGGAAGTTCTCAGCTCTCGGTTCTCAGTTTTTTCGAACACTTTTGCTTAGAGGTTCATAGACTCTCACTCGCGGGAAAGCTGAAGTACGGCCATAATGGCTCAATCAAACGCGGCAGAGCGCATGGGCCTCGACCAACTCGATCTGGCGATTATCGCGTTGTATCTGGTCGGCATCACCCTGTTCGGACTGCGTTTCCGCAAGCGGCATCGTACTCTGCGCGACTACTTCCTGGCGGGACGCGATATTCCCTGGTGGGCCATCGCGCTTTCCATCGTTGCCGCCGAAACCAGCACGCTCACCATCATCAGCATTCCCGGCCTGGCCTATGACACCAATCTCACTTTCCTGCAAGTGGTGTTGGGGTATGTTGTCGGACGCGTCGTGATTAGCTTCGTCCTGTTGCCGCATTACTTTCGCGGGGATCTCTACACGGCGTATGAATTGATTGAACGCCGCTTCGGGCGCGGTTTGCGCTCGCTGACTGCCGGACTTTTTCTGCTGACGCGTACTGCTGCGGAAGGCGTGCGCGTCTATGCCGTATCGATCGTGGTTGCAATCGCACTGGGCACGGGCGAAGTCGCCTCGATCGCCATCATCACTGCATTGACGCTCATCTATACATTTGAGGGCGGACTGGCGGCGGTGATCTGGACCGACGTGGTGCAGACCGTGATCTACGTTGGCGGAACGCTGGTCGGATTGTGGACGATCCTGCATCTGGTTCCGGGTGGGTGGAGCGCCATCCATGCCGCCGCCGCAAGCGCGGGCAAGCTGCAGGTGTTCGACTTCACGCCGAGCTTGTGGATTCCTTATACGTTCTGGGCCGGCGTGATCGGCGGAACTTTTTTTATTACGGCCAGCCACGGCACCGATCAACTAATCGTGCAGCGCCTGCTCGCGGCTCGCAGCCGAAAGCAATCCGTGACGGCGCTGCTTTCGAGTGGCGTCGCAATTCTGTTTCAGTTTGCGTTATTCCTGATTGTGGGTGTAATGCTGTGGGCCTACTACCGCGTGCCCTCGGCGACCTTCGGGAGACCTGATCGAATTTACCCTACGTTCATCGTCAGACAGATGCCGCACGGGATCTCCGGCCTGCTGATCGCCGCGATTCTAGCGGCAGCCATGTCGAACCTGAGCGCGGCGCTGAACTCCCTGTCATCCAGCGCGATTATGGACTTCTACCTGCGCCTTTGGCCGCAAGCGGACGAACAGAGACGGATGCGCCTTTCGCGGCTGGCCACGTTCTTTTTTGCGATGGTGCTGTTTGGCCTGGCAGTTTTGTCGCTTCACAAAGCTGGACGCGTAGTCGAAGTCGGGCTGCAAATTGCATCGGTGGCCTACGGCGCGCTGCTGGGAGTCTTCCTGCTCGGCGTGTTGACGCGGGAGGCCAATCAGCGCGGAGCGATGGTGGGCATGCTGTTTGGATTCAGCGTCGATTTATATCTGTGGCGTTGCACGCATGTCCCGTGGACGTGGTGGGTAATGATTGGGACGGTTGTAACGTTTGGAGTGGGATACGTCACTAGCCTGCTTGTGCGGGAACACTCGTAAAGAAGACCGATGCGTCCTCTGACGTATACTTGCACCCTTCAACCATGCCAGAACTACTACAGCAAACTACCACCCGTCCTGAGCTTTCTCGTGACTTAGGCGTAAGCCATGCCTCGGCGGTAGTGGTGGGAACGATCATCGGCAGCGGAATCTTTCTGGTTCCCGCCGAGATGATGCAGGCAGTGGGCTCGGCCAAACTGGTTTATCTGGCATGGCTCGTGGGTGGCCTGCTGTCTTTTTTTGGTGCGCTTACCTACGCCGAACTGGGCGCCATGAAGCCGCAGACGGGCGGCGAGTATGTTTACGTCCGCGACGCTTACGGTCCCCTTGGCGGTTTTCTTTACGGTTGGACATGGTTCGTAATCGCGAAACCGGCCTCGGTGGCCACGGTCGCGACCGGACTGGTGCGCATCCTGGGTACGTTCTCCATCTTTTCATTTTTTTCTGGGAACATTTTCCCCGCGAACATCTCCTTTCACTCTTTCCCGGTCACATGGGGACAGCTTGTCGCAATTGCCGCAGCCATTCTTATTTCCGTTCTGAACTACCTGGGAGTGAAGAAGGCCGGAGAATTCCAGCTTGTATTTACGGTGCTGAAAGTGGCAATCATTCTCGGCATCGTCGCGGTGTGCTTCAGCGGCGCCGGCGGCGCGACCGGACGCGGCTGGAGCAATTTTGCCGGAACGTTTACCGGAGCCAAGGGCGGGATCGCCGGCTTCATGGCCGCACTGGTCGCGGCTTTGTGGGCTTACGACGGCTGGAACGATCTGAACATGGTGGCCGGCGAGGTGAAGAAGCCGGAGCGCAACATTCCGATTGCTCTAATCGCCGGCGTAGCCACGGTCGGCGTTCTCTATGTCCTGGTGAATGCGGGCGTGCAATACGTGCTGCCGGCGAGTGTGATCGCGGCATCGCCCCGGCCCGCCTCGGATGCAGTCGCTCTGGTCATGGGACACATGGGCGCAGCCATCGTGTCGGCGGGCATGGCTATCTCCATGCTGGTCACGCTGAACGGCACCGTCATGAGCGGCGCCCGCGTGCCCTTCGCCATGGCACGAGACGGATACTTCTTCCGCGCTCTTGCGGAGGTTCATCCGCGCTTTCACACGCCCTCGGCTGCGATCGTAGTGCAGGCAATGCTGTCGATCATCCTTCTGCTGCTGGGAGGAAACTTCCGCCAACTCTTTTCCCTCGCCATCTTTGCAGAATGGCTCTTCTACATGATCGCCGGTAGCACCATCTTCATCTTCCGCTGGCGCGATCGGCAAGCAGTTCGGCCGTACCGCGTCCTAGGCTACCCTTTCGTTCCCGCATTGTTCATTACCGTTGCCGCCGTCCTTCTCTACTACACCTTTCGCGAAAACTGGCCGAATTCCTTGTATGGACTCCTGGTAATTCTGGCTGGCGTACCGGTTTTCTCCTGGTTTCGCTGGCGCCGTCAGGCAGACGTGGCGTCATGAGCAGCGCTCCTGGCCCATTTCGGGCTCAATTCCCGTAAGAGTTCACCCCTGGTTACCTTAGGTCAAGAGCCGTGGACACGTTTCCGCCCTGTCCTTTTTCCCGTACTGTGAAAGCTCCAATCCCGGTCTGCTCCCTCGGCCTGGGGATCCTTGGAGTAAATACATGGCTACGCCTCAATACAGTTTTCAGCTCGGGATTTTGCCGGAGCGCAAGATCGACAAGCGCGCACTGGCAACCAGCTACGTCTTTATCGTTCTGGTCACTTTTCTCCTGGTGAATCTTGGGATCGTGTTTCCGGATCGGCTTCAGTTGCAGGCGTATCGGGTGACGGAATTGATTCCCCTACCAGCGCTAAGGCCAGAGCCTGCGCCGGTCAAGGTGAAGCCATTGAAGATGAAGCTGCTTCCCCCCGCGCCCGTTTTCGAGCAACCAAAGCTAGTCGTGCCGCATGAGGTTCATCGTGCGCCCACTCCTGAGCGGGTAGAAGCACCGAAGGTCGTAATCAATCAGTTCGCTGCTCCCCAGATCAAGATGACTTCAGGAGCGGCGCGTCCACAACTTTTGCACACAGGAGATTTCTCGGGAAGCTCCGTGGCGCCCACGGTGAATGTCGCCGTGCAGAAGGTGCAGACCGGAGGCTTTGGCGATCCCAATGGCTTGCAGGGCACGGGCAAGCAGGGCGCCAAGCTATATGCCGCCCAGGCCGGATCATTTGATATGCCCGCAGGATCGGGGCAAGGCAATGGATCGGGCGGAGCGAAAGGCATTAAAGGCACAGTTGCCAGTGCCGATTTCGGCAGCAGCATCGCAACCGGAAGCAAGGGCGACGGCCGCAGCAGTGCGGTGTCGACCGGCGGATTCGGCGCTGAGCAGGTGGTTCACGGCGGACCGAAGCTCGCCCAGGCTGACTCGGGGCCCGCCACTGTACCAGTGGAGATTACATACAAGCCGCAGCCGCTCTACACAGACGATGCCCGCAGTCTGAAGTTGGAAGGTGAAGTTTTGCTGGAAGTGATGTTCAGCGCCAATGGAACGCTGCATGTCAATCGCGTGGTTCGCGGCCTGGGTCACGGATTGGACGAAGCAGCCGTCGCGGCTGCTAACAAGATGCGGTTCAAGCCCGCGCTGCGCATGGGACAGCCCACGGATTCCACGGCAGTCGTACACGTGCTGTTTCAGTTGGCGTACTAAGAGTTTGGATACACGGAAGGATTCGTCCAGAAGGTTAGTTTCGCGGGCCTGAATCTGCGAGGCAAATCGGGGATGTCGGTCCAGAGAAATATTGCTTTGAAGAAACTGGTTTTAAGAATTTGGAGAGAAAGTCATGCGCACTTCGAAATGGATGTTCACAGCCGCACTGCTAGTCTCGGTGAGCGCAGCTAGCCAGCAGTCGTCTGACTCGCAAAGATCCGCCCAGCCGAATACTCCCGCGCCGACGGTGCAACCGTCCGCCCCGTCCGCTGCCGCACAACCGGCAACGGCTCAGAGCACCGCGCCGGCGCCAACACCCTCGGCTCTGCCTCAGCCCACCACCATGGATCAGGTAGTGGATCGCTTCATCGAACGCGAGCACGGACTCATGAAGGCTCTCTCCACCCGCACACCGGTGGTTGAGACTTATCTACAAAATCTGAGCGCCGATCCGCAACTCGGCCCCGTCCCCAGCGCAGACCATTATTTCCTGGGTCGCATGGATATGGGCGAGACGGTTGACCGCAAAGATTATCTGAAGGAGCAAGACAAGGGCATGGAGACGCGGCTGATGGGCGGCTTCAACAAGCTCTTCAAGGTGCAGTACCAGCCCCTGGGCTTTTCCTGGATGGTTTACGCTGACCGTACGGATTTTGACCGCGAGCACTACGAGTTTCACTATATTCGCCGCGAATTTCTCGGCGACGTCCGCTGCCTAGTCTTCGACGTCATGCCCAAGAAGGGCTCCGGCAGGGGACGCTTCCTCGGCCGCGTTTGGGTCGAGGATCAGGAGTTCAACATCGTCCGCTTAAACGGTACCTACGCTCCGGCACCGCGTAATTCCTATTTCTTCCACATGGATAGTTGGCGCCTCAACCTGATTCCTGGCTACTGGGTACCCGCTTACATCTACAGCGAAGAAGGCGACTTCAGCGCTGGCGTGAAGAACAAGATGGCCTTCAAGGCGCAGACCCGCATCTGGGGCTACGATCTGAAGAAGGAAGGCAAGGACGACGAACTCACGCAGATTCGTGTAGACAGCGTGAAGGACGAAAGCGCGACCACCCAGGATGCTTCTCCGCTACAGGCCGAGCGGGAATGGCAGCAGCAGGCGGAAGATAACGTCATCGAGCGTCTCACACGCGCAGGCTTGCTTGCGCCCGAGGGCGACGTGGACCACATTCTCCAGACCGTGGTCAACAACCTTGAGGTCACTAACAACATCGATCTGCCGCGGCCGGTGCGGACTCGCGTGTTGCTCACCGCGCCACTCGAAACCTTCAGCGTGGGGAACACCATCGTCATCAGCCGGGGATTAATCGACGTGCTTCCCGACGAGGCCAGCCTGGCAGCTGTGCTCTCGCATGAGCTCGCGCACATCGTGCTCGGCCACAATTTGGGCAGCAAGTACGCCTTTAACGACCGCATGTTGTTCTCTGATGACTCCACCTACAGCAACTTTGGATTCAAACATATTCCGGAAGAAGAAGCCTCAGCCGACAAGAAGGCCGTAGAACTGTTGAAAAACTCGCCCTACGCGCAGAAACTCGACAATGTCGGCTTATTCCTGAAGGCGCTGCAAGCCCGCGCTCCTCAGCTCAACGCGCTATTGACCACGCACCTGGGCAATTCTCTGGCCGACAATGGCACCATCACTCGCCTGTCTGCCCTTTCCACGCAAGGCCCGGCGCTCGACAACACGAAACTGGATCAGGTCGCGGCTCTGCCCTTGGGCGGACGCGTCAAAATCAATCCCTGGGACGACAAGGCAGAAATGGTAAAGGCGGCTCCGGTCGCCATCACCTCGGCGCGCGACAAGATGCCGTTTGAAGTCACGCCGTTTTACCCGCGGCTGGCTCGCTACGGCACCGCGAACGCTCCGAGCGCCGCGCCCACTACCGCTGCCAACTCAAACTCGGGCAACTAAGCAAGCTCTACTCCAAGTTGCAATAAGACGCAGGCCGGGATCCGGAATCACCTTCCGGGATGCCCGGCCTTCGTTTTTCCAAATGTGGGGACTGCCGCCCGCGAGTGTCCGACCGGGCGCAGCCCGGTGGGCGAGGCAGTGTGGTAATTGAACCGGCTCCACTTTTCCTTATTTTTCCCCGGCAGCCCTGTCGGATTCTCGTGGGTCCGCTCGCGGAAAGTTCCCCGCAGGCCTGAAGCAAACGAAACGCTCGACTCGCCAAACTTGTCGCGCAAACGATCCGCCGCCGCCAGTACATTTTTCCAACGCTGTTGTGGACCACTTTCAAGCAGACTGATCTGCTCTGGCTGTGCCTCGAATGAAGACGCCTGCACTCCCAGCAGCCGGACCTCTCTACGCTGCTTCCAGTTCTTGCGAAACAAGGCGCGCACTTGCTCAAAGATTTCGCCATCAAGTTGAGTAGGCGCCGGCAAGGTATGTGCGCGCGTGATGGTCGTGAAGTCTTTGTAGCGCAGCTTGAGTTGAATCGTGCGCGCGTAGAGCTTGGCTTCGCGCAAGCGCCGTCCCACCATCTCGGAAAGCCGCATCAGCGTAGCTTCCAGCTGGTTCGTATCCGCCGTGTCTTCGTTGTACGTATGCTCGTGGCTGATGGATCTCGCTGCCGTGTCGGCGCCCACTTCAGCGTCGAACCATCCCCCCGCATCTTCTCCGCGCGCCTTGCCCGCCAGCGCTAACCCCCACTTACCGAATCGCTCCTCAAGCTCAAATTCTTCCAGCCGCGCCAAGTCTCCCACTTTCTTGATACCCAACGAACGCAGATGGCTCTCCATCACCTTGCCTACCCCGGGAATTGCCCGCACATCCAGAGGCGCAAGGAACTTCGATTCCTCTCCCGGCACAATCCACAGCACGCCGTTAGGCTTCGACTGCGCGGATGAAACCTTCGCGATCAAACGCGATGAGCCGATGCCGATCGAACAGTTCAGCTGCGTTTCTTCCTTCATCCGCCTGTGCAATTTGTGAGCCGCCCGCAGCGGCGGGCCGTGTAACCGCGCCGTGCCCGTCATGTCCAGGTAGGCTTCGTCAATGGACGCCATCTCCACCTGCGGTGAGAATGCCGTCAGCACCTTATAGACTTTTTCTGAATACTCGCGGTAGCGCTGCGGATGACCCTCGACAAAAATCGCCTGCGGACAAAGTTTCGCCGCGGTTCGCAGCGGCAGCGCCGAATGCACCCCGAACTTCCGCGCCTCATAAGATGCAGCCGAAAGCACGCCCCGCTCATGCCGCTGTCCGCCCACCACAACAGCCTTCCCTTTCAGCGACGGATCGTACAACTCCTCCACCGAGACGAAGAATGCGTCCATGTCGACGTGGAAGATGGTTCGGGAGAGAGCCGGCAGTTGGGAGGTGACGGCCATGGACGAATTGTAGCAGCCAAAAGAGAAACGCCGCACTCAGCTCAAATGAGCGGCGGCGCTTCCAACCTTCGAACGATCAAATTACACCAGCACCTTCTCCTGCACAGGCGTGGCGCCCCGCATCTGCCGCACCCGCTCATAAATCTTCCCATACTCCCGCGCCGAAGCATTCCACGAGAAATCCTTGTTCATGCCGTTGCGCATCAGCACCTGCCACGAGGTCTGGTCGCGATACGCCTGCAACGCATGCCGAATGGTCAGCAGCAGCGATTCGCCGTTGTACTCCGTAAACTTGAAGCCTGTGCCTTTGCCCGAGCGTGCATCCCAGGGCTCAATCGTGTCGTCGAGGCCACCAGTGGCGCGAACAATCGGCACCGTCCCGTACTTCAGGCTGTAGATCTGGTTTAACCCGCAGGGTTCGTACTTCGAGGGCATCAGGAACATGTCGGACCCCGCCTCAATCTTGTGCGCGATGGCGTTGTCGTAAGCCACCTTCACCGCAATCTTGTTGGGGAACTGCTTGTTGAGACGAACGAACATTTCCTCATACGGCTTGTCGCCCGCACCCAGAGCGATCACAATCATCTCTTCCCGCGCCAGGCGGTCCATGATCTGCGCGATCAGGTCAAACCCTTTTTGCGCGGCAAACCGCGACACAATTCCGATCACCGGCAGCTTCGGATCCGCATTATTCACCCCGAACGCCGCCAAAAGATCCTGCTTGCACTTAGCCTTGCCCGTCAAATCCTGAGGCGAATATTTGGCGGCAATAAACTTGTCGGCCTGCGGACTCCACTCGTCGTAATCCACACCATTCAGAATTCCAGTGACGGTGGCAGCTCGGTCGCGCAGCACGCCTTCCAACCCAAATCCATATTCCGCAGTCTGAATCTCCTGGCTGTATTTTCGGCTCACCGTTGTGACGAAGTCAGAATAGGTGAGCGCGCCCTTCAGAAAATTCACCTGGCCGAAAAATTCCATTTTCGACATGGTAAACAAATCCCAAGGCAGCATGAGTAGCGGCAATGTCTCAGGCGGGAAAAGTCCTTGGTAGCCGATGTTGTGGATGGTGAAAACCGTGCCCACATCGCGGAAGGCTGGATCCTCCGTATAAACCGTGCGCAGCAGCACCGGCACCAGCGCCGACTGCCAGTCGTGGCAGTGAAACACGTGCGGCACGCCCAGAATTTTCGATGCTTCCAGCACGGTTCGCGAGAACAGCGCGAAACGTTCCGCGTTATCCGGATAGTCGCCGGCGGGCGTGCCGTAAAGCGCGTCACGCTCGAAGAACTCGGGATAATCGACAAAATAAAACCGCACTCCAGCCTGGCTGCCGCCTGTCACAACCGCCGAAAAACGGTATTTATCGTCGAACGGAACCGTAATACTACGCACCACAGTCGCCGGATCCGCCAATTTTGTCTGCTTGTAACGAGGCAGGTACACGCTCACCTGATGTCCCAGTGCGGCCAGGGCGCGCGGCAGTGCGCCAACCACGTCCGCCAACCCGCCGGTTTTTGAAAACGGGACACCTTCCGAAGCTACGAATGCGATATGCATGAACCCCTCCCGGACTGGACCCGTTTTTCGCGGGCGCACGTTATGATGGAATATAAGCTGCGGGACCTACCTCCCGCGCGCAATGCACGCGGGCTGAATTGCCAGTCTATATGCCCGAGGAAAAGAGGGTCAACGTGTCGAAGGCTGTTTCCACGCGCCGCCCAAAACTCAAGCCCAAGTTGGGACAGCATTTCCTCGCCAGCGACAGCTTTGCCTTGCAGATTGTCGACGCCCTCGGCGACGTCTCGCAAAACACCGTCCTCGAAATCGGTCCCGGACGCGGCGCCCTCACTTCCCTTCTGGCCAATCGCGCACGCCGCCTGATTGCCGTAGAACTTGACCGCGTGTTGGCCGCACAGCTTCGCCTTCGCTTCGGCATGTTCCCGAACGTCGAGGTCATCGAGGCCGACATTCTTTCCATCGATTTCGATTCCCTGTTCGGCCCCAAGCCCGGCCTGAGCCGTCCCGGCATCGAATTCAAGCCTACGCCGACACGAGTGATCGGGAATCTTCCCTACTACATCACTTCCGATATTCTGCTGCGCCTCTTCGATTACTCCAAATATTTTGAAACCCTCGTCATCCTGGTACAGCGCGAGGTTGCCGATCGCATCGCCGCCAAACCCGGCAGCCGCGACTACGGTCTGCTCTCCGCCACCGCCCAGCTCCACGCTCGCGTCGAAAAACTCTTCACCCTCCCGCCCGGCGCCTTTGCCCCGCCGCCCAAAGTGCATTCCACCGCCCTGCGGCTTACCATGGCGCCAAGACAGCACGAACTCGGCCTTGACGGGGACCGCCAAATCGCAGACGGCTTCATCGACTTCCTCAAACTCTCGTTTGGCCAGAAACGCAAAACTCTGTGGAACAATCTCAAGTCCACTTATCCCGAGCCTCATCTGCGGTCCGCTCTGTCGCAAGCTCGAGTGAAACCTGCCGCCCGCGCCGAAACCTTAAGCCTGCAAGAAAGTGCCGCCCTGTTTCGTGCCTTGCGCCAGAACCACGACGGCTCGTAGCATATAGGGAGTCGGCGCTGGTTCGGTGGAACACTGGTCGCTGGACACTGATCGTTGGACTATGTTCGCGGAGGAATATCCATGACCGCGACTCTCATTCGTCATCCTGCCGTGGCTGGACGATTCTATCCTCGCGATCCAGAAACTTTACGCGAAGAAGTTCGCACCTACCTCTCCCCGACTCCCGCACAGAAACCAGTTCGCGCCCTCGGCTGCATCGTCCCCCACGCCGGCTACGTCTACTCCGGCCATGTTGCAGGCGCTGTGTTCGCTGGATTGGAGATTCCGGAGCTCTGCATCGTGATGTGTCCCAACCACACCGGGATGGGCCGCCCCCTCGCGATCGTAAGCGAAGGCGCTTGGGAGACGCCACTCGGTGATGTCCCCCTCGACACCGATTTCGCTGCCGCTCTCAAGCGGCAATGCCCGCTTCTTCAAGAAGATTCAGCCGCCCACCGTTCCGAACACGCCGCAGAAGTCGAGTTACCCTTTCTGCAAATGCGCCAGCCCAAACTCAAGTTCGTTCCCATCGCTCTCGGCAGCGGAGAGTTCGAACCGCTTGAACAACTCGGCCTCGCCCTCGCAGATGTCATCGCCAGACAGACTCAGTCCGTCCTCATCGTCGCCTCCAGCGACATGAATCATTACGAGTCCGACACCATAACGCGCGTGAAGGACCACCTGGCAATCGAGCCCATTCTCCGCCTCGATGCTGGCGCCCTGTACGACGCAGTCACCCTGCATCACATCAGCATGTGCGGCTTCGGTCCAGCCGTGGCTATGCTGACGGCAGCAAAAAAGCTCGGCGCAACTACCGCCGACCTGGTCAAGTACGCCACCTCCGGCGATATTTCCGGCGAACGCGACGCCGTCGTGGGCTACGCAGGCATTGTGGTTCGCTAGCGCCGCGACCGGCAAGAATCGTTCTGCCGAGCCCGGTCGATATTGTAAATTGTCCCCATGATTACATGCGAGCACTTGCTGGCTCTCTTCCTGTTCGTTGGCGTTCCTATCTGGGATGTACTGGAGACCCGCGCCCTAAAGACCGGCACGAATCCACGCAGAAAAATCTTGTGCTACCAAAGAATTATCGTCGAGTGGATCGCCGCGCTTGTCGCCTGGATCGGCCTGCGATCTCAGGTTTTTTTAGTCTGGTCCGCAGTCCATCGGTCCGCCCTGCAGAAAATCAACCTTTCGTTTGTATTGGGCTTCGTGCTCGCGTTCGCAGTTGGTTCCGTGCTGCAGGCCTATTTCACGCGCCGCAACCTGAAGCTGCGTGACAAAACGATGAAGGCCTTCAAAGGTCTGGCTTTCATCCTCCCGATCACTCGAGAAGAGCGCGCTTGGTTCGTGGTCGTTGCCGTCACAGCAGGTATTTGTGAGGAAGTGTTGTACCGTGGATTTCTGATCCGTTATCTCTCCGATTTCCCGTGGCACATCGGGCTATGGATCGCGTTGTGCGTTTCGAGTATTGCCTTTGGGATGGCGCACGGATACCAGGGCCTCTATGGGATCATCGGCACCGCACTGCTGGGAACAATCATGGCCGTGATCTTTATCGTCACGGGAACTCTGTGGCTGCCCATGGCACTGCACGCTGTGATCGATCTGAGAATTCTTTTTCTGCTGCGGACCGGAGAGCTGATGTCATGAGCGGACCTCCCGGTGCTCGAAGGCTAAGAGGTATTATCGAGGGAAGTCATTGTGGAGTGCTCCGCAGACGCGTGAGCCGCGGTCGCTATAGGATCTTCTTTCAAGATGGAGCCTACCTCCCGTTCTGCATTCGAGCTGGCCAGTAGATGCCGTATTTATCGGGGCTTAACCCTCCAAAACGCGCGAGGCTGCTAATCGGCATAGGGGAGCGGGTCACCCCGCCTCCCCTGCCACACCACCGGACATGCGGGTCCGCATCCGGCGGTTCGGCGGATTCAGCGAAGAGCTCACGACCAGAGGCGGAAGCCCGAGCCCCGCAA
>Ga0208189_1000014_pt1 | contig 119872 bp, 112 predicted proteins | sample June2015DPH_10_5_FD_184702 | JGI IMG/M metagenome (GOLD analysis project Ga0208189, IMG submission 184702) | Peatland microbial communities from SPRUCE experiment site at the Marcell Experimental Forest, Minnesota, USA - June2015DPH_10_40... | ecosystem: Environmental > Terrestrial > Soil >... | reverse complement strand
ACGGCGTCATGGATAAGCTTCGCGAGTCACAAGGATTCATCGTGGGCGCTCCCGTCTACTTTGGAACGGCACGCGGCGACGTGATGTCGGCGCTGCAAAGAATCGGCTACGTCTCTAGCAAGACGGACAAGTTCCTGTCAGGGAAAGTGGGAGGGGCCGTCGCCGTGGCACGACGCGGCGGGCAAACCTTCACACTTCAGGAAATGCTGATGTTTTTCCTGATCAACGACATGATTGTTCCGGGATCAACGTACTGGAACATGGTCTTCGGCCGGTTGCCCGGCGAGGTGTGGAAGGACACGGAAGGCATCGAAACGGTCCGGCATTTTGCCGCCAACGTCGCTAACCTGGTGAAAAAGCTTCATCCCGAAACCACCAACTGACGCGGCGGCACGGCAGTATTCGTCCTGCTGCTCCATCGCAAAGAAGGAAGATATTGCGCCGGAGTTCATGGTGCGCCATGTTCCGGGTAGGATCGACGCCCGATCCCAGCTAATGGATGCTGAAACCCCAGCTAACCCCCGGCAATTACGGCAGAGAATTTGCCTTTTCGTAGCGGAAGTCACTACACACGCCGGAAGCTGCCACTCAGCAATTTGACCTAACTATTTTGGAATGATGGAGCCGAGGGAGAGAGTTGAACTCTCGACCTGCCGATTACGAATCGGCTGCTCTACCACTGAGCTACCTCGGCCTCTTTACTGACGATAGCATCCGCTGAAAATGCGTGTCAATTCGCCGCGCGCGATGTTGCCAGAATAGGCGTCAGCGCGAAAATGGGTACATGGCCCAGGCGATGCCAATGCCCACAACCAGGAACAGGAAAAACGACCACAGGATGTACTTGATGCGGTCCTTCGGGCGGCGGCGTCCCAGGAAACCGAAGGCGATGGAAATAACCGCAGCGAACAGCAGGAAGGCCTGGAAATGCGTCAACGCAAAACCATTCGTGGCGATCACGCTTTGCGTCCTCGCGCCGCTTCGTAAGCGTGCAAAGCGGCCAACAGATTCAATACGCCGGCGGTGGCCAGAAAACGCGTGCCGTAATCTCCATCGGCATGGGAGACATCGGCGCCGTCACGCTCCAAGGCACGCGCCGCCAGATAGAAACTGCCGGTGCCCAGATCGGCGACATAGCCGAGTGTGTCAAAAGCGTCGCCCCCGTTCGAACTGAACACATTGCCGCGCATGGTCGCCCCGGCGACAACCAGCAAACCAACGGCGAGAAATACGACGACGGCGCGACCCCACATGCGCTGCAGCGCATGGCCCAACCCGGGCAGAAGCCAACCGGCAATGCCAATCGCCCAAGCGAAGCCTTCGCGCTGCGTGCCTTCATTGGGAGGCTGCGCTGGCGTTGCCTCCGGCGTTTGTTGTATGACTTCGTCGGCCATATGCCTGCCTTCTGCTGGCCTCACGCGAGGAGGGCCAGAATCTCCGTTTGCACTGCTCCGGTTACGCGAGCTTCGTTCTCGTCCACGTACACATCCACTTCACTGCGAATTCCAAAATCGCGGAGATAGATGCCCGGTTCGACCGAATTGCAGGTTCGCGGAATCAGGTGGCGCTCATCGCGCGTTTCCAGGCCGTCCATATTCACGCCGTTGCCGTGCACCGACTGGCCGATATTGTGGCCCGTGCGATGAAAAAAGTACTTGCCGTAGCCGGCCTTCTCTATCACATTCCGTGCCGCTTGATCCACCTGCCAGCCTTGCAATGGCTTGCCGGCTTCCACGCTGGAGCGAATCAGCTCAACGGCGCGATCCCGGGCCTCGCGAACCAGTTCGAAGATTTTCACATACTTTTCCGGAACCTTCGCGCCAAGATAGCCGACCCAGGTGACGTCGTAGTAGACACTTCCCGGGGCCTTCTGCTTACCCCAAACATCGAGCAGCAGGAGGTCGCCTTCGCGAATGGGGGCGGCCTTCTCGCGCGTCGCCGCATAGTGCGGATCGCTGGCGTTGGCATTGACGGCCACGTCCGGGCCTTCTTCCGCCGCAATACCGGCCTCGGCGAATTTTTGGAGCATCCATTCCTTCAGGTCGTACTCGGTCAGTGACTTTTTCTCGCGCACGGATTGCGCCGCGTGCAAAAAGGCTTCGCGGACGATACGGTCAATCGCGATGCCCGCGGCCATGTGGGAATCCAGTTGTTCCTTGCTCCAGCACGCCTCGTATTTCTGCACCAGGTCGGCGGATGTGACCACCTTGGCACCGGCGCTGCGCACCATTTCAATGGTGCCGCCATCCACCATGGAGACGTAAGGAATGGCGTTCTTCGGCGAATACTGCATGGCAATGGTCTTCGCGCGCCCGAGCAACTTTTTCAGGCCGGCTTGCAGTTCCTTCAGGCTGGCGTAATAAAGCGTTTCGCCCGGCAAAGCAGCCAGGGATTCCGACTCGATCTTGTGCACGAGCTTTCGCGGCGCACCTTTGGCCGGGATGAAATAGAACCAACGGCGTGTGCGCATGGCCTCCGGAAGGCCGAGGACGCGGTGAGCGATGGGATCACGGCCGCGGAAATCGTAGAAGAGCCAGCCGTGGAGCCTGGCGGCGCGCAGATCATTTTGAATTTCGGCAATTTTTACGCTCATTTGTATCCCCGCCCAGAGGATCATTCGTGTGCAAGTCTGTTCAGCAGCGGCCCGCTTCAACCATTTTTCCGCCAGGACCTCAGGCTTCCTCGTAGAGAAGATCTAGTACCTGTTGGCGCGTGACCCCATGGATTTCGACGCGCTTGGTCCGGCTGTGTTCGCCGCTTTGAATTCTAACAGCCGACTTTGGCCTTTTCAAAAGCTCTGCCAGGAAAACGACCAGAGCTTCATTGGCACGATCTTCGATCGCTGGTGCTCGGAGGCGAACTTTGAGTGCACCCTGAATGGCACCCACGATTTCATCTTTGCTGGCGCGTGGCTGCACGCGCACGGTCAAGTTGACCGTGCCCTTGGCTCCATCCTCGGAAAGATCCAGATAGCTCATCGCTTACCAGGCCCTTTCATATTGCACGGGTGGCTTGATTTTGGTCTGTAATGCGGCGGCGGCGCGCCTTGGCCAATAGGGATCGCGCAGCATCTCGCGAGCGAGGAAGACCATGTCCGCCTGGCCGGTGGCAATGATGGATTGCGCTTGCGCGGGATCCGTGATCATCCCGACGGCGGCGGTTGCCACTCCAGCCTGCCGCCGAATGGCCTCCGCGAAGCCCACCTGATAGCCCAGCCCGGCGGGAATCTTGATGCCCGGCAAAATTCCGCCGCTGGACACATCCACCAGGTCAACTCCCAGAACTTTCAGCCTGCGGCACAATTCAATGCTTTGCTCCAAATCCCAGCCGCGCTCTTTCCAATCGGTCGCCGATAGGCGCACCAGGAGCGGGAGAGCTTGCGGCAGCGTCTCGCGGACTGTCTGTGTCACGCGCAGCAGAAGCCGGATGCGATTTTCAAAACTGCCGCCATAGTCGTCCTTGCGGTCGTTGCTCAGCGGCGAATAGAACTGGTGCAACAGATAGCCATGGGCCGCATGAATCTCCACGAACTGGAAACCCGCCGTCAGGGCGCGCCGCGTGGCCTGCTGGAAATCGGCCACGACTTGATCCAAATCGGCGGGGGCCAAAGCGCGCGGCGCGGGATGACCAACATCAAAAGGAACGTCAGTGGATGACACAGGCGTCCAGCCACCCTGATCTTGCGAGAGCGGCCCGCCGCCGAACCATGGTGCGGCCGTACTCGCCTTGCGCCCGGCATGGGCCAATTGCATGCCTGGGACAGTACCCTGCTCCCTCAGGAACTCGACGATGGGGTGCCAGGATTCCACGTGAGCATCGAGATACATCCCGGCGTCCGTCGGCGAAATACGCCCCACGTCTTGAACGGCAGAGGCTTCGGTCATCACCAACGCCGCGCCGCCCACAGCCCGGCTGCCGAGATGCACCAAATGCCATGTTCCCGGATGGCCGCCCTTCGCCGAGTATTGGCACATCGGCGAAACTCCAATGCGATTCTTGAACTCAATTTCCCGCAAACGCAAAGGCGCAAAAAGCGTCATGGACTCTCCTCATTGAAATGCTGCATCCCATGGATTCATTGCGGATACGACCGGGTACCAAAGAGCGCGGTGCCGACGCGAACTTCGGTGGCGCCTTCCTGAATGGCGGCCTCAAAGTCGTGCGACATCCCCATCGAGAGCACCGGCAAGCGCCGGCCCAATCGCGTTTTGAGGGCATCGCGCAAATGCCGAAGCCGCGCGAAATACGGACGCACTTCCTCCGGGTCCTCCAGAAACGGAGGGATGCACATCAGTCCGGCTAGGTGTAATCTTTCGAGCTGTAAAACCTTTTCCGCAAGGGCGGGAAGCTCACCTTCGGCCACGCCGCTTTTCGTTTCTTCACCGCCGAGATGCACCTCAATTAACACACGCATCGGCTCGGAGGGCGGCTTTTCCGCTGCGGCCCGGTCAATGCGCTGCGCCAGCGCCCAATCGTCCAGCGAATCGATGGCGGTGAAGGCGCTGGCGGCCCGCGCGGCCTTGTTGCTCTGGAGGTGGCCGATCAGATGCCACGTTGCGGGAAGGCCGGCCAATGCCGCGCGCTTCCCTTCCCACTCCTGCACGCGATTTTCACCGAAGTGGCGCAACCCTGACTGGAAGGCTTCGCGAATCTTTTCCGCTGGGTGCGTCTTGGAGACGCCGATCAGCGTGATTTCCTCAGCGGATCGTCCCGCGCGCTGGGCGGCAGCGGCGATCCGCTCGTGCAGCCGCGTCAGATTGTCTGCGATCGTGGTCAACATGATTCCCGAAGATGCCCGGGAGAAATCGTACCACGCGCTGCAGTGAATCGCCGATCCCGGCAGCCTGGTCACCTCTTCCGTGCCTGGGGCGTTGCGCGAGCTTCACTATGAAGTTAAACTGACTGCCACAGGTAGTTTCCCCCTGCCACTGATAGGTGCCATGACGACGCACGGATTGCTGATTGCCATCGAAGGAATTGACGGAAGCGGAAAACAAACGCAAGCAAGACTTCTGGAACTCTCGCTGAAGGCGGAGGGAATCCCCGTTTATTCCACGGGCTTCCCGCAGTATGACTCCTGGTTTGGAAACATGGTGGGGAACTTCTTAAACGGTGATTTTGGGCCGCTCGAAAGTGTCGATCCGCGTTTCACCGCGCTGCTCTACGCCGGTGATCGCTTTGAAGCGAAAGCGCGGATTGAAGCCGCGTTGCATGAGGGCAATGTCGTGCTCGTGGATCGCTACGTCGGTTCGAACCTGGCCCATCAAGTGGCACGCGCCAAGCCGGAGAAGCGCGCGGAGTTTTTGCGCTGGATCGAGCATCTGGAATATACGGTTTACGGGCTGCCGCGCGAGAATCTCATCCTTTACATGCGCATACCGCCCTCGCAGGCGCAGCAACTTGTGGCGCGCAAGTCCGGGCGCGCGTATACCAGCGCAAAGCATGACCTGCTGGAGCAAAATCTGCGCCACCTCGAAGACGCCGCGGAGATGTACGATATGCTCTCACGTAGCCGCCCCTGGGCCACGATTCAGTGCTTCGACGCACAAAACAATTGTGTGAGACTTCCCGAAGACATTGCGGCGGAGACCATGCAAGCGGTCAGACCACTCCTCGGCAACCTCGGCAAAGGCTGAGCCATGGGTTTTTCCGATTTTCTGGGCAATGAGAAGATCGTGGCGGCGCTGCGCGGAGCATTTCGTTCCGGCCGCGTGCCCCACGCGCTGCTCTTCACCGGTCCGCGCGGCGTGGGCAAATACACGCTGGCGCGCATGTTCGCGCAGGCAGCCAATTGCGAGCGGCTCACCGACGATTTCTGCGGCGAATGTGCCACCTGCCAGCGCATCTCGCTGCTTGCCGAGCCCCAGAAACTGATCGAGCAAGGCCTGGCAGAGCGCGGCGAAAGCGCGGACGCGGCCACCGTCGAGCGCATTCCCTTAATTTTGCAGACGCACCCGGACGTCTGGGCTCTCGTGCCCGATCCGGTTCGCCTGAAAAGCCCCGTGGCCCGGCCGGTGCTGCGCATCGGGCAACTGCGCGCTGTGCAGCGAGCCGCGTACTTTCAACCGATGGGTCGTCGCCGTGTGTTCATACTGGACGCCGCGGAAACCATGCGCTGGGACGTGGCCAGCGTTTTCCTGAAGATTCTGGAGGAGCCGCCGGGGTCGGCGACGCTGATCTTGACGGCGACTTCGCCGTTCAACCTGCTGCCGACGATCGTTTCGCGCTGCATGCAATTTCATTTTGCGCCACTGCCGCAGGCGGAAGTGGAAAGCATCCTGAAAGCGCACGGTGAACGCAGCCCATCCCACGTGAAGCTGGCGGCACAACTCTCCGAAGGAAGCCCGGGCCTGGCCCTGGAAATGAAGGTGGAAGAGACCGCGGAGAAGCGCAAAATCGCGTTGCGCGTTTTGGAACGCGCAGCGCGAGGACAAGGTTACGCGCAGCTCTTCGCAGACACCAATGCGCTGGCGAAGGATCGCGAGTCCTCCTTTGAAGAACTCTCCGGCGTGTTCTACGGGCTATTGTCCGACCTGCTGGAACTCACCTCCGGCGTGAAATCTCCTGTGCTGAGGAACCCACACCTTGCCAAAGAGTTAGACGCAGTGGCCAGAAATATATCTTCTGCATGGGTCGTGCGCGCGATCGCCGGTCTGGACGAGCTTACCGCCGGTGCGCGCCGCAATTTGAATCGCCAGCTTGGATTGGACGCCTTGGCTGCCTCTCTCGCCCCGCCCGCCGCGAGCGACTCCCCGGCCCGAAGCTAGAAAAATAGATGTTCGGGTGCCACCTAAAAAGGGGATAATCAACGAAACCCGAGTGGCAGACTTTGCATCCTATGTACTGACACACCCCTTTCATTCCAAGGAGCAGCCATGGTGAATCGCCGCTTGTTTCGTCCCAGCTTTGCGGACTCCAAGGAACCGCCCTCCGCGCGCCCCCAGTATATCGGCCCCCTTCCCAGCAAGAAACCGGCGCCTCCCGAGATCACGCACGCCGAGAACTTCTACTGGGTTAAGCAAATGCAGAGCCGCACGCCCATGGTCGTGGTTCTCGAATCAGGTGAAGAGCTTCACGGCTGCATCGAATGGTACGACCGCGACTGCATCAAACTGACCCGCGAGGGAGCGCCGAATCTGATGTTATTCAAGCGCTTCATTAAGTATGTTTATAAGGACGGCGAGGAATCCTCGCAGGGCGGCGAAGAGTAAGCGCTATTTCTTCAGGGTGTCACCGGAGGCGGCCGAAAAAGTGAGCAGAGCCTTTGCCGCCAGCGACCCTGTTTCATTGAAAATTTCGCATTCCGTAACGATGAAGTTCCTGCCCGACCGCAATACCCGTGCGTCCGCTTTCACTCTTCCGCCAGGCACCGGTTCCAGATAATTGATATTCAATTCCAGCGTGGCGAGTTCCCTTCCGCGCGGGATCACCGTGTACGCCGCAATCGCCGCGGTGGTGTCCGCAAGGGCTGCGAGGATTCCACCGTGGACGACGCCGTGGATCTGCTTGTGCTTGGGCCGCACGTCAAGCCGGAAAATCGCGCGGCCATCGTGGACGCTTTCCACGTCGAATCCGAGGAGTTCCGTGGCTTTGCTCTCGCGCATGCGGCGGCGGACCAGTTCGGTCACCCTTTTCTCTTCCCTGCTCAGTTTGCGTGACATTTCCGGCTCTGCCCTTTCAGTACGCCGAAAGCCAACTATCTAAGAGTACCGCCGTTCCGGTCATCCAGGAAGATTCCTCGGACGCGAGAAACACCACCAATCCCCGTGCCCCCGGTGACCATCGCCACTTTGCCCGTCAAACGTGTCACGTTCTCTCCCGCTCTTGCGTCTAATCGGTGTACCATTCCGCTGGCAGGCACTTCCGCCCGCGGTCCGCGCGTCCCCAGTATCTGGGCTTGCCGCCCCGCAAGCAAGCTAGACTGTTTCGGTTGCCGCGCGATCTTTCGATTGAGGCCCTCTATGCGTATCGGCATTACCGGCTATCCCACCTATGGCGGCTCGGGCGTCGTTGCCACCGAACTGGGTCAAGAACTGGCGGCCCGTGGACACGACGTCCATTTCATCACCTACGCTCCACCCATCCGCATGAACCCAAACGACCCGCGCATCCATTTCCATCAGGCGGCCGTCGTCTCCTATCCCCTCTTTGACCATTCCCCATACACGCTTTCCCTTGCCGTAAAGATGCTGGAAGTTTTTGAAGCTGAATCCCTGGACATTCTCCACGTCCATTACGCCATCCCCCACTCGGTCAGCGCCCTGCTGGCCCGCCAAATGGCCGCGCCGCGCCGCCTGCCCTTCATCACCACGCTGCACGGTACGGACATTACCCTGGTGGGGAATAATCCCAATTTTCTGCCGATCACCCGCTATTCCATCGAACAGAGTGATGGCGTCACCTCCATCTCGCATTATCTTTACCGGCGCACCGTGGAGGAATTCGGCATCAAGCGCCCCATCGAAGTCATTCCGAATTTCGTCAATTGTGACCTGTACTGTCGCCATCCTAATCCTCAACTGCGCGCGGAATGGGCCCCCGATGGCGAACCCGTCCTCATGCACCTCTCGAATTTCCGCCCCGTGAAACGCATCCTCGACGCCATTGAAATTTTCGCTCTCGTGCGTGAAAAGATGCCCGCCAAACTCGTTATGATCGGCGACGGCCCGGACCGCGTTCCAGCCGAGGAATTCGCGCGCGCGCGCGGCGTGGAAAGAGATGTCCTCTTTCTTGGGAAACAAAATGGGATACGGGAAAAGCTGGGCCAGGCGGACTTGTTCCTGCTGCCCTCGAGGTTGGAGTCCTTCGGCCTGGCGGCGTTGGAAGCGATGGCGTGCGAGGTGCCGGTGATCGCCACCAATGCCGGCGGCATTCCGGAAGTTATTGAGCACGGAGTGGATGGCTACCTGGTGGAACCTGGCGATGTGCAACAAGCGGGGCGCTATGCGATTGAGTTGCTGTCGCGCGCCGACCGCGGCCGGGAGATGGGGCACCTCGCGCGCATCCACGCGAGAAAGAACTACTGCGCGAACGACGTCATCCCCATGTACGAGCGCTACTACGAGCAGGTCCTCGAAGGCTCGCTAGCGGCTCGCGTGTGATGTCGCCAAACTTCCAATTTTTTCCCGGAGCCCATTTTGCGGAGGGATAGTCTGGGGCTCGTCCGTTGCGCGAAGGCTCTCTAACCCCCTATTGATGTCAGCCTGAGTCACGCCGGCATCTTCGGTCGCACCGGGCCAAAAGATTATCTCTATATGCCGATCCTGGTTGTCATAGAGTTCGAGAGTGACCCGCTTGGGTCTTTTTGCTGGATCGTCAAACTGGAATCCCCTCCAGCCACTAGATTGGACCTCGAACAGCCCTGTCTCGCCACCAACGGACGAAATGGCTTTCACAACCAGAAGCATGCTTGAACGTATCGCGTCTCGCTTAGGTATGAACGGCGATATTCTGTCGGGAGTTTCTTCCAAAATTGCACGATGAAATGCATAGTTGGTCTTAGTCGCCTCTGCGCCAAGTAGTCTCTTCAAGTTACCTCTGCCATCCCCAAAGCTTTTTTCCAAAGTAGAGAGCAGGTCTTCGTGGTTCGGACTGGGCCCAAAAAAGAGAATTGTCCTTCCTGACCGGAACTTAAACGCGGCAATGTTTGCGCCGGATTTGGAGTTTGGAACATCGAGGTCTTCCCACGGCACCTCGAATGAGAAGCCCGCATGCACTAACTTCCGCCCCGGCGCAGAATTGTTCGAAACGAAGGTCAACGGCAGGGGCCTCTCGTCTAAAATCACAATTTTCTTTGCTTGCTTTCGGAGGGCGTAGGCCATCACGGTTTGCGGTCCCCACAGATAGCAGAAAGTGAGAATGCAGAAGATAGCTCCCACTATTAGGAAAAACGTCCGGGAGAAGAAAAATCGCCGCTTCGCCATGGCAGTGATCACCTTCCATTTATGAGACTTGATTCCAGTCTGGCTAGTATCGGGCGATACGTACAATAGTACTGAGTGTATTGGTTACCCCTTCAGCCGTCCCTGGTCGAAGTCATCCGCGCTAGTCTTCAGTCACCTACGTCCGCACGCCAACCTTCCTGATTCCAACTTCGTGTGCCGGAACACGCATAGATGGACCCCCATAGTGGCGTGCCACCTCTGAGGCATAGCGGCGGCCGATTTGTTCGCGGTTTTCGGAGAGCCATTGACTGAGGCGAGTCTCCCCCGTGGGTGGTCCTTGAGGGGCGAGTAAGTTGCTCATGAGGCCCTTGTACTCTTCCCACGTGAGAACAGTGTCCCGCATCACAAGGCCCGTTAAACGCGTACAAAGATACGCCAAATGGGCCGGCACACGAACGATGCGGACCGGCCTGCTCACTTTGGCTGCAATCAACCTCACAAGCTCCTCAAATGTGAACGTCTCCGGTCCGACGGCATCGCACAAGGTGTTCTCTTCCTGCCCGGCAGCTTCGACCATGAGTCGTGCCATGTCTTCTACGAAGATTGGCCGGACCGCGTAGCGGCCATCGCCGGGAATAGCAAACACAGGGAAATGGCGGACGAACCAGGCGATGTTGTTAATGAGAATATCTTCGAGACCAAAAATAACAGTGGGGCGCACGATGGCGTACGTAAGGCCCGAATCAATCACAGCCTCCTCCAATTGAGCTTTGCCACGGTAGTAACCTAGCAGCGATTGAAGCGATGGGTTGGCAATACTGACATGCACGATGCGCCTGACCCCAGCGCCCTTCGCGGCAGCGATCAAAGTGCGCGTGTTCTGGACTGCCGTCTCAAAAGTGGACTTTCCTCGAGGGAACCGCACCCAATACGTATTGATCAGCGTCGAAGCGCCGCGGAACGCCTGCATCAATCGTTCGGGACGCTCGAAGGCGTAAGGAAAAACTTCCACCCGGTCGCTAAATGGATTCTCGCGCCCTGTATGGTTTGTCAGTGTACGGACTTTGTACCCGCGGCCGAGCAACAGCTTGGTAGCGTATTTACCCGTATAGCTAAACGCACCCGTGATGACGACCGCACCACTTCTCACATTTTTTTCCTGCATGGGCGTTCCCTGACCCGCCTGTCATTTCAGCGCAGCATGGAGAAGCCAAGGCTGCTAGGTATGGCCATTGCACTCGGCAGTCACCGCAGCGCAGCTACGCTGCGAGGCCACCCAGCGATAACCGGCGTGCAGGAGTGGCATAACCCCAGGAAACGTGGCCAGCCAGACTAGCGGACTTGCCCACCAGATTTCGCGCGCCACGGCGGTAACCGCGTTCGCGCCTCCGCAGTGGCGGCCATCCGAGTGTAAAAACCGCAACTCGCGCAATAATTCCTGGCGCGGGATTCCCAGCAGCGCGGCGACTCGGGGATCCTGCAACGGCGCAACCGCAAAGCCACGCCGCGCCAAAATGGGCTCCAGCCAGCGGGCCAGGCGCGTGCAGAATCCGCACTCAGCATCAAAGAACAGCCAGCCTTTGGCATGCCGCCCTTTTCCGTCTGTGTATTCACTCGCCAGTGAAATCATGTTTTCGCCCATCTACTGATCCGCATCCAAAGCAACGAATCAGTCGCTCAGCCGGCCTTTTTCTTCTCGCTACCGAGTAGCGTAATGACCTTGCCGCGCAGCTTGCCGACGCCCTTCAGCGCGCCCACCGGCATGCGGAGAATCTCCTCAAACAACCCAGTCATAATGGTCAGAAAATCCAGCATGCTCTCGAGCCGCTCGCGCGTGTAGGTCTCGCCCTGCGCGCCGGCTTTCAATTCCTGGACGCACTCCGCCAACACGCGGAGAGTCGGGTCGATTTCGCGGCGCTTGCGCTCTTCGGAGACGGTCTGGAATATCTCCCAGACGTCCTTGGTGGTCTCAAAGTGGTCGCGGCGGTCGCCCAAGACGTGCACCAAGCGCACGATGCCCCAACCCTGCAATTCGCGCAAACTGGTGCTGACGTTCGAGCGAGCCACGGACAGAGTGGAGGAAATCTCGTCCGCAGGGACCGGGTGCGGCGAGAGGAAAAGCAAGGCATGCACCTGGGCCACGGTGCGGTTGATGCCCCACTTGGTGCCCATTTCGCCCCAGTGGAGGATGAATTTCTGAGCTACGGGAGTGAGTGAAGTTTTAGTAGTGTCGCTCATTTCAGTATGTACAGAATATACTGCACGGACGGGTGGCTGTCAACTACTTTCCCCTTCCCCCTTCCTAGCTCCCGGCTAAATTACGCTCACTTCGGGGATGACTGGAACAAGCTCGGGCACGTCAATGCGGATGATCGTTCCCTGCCCCTCGTGGCTTTCGATGTCCAGGCGGAAGTCGTCGCCATAGAGCACGCGTAGCCGTTCGCGGACGTTGCTCAAGCCGATGCCCTCAACATAGACATGGGGCATCTTTTCTTCGGAGATGCCAACACCGTTGTCCTGGATTTCGATGAGTAGGCGCCCGTCGCGGTTGGAGGTGCGCAAATGGATCTTGCCACCCTCCAGCCTGGGCGCCAGCCCGTGCTTGAGGCTGTTTTCCACGACCGGCTGCAGCAGCATGCTGGGAATGAAGATCTCCAGGGTCTCGGCGCCGATCTCCTTCACGATATCGAGGTTGTCGCGGCCAAAGCGAGCCACCTCGATGTCCAGATAATCGTCAATGAAGGAGAGTTCCTCGCGGAGCGGCACGAAGGTTTCGTGCTTGCGCAGCAGCCGCCGAAGAATGTTGCTCAGCTTCAGGACCACTCCGCGGGCGCTGTCTGGGTCAATGCGGATCAGAGCGGAGACCGTGTTGAGCGTATTGAACAGAAAATGCGGATTGATCTGGCTGGAGAGAGCATCCATCCTGGCGCGCAGCAAGAGTTGCTGGTGGCGCTCCAGGTTCATCTCGATGCGCGTGTTGTTCCAGATTTTCAGGGGTGCCGCCACGCTCATCAGCGTGCCCAATACCACGACGCACAGCACCCAGTTCCAGTGCGGATCGATGGCAAACAGCCATTTGGGTTTTGTGGCCATCACCAGCGCCACGCGGCCAAGTTCCAGGCCCACGCAGGTCAGGAGCGGCAGCATCTCCCACATAATTTCGGCATCGCGCGCCATGCGCATGATGGCTTTCGGAATGTTCAGGAAGGTGAACGGCCCAAAACTCCACAAGTCCTCTTTGTCTGGGATGAGCTGGCGAATCAGCCCGCCGAGCAAGCCCGCCGCGGAAGCCGCCGGCATGGCCAGCCATTCGTGGGCCATCAGCGCGGGAATAGTGATAATGGCGCCTCCGACAGGCCCGACCACGCGGCCACCAAGCAATCCCATCAGGAATGCGCCTTCGAGAGAAAGATCGGCGAAGCGGTAGGCCGGGAAGGCCAGGCGAAGTGTGACGCCAACGATGAGCGGCGGCGTCATAAACAGCATCAGCTTCAGTTTCTGGTCGGAATCCCGTTGTTCGGTAAAGAGCACGCGACGGAAAGCATTCCAGCGCGCAAGCAACGCAGCGATCGAAGAGGCCACACCTACCTTCAATAACAGGGTAAAGAGAAGTTCGCGGATTGGGGGAATCGTGTCCATCGCTCGCCTGCAGCCTTGGGCCTACGCTAGCCAATTGCCACTCTATTGTAAAGAAGTTGCCGCGGAAAACGGAGACTCGCGCGGAGGCAGCACAGCTCCCTGTTATACTGGAGCATTCCTATGGCTACAAAATCGTCCAGCAAGAAGACCAAACGAAACGCAAAGAAATCTCCACGCCTGGTGGCCCATGCCGACCTGCCGACGCGCTTCGGCCGCTTCACCATTTATGGGTTCACCGGCCGCGGGCCGCAGGAGGAAGCCGTAGCGCTGGTTCGCGGCAACCCACGCGGGCGAATTGCGCCGCTGGTGCGCGTGCACTCGCAGTGCCTGACAGGAGATGTGCTCACCTCGCAACGGTGCGATTGCCGGGCTCAACTGGAGCTTTCGCTGAAAAAAATCGGCCAGGCTCCTTCTGGAATCCTGCTGTACCTGCCGCAGGAGGGCCGGGGCATCGGGTTGATGAACAAACTGCGCGCTTACCAGTTGCAGGATGGCGGGATGGATACCGTCGAGGCCAACGTCTCGCTTGGATTTGCGGCGGATGTCCGCGAGTACGACTTCCCTGCGCAGATCCTCAGGAAGCTGGGCGCCACGCGGATCCGGCTGCTTTCCAACAACCCCGACAAGGTGCGACAACTGGAATCGGCGGGTGTCCGCGTTGTGGAACGCGTGCCGTGCCAGCCGCGCATCTCCAGGATTTCGCGCAAGTATCTGCAAACCAAGAAGCGTAAGATGGGCCACCTGCTCCAGGGCCTCTGACCCAAATCTCGACAGGCGACTTGTACTTTTATTTGTTAGGGCGGGAACGGCGGGCGGGGAGTTTGATCAGGCTCGCACTTAAACCACGGGCACTTTCGACTTGGCGCGCAAGGCAAAACGTAACTGCCCGCTTCCATATGGAGTTTCCGCGCGCAGCACGAGCGCCGGTTCTCTACCCGTGATTCGGGGCATTTCAAACTGCACTTCTGTGGTTCCCGCTTCTCCCGTCACGCTGTGTTGCAGGCCGTGCCCGGCGGCACCTTCAATCTCCACAATGACGGGCGCGCCAGCTACGGGGCTTCCATCTTCTTCCTTCACGGCCACCTGCAAATGGGCATGTTTCCCGGAAAGCCAGGACTTCGCATTGAGCAACTCCAACAAGAACTTCCGCGGCTCGCGCACAATAGCAGGTGTTTCCGCAATCGCTGGAGCGGGCACTTCTTCTGCCGAAGGTTGCGCCTGATTCGCGCTGGGTTCCTGCGCTGGTTCTTGCGGGGGCAGCGGCGCATCGGCCGGAGTCAGCGCAGCCGGCGGGAGGGCCAACTCCAAGGTTCCATTGCGCATTTCTTCCAGGACGGTGCGGTGCTGCTCATCCAGACGCAATTTCAGAGCTTGCTCGTTATCGTCATTAAGAGGCAGCAGGTCGTAGTAATTATTCGTGCGGCGGTGCAGCACGCGCCCGCGGAAGTAGACCGTGGTGTCAATCAGAGCGTGGGATTCGCCGCGGTTCTCGGTCTGGACGTGATACGTCACCGTTCCCAGTTTAATGTTGGTGTTGTGACCAAAGACCATGATCCGCCATGGCTCCCGCGGGGGTTGCCCGCCAGTTTCGACCGCGCGGCCGTCCGGAGGGGGATCAGAACAATTTGACCCGGCGGCGTCTCAATCGCTATTATAACGCTTTGACCATGACCTCCTCCGGCCTTCATGCTTACGTTCCCCTTCTAATACACCTGCTTGTCGCCATGGCACTCGCGGGGGCCCTGCTGGCCATTTCCACGTTGATTGGATGGCGCCGTCCAAACAAGGCCAAGCTGCAACCGTATGAATGTGGCGTCACGCCCACGGGGGATGCCCGGCAGCCCTTTTCCGTGAAGTTTTATCTGGTAGCGATGGTCTTCATCCTGTTCGACGTTGAGGCCATATTCCTCTATCCCTGGGCCTACATTTTTAAGGATTTGGTTCACGACGCTGCAATGAGGTGGTTCGGCTTCGTAGAAATGATGCTCTACGTCGCCGTTCTGTTGGTCGGATACATCTATCTCTGGAAGAAGGGCGCACTCGACTGGCATAAATCGCGGAAGTAACGCCAGGGCAAGCCCTTAAGGACATTGTTCAAGTGACGCAGCTCGCCAACACAGGCGCTCATATTGTTGTCGAACACCTTCGTTCCTGGAACGCACAGGCGATATCCCAGGTGATCGAGTACCGCGGGGAGACGGCCATCGTCGTCCCGAAAGAGCTGCTGCGCGCCACGGCTCAGAAATGTAAAGAGGACCCTGCTCTGTTGTTCAATCTGCTGAGCGACGCCACCTGCGTTGACCGCTACCCCGTCGAGCCCCGCTTCGAGCTGAACTATCAACTGGTTTCTATTTCGCGGCGCGACCGTATTCGCCTGCGCACCAGCGTAAGCGTCCAGCATCCCGTGGTAGATTCGCTGGAACCCGTCTGGCCCGGCGCTAACTGGCTGGAGCGCGAGATTTTCGACCTTTTTGGCATCCAGTTTACCGGCCATACGGACCTGCGCCGCATCCTCCTGCCCGATGGCTTTGAAGGTTTTCCTCTTCGCCGTGATTTTCCGACGGAGGGCAAACGCTAGATTCCGCTCAGCGGACTGGGATCCCATGACTACGGTTGAAACAGCAGTTGGAACCACAAAAACGATGGTCCTCAACATGGGGCCGCAGCATCCCTCCACGCACGGCGTGCTGCGCGTGCTTCTGGAGCTGGATGGCGAAAATGTGGTCAGCGCTGTGCCGGACATCGGCTATCTGCACACCGGTATCGAGAAAAGCTGCGAGGACAAGACCTACTCCCAGGCCATTACCCTCACGGACCGCATAGATTATCTCAATCCCCTTGGCAACAACCTGGTGTACTGCCTGGCGGTGGAAAAGCTTTTGGGATTGGAAGTGCCCAAGCGCGCGCAATATGTCCGCGTGATGCTCGTCGAGTTACAACGCATCTCCTCGCACCTGGTGTGGCTCGGGACGCACGCCATCGATATGGGCGCCATGTCCGTGCTGCTCTATTGTTTCCGGGAACGCGAGGAGATTCTGAAGATTTTCGAGCGCTTCTCGGGCCAGCGCATGATGACCAGCTACATCCGCATTGGCGGGCTGGCACTGGAGCCGCCCGCGGGCTGGCGCGAACCCGTCAAGCGTTTCCTGGAAATGATGCCGGCGCGCGTGGATGAGTATGAAGCGCTGCTGACCGATAACCGCATCTGGAAGGGCCGCCTGCAGGGCGTCGGCTACCTTTCGCCGGATGATCTGATCGCCATGAGCACAACGGGACCCGGGCTGCGCGCCGCGGGCGTGGCTTACGACAACCGCAAGCTCTTCCCGTACTCCTCCTATGAGGAATTCGATTTCAAGGTGCCCACGCGGACGGAATCCGACTGTTACGCGCGGTACATGGTGCGCGTGGCGGAAATCCGCGAAAGCCTGAAAATCGTCAAGCAGGCGATGGACAAGATCACCGATCAGGGCCCGATCAAGGCGGATGCGCCGGGGATTGTGCCGCCGGATCGCGAAAAGATGAAGACGGAAATGGAAGCGCTTATCTACCATTTCAAGATTTTCACGGAAGGCTTTTCGCCGGCCCCCGGCGAAGCGTTTGTGGCCGTCGAGTCGCCCCGCGGCGAGCTGGGGTGTTTCGTCGCCAGCGACGGCTCGCCAAAACCTCTGCGCGTCCATTTTCGTTCGCCGTCCTTCATCAACCTCCAGGCCCTGCCGCTCATGGTAAAGGGCCAATTGATTGCCGACACCGTGGCCTGCATCGGCACCATTGATATCGTTCTGGGGGAAGTGGACAGGTAATCATGGAACTCTCTCCAAAACTCGCCGCGAAATTCGAACTTCTGCAGAACCGCTACCCCGTGAAACGCAGCGCGCTCGTCCCCATGATGCTGTACGCGCAGGACGAGTACGGCTACATCAGCGACGAGATGGTGAACGAGCTCGCCAGCCGGCTTGATTTGCGCCCCGTCGAGGTGGAAGAAACGCTGGCCTACTACTCGATGCTGCACCGCAAGCCTATCGGCAAGCATCACGTGCAGGTCTGCACCAACGTGGCCTGCATGCTGCGCGGCGGCGCGCAACTCCTGCAGCACGCCAAGAAGCGCCTGGAAATCGGCCACAAGGAAACCACTCAGGACGGCGTCTTCTCGCTGGAGGAGGTGGAGTGTATCGGCGCCTGTACCGGCGCGCCGGCCATCCAGGTGAATTACGATTACTACGAGAACCTCACTCCGTTGAAGTTCGACCGCATCATCGAGGAGCTCGACAACGGGAGTCACCCCGCCCCCGTGCCGGTCATTACTGGCGCCCTGCGCGAACGCAACGCCCTGGAAATCCCTCTCATCAGCAAGCGCTGGGGCATTAAGGACTCCCACAAGATTGATGTGTATCTGCAGAACGGCGGCTACCAGGCGCTCGAAAAAGCGCTGAAGCAGATGACGCCCGAGTCCATCATTGATGAAGTCAAGAAATCGAGCTTGCGCGGGCGCGGCGGCGCGGGATTCCCCACCGGGATGAAGTGGTCCTTCGTGCCAAAGGACTCGCCGAAGCCGAAGTACGTCATCTGCAACGCCGATGAGTCCGAGCCGGGCAGTTGCAAGGATCGCCCGCTGATGGAAATGGATCCTCACCAACTGATCGAGGGGATCATCATTGCCGGACGCGCCATCGATGCGCATCGCGGCTTCATCTACATTCGCGGCGAGTACCGCTACGTTCTGGACATTGTGGATGCCGCCATCGCCGAAGCGTACGCGCGCGGCTATCTTGGGAACAACATTCTTGGCTCCGGCTTCGACTTCGATCTGCTGATCCACACGGGTGCGGGCGCTTACGAGTGCGGCGAAGAATCGGCGCTGATGGAATCGCTCGAGGGCAAGCGCGGCTATCCCCGCATCAAGCCTCCCTTCCCCGCCATCGTGGGTCTCTACGGTTGCCCCACGATCATCAACAACGTGGAGTCACTCAGTTCCGTGCCCGCGATCATCCTGGAGGGTGGCGAAGCCTACGCCAACCGCGGCACCCCGAAAAATGGCGGCACGCGCCTGCTGTGCGTTTCCGGGCACGTCCATAAACCCGGCATCTACGAAATTCCGCTGGGAATGAACATGAAGAAGTTCATCTATGAAGTGGCCGGCGGCATACGCGGCGGAAAGAAGCTCAAAGCCGTGATCCCGGGCGGGAGTTCTTGCCCCTTCCTGAAGGCCGACGAGATCGATATCCCGATGGACTACGACTCGCTGGCGAAGGCCGGCTCGATGCTTGGCTCGGGCGGCATGGTGGTCATGGATGAAGACACCTGCATGGTGGACATGGCCCGGCGCATCATGCACTTTTACGCGCATGAATCCTGCGGTTGGTGCATTCCCTGCCGCGAGGGCACCTCCTGGTTGTGCAAGATGCTGGAGCGCTTCCACGCGGGATTTGGGCGGCTGGAAGACATTGACATGGTCGGCGATCTGGCGAAGAACATGCTCGGACGCACCTTCTGCCCGCTCGGCGATGCCGCGGCCATGCCCACCATCAGCATCGTGACGAAATTCCGCAGTGAATTTGAAGACCACCTGCATGGCAGGTGTGCGTACAAATCCGCTGAAGCGCTGGTCGGATCGCGATAGGGACCCATGGCCGAAACGAAGCTCATCAATTTGAAGATTAACGACCGCGAGGTCCAGGTGCCCCAGGGTACCCTGGTGATCGAAGCGACGCGGCGGCTCGGCATCGAAGTCCCATCATTTTGCTATTACCCGGGATTGTCGCTGCAGGCGGCCTGCCGGATGTGCCTCGTCGAAGTTGAAAAAATGCCCAAGCTGCAGACCGCGTGCACGCTGGTCGCTTCGGAAGGCATGGTCGTCCGCACCAACACCGATCAGGTACGCAATGCGCGCAAGTACATGCTGGAATTCTTGCTGACCAATCACCCGCTGGATTGCCCGGTGTGCGACAAGGGCGGCGAGTGCGAGCTACAGGACATGGTCTTCCGCTATGGCGCCGATTCCAGCCGTTTCGTCGAGGAAAAGATCCATCGTCCCGAGGAGAAGTGGTCCGACCTCGTCTATTACGATGCGCCCCGCTGCATCCTGTGCTTCCGCTGCGTGCGCGTGTGCGACGAGGGCATGGATGTGAAAGCCCTGGGCGTGGGCATGCGCGGCGCCAACTCCATCATCATTCCCAATGGCGGCGATCACCTCGACTGCGAAGAGTGCGGCATGTGCATTGACATCTGCCCCGTCGGCGCGCTGACCAGCGGAACATACCGCTACAAAACGCGGCCCTGGGAAATGCAGTATGTTTCCACCATCTGCACGCATTGTTCCAATGGCTGTAAGACCACGCTGAGCGTCCGCAACCACGAAATTCTCCGCGCCAACAATCGCGACCTTTCCGGCATCAACAACGATTTTCTCTGCGTGAAGGGGCGCTTCGGCTTTGATTTCACCAAGCATCCGGAGCGCATCAAGCAACCGCTCCTGCGCAAGGGCGAAAAACTCTATCCGGTTTCCTGGGAAGAGGCTGCGCAAGCCGCTGCCAAGCAACTGAACGAGCTGCACGCTGCCTACGGCCCCGAGTCCGTCGGCTTCATCGGCTCCAACCGCACCTCGAACGAGGAGAATTACCTCCTCCAGCGGATGGCGCGCGCGACCTTTGGCACCAACAATATTGATCACCATCGCACCGCGGATTACACCGGACTCGTCACCGCGCTCGGGGATCGCGCCGCCGATTCTTCGCTCACGATGGAGCAGCTCTACCAGTCCAGAGCAGTGCTGCTGATCGGCAACGATCCGACGAATCAGAATCCGCTCGTCGGCTGGCAGATTCGCGCGGGCATCCGGCATCACGGTACGAAGCTATTCCTGCTGAACTCCCGCGAGATCAAGCTGGCCCGCAAGGCAACGCAATCGATCCAGCTCCCCGCCGGCCAGGAAGCCGCCGCAGTTCGCTGGCTGGCCACGGGCGAAGGCGAGTTGCCACAGGAATTGGCGGAACAACTCACCGCTCTTCGCGCCGCGCTTGAGGCCGAACAGGATGTGGCGATTGTCTTCGGCTCGGAACTCGCCGGGGCTGCCATCGGCCATCTTGTCGCTTTCGGCTCCAAACTTCCGGGCACAACGCGTTACATGGCCCTGGGCGATTACGCCAACTCGCGCGGAGCAGCCGATATGGGCGTGCTGCCGGACCGTCTGCCGGGGTACGCGTACCTCGACAACAAGACGGTCGCGGAGGCGCTCGAAAATCTGTGGGACGCGAAGCTATCCGCCAAGCCCGGGCTCACGGCGCCGCAAATGGTGGAAGCGGCGCCGTCTGGAAAACTCAAGGCCCTCTACGTTGTCGGCGCAAACCCGCTCGCGCATTTCGGCACGCTCGGCTATGGCCGCGGCAAGTTGCAATTGCTCATCGTCCATGAAATGTTCCTCACAGAGACCGCCAAACAGGCCGACATCGTTTTCCCCGCTGCTTCCGCCTATGAAAAGGACGGCAGCGTCACGAACACGTCCGGCGAGATTCAGTTGCTGCATAAGGCTGGAGAAGTGATGGGCACGCGCTCGGACTTCGATCTTCTCCGCATCATGTCGCACCAGTTGGAGAAGTTGGGCCTGGGCAAGGCTTTTCATTACAAGACGCCAGCCGCGGTCTTCGAAGAAATCCGCAAGGCCGTGCCCGGCTACAATGTGCATCTGGCGGGCCTGCTGACCGGCGGCGCCGAGCCCACGAAGATCCAATTCTCCAGGAATGGCCAAGAGCCTTACGACGTTCCCGTTCAACTCATTCGCTCCGCGAACGACAACCTTTTCACCAGCGGCTCCCTTGGCCGCTTCTGCACCATGATGCAATCACTCCCGGAGGCGGAAGCCAAACCGTGAACGAATTTCTAACCCACTACGCGTTCCTCATCGTGCCGATCATCAAGATCGTGATTCTCGTGTTCCTGGTACTGACCGTGGACGCCTATCTGACCTGGCTGGAGCGCAAGGTCATCGCGCACATCCAGACGCGTTGGGGACCCTACCGCGTCGGCCCGCACGGCCTGCTGCAGCCGCTCGCCGACGGCGTGAAGTTTATTTTCAAGGAAGACCCCATGCCCGCGGGCGTGGACAAGATCGCCTATTTCCTCGCGCCTTTTCTCACCTTGATGCTGGCGCTGACGTCGCTGGCGGTGATTCCGTTCGGCCCGCAGCGCTTCACCGTCTGGGGCTACGAAACGCACGTGGGCATCGCGGACGTGAACATCAGCTTGCTGGTGCTTTTCGCGATTACGGCGCTGGCCGTTTACGGCGTGGCGCTGGCCGGGTGGGCCTCCAACAACAAGTATTCGTTGCTGGGCGGGTTGCGCAGCTCGGCGCAGATGATCAGCTATGAACTGGCGCTGACGCTTTCCGTCGTGGGCGTCGTTCTGGTCGCGGGAGATTTCAGCCTACGCGGAATCATAGAGCATCAGGAGAACGGCAACCTGGGCCTGCTCGGCTGGAATCTTTTTGGATTCAGCAAGAATGGTGGCGGGTTCACGCAGATCATCGGCTTCATCTGTTTCTTCACCGCAGCCATCGCGGAAACAAATCGCGTGCCCTTCGACCTGCCCGAAGCCGAATCTGAACTCGTCGCCGGCTTCCACACGGAATACGCCAGCATGAAGTTCGCTATGTTCTTCATCGCCGAATACACCAGCATGATTACGGTTTCCTGCCTGTGCACCATTCTATTTTTTGGCGGCTGGCTCTCTCCCTTCCCTCTGTCCTGGACATTCACGCAATTTTTGCCGTCGGTGCTTCTGATTCCCTTCGGTCTTTGGATAATTTACGACGGCATCCGTTACGAAACAATCTTCGGCCGCGTGCTGCTCCCCGGCATCGGCACCGCGCTGCTCGCCTTGGGCGGCGCATTGCTGGCCTATCCCGCAATCAACGGATACATCCAGGGGCCGTTCTGGTTCCTCGCCAAGGTTTTTGTGTTCCTGTTTGTCTATATCTGGATGCGCGGCACGCTCCCGCGCTTCCGCTATGACCAGTTGATGACTTTCGGCTGGAAGTTCCTGCTCCCCGTGTCCATTGCGAACGTGGTTTTGACCAGCGTCGCCATTCTAATTTGGGGGAAGCACTGATGACCGCGCCCTTGATCATTTTCTTCGTGCTTGCCGCCGTTGCCGTGTTCGGCGCGGTCAGCTTGATATTGCAGAAGCACCCGATTCACAGCGCGCTGTCGCTGATCGTGGTGATGGTTGCGCTCGCGGGTCTTTACCTGCTCATGGGCGCGGAATTTGTCGCGGCCGTGCAGATCATTGTGTACGGTGGCGCAATCATGGTGCTGTTCGTCTTCGTGATCATGCTTCTGAACGCCGGCGAGGAAGAGCGCACCAATCTCTCCAGGCTGGCCACCTACGCGGGCATTCCGCTTGCTCTGGCGTTGGCCGGATTTATCGCCGCGGCCATCGCGCGCTCCGGCGGCTACCTCCCTGCCCCGGCCCCGAATGGCGCGCTGACCTCCACCAAAACGCTTTCGATGCTCCTCTTCACCGAATTCGTTTACCCGTTCGAGCTGACCTCTTTCCTGATCCTGGTGGCGATCCTGGGCGCAATCGTGCTCGCCCAGCGGGAGAACTGACCATGGTGCCGACGAACTACTACCTGATCCTCAGCGCCATCCTCTTTGGACTTGGCATCGTGGCCTTCGTGTTCAAGCGCAACATCATCACGCTCTTCATGGCCATCGAGCTGATGCTCAACGCCGTCAATCTGGCGTTTGTCGCCTTCAGCCAGTCCCTGGGCAAGCCGGACGGCGAAGTCTTTGTGCTCTTTGTGATCGTTGTTGCGGCCGCGGAAGCAGCTGTCGGCCTCGGCATCATTATTCTGACCGCGCGTAACCGGCATTCGCTGAACGTCGAGCGCGTCAATCTCTTGAAACTCTAATGCCCATACTCGAACATCTCTGGATCATCCCGCTGCTGCCGCTGCTCGGCTCAGCCATCAACGGCCTGCTGGGCGCGAAGTGGCCCAACAAGATTGTGACCAGCGTCGCGCTGGGTTCCACGGGTCTCTCTTTCGCCTGCGCGCTGGAAGCCGTGCGCGAATTCATCGCCGGCGGCCAGGCACCGTTCCGCAAGCAGTTCTTCGATTGGATCATCGCCGGAAATTTTCGCGCGGGATTCGATCTGCAGTTGGACCAGCTTACCGTCGTGATGGTGCTGGTCGTCACCGGCGTCGGCTTCCTGATCCACATCTATGCCACCGGCTACATGGCGCATGAAGGCGGCTACTACCGCTTCTTCTCCTACCTGAATCTGTTCATGTTCTTCATGCTGATTCTCGTTCTCGCCGCCAATTTCGTGCTTCTCTTCGTCGGCTGGGAAGGCGTGGGCCTCTGCAGCTACCTGCTGATCGGTTTCTACTTCCTGAAGAAGTCCGCGGCGGATGCGGGCAAGAAGGCGTTCATCGTCAACCGCATCGGAGATTTCGGGTTCATGCTGGGGATGTTCCTGCTCTTCCGCGCGTTCGGCTCGCTGGATTTCCAGACCGTCTTCGCCAAGGCCGCCACCTGGCAGCCGGAAGCCGTGGGGCAGTTCGGCACGCTGACCATCGCTTGCCTGCTGCTCTTCATGGGGGCCACCGGTAAATCCGCGCAGCTTCCGTTGTACGTCTGGCTGCCCGACGCGATGGAAGGCCCCACGCCCGTCAGCGCGTTGATTCACGCGGCAACGATGGTGACCGCTGGCGTTTACGTTGTGGCGCGCTCCCACGTTCTTTTCACGCACGCACCCACGGCGATGTACGTTGTGGCGATTGTCGGCTGCGCGACGGCGATCTTCGCGGCCACCATCGGTCTGGTGCAGCCGGACATCAAGAAAGTGCTCGCCTATTCGACAGTCAGCCAGTTGGGCTATATGTTCCTGGCCTGCGGCGTCGGCGCATTTGGCGCCGGCATCTTCCACCTAATGACGCATTCTTTCTTCAAGGCGCTGCTTTTCCTTTCCGCCGGGAGCGTGATTCACGCCATGGGCGGCGAGCAGGATATGTGGCACATGGGCGGACTGGCGTCCAAGATCAAGGTCACCTTCTGGTGCATGCTCTTTGGCACCATTGCCATTGCCGGTTTCGTTCCCTTTGCCGGATTTTTCTCGAAGGACGCAATTTTGTTTGCGACCTACCAGTCGGAATACAGCGGCAAGGCGCTCTATGCTGTCGGGCTGGTGGCGGCAATTTTCACTTCGTTCTATATGTTCCGCCTGATCTGGCTGACGTTTTTTGGAGAAAAGCGCTACGACGAGCACCACGTGCACGTCCACGAATCGCCCGGCAGCATGACCTTGCCGCTGATGATTCTTGCGCTGCTCTCGCTGGTAGGCGGCTGGTTCGCCGCGCCCGCGCTCTGGGGTGGCCCGAACTACTTCGCGGATTTCCTCGCGCCAGTTTTTGGCAATGCTGAGGCCCCAGGCGGCGAGGCGGCCCACTCCCTGGAGTTGACCCTGTCCATTGTTGCCGTGCTTGCGGCCACCGCCGGTCTGATCGTCGCGTGGCGGATGTACTCCGGCAAGGTTGTGCGCGGCACCTCCACCGGGCTTCACAAGATTCTCTACAACAAGTATTACGTGGATGAGCTGTACCAGGCCACGATTGTCGGGCCGCTCGTCTGGCTGTCACGCAACGTATTCTGGAAGGTCGTTGACGTGGGCATGATCGACGGCAGCGTCAACGGGATTGCGCATGGCACCGAGGCGGTGGGCGACACCGTGCGGCACACGCAATCCGGCAATGTACGCAGCTATGCCGTCTGGGTCATCATCGGTGCTCTCGTGATCCTCGCCATCATCTTTTGGCCGTTATGGCGGCCGGCCTTTTTCGTGGCGACGTCGGGAGGGGTGCGCTAATGGAACTCAGCGGCCATCTCCTTTCCGTACTGATCTTCTTCCCTGCTTTCGGGGCGCTTGCCCTCCTGCTGCTGCGCGGGGACGACCATCTCTGGATTCGCCGCCTCACGTTTGTTGTGTCGGTGGTCGAATTCGTTTTCTCACTTTTCCTGCTGCGCGCCGTTCCTATCAACGCTCCCGGTTACTCGCTGGTGGAGTTTGGCCACTGGATTTCCGCGCCGCCCATCAATTATCACCTCGGCGTGGACGGCATCAGCATGTTCCTGGTTATCCTCACGACCTTCCTCACGCCGATCTGTGTGCTCGCTTCCTGGCATGGCGTGCATCACCGCATCAAGGAATTCCACGTCACACTGTTGCTTCTGGAAGTCGGCGTGGTCGGTGTTTTCCTTTCGCTCGACCTGTTTCTCTTCTTCCTCTTCTGGGAGATCATGCTGATCCCCATGGCCTTCCTGATCGGCATCTGGGGCCACGAACGCCGCCTTTATGCCGCCATGAAGTTCGTGCTGTACACCATGGCCGGCTCGATCCTGATGCTTATCGGAATCATTTGGCTGTACAACGCCACCGGCTCGTTCGATCTGCCGGTCATCCAGCAGATGCTGCATGATGGAGTGCTCACACTCTCCACGCGCACGGAGATACTCCTCTTCCTCGCCTTTTTCCTGGCCTTTGCCATCAAGGTGCCGCTCTTCCCGCTGCACACCTGGCTGCCGGACGCGCACGTCGAAGCGCCCACTGCGGGCTCCGTGATCCTCGCGGGCGTGCTGCTGAAGATGGGCACTTACGGCATGATCCGCTTCTGCCTGCCGCTGTTTCCAGAGGCATCGCATCGCGCGGCGCCGTATGTTGCCGTGCTGGCGATCATCGGCATCATCTATGGCGCGCTGGTGGCGATGGTGCAACCCAACCTGAAGAAGCTTGTCGCCTACTCTTCCGTCAGCCACCTGGGCTTCGTCGTTCTGGGCATCTTCGCGTTCCAGAATATCTCCATGCAGGGCGCGGTCTTCCAGATGCTGGCGCACGGCGTTTCCATGGGCGCGCTCTTCCTGCTGGTCGGCATGCTGTACGACCGGCGGCATACCTTTGAAATTACCGAATACGGCGGCCTTTCCACTCCGATGCCCCGCCTGGCGGCGTTTTTCCTCTTTGTCGTGCTGTCTTCGATGGGCCTGCCGATGCTGAACGGCTTCGTGGGCGAGTACCTCATTCTGCTTGGCACCTACCTGGTGCACTGGAACTGGGCCGCCTGGGCCGCGACGGGTGTGATTCTCTCCGCATGCTATCTGTTGTGGTCCTACCAGCGTGTGTTCTTCGGCGAGGTGACACATCAGAAGAACTGCGCACTGCCTGATACGGATGCCCGCGAAAACTGCATACTGGTGACGGTGGTCATCGTGACTTTGTGGATGGGCATCGGCTCGCCGTTTTTCACGCGCCGCTTCGCCGTCCCTTGCCAGACCGTCCTTGAACAGATGAACCGCTCGTTTGCGCAAGAGGCGACACTGCCGGGATCCATTCCGAAAGCTGCAAAGCTCGATTCTTCCGGGCGCATCCTGGCCTCCACGGCGACGCCAACCTCTTCGGAAAGGTCTGGAACCCGCTAAATGACTCCTCCAGGCACACAAGACATTCTTCGCGTTCTCCCGGAGCTCGCCTGGTGCAGCGCGGGTGTGCTGCTGATGCTGCTGCAGCCCTTCGTGAAGAACCGCCAGGCTCTCACGTTCATCAGCATGCTCGGCGCGGCGGCGGGAACGCTGGTCACCTTCAAAGCAGCCTTCGGCGAAGGTTTCGGCGGCCTCGTGCAGTTCGACATTTTCAGCCTCTTCTTTCACTGGCTGATCGGCCTGGTGGCCTTTCTGGTGATTCTCGCGTCGGACTCCTATCTTGAGCGGGAGAACCTCGATGCCGCGGAATTCTACGCCCTGATCCTTTTTGCCACTGCCGGGATGGGCGTGCTCGCTTCCGCGCAGGAACTCCTGACTGCCTTTATCGGCCTCGAGATGTCGTCGATTTCCAGCTACATCCTCGCCGGGTACCGCCGCGATTCCATCAAATCCAGCGAGTCCGCCGTGAAGTATTTCCTTTTGGGCTCTTTCGCGACGGCATTTTTTCTCTACGGCATCGCGCTGGTTTACGGCGCCACCGGCTCCACGAATCTCAGAACTCTGGCCACCGCCGATCCTTCAAGCAATCTCGTCCGGCTGGGGCTGTCGCTGATCCTTGTCGGGCTGGGCTTCAAGGTAGCCGCCGCGCCCTTCCACGTGTGGACTCCGGACGTTTACGAAGGCGCGCCGACTCCGGTCACGGCGCTATTCTCCGCAGGCCCCAAAGCGGCCACGTTTGCGCTGCTGCTGCGCATCTTCGCTACGGTCCACGCGGCCACCGATTTCTGGTTCTGGGCCTTCTGGATTCTTGCGGCGCTGACCATGTTTGTCGGCAACCTCGGGGCACTGGTGCAGTCCAACATCAAGCGGCTGCTGGCGTACAGTTCCATCGCGCACGCCGGGTACATCCTGGTGGCGATGGCCGCGATCACCACGGCAAAGAACAGCGATTCCGGGCTGGACCCCGGCGCAGCCTATGCCGCCGTACTCTTCTATCTGCTGAGTTATTCGCTGGTTTCTGTGGGCGCCTTCACGATTGTTTCCGATTTGGGCGGGCAGGGCGAACGCTACGTCAACACGGATGATTTCGCGGGCCTGGGCACGCGCCAGCCCTTTGCCGCGGCTGCGCTGAGCGTGTTCCTGCTTTCGCTGCTCGGATTGCCCATCACCGCGGGGTTCTTCGGCAAGCTGTACATCTTCACCGCGGCCATCAAGTCCAAGCTCATTTGGCTGGCCATCCTGATGGCCATCAACAGCATCATCGGCGCCTACTACTACTTGCGCATCATCGTCGTCATGTACATGCACGAGTACAAGGGCAACGTGCCGGCCGACGCGCCTGCCAGCCTAAGCCCCACCGCCGCCATGGTGGTCATCGTTGCAGTGCTTGCCACGCTGTATCTTGGACTGGCACCCAATCACATCCTGGGCATCGTCCTCGACCCCAACTTGATCCTGTCCGGCCGCTAAACGAGCCTCGAGCGAAATCGGGAATCTGCCTTTCCGGCCGCTGTTTCTCTTGTAACTGTCAGCACAGCTCGACCCCATCTTGGCAACTCAAATAGCCCCCGTCATTCCGAACGGAGTCCGCCCAGTGAGGAATCTCTCTTCCGTCTTTCTCTTATCCGTTCTTCTCTGTGACGTCTGTGTAACCGTCCCTCTTCTCTTCGAACTCAGCGCACTGTGGCACAGTCACTCCTGACTGTGCTCTTGGGTTTCTCTTCTCTGCGAACCTCAGCGTCCCCGGCGTCTCTGCGTTATCTTTTCTCCTTCTCTCGTTACGGCCCCAGCTTTCCTGCCGAATCCTGGTATGGCGAATTGCAGGAATTGGGTATAACATGGCCGCGATTGCAAAAGGAGAGACGCTCATGGCCAAAAAGGACAGACTCAAGGAAGTCAGCGTGAAAATCGGCACCGCGATGGGCAAAGCGGACAAACAAGCCCGCAAGTTCAAGGAAGCGGGCGCGGTGGCCAAGGAAGAGCTTCAGGCCATTTCCAAGCAGATTGGCACGATGAAGAAGCAGTTGCAGAAGACCACCAAGCGCCTGAAAGACGCCTTGAGGTAGCGCCGGGCCCCGCGAGGTAAGTCTGCTCAGGCACAAAAAAAATGGCCCGCTCGGGAATACCGAACGGGCCAAGAAAAGAATGCCTGAATGGACTACTTGACCTTGACGAACACGACGGCCAAGGTGAAAAGCGCCAGCGTCTCAATGAAAACGAGCCCCAGAATCATCGCCGTCTGAATCGAACCCGCCGCACCCGGATTGCGCGCCATTCCCTCGCAAGCCGATGAGGCGACCTTCGATTGTCCCAGTGCTCCGCCAAACGCGGCCAGGGCCATGCCAAATGCCGCGGCGATGAAAAGTGAGCTCTTTTCACCGTTTCCTGCTCCTGCAGCTTGTGCAAACGCCGCCGGTGCCAGCAACAGCACTGCTGCGAGCGCGATCAACATACCTGTCAGCTTCTTCATTACTGCCTCCTTATGAAATGCCGCCAGTTGGTGGTTCCCGGACCTGCGCCCTACAACCGGTCTCACACTGAAGCGGCGCAACTAACGCCTTAGTGCTCGTCCGCCGCGGCCATTCCGATATAAATCGAGGGCAGCACGGTAAACACATAAGACTGAATGATGGACACAAAGATGTGCAAGGCGACGAAGAGCAACGGAATCAGCGCGGCTAGTATCCCAAAAGGAATCGCCAGCAGGAAACTCTTCTCGGCAGCCCAGGTGAACGGCTGAAGCAGTAGTCCCAGGAAAATCATATAAATCAGGTCGCTGGCGAAGATGTTCGCCCAGAGTCGAACCGTGAGGGACAGCAGTCGCGCCGCGGCGCTAATCATCTCCACGGGGGCAATCAGCCACGACAGCCACCACACCGGCCCGGCAAATGTCTTTAAGTATCCAAACGGTCCGTGATGGCGCAAGCCCTGCCAATTGAAATAGAGGAAGGTGAGCAGTGCACAGCCCAGCGGCACGATGGGAAGGCTGCCACCGGTCGGCGAGCTGAATGCCGGGATCACACCAAGCAGATTTGCCAGCAGGACAAAGATGGATATAGAACCCGTGAACGCGATGAAACTGTCAGCATGATGCCCGGCGTTGACCCGCAGCACATCCCTGATTCCAAAGCCGAGGCGGTTGGTCAAAAGTCCTTCCGCCATCTGCTGGAAGGTACCAGGGCGATCCACGGAAAGTCGCGAGCGCACAAGCAGCGCCAAAACCGTGCCAATGACAAGCACCAGGAAAGACATCACCACGTACTCTGGTATCGGCGCATCGTAATTTGCCGGCTGGACGCGGAGAGCATGAAGGAGCTGTAACGCCAAGGGGGCCAAGAGTCGGTTTACGAGCAGGGTGATATAACTTATGTGTTCTTCCATGCCTCAGTCCACAGGACGCAGAATTTCATACAGACTGGCTAAAGTCGCAGCGGCTCCCAGTGCGAACAGCCCCGCTATCATGCTCAAAATGGGAACGTTAAGAAATTTAAAGATAACATAGATGCTGAGGACTATCAACCCGTAGCGAAACAGCGCTTTGAAATAAGTCGCTACCGGCACATGCACATTTTGTTGTGTAGCCTGAGCGGTTGCTGCCAGACCGAGAGCCTCCACTCCTTGCCTAAGCCAGCGAAAACTCACCCAAGCGAGAACAGAGCCTATGAAAATTCCCGCGGCCCAGATCCACCTGTAAAGGAATCCCACGGGTGCTGCGACAAGAACGCCGAGTATGAGTGTCAGCCTGGCGATGACGTTTTCGAAATTAAGGAAGCGCGGCCGCCTACTCTGTTGGCTTGCCATCGCTATTCCTGGTGGCACGGTGGAGCACGTCCCGCAATCCCGCGAAAAACCCGAGGCCTCCGACAACCAGCATTAAGACCGGGGTCGTGTGCAGCCAGCGATCCAGAAAATACCCGAGCCCGCCGCCGACCACCACAGCCCCCACGATCACAAACGGCAGCTCCATGGCCATGGCGAACTGCTGCGAAAACCCCTTGGCCTGCTTCTCCGCGGGAGTCAGTTGCTCTTCGCGATTATCGTTATGGTCCGAAGGCATAGCGTGCCAAGCGTGCGAACGGCTCAGGATACAACCCCGCGGCTAGAGTTACAAACAACGTCGCGCCCAGCGCCACGGCTTCTGCGCTGCTCATGTGCGGCGCCGGCGCTTCGCCCGGCTTCTTCATCCAAGCATGCACGACCACGCGGAAATAGTAATACAGCGCGGGCACAATATAGAGCGCCGCGATAACCGCCAACACCGGGTGATGCGATTCGATCAGCGCCTGAAAAATGAAATACTTTGCCATGAAGCCCGCGGTTGGCGGTATGCCTGCAAGCGACAGCATGAAAATCAGCAGCAACAACGCGGCCGCGGGGCTGCGCTGGTACAGCCCATCCAAATCGTCCAGTTCATCGCCGATCAGCCCGCGCTGGCGCATGACGATCACCACGGCGAACGCACCGATGGTCATGAACGCATACGCGATCAGGTAATACATTATTCCCACAAGGCCCGTCTCGTTCCACGCCACCAGCCCCAGCAGGACGTAGCCGACATGCGAAATCGAAGAGTACGCCAGCAGCCGCTTCATGTTGGTCTGCGTCAACGCCGCCAGGTTGCCCCACGTCAGCGAAGCGATCGCCACGCCAGAGATGATGTACACCCAGGTGGTTTGCGAATCCCCGAAGACGTTAATCATCAGCCGCAGCAGCATCGCAAAACTCGCCGTCGTGGACGCCACGCTGACGTACGCGGATATGGGCGTGGGCGCTCCTTCGTACACATCGGGAGCCCACTGGTGGAAAGGCACCGCCGCCACTTTGAAGAACATGCCCGCGGCCACGGTGACAAACGCCAAGATCACCAGCCAATCGGTGATGCCGTGCGTGGAAGCGTACTCAAACCGGTGGCCCAGGATATTGCCAATCTCCGCGATATTCGTCGAACTGCTTACGCCATAAAGCAAAGAGAAGCCATAAGCGAGAATCCCGGTGCTGAACGCGCCCAGCAGCAGGTATTTCATCGCCGCTTCGTTGGAGCGCTTCTCGCGGCGCAGGAAGCCCACCATCGCGTAGAAGCTCAGCGCCATTGTCTCCAGCCCCAGGAAAAGCACGATCAAGTCAATCCCAGAGGCCATGAACATCATGCCGATGCAGGAGAACAACAGCAGCGCATAATATTCGCCTTCCTGCTCCTTTTCGATGTTCAAGTATCGAATGCTGAGCAGAATCACCAGCGCGGTGGCGGCAAGAAAAATCATCGCGAAAACCAGGAAGAAGCCGTCCACGATCACGGAGTTGTGGAAACCGATCAGGACGGGCGGTCCCACTTGGCTGGCGCGGACATGCTGGTAGTTCACGAACTGCCGGTATAGGCCGAGGGCGCTCGCTGCCACGCCGATCAGGGCCAACGCCGCGTTCAGGTACTTCTCCCGCTTTTCCAGCAGAAAATCAAAAATCAGGATGCCCAAGGCAAACAGGAGCAGTTCCATCTGCGGCAAGATGACCAGGCCATCGCCGTTGAAGTAATTCAGGATCGGGTCGAGAAAGGAAAAGTGCATCGGCGTTCCTTACTTGACCTCCAGACTTGCCGGAGCGGAAGGCAGAACAACCGGCGCAGCGGGCGGCAACGCCCGATTGGCTTGCTCGTAAAAGTTCGGATTCACCTGCTGGACAATTTTCTCCACCGGCTTGTCGATGTAAGCGAAGAACGGCTTCGGATAAATGCCGATCCAGAACGCCAGGGCTACCAGCGGCAGCAGCACCGCATATTCGCGCAGGTTCAGGTCTGGCAGCGTCTTATTCACGTCGTGCGTCACGTTTCCAAACATCACGCGCTGGTACAGCCACAGCAAGTACGCGGCGCCCAGCACGATGCCCAGCGTGCCCCAAGCAGCCCAGGCTTTGTTCACCACGAACGCGCCCTGCAAAATCGTAAACTCCCCGATGAACCCGTTGAGGATGGGCATGCCGAGTGAACTAAGCGTGATGATCAGATAGATCGCCGCGAAATTCGGCATCGGCGTGGCCAACCCGCCGAATTCAGAGATCAAGCGCGTGTGCCGCCGCTCGTAGAGCATGCCAACCAGCAAGAAGAGCGCGCCCGTGGAAATGCCGTGGTTGATCTGCTGCAGCACGCTCCCGGAAAGCCCTTGCGGCGTCAGCGCGAAAATTCCCAGCGTGCAGAAGCCCAGGTGGCTGACGGAACTGTACGCGATCAGGCGTTTCATGTCCTTCTGCATCAGGCAGACAATCGCGCCATAGATGATGCCGATCAGCGAGAGCACGATGAGGATATGAATGATCTTTGCGCGAAGGTGAGCATCCGCCGGCAGCAATGGCAGCGAGAAGCGCAGGAAGCCGTACGTGCCCATTTTCAATAAAACGCCGGCCAGAATGACGGAGCCCGCTGTTGGCGCTTCCGTGTGCGCATCCGGCAGCCAGGTGTGAAACGGAAACATCGGCACCTTAATGGCAAACGCGAAGAAGTATCCCCAGAAGAGCCAAACCTTCAGCGAATCGGGAAAATGCTGAGCCGCGGCCAGCAGCGCGGGCACGTCGAACGTCGGCACGCTCCCCGGCGCCTTTGCGGCATTGAAGTACAGCGCCAGGATGCCCAGCAGCATGATGACGGAGCCCGCCAGCGTGTACAGGAAGAACTTGATCGCCGCATACAGCCGCCGCTCGCTGCCCCACACGCCGATCAGGAAGTACATGGGCACCAGCATCACTTCCCAGAAAACGTAAAACAGGAAAAAATCCAGCGACATGAAGACGCCCAGCATGCCCGTCTGCAGCAGAAGCAGCAAAATGTAGTATTCCTTCGTGCGCGTATGGATGGCGGTCCACGAGGAAGTAATCGCGATCATTCCGAGGAGGGTCGTGAGCATCACCAGCAGCAAGCTGATGCCATCAATGCCCAGCGCGTACTTCGCGCCGATGGAAGGAATCCAGTTCGCGGTTTCGCGGAAAGCGTAGTCATTGCTGCCCACCGGGAAGTGAATCACCAGCGGCACGGAAACCAGAAAACCGAGCACGCCAAAGAGATTGCCGACGGCGCGGTGGAGCATCGGCGCGTCCCGCGGAATAAACAGCAGGAGCAGCGCGCCCACCAGCGGGGTGAACAGCACCACGCTCAGGAGATGATCATGAAAAAGCCCCATGCGGTTCGCCTTTCAGCGCAAATTGCGCACAATCGTATGCATGTGGTGGCCGTAATAGCCCAATAAAATCGCCAGACCCAGCAGGATCAGCACGGCGTAGCTCGAGAACACGCCGGTCTGGAACATGCGCACCGGCACGCTCAGCCCATTAGTGATCTTGCCGGCCAGGTTCACCAGGCCGTCAATGACCCACTTATCCCACCACATCGAAATCCGGGAAATCACGCGCGCCAGCCACCCCGCGCCATCCACGCCGACCCCATCGATCAACTTGGCATCCACCACGCCGAACGCCGTGCTCAGGTCCTTGACGCGGTTCACAAACAGCGCGTCGTAAATTTCGTCCACGTAGTACTTGTTGAGCAGCAAATTGTACAAACGCGGCCACGCTGCGGCGATCTTTGCGTGAAGTTTCGGGTACTGCAGATAGAGCCGATAGGCGAGCCAAATCCCCAGCGCGGCGATGCCCACGGAGGCCATCATCAGCAAATATTCCTTAAACAAAGTGTGATGGCCCAATTCAACGGCGCCAGTCTCAATCTTTACGCCGCTCAACACCGGCTCCAGGAAGGTCTCGAAGGTGTTTTTCTCCCCCCAAAGCACCGGAAGCGCAAACCAGCCGCCGCAAATCGAAAGAAACGCCAGGATCATCAACGGCACGGTCATGGATTTCGGCGACTCGTGGATGTGCTCTTCCAACTCCGTCGCGACGCGCGACCTGCCGAAAAACGCCAGAAACAGCAGGCGGAACATGTAGAACGCGGTAATCCCCGCGGTGATCAGTCCAATCGCCCAGAGAAACAAGTAGCGATCCACGAGCAACGCCTCGTTGTGGCGATTAAACGCTTGGCCCAGGATTTCGTCCTTGCTGAAAAAGCCCGCCAGCGGGGGGACGCCGGCGATGGCCAATGTCGCAATCAGGAATGGCCGCGAGGTTGCCGGAATGGCGTTCCACAGTCCGCCCATCTTGCGCAAGTCCTGCTCCCCGGATAGCGCGTGGATTACACTGCCGGCTCCAAGGAAGAGCAGCGCTTTGAAAAAAGCGTGCGTCATCAAGTGGAATATGCCGGCCGAGAATGCGCCAACGCCCAGCGCCAGAAACATGTAACCGAGCTGGCTGATGGTGGAATACGCCAGAACCTTTTTGATGTCGTTCTGCGCCACAGCCATGGAAGCAGCGAAAATCGCTGTGGTGGCGCCAACGATCGCGACCACATCCATCGCCACCGGCGCCAACTGGTAGATCGCGCTCATGCGCGCCACCATGTACACGCCCGCGGTGACCATCGTCGCCGCGTGGATCAACGCGCTCACCGGCGTGGGGCCTTCCATCGCGTCCGGCAGCCAGACGTATAGCGGCAATTGCGCGGATTTTCCGGTAGCACCAACGAAAAGCAGCAGCGCAATGCCCGTAAGAATCGGCGCGCCATAGGCCAGCCGTCCCTGGTCCACCATCGCGCGCAGCGTTTCCAGGATTCCCGCATAAGCGACCGGATCGCTCAGCATTTGGGAAGTGAACCGCACGGTGCCAAATGTCGTGGCGATCAGAAATATCCCAAGGAGGAAGCCCGTATCCCCGATGCGATTGACGATGAACGCTTTCTTCCCCGCATCCGCGGCAGATTTCTTCAAAAAGTAGAAACCAATCAGCAGGTAGCTGCAGAGCCCCACGCCTTCCCATCCAACAAAGAGAAACACAAGATTGTTGGCCAGCACCAGTGTCAGCATCGAAAACATGAACAGGTTCATGTAGCCGAAAAACCGGTAGTAGCCGCCCTCATGGCCCATGTACCCGATCGAATAGACGTGGATCAGAAAGCCGACGCCCGTCACCACCAGCACCATCACGCAAGAGAGCGGATCGAGGAGGTAGCCCCAATCAGCCACGAAGTTGACCAAGCCGCCGGGTCCGGGCATCGCCCCCGGCGTGATCCATTCAAAAAGAATCTGCTGGTAAACGCGATTTTCCGGCGCGACAGCAAGGAGTTGGAGGACCGCGCCCGCCGCGTGCACAAACGAGAGGAAGACGCTCCCCACGCAGAAAAAGCTCACCACCGGGCGCGGCAGGCTCCGCCCAATCAGCAGCATGAGCGCGGCGGTCACCAGCGGAAAAAGAGGGATGAGCCAGAGATGCTCGAGGAAGTAGCCGGAGGGAGTCATGGCCGCCGTCTCCCACAGAAGCGGGGCTCGCACTGCACTCGCGATGATGGCGCGCGCTTCACCATTTCAGAAGATCCATTTCATCCTCAAGCACCGTTTCGCGGTTGCGGAAGAAGGCGATGATAATGCCGAGCCCCACCACTGCTTCCGCGGCGGCGTCCGCGATAATGAACAGCGCAAAAACCTGCCCGGCAACGTCCCCAAAAATCCGCGAAAACGCCACCAGGTTGATGTTCACGGCATTCAGAATCAGCTCGATGGACATCAGCACCACGATCACGTTGCGCCGCGTAATCACGCCGATGGCGCCGATCAGAAAGAGCGCCATGCTCAAAAACAGGTAGTAGCCGATAGGCATCATCGCGTTCTAGGTCCTTTTCTTGGCCATCACCACGGCTCCCACCATGGCCACCAGCAGCAAAACGCTGGCAATCTCAAACGGCAGCAGGTACGCATCGAACAAGCGGCCCGCCAGCGCTTCGGTATTCGGCGGCAATTTTCCTGCCGGCACGGCGTTGGGCAACAGGAATCCCTGGCCGGGAACATTGCGCGACGACCACAGCATTACGCCCACTTCCGCAGCGAGTGCCAGCGTCACGAGCAGCGCCACCCATTTTTGCCGCGAAAACTGAATCTGGTGCAGGGCCACATCCAGCCGCACCAGCATGATCACGAAAACAAACAGCACCATGATCCCGCCGACATACAAAATGATCTGCGCGATGAAAATGAATTCCGCGCGCAGTTGCAGGAAGATGCCCGCGGTGGCCAGCAGGGTGGTAATCAGGAACACGGCGCTGTGAATGGCGTTGCGCCGCGTCACCATCAGCCCGGCGCTGAGGATCGCCACACCGGCGAAGAAAAAGAAGATGACCTTATCCAGCATAGGAGTCCTCAGTCGAAGGCTCTTCCGGTGGCGGCGCCGCCGAAGAGGCCGCCGCTGCGCGCTTGTCGTTCAAACGCAGCAGGAAAAGCGCCGTGGCCAGTGTGATCACCGTAGTCAGCAGCATCGCCAGCCAGCGGTTCCAGCCATATTCCATTTCCAGAATCATGGCCACGCCCACGGCCAGCACGTTCACGATCGCCAGTGGAATCAGAATGTACCAGCCCAGGTGCATCAACTGGTCGAAGCGGTAGCGCGGCAGCGTAAAGCGCAGCCACATAAACAGGTAAATGTACGCGCTGATCTTCAGCAGAAACCAGAATGCGCCGTGCAGCCCGGGCACCAGGAACTTCAGCGGCGCCACCAGCAGCGGCACGGCCAGGATCAGCGCCACCACAAAACACGCCAGCGCCACTCCCCACATGAACCACGTCTGCACGCGCACAGGCTGTTTCCCCGCACGGTACACACAATACGCGCCCACCGCCGCCGTGAACAACGCGGGCAGAGCATCCAGCCAGTTCATCCAGCGCACATTGGGGAACGGCCGCAGCCAGCCGCCGAGAAACAGCGTTGTTGCCACGGCGCCGACCACGATCATGTTGGCGTACTCACCCAGGAAATATAGCGCCCAACGAAAGCCGCTGTATTCGGTCATGTAACCGGCCACGAGTTCCGATTCCGCTTCTGGCAAATCAAACGGCGCGCGATTCGTTTCCGCGATCGAGGCCACCACATAAATAAAGAAAGCCACCGGCGCAAGGAACACGAACCAAACGCCGAAGTGCTGCTGCGCGTCCACGATGGCGCGAATCTTCAGCGTCCCCGCCAACAACAAGCCGCTGATCAGCGCCAGCCCCGCTGCTGTTTCATAGCTGACCAGTTGCGCCGTGCTGCGCAGAGCGCCCATGATTGAATAGTGGCTGTTCGACGCCCAACCGCCCAGCACAATGCCAAAGATTCCCAGCGAACTGACGCCGATCACAAAAAGCAGACCCACGTTGATATCGCGCGCCACCTGAAACGCCGGCCCAAACGCAATCGCTCCCATCGAGGTGAGCGCTGCCGTCATGGACACCACTGGCGCCATCCAGAAAACCATTTTGTCCGCGTTATCCGGGATGATGTCTTCCTTGATCAGCAGTTTCACCGCGTCGGCAATGGGCTGCAACAATCCGTGCGGCCCCACGCGCATCGGCCCAAGCCGTGCCTGCATGTCCGCCATCAGTTTGCGTTCCACTAGGACGATATAGCCGGCCACAAGCGGCACCACGGCAACAATCACCACGCCGGAGACCAGTTCGACCCACCAGGTCTCGAGGAAGACGAGCACGGCATGAAGGGTGGGATTCATGGTGTTAGCGGTCCACCTCGCCAAGAACGATGTCCAGCGTGCCGATGATCGCGACCACATCGGCCACTAAATGCCCGCGCGCCATTTTGTCCAGCGCCTGCAAGTTGATGAATGACGGCGGGCGAATGCGCACGCGATACGGCTGCGTCGTGCCATCGCTCACAATGTAATAGCCCAGGATGCCCTTGGGCGCTTCGATGGAGTGATAGATCTCGCCGGCTGGTGGCTTCAGCACTTTGCCCACCTTGCCCAGAATCGGCCCCGCGGGAATATTCTCGATCGCCTGCAGGCAGATCAGCCGCGATTGCCGCATCTCCTCCATGCGCACCATGTAACGGTCGTACGTGTCGCCGTTGGTGCCCACGGGAATTTGAAAATTGTACTGGTCGTAGGCGGCGTAGGGCTGCGCTTTGCGCAGGTCCCATTTCACGCCGCTGGCGCGCAGCACGGGTCCCGAAGCGCCCAGCGCGATGCAATCCTCGGCGCTGAGCACGCCAACGTTCCGCGTGCGCCCGATCCAGATGCTGTTGCCGGTAAGTAGATCGACGTACTCCTGTATGCGGCGCTCGAAATCCTTGCAGAAGCGCTCCACATCTTTTTCAAAAGAGTCGTAGGCTTCGTATTGCAGCCCGCCGATGCGGAAGGCGTGCGTGGTCAAGCGCGCCCCGCAATACTTCTCGAAAATCTTCAGGATCTCTTCGCGTTCGCGCAGGCAGTAAAACAGCGGCGTCAGCGCGCCGATGTCCAGCGCGTGTGTTCCCAGCCAGACCAGGTGGCTGGCAATGCGCTGCAATTCCGTCATGATCGTGCGGATGACCTTCGCGCGCGGCGGCGCTTCCACGTTGAGCAGTTTTTCCACCGCTTCGCAGTAGCCCAGCCCGTTGCTCACCGCCGCGACGTAATCCATGCGGTCCACGTACGGCGCAAATTGCTGGTACGAGCGGTTTTCCGCGATTTTCTCCACTCCGCGGTGCAGATACCCGATGACGCACTCCGTGCCGCGCACCCGTTCGCCATCCAGCTTCAGCTTCACCCGCAGCACGCCGTGCGTGGATGGATGCTGCGGCCCCATGTTGAGGACCAGTTCGTCGGCGCCCAGTAGCGTCTGATTTTGCGCTGCGTCGTCTTGCAAAGTACCTTCCAGGTTCGTGCCGCCAGATTTCTTCCGCGGCCGCCTTCTGCGCCGCTACTGCCCGCTCTCAATCCCCAGATTTTCCCGGACCCAGGCGGTGTCCTGCTGCAAAATGTCGTAATCCTTGCGTAGCGGATGCCCCTGCCACTCCTCGGGCAGCAGAATGCGCTTCATATCCGGATGTCCGCTGAAGGAGATGCCGAACATATCGAAAATTTCGCGCTCCAGCCAATTCGCGGTCGGCCAAATCTCCACAAGACTAGACGCTGTTTCGCCGTCCGCCAGCGGAATCTTCAGCCGCAGCCGCAGGTTGTGCGGAAACGAATAGAGAATGGCCACCAGATCGAAACGCTTCTCGCGGCGTGGCCAATCCACGGCCGTGTAGTCTTCCAGGAGATCGAATTTCTCGACGTCGCGCGAGTAGCCCGCAATTTCCGCCAATTGCGCCGCGGCAATGACCAGGTACGCCTGCTTGCGGTCTTCGACAGCGTCTAGAATCGCCGCGCCAAATTGCTCTCGGTAGCGCTTCGTTAAATCGTTGTCCAGCGGAATCTGCATAACTGCCGGCGGCTTCGGAGGCGGCGGCGCGGGCCTTGCGGGTGCGGCGGGCTTTGCGGCTGGAGATGAGGCAGCCTCGGCGCTCGCGGGCTTAGCGGGCGGCGCCGGTGTAGCGCCAGCACTATCTGGCTTGGGACTTTCGGGCGACTGGGGTGCCTTGGGCTCGTCTGCCATGGACCCTGGGACCATTGGGCTGCAAAGTGGGGCTCATCAGAACTCAAAGAAGCCCCGATTTATTCCCCTGAGAATGACCGCAATTAAGGCCGCGCGCAAAAGGAAGGAGCGAGAACGCGCAAGCCAGTCTGCAGGCGGACACACTCATTCGCGACCTGGCAGCCAACAGGATCGCTCCCTGCGTTTCTAACATACGCAGTGAGAGCAGTCAATGCGCGCCGCCACAGACACTGAAAAATTCCCGAACTTCTCCGCTGCAGAATGGTCTTCGTTGGGGTCGAGCGTTGCTCGACCCCAGCTCGGCACGACGTTAATCTTGGCAAGGCGCGATTGCCTTTGACACCCCAAACATGGTTCGGTTGTCATCGCAAACGTATTTCGGTTGTCATCCCGAGCGCAGCGAGGGATCTGCTTTTCGCAAGAGTTATTGAATGAGGCAGGTTCTAGGCCCAGTCCAGCGCGCCTTTTTTGTACAACCACGCGTACCCAACCAGCAGGATGCCCAGAAAGACGAACATGGAAACCAGCGCAAACGCGCCCATGTGGTTCACTACCCAAGAGCGATACAAAATCGCCCAGGGAAACAGGAACATCGTTTCCACGTCGAAGATCACGAACAGCATGGCCACCACATAGAATCGCGCCGAATAGCGGCCCCGCGCGTTGCTTTCCGGTGGAATGCCGCACTCGTAGGGCTGCAATTTGGCCGGGCCGCCGCGTGATTCCGGGCGGATCAATTTGAAAATCAGCAGCGCGAGAACGGGGAACGACAGAACCAGCAACGCAAAAATGAGAACCGGAATGTACGCCTCAGGCATGGGATGCCTCTCGAGGCATCGTACCACAACTCCACACGAAGTGACTTCCGGGCGTGCGCGCCACGCAAATCTTGCGCTTCGCTTTTTGTGCTGTGATTTGCGACGCCCCTATTTCTCGAACAGCAACTCGCCGGCGCGCTGCGTGGCTTTCACCACCGCCTTGATCAGCGTCACGCGCAGCTTCCCTTCCTCAAGTTCGAGTATGCCGTCGATCGTGCAGCCGGCCGGAGTCGTCACCGCGTCTTTCAGCAAAGCGGGATGATCGCCCGTCTCCAGCACGACGCTGGCCGCGCCCTTCATCGTCTGCGACGCCAGCAGCGTGGCGATGTCGCGCGGCAAACCCACCTTCACCCCGGCTTCGGCGAGCGATTCCAGAATGATGTAGGCAAACGCGGGGCCGCTGGCGGAAAGGCCGGTGACCGCATCCATGTTTTTCTCGTCAACCACCACCGTGCGGCCCACGACATTGAACATGGCTTCCGCAATTTCCAGGTGCTCGGCGGAGGCGTGCGCGCCTCGGCAGATGCCGGTCATGCCGCAGCCCACGGCGGAGCAGGTATTGGGCATGGCGCGCACCACGGCAGTCTTGGCGCCGGCGCGCTGTTCGATGTACGCGGTGGGCACGGAAGCTGCCACCGAAATGATCAGCGTATCCTCGCCGAGTTCCGGCGCAATTTCCTTCAGGACGTCGCCAACCACCTGCGGCTTCACTGCTAGAAGCACGATGTCCGCACCATGCACGGCCTTGCGATTGTCCGTTGTGCCGCTGACGCCAAGTTCCTTCGTAAGCGCGGCGGCCTTTTCCTCGTGGCGCACCGTCGCGGTTACGCGCTTTGGCGCGAACAGCCCTTGCTTTAGATAGGCGCGCAACAGGATGCTGCCGAGCTTACCGGTGCCAAGTACGGCGAGAGTCTTGTCTGAGAGTTTCGTAGGCATGATGCCAACATTGTTACGGACCCAGCGAAAACCGTCAACAAGCGAATGGCGAGGCCAACCCTGCAAGGGAAGGCCGATCCATGCCTTAGGAACGTTTAGGAACTCTGCTCACGCACTCGTCTGCTAATCGTGGCGCGCGCCGTGGAGCACTTCCAGCGCGTGGGGCAGCAGGTGCGCGATGGCGTCCAGCGATTCGACTGCGCCTTTCGGGCTGCCCGGCAAATTCAGGATGAGGGTGCGGTGCCGCGATACCACAACACCCCGCGATAATAGCGCCGTGGGTGTTTTTTCCACGCCCCTGCGCCGCATCTCTTCGGCCAAGCCGGGGATGTTGCGCTCGGCAACGTCGAGCGTCGCTTCCGGGGTATTGTCGCGCGGCCCCAGTCCCGTGCCGCCGGTGGTCAACAGCAGATCGACCCGCCGCGAGTCCGCCAGCTCGCGCAATTGGCTGCGCACATTACCCGGGTCATCCGAGCACCGCAATGTTGCCGTCACTTCCCAGCCAAGTTCGCGGCAGCGCTGCACCAGCGCCGGCCCGGAGAGGTCCATGCGTTCACCGCGCGCAACGGAATCGCTGATCGTCAGGATGGCAACACGCATGGCAGGTTTAATTGCTCTCGACGGCGTCGCGATTGGCTTCGTCCAACATGCGCATGGCTTCCATCAGGAGGCCAGTCGTGCTGCGCGTGGTGGTCGTGGCCGTCGAAGCGTTAGCGGCGTTGAAGTCAATCTCGAACTCGCCTTCGGTCCACAAAACCACTTTGAACACCGCATCGTCCCCTTGAAGCGTGCCCATCTTCGCGTCGCGGCACTGCCCGCTGGCAAAATACAATTCCGCCTGTTCCTCGCCCTTCCGCACTACCAATCGGCAGGACTTCTGCCCTATTTCGAGCGATTGCATCAGGTCGGTCATGTTCATTTCTTCCAGGCGGCCCTGAATCACGCCGGGACGCGAGGCGCGCTTCTGCAGCTTCTCGAGGTGCAGCCGGTCCACCACTTTCTTGGCCGAGCGCACCAAATCTTTCACCAAAAACGGCTTGGCGATGAAGTCTTCCACTCCATCCACGAGCGGTCGCAAACGTTCTTCGATATCCGCGCGGCTGGCCATGAAGAGAAACGGAATGTGGCGGGTGGACTCCCGGCCGCGTAACTTCTCAAAAAGCTGCCGGCCATCCAGACCAGCCATCTTGTAGTCGCAGAGAATCACGTCGGGCAGCTCATCCACCACCCTGAGCAACGCATCGGCGCCATCAGCCGCGGTCATAACCTCGCAATAGGGATCAAGCGCCTTGGAAACGAGAGCCCGCACCAGCGGATTGTCCTCAGCCAACAGCAGCTTAACGGTCTTGCTCGGGGCCGCTGTCATTTGTGCGCTCTCCGCGTTTTCTTCCCTCGCGCGCGCCGGTAGTCGCCGCTTTTTCCACCCGACTTTTCCAGCAGGTAGACGTCAGCGATTTCTATCCCTTTGTCGAGAGCTTTGCACATATCGTAAACCGTGAGCGCGGCACAAGTGGCGGCGACCAGCGCTTCCATCTCCACCCCTGTTTGCGCCGTGGCTGTTACCCGGGAATGAATTTCCACTCCATCTTTGCATAGCCGTGCGGTCACAGCAATGTGCGTCAGCGGCAGTGGGTGACAAAGAGGTATCCACTCCGCGGTGCGTTTGGCCGCCGCGATCCCCGCTATCCGCGCCACTTCCAGCGGATTGCCCTTGGGATTCTTCAAACGCCGGACCGCCCGCACCACGCGGGGCGCCATGCGCACAAATGCATGTGCCACCGCTGTGCGCGTGGTGACCGATTTCGCGGAAACGTCCACCATGCGCACTTCGCCGCCTTTGCCGTAGTGGGAGAGCTTTGCCATTCGCCCCAGTCGTTCAACGGATTCTTTTTCCAGGCTCCTGCAGCGCGGCCAAACAGCTTGCAAAAACTATGCAGGCAAGGGGGTCGGAACTTTAGCTCCAACATTAAGTGCTTCGCTTCAATGGGCTTTAGCCCCTGAGGGAATGACGTTAGGCATTCTCCCATAGGCCACAAAACCAACCGCCGAAGGCACAAAACACACGCTGTCGAGACAAACTCTAGAGTACGTCGCTGCGCGGTAGAACGGAAACCCTCTCTCCCGCGGCAATGTCCTGACGGTCAGCCGGGACCACCAGGAAGCAGTTCGCGCGGCTGAGCGCCGCAATGTCGCCAGAGCCTTGCCAGCGCAGCGGCCGCACCTCCGCCGATTCGCCTCTCCATTCGACGCGCGCAGGCAGGAAGTGCGTCAGCCCGGGCTTTTCCTTCATGGGTTCCGCCAGCGTGGCTTCGAGCAGCGGCAGAGGCCGGGCCGGCGCGCCGCTCAATAGATCGAGCACAGGCACGACGAACAAGAGGAATGTCACCATTGTGGACACGGGATTCCCCGGAAGCCCAAACACAAAAGCGTCGCGGCAGCGCGCAAACACCGTTGGCTTCCCCGGGCGTATGGCCACCGCGTCAAAGAAAAACTCCGCGCCCATGGCCTGCAGCACGGATTCGACCAGGTCGTACTTGCCCATCGAGACGCCGCCCGAAAGAACCAGCACATCTGCGCGCAGACCTTGCTCGATTTTTGCGCCGAGGTCGTCGCTGCGGTCCATTGCATTGCCAAGCAGCACCGGCTCGCCCCCGGCAAGGCGCACCTGTGCGGCCAGCGAAATGCTATTACTGTTGCGAATATGGAATGGACCGGGCGTCTCGCCGAGGGGCACAACCTCATCACCCGTGGAGAGAATCGCCACGCGCGGCTTGCGCGCGCATAGGAGTTGCGCCGCACCAACCTGCGCGGCAATTGCCAATTCCGCGAATCCCAGGCGCAGCCCCGGGTGCAAGGCCACGGCACCGGCATGCGCTTCGCTGCCGCGCGGCACGACGTTTTGTCCACGCAGCGTTTCGCGCTGGAAGGTAACCGCATCGCCGTCGCGGGAAGTGAATTCGATCATGACCACAGCGTCCGCACCGGGCGGCACCGCCGCGCCAGTCATGATTTGCACGCAGCTTCCCGCGGCCAGCGGGAAGGTGACGCTGTCCCCCGCCTTGATCTCGCCTGCGCAGCGCAACCTTGCGCCTGCTGCCGCTTCACTGGCGCGCACCGCAAAACCGTCGCGCGTGGAGCGGTCGAACGGCGGGTATTCGCGGTCCGTCCGGATCTCCTCTGCCAGGACGTAGCCCAGCGCCTCACCAACGCTCAGCTTGGAGGCGACAACTGAGCGCGGCCGGCTGCCCGCTTGCGTGATCACAATTTGCCGGGCTTCGTCGTAGCGCAGCATGAAGAGTCCTCGCCCCACTCAGACTAACCATCGCATCGCTTTTTGGGAAATGGTTTATAGCCAGCGCGCCAGCAGCGTGCCCGGCTGGATGATGGTGGCGTCGCGCTCCGGCCCCGTGGAAATCATGCCGATCTCCACCTGCAGAAAATCGGACACAAAGCGCAAATATTCCAGCGACGCCTTCGGCAGCTTCGCGGCGTCCTGCAGGCCGTAGGTCTTCTCGCACCACCCGGGCAGCGTCTTGTACACCGGAGTAACGCGTTCATATTCTTCCGCGGAGGCGGGCATTTCCTTCAGTTCCGTGCCCTTATACTGGTAGCCCACGCCGATTTTGATTTCGCGCTGGGTATCGAACACATCCAGTTTGGTGATCGCCAGCGTATCTATGCCGTTGATCATTTTCGCGTAGCGCAATTCCGCCAGGTCCAGCCAGCCGCAGCGCCGCGGACGCCCCGTCACCGCGCCAAATTCCTTGCCGCGCTCGCGCACTTCCTTCGCTTCCAGGTCCGGCATTTCCGTGGGAAACGGTCCGCCGCCAACGCGTGTTGTGTACGCCTTGGAAACGCCGAGGACATGGCGGATTTTCGTGGGAGGCACGCCCATGCCCGTGGTGGCGCCCCCGGACGTCGCGCTGGAAGAAGTGACGAAAGGATAGGTGCCATGGTCAATGTCCAGCATGGTGCCTTGCGCGCCCTCGAAGAGCACGGACTTGCCCTCATCCAGCGCGCGGTTGGTCAATTCCGCGGTGTCGCAGATGTAGCTTTTGATCTTCTCGCCCAGCTTCAGCGTCTCTTCCACATCCGCTGAAAAATCGATGCTCGCGCCGTAGGCCCCTTGCGCGATGCGGTTTTTCTCCGCCACCACGCGCGCCGCCTTTTCGCGGAAGAGTTCCGGCGTCAGCAGATCCACCATGCGCAGCCCACGCCGCGCCATCTTGTCTTCATAGGCCGGCCCGATGCCACGCGAAGTCGTGCCGATCTTGTTGGTGCCGCGCGCCGTTTCCGCGGCTTTATCAAGTTCGCGGTGATAGGGAAAAATCAGGTGCGCGCGATTGCTGATGTGCAGCCGTCCGGCTACGCTGATCCCGCCTTTGGCCAGCATTTCGATTTCACCAACAAGCGCCGACGGATCAACCACCACGCCCGGGCCAATAATAGCGTGTTGCTTCGGGCGCAGGATTCCGCAAGGAATCAGTTGCAGCACATGGCGCTCTTTGCCGATGATTACCGTGTGTCCCGCGTTGTGGCCGCCGGCTACCCGCGCGATGTAATCGAACGAACCCGCCAGGTAATCGACGACCTTGCCTTTGCCTTCATCGCCCCACTGCGCACCTACCGCTACGACCGATTTCATGCAGACGTTCTCCTAGCCGCAGACCCTGCCGCGCCACACTATTCGCGCAAGCCGCCACAAGACAGTGGTCAATGATGCAAATTACACCTGAAGCACCAATCTGAAATCGTACGATGCCCACCCGCTGAACGCAAGCAACTCCACGTTCGTCCCTTCCACCTAAACCCTTTCGACACGCGGGGCGCCTTATCTTCGCTGGAGTTCAGGCATTGGACTACTCTGGAATCGACAGTGAGAGTTTCTCGGTTTCCAGGGCAGAGTCACAGGAATTCGGGAGTCTGCATGAAAAAAGCGCTACCTTTCTTCATTGTTGCAATCCTTTGCGTGGCCGCCGCGATCCGCTATTTTCGCCCCGAAGTCACAGAGATGGCGGATGCCTCGGACGATGAAGCCTACACCATCGCCGACATCGATCAGCCAGTTCCGCATGCCGTCTTGCCTACCTTGGATGGCGACTGGATGGATATGGGGAGTTACAAAGGGAAGGTCCTGCTGATCAATTTCTGGGCGACGTGGTGCCCACCGTGCCGCAATGAGATGCCCGAACTCATCAAACTAGAGGAGGAGTTCGCATCACAGGGATTTACCATCGTCGGAATCGCTGTTGACGACCAGGGCGAGGAATCGGTGAAGACCTTCGTTCAAACGAAACATTTCCGCGTGGATGGCTCATCTGCGTCGATCAACTTTCCCGTGCTGCTTGGGCAGGACGAGATTTCGCGCGAATTCGGTTTCGAAGGCGAACTCCCAACCAGCATTCTTGTGACCCGTGACGCCAGAGAGGTGAAAATCATTCGCGGGCCACTCAAGGCAAAAGAACTATCTAGCGTTATTAGGCGCCTGCTCTGACACGACGCGCAGTGCATTGCAAACGCGTCATCAATCACTCTTCCTTCCGGACTTAACGCGGTCACTTCGTTCGTAATTCCCCTATCCCCCTAACTCCATGTTGGTCGCGTTACCGGAAACTGACCCGCCGCGCGCCCCACGCTTCGCCATTCCGAATATGTGACGAACAAGAACCGCCGCGCCTCAAAAACCCGCCATTGGCGCTTTTGCAGCGCTTCTCGCCTGACTCCTTGCATACCGGCGCGCCCTCCGTTAGCGTCAAAGGGATGGGGTGCCTCCCCACTCCACACCCCAATAGGCAACTCAAAATCTCTAAAGGGAGAGAGTCTTGACGAATCCGATCATTACCCTGACGACCGACTACGGCACCAACGACCATCTTGTGGGCGTGCTCAAAGGCGTCATTCTGAAAATCAATCCGGACGTGCAGATCATCGATATCACCCATCAGGTCGCCCCATTCGACCTGCTTGACGGCGCGCTGTCCATCGCCGCCGCGTATTCCTACTTTCCGCAGCGCAGCATCCACGTGGTAATCGTGGATCCCGGCGTGGGTACGGAACGCCGCCCCATTCTCGTCAGCGGGCAGAATCATTATTTCCTTGCGCCGGATAATGGCGTGCTCTCCGGCATTTACGAAAAGGAGCATCCCGTTGTGGTTCGGCACATCACTTCCGAACATTATTTTCTGCAGCCGGTGAGCAAGACCTTTCATGGCCGCGATGTTTTCGCTCCCGTCGCCGCGTGGCTCTCCAAAAACTGGCAGCCCGCCAGCATGGGCGAGGAAATTTCGGACTTCAAGCGATTCGCCATGCCGAAACCGAAGGAAGCCGACGGCCTGCTGAAGGGCGTGGTTCTGAAGGTAGATGCCTTCGGCAATTTGATTACGAATTTCCGCGTGGACGATTTGCCCGCCAATGCGGTGGAAAAGGGCGAAGTGCGGCTGCAAATCGGCAGCCATCCCGTCACCAAGTTCGTGCCCACCTTTGCGCAAGGCGCGGCTGGTGAAGCGGTCGCCTATATCGGCTCCAGCGGATTCCTGGAAGTCGCCATGAATAAAGGCAGCGCCGCCCGCACATTGGGCCTCGGCCGCGGCACACCCGTCCTGCTCACCAAAAACTAACCCGAAATTTTTCCAAGCATCCGCCTCGCTGGCGCTCGTGACGCCAGTTGATAGACGCGGCCGAGCATTTTGGAGTGCGGCGGCTTGCCGCCGCTTTTGCGCTGGAAGCAGCTCCGCAAGAGCGTCTTTCTCACCAGGATGTAACGGCGCCCTGACGCCGTCCTCTGAGTTTGGTTTTTTATCTGCCGGGCTTCAGCCCCTGAGGACTCTGTGCTTAATCTTGCCGCGCACGCTACCGGCTCTGTTCCACCGCACTCATCTGCGAACGCGTGCGCGGGTCCAGCCAGTCCCTCCACGCATCACCGAGCAAGTTGAACGCGAGCACCGCCAACACAACCGCGAGCGCGGGGAAAACCACCATGTGCGGCGCATCAAATAAATGGTTTCGCGCGTCGTTCAGCATCGCGCCCCAACTGGGAATCGGTGCGAGCACGCCCAATCCCAAAAAGCTGAGCGTCGCCTCTGCCAGAATCGCCCCGGCCATCCCGATGGTGGCCTGCACCAGCACCGGCTGAATCATGTTCGGCAAGAGGTGCCGAATCATAATGCGCAGCGGCGAAGCACCCAGAGACCTCGCCGCCAGCACGAACTCGAGTTCCTTCGTCTTCAGCACCTGCGCGCGCGCCAGCCTGGCGTAGCCCGCCCAGCCAGTAATGATCAGCGCCAGAATCACCTTGCCGATGCCCGGGCCAAAAAACGCCGCGAAGGCAATCGCCAACAGCACGCCGGGAAAGGAAAGAAACGCGTTGATCAGCAGCAGGTTTACGATGCGATCAAAAACGCCGCCGCTGTAACCGGCCAGCATTCCCAGCGTCAAGCCAATCGAGCCGCAGCCCAGCACCACGCAAATGGAAACGAACAGCGACACGCGCGCGCCGTACAAAATGCGCGTAAGGATGTCGCGGCCCAGTTCGTCCGTGCCCATCCAGTGAGAGAACGACGGCCCTTGTAGCCGCACGGCCAAATTCTGCGCGGCTGGTTTCGCGGGCGAAATCCAGGGCGCCAGCAGCGACAGCAGCACCAGCAGGCACACAATCGCAAAGCCGATGCGCGCCAGCAGGCTCTGCCGCAGGAAAGTAAACAATGGCCCGCCGGATTTCATGACAGCCGCACCCGCGGATCGATCAGGGAATAGAGAAAATCCGTCAACAAGTTGACCAGCACGTAAGAAAGCGCGATCACCAGGATGCAGCCCTGCAGCAGCGGATAATCGCGCGCGGAAATCGCTTGCACGGTCAGGCGCCCGATGCCCGGCCAGGAAAAAATGGTTTCCGTGACAATCGCTCCCGCCAGCAGCGTCCCGAACTGCAATCCGATGATCGTGGTGATGGGAATGAGCGCGTTGCGCAGCGCGTGCCGCACGAGCACCGCCGAAGTGCGCAGGCCCTTCGCGCGCGCCGTTCGCACGTAATCGCTGGAAAGTTCCTCCAGCATCGCCCCGCGCACCATACGCGTCAGGATCGCCGCCAGCGCCGCGCCCAGCGTCACCGCGGGCAGGATGTAGTTCAATGCCCCGCCCCGCCCGGAAACGGGCAGCCATCCCAGTTCAATCGAAAACAGCGCGATTAGCAGCGGCCCCAGCGCCAGGTTGGGCACCGCCAGCCCAAACAATGTCAGCACGCCAACGGCGCGATCCGTCGCTGTTCCCCTGCGGTGCGCCGCCAGCACGCCCGCGGGAATCGCAATCGCCATGCACACCAGCAACGCCAGCAGAGCAAGCTGCAGCGTGGCCGGATAACGCTCGAAAATCACGCGCCGCACCGGCGCCTGGAATTTGAACGATTGCCCGAAATCCCCGCGTGCCACCTGCCAAAGATATTTACCGTACTGGACGATCAATGGCCGGTCGAGGCCAAGTGTGTGCCGCATTTCCGCCGCTTGTCCCGGCGCCGCGCTCTCCCCCAGCATCTGCTCCACGGGGTCGCCCGGCACGATATGGATCAGCAGGAAGACCATCGTCAGCACCAGCCAGAGGGCCGGCAAGGTCAGCAGGAAGCGGTGCAAGAAGTAGCGTGCCATTCGTCCGGAAACTCACTGCTCCTTTTTTGCGGCTTTTGCTTTTGGGGACTCCACCGGCGCGCCCGTTTCACTCTCCGGCTCTTTCTCCGCCGGGCGCAGACGCTGTATTTTCACGCGGGCCACGCGCCGCCCATCCATCTCTACCACAGAGAAGCGATAGCCGCCGAACTCAAAGCTCTCGCCGCCGCGCGGGATGAACCCCAACTGGTCCATCACGAAACCGCCCACGGTCGCATACGCCGGATCTTCCGGCAACGAGATGTTGTACTGCGTATCGAGGTCGCGCACGTTCAGCGCCGCATCGAACACCACCGCGCCATCGGCAAGCGTCACCGGCCGCTCCACCACATCGAACTCATCGTGTATTTCCCCCACGAGTTGTTCCAGCAGATCTTCCTTCGTGACCAGGCCCAGGATGCTGCCAAACTCGTCCACCACCATCGCGATGCCCACGCGCCGCGCTCGCAATTCCAGCAGCAATTCGCTGGCCGGCTTCGTTTCCGGCACAATCAGCACTTCCCTCAGCACGCGCCGCAAATCAAATGGCGGCGCCGGGGGCAAGTTTTCCTCCAGGCGGCGTTCGCGGTCCAGCAACACCCACATCATGTCCTTGATGTGTACGAACCCCAGCACGTGATCTTCCGTGTCGCGGTAAACCGGAATCCGCGAGCGCTGCGTCGTGGCAAACACCCGCATCACTTCGTCCAGCGAAGCTTCCACCGGAAGCGTGTGCATATCCGGCCGCGACACCATGATTTCCCGCACTTGCAGTTGGCTCAAATCAATCGCGCTGAGAATGAATTTCTCTTGCCCAGGCGCCAGCAATCCTCGTTCGCGCGCCTGCTGAATCTGAATCTGCAATTCTTCCGTGGAATGCGCAACGCCATGGCCCGTCGGCGCCGCCACTCCCAGCGCTTTCACAATCCCCCCGGAAATGCCGTCCAGAAGGTCGATCGCCCAGCGAAACGTATTGAGGAACCACTGGAAGGGCCGCGCCACCATCAACGCCACGCGCCCGGCACGCGCCAGGCTGATGCTCTTTGGCACCAACTCGCCAAACACCACATGGATTGCGCTGAGGAAAAGGAAGGCGATGGTCAACGCGACGCCGTGCACCAGCAGGAGCATGCGCAGGCTGCCCTGCGCCGGCATCACCTGCTGCACCAGTTTCGCCAGCGTCATTTCGCCCAGCGCGCCAATCGCCAGGCTGCTGAGGGTTATGCCCACTTGCACGCCGGAAACCACGCGGTGCAAGTCGCTCAGCAAATGTTCGACGATGCGCGCCTGCGCATTGCCCTTGGCCACCAGTTGCCGCACACGCGACACCCGCACGGTCACTAGCGAAAATTCCACCGCGGCGAAAAAGCCGTTCAACGCCACCAGTACGAACACGCCGATCAGCCGCACCAGGAACATTCTCTTGCGTACTCCCCAGCCGCATTGTAGCAGCACCTATCCTGCCCGGGGGGCCGGCGTCGTAAGGAGTTGCCTCGATTACGGTCTTACGGGCGAAGCATCCTCAATCGCCGCGATCAGGTCCTCGTAGTCAAACGCGCCGTCATGCCGCTGGCCTGATAAAAAACGTTGGCATGCCATTCACGCCGCTGCGCACGCCGCCGAGAGCGTATCAGCACTGGATTCATCTTTTCGCCAGGTTGCGCGGCTTTCCCGCCTCCACTACACTTATTTCCTCAGCTTTGAGGTGGAATTCGACTTGCGCGTCATCCTCCGTCTTCTCTCTTGGCTTTTCGCCGTTGTGGTCCTCGCCTTCGCCGCCACCATCTGGTGGTTCGTCTATCGCCCGCTTCCCCAATTGGACGGCACCGCACCGCTCCCCGGCCTGCAGGCCAGCGTCACCGTGGAACGCGATAACTGGGGCGTGCCGCACATCCGCGCCGCTTCCATCGAAGACCTGGCCGAAGCTCAAGGCTACGTCATGTCCCAGGACCGCCTTTGGCAGATGGATCTGCTGCGCCGCGCCGCCCGCGGGCAGCTCTCCGAGATTCTCGGCTCCGCCACTGTAAAGATTGACAAGGACTTCCGCGTTCTGAACTTCGGCCGCACCGCGCAACGCGAAGTGGAACAGATGGACCCCGACCACCGCCGCATCCTCGAAGCCTACGCCAAAGGCGTCAACCGCTTCATCGAGCAGCATTCTTCCAAACTGCCGATGGAGTTCACGCTGCTCAAGTACAAGCCGCGGCCCTGGCAAGCCTCGGACTCCCTGGTCATCGGTGGTTACATGTATCGCACGCTCACCTACACCTGGCCGGATAAGCTGCATCGCGCCATAGTCACCGAGAAGGCCGGCCCGGAACTCGCCAAGGATCTCTACCGCGATGATGCCGCCCTGGACCATTTCGTCGTTGGCGACCTCAACGCCAAGGAAAATGGGCATGACGCCTCGCAAGCCGATGCCGACGACGACGATGATGACGATGAGTTGGACAGTGATGACGTGCTGAAAGCCGGGCGCGAGTTCCCTGCCCCTCCCAATCTCGCCAGCCAGCCGGATCTCACTTCCGCGCTCGCCGCCAGTGTGAAGGATTGGCTGCTCGAATCGCAGCGCGATATCCGGCGTTCGCTCGGCAGCAACAATTGGGTGGTCAGCGGCTCTCACACCGCCACAGGCAAGCCGCTCTTGGCCAACGATATGCACCTGGAGCTGACGCTGCCGCCGATCTGGTACGAAGTGCACATCACCGCGCCCGGCTGGAACGTCAAAGGCTTTGCCCTTCCCGGTTCGCCGCTCGTCGTCGTGGGCCACAACGACCGCATCGCCTGGGGCTTCACCAACAATGGCGCCAGCGTGCAGGACCTCTACCTCGAAACGTTTAATCCCGCGAATCCCGAGGAATATCGCGTTAACGGCCAGTGGAAAAAGGCCGACGTTTTCGACGAAGTTATTCACGTGAAGGGCGCTCCCGACGAGCACTTGAAGCTGATCGTCACGCGCCATGGGCCCGTGATTCACCCGGACGACGGCAAAAGCTACGCCATCCGCTGGACCGCGCTCGAACCCGGTGCACTAGCCAACTCCTATTTATGGCTTGGCAAGGCGCAGAACTGGCGCGAGTTTCTGGAGATTATGAGGCGCGTGTGGGGCCCCGCACAGAACGCCGTTTACGCCGACGTGAACGGCAACATCGGCTACGTCTTGGCCGCGCGCGTTCCCATACGCAAAAAGGGCCACGGCGAAGTACCTGTGCCAGGCGATACCGACGATTACGAGTGGACAGGTTACATCCCCTTCGATCAGTTGCCCCGCAGCTACAATCCGGAAAGCGGCCTCATCGTGACCGCGAATGCGCGCGTCGTGGGACCCGGCTACAAACCGTATCTCACCGATGATTGGGAAGAGCCCTACCGCACTGCGCGCATCTACGACTTGTTGCACGACAAGCACGACCTCCGGCCCGAGGACATGCTCAAGGTCCAAACCGATGCGTACAGCTACCCGCACGCCTTTCTCGCGGAGCAGCTTGTGGCTGCCGCGCAAGTGGCGCCCCCGAAGGATCCCCGCGCGAAAAAGCTCATCGAGCAGGCCAAGGATTGGAATGGCATCGCCGACCCCAACTCCGTGGTCGTCTCTTTCCTGAACGTAGCGCTGTACCGCGCGCTCGATCTCATCCTCGAGCCGCATCTTGGCCCGGACACAGAGCTCTACCATTGGCGCAAGTTGGCTTTTCTGCAGCGCATCCTTACCGAGCGTCCCGCACGGTGGCTCCCAGCGGAGTTCAAGAACTATGACGAACTTCTAAGCGCCGCCGCCGACTGCGCCGTCGAGCGCCTGGAAAAACGTACCAATAAATCCGACCCCGAAGACTGGCAATGGAAGCGCTTCAACTATCTGGATATGCTGCATCCCCTCGGCCGCGAAGGCTTTCTGAAGAAGCTCTTTAGCCTTTCCGATCAGCCGCAGGCAGGGACCGCTTTCAGCCCCCGCGCCGCCAGCCGCAACTTTGGCCCCTCCGAACGCTTTGTGGCCAATCTTGCGGATTGGGATCGTTCCATCCTCCTCATCCCTGCGGGACAATCCGGCCAGCCCGGCAGCGAGCACTACACCGACCAGTTTCATTACTGGCTCGAAGGCAAACCCATTTACGCGCCCTTCAGCAACGCTGCCGAAGCCAAAGCCAAAAAACACACGCTAACCCTGCATCCTTGACAGGTTTCGGCAAAACTGTAGGTCGATGTCATCCCGAGCGGAGCGAGGGATCTGCTTTTCGCAAGAGACCAGAAAAAACAGGTTCCTCGTCCCGTTCAATAAGCGAACGGGTCTCGGAACGACATTTGCTCGGATTTTTCAGCAACCTCTAATCACACATGCCCGAACTTCCCGAAGTCGAAGCCGTAACGCGCAGCTTGCGCCCGCTCGTCCGTGGACGCCGCATTTGTTGCGTGCACATCTTTCATCCCATCGCCACCAAGCCGCAATCCCCCACGCGCCTCGCGAAATTCGCCGAGAGACGCCGCATCCTCGATGCCTCGCGCCATGGCAAATATCTCCTGCTCGTGCTCGACCGCGGCTTGATTGAAATGCATTTCCGCTTCGATGGCCAGCTAATCTGGTTTCGGAGCGCCAGTGAGCTTCTTCGCCGCGCCAATCAATCGCCCGATGGCGTGCATGTGGACGTTGCGCTCGAACTCGACAAGGGCGTGCTCGGATTCGCCGACCAGCGCCATTTTGGGCGTGTGCACCACTGGGAGTCTTTTGAAGCCTGCCCTTCCCTTCGGGCTCTCGGCCTCGATGCCCTTTCGCGCGAATTTACGCCTTCCTTTCTCCACGCGCATCTCTCCGCTTCACGCCGCCCTTTGAAGGAATTTCTTCTCGATCAATCGAAAATCGCCGGAATCGGCAACATCTATTCCGCTGAAGCTCTCTGGCACGCTCGCCTAGACCCGCGTCGCCCGGCGAATTCCCTTAGCCGCACGGATTCCGCGAAACTCCATAAAGCGATTGTGTCTGTTCTCCGCCGTGCTTTAGAATGCTGTCTGGACCCGGCGCCCGACTTTCGTGATCCGCAGTGGTGGTTCCAGGGACTCGAAAAAATCCTGCGCGCCTACCAGCGCGAAGGATTGCCGTGCCGCCGCTGCGGGCGTGCCATCCGGCGCATCGAACAGGGTGGACGTTCCACGTACTGCTGTTTGCATTGCCAGAAGTAGGAGTTCGCTGAGGAAATGCCGTGAATCAAACTGCTCTGAAAAAGCCGGAACCTCCCAAGAAGCCTGATTTTGAGCGCTCCCTGGCGCGCCTCGAAGAAGTCGTGCGCAAACTCGAAAGCCCGCAGCTTTCTCTCGACGATGCCATGAAGCTGTTTGAGGAAGGCGTGGGCCTTTCCCGCGAATGCCAGAAGCAATTGGAAGAAGCCGAGGCTCGCGTCGAAATTCTGTTGAAGAAAGCCGACGGCAAGCTCGCCGCCGAACCCTTCGAACCCGAAGGAGAGAGCAACGCGTAACGATCCCGCAACTCCGCCGACAGGAACTCTTTCATTCCGATGAAACTTCCCGCCTTTTTTGAAGAAGACCGCATCGCCGTTGACGCCCATCTCGACCGCCTGATGCCCGCGGAAACGCTGCAACCGCCCTCGATTCATCAGGCCATGCGCTATTCCGTTTTTGCCGGCGGCAAGCGCATCCGTCCAATCCTGTGCCTGGAAACGGCGCGCATCTTTGACGCCGACGTTTTGCCTGCCTTCTATCCCGGTTGCGCCATCGAGTTTATCCATACCTATTCCCTGATTCACGACGATTTGCCCGCGCTCGATAACGACGATCTGCGCCGCGGTAAGCCCACCTGCCACAAAAAATTTGGCGAAGCCACCGCGATTCTTGCCGGCGATGCGTTGCTAACGCTGGCCTTTGAAACCATTGCCGCTTCCCCGGCCCCAGCGGATCGCCGCGTCGCCATCATTACGGAAATCTCCACCGCCGCCGGCACCATCCATGGCATGGTCGGCGGACAGGTTGCCGACCTCGAAGCCGAAGGCCGGCGCGTTGGCCCCGAAACACTTGAATACATTCACCGCTCAAAAACTGCCGCGCTCATTCGCGCTTCGCTCGCTTCCGGCGCTCTCTCCGCCGGTGCGCCCCCCGACGATGTGGCGCGCCTGCGCCGCTTCGGCGAAACTATCGGCTGGGCCTTTCAGGTCACCGACGACATCCTCGACGTCGAGGAATCCTCCGCCGCGCTCGGCAAAACCGCCGGAAAAGATATCGCCCAACAGAAGGCCACCTATCCCGCGGTCTTTGGCCTGCCCCGCTCCCACGAAATCGCTAATGAACTGGCCAACAAGGCCATCGCGGAATTGCAGCCCTATGGCGAGCGCGCCGAATGCCTCCGCGCCATCGCCGAATTCCTGGTCCTTCGCCGCACCTAAGATTTTCAGTTTCCGGCGGCGCCCCCGCATTCCGAAAGAAACGCAATGCCACCCAAATCCCCACGCAAGCGGCTCGACCTTCTCCTCGTCGAGCGTGGCCTCGCCGAATCGCGCCAGAAAGCGCAAGCGATGATCCTGGCGGGCGAGGTCACCGTCGATGCCAAGCGCGCCGAAAAAGCTGGGCAACCTGCCGCGGAGAATGCGCACATCGAAGTTCACAGCCGCCTGCAGAAATATGCCAGCCGCGGCGGCTTCAAGCTCGAAGGCGCACTGGAAGATTTTCGCGTCAGCCCGCAGGGGAAAGTCTGTCTCGACGTGGGTTCCTCCACCGGCGGCTTCACTGATTGCCTCCTGCAGCAAGGCGCGGCACGCGTCTACGCAGTGGACGTCAATACCGATCAACTCGCCTGGAAATTGCGCGAAGACCCGCGCGTGATTGTCCTCAAGAAGAACGCCCGTGAATTGGCGCCCGGCGATCTTCCCGAACACGCTGACCTCGTCGTCATTGATGTTTCTTTCATTTCCGTCACCAAGATTCTTCCCGGAGCCGTCGCCTGCTGCAAGCCCGGCGGCAAGCTGCTCATCCTCATCAAGCCGCAATTTGAACTGGAGCGCGCCGACATCGGCAAGGGCGGCATCGTGCGCGATGCCAAGCTACATGAAAGGGCCATAGCCAGTGTCCGCCGCGCCGCCGAATCCCTCCGCCTCACCGGCCTAGAAGTCTCTCCCAGCCGCCTCCCCGGCGCGGAGGGCAACCAGGAGTATTTCCTTCACGCGGTGAAACCCCCTACGGTAGAATCGCTCTAGTCCATGCAGCCTACTTCTCCCTTCAAGACGATCGGCATTATCTCGCGGCCCCGGCGTACCAACTTGGCCGAGGTCATCCCCGGGCTGTTGCGCTGGCTCGAAGAGCGCGGCGTAACGCCTATCTACGATCCCGAAACCGCCAGTTGCCTGAAGAACGGAGCGCTCGGCACCACACGCCGCAAAATCGCCGAAGAGTCTGACCTGCTGCTCGTCCTTGGCGGCGACGGCACGCTGCTCGCCGCGGCCCGTGAAGCCGCCGAGCGCGCCGTCCCCGTGCTCCCCATCAACATGGGCAGTCTTGGCTTTCTCACCAGCTTCACAGTCGACGAGCTTTATCCTGCTCTGGAAAATGTGCTGGCGGGGCACGCTACGATCAATGAACGCGTGCTGCTGCTCGTCGAGCGCGTAAACGCAGGCCAGATCGTCACGCAACAGCGCGTCTTGAACGATGCCGTCGTTCACAAAGGGACTCTGGCGCGCATGATCGAGCTTGAGCTTTTCATCGATGAGGGCTTTGTCTGCCGCTACCGCGCCGACGGCTTGATTGTCGCCACGCCCACGGGCTCCACGGCCTATTCCATGTCCGCCGGCGGACCTATCGTCCATCCCGCTGTGGAATCCATCCTCATCACGCCCATCTGCCCGCACACGCTCAGCGATCGGCCCGTCGTCGTGCGCGACACTTCAAAGGTTGAGTTGCGTCTCTCGGAAACCGCGGATTCCGTGTTTCTCACCCTCGACGGCCAGACCGGCGTGCCCATGCAGCGCGGCGATCGTGTGCGCATCACCCGCGCCCCCGAACGCCTCAAGCTCATCCAGCCGCCCAACAAAACCTATTTCGAGATTCTTCGCAACAAACTCAAATGGGGCGAAGCCTGAGCGCCACACCAGCCTGTGGCACAGTCACTCCTGACTGTGCTCTTGGGTCTACTCCTGTAGTGGCCGATCTTCAGATCGGTTCCCCTGTAGCGCAGGGCAAGTCCGCGAGCCCTGCGGCATCATGGAGTGCGGCGGCTTGCCGCCGCTTTCACGCCATGAGCAGCTCCGCCAGAGTGTCTTTCTCACGAGGCTGTGGCGGCCGCCATTCGGATGAGTTCTTCCTCTCAACTCAGGCTTCCGAAAAATCCCTTCTAAAACAACGCATCCGTCCGCAAAACATCGTCCTGTGTTTCGCGCCGCCGGATCAAGCGCGCGCGCTTCCCTTCCACCAGGACCTCCGCGGGACGCCCGCGCCCGTTGTAATTCGAGGCTTGTACCATGCCGTACGCGCCGGCAGCCCACAGCGCCACCACATTCCCGGGCGTGACCTTGCCCAATGGCCAGCCTTGCAGGAAACAGTCGCCCGTCTCGCATACCGGGCCAACTACATCCATTCGTTCTCTCGCGCGGCTCTGTGCTTTCTTCCCGCTGACCCGCGTGACCGGGTGTGGCGCATCATAAAGCACCGGCCGGATCAGGTCATTCATGGCCGCATCAATCACCACAAACGACTTGCGCGAATTCCTCTTTGTATAAATCACGCGCGAAAGCAGAATTCCCGCCTGCGCGATAATAGCGCGTCCCGGCTCCAGCAGCAGCTCCACTCCGAGCGGCCGCACCACCCCTGCAATCATCCGCGCGTAGGCCTTTCGCGATGCGGGCTGTTCCTTCGTGTACCGCACTCCCAGCCCGCCGCCAAAATCCAGGTACTTCAGCGCGATCCCCTGCTTCCGCAGGTCCAGCAGATAGCCCGCGAGCCGCTCCAGCGCTTGCCGGAATGGCCCTAGCTCCACAATTTGTGACCCGATGTGCGCGCTGATTCCCTGCCACCGGATATACCTCGCATGGCGATGCGCCAGATACATCGCACGCGCTTCCTGCCAGCTCACTCCGAATTTGTGCTCGTGGAGACCCGTCGAGATGTGCGGGTGTCCCCCCGCTTTCACATCGGGATTCACGCGGACCGAAACGCCCGGCATAACGCGCTGCCGCGACGCTTCTTCGGCCAGCACTTCCAGTTCCGCCGACGATTCCACGTTGAACTGCAGGATTCCCGCCGCGCTCTTCCGGCTGCTTTTGTACCGCAGCGCCTCGCGAATTTCCTCGCGCCTTTTTCCAACCCCCGAAAACACGATGCGCTCGCCGCGCACCCCGATGCGCCCCAGGTGGTCAAGTTCGCCGCCCGAAACAATGTCGAACCCGCTTCCACGTTTCGCCAGCAGCTTCAGAATCGACAAATTGCCGTTCGCTTTCACCGCGAAGCACAGCAGGTGCGGCAAGCTTCCCAAGCCGCTCTTCAACTCGTCATACGCCTCTTCGATGGCCCGGCGGCTGTACACGTACGTTGGCGTCCCGAAACGCTCGGCAATCTCCGGCAGTGCCACGCCCTCGCAATACACCTCTTTCGCCTGGCCACGCGCTTTCCACGCAAAATGCGGCGTGAACCGCGCCGGGTCCACGTACTCCAGATTTTTCCGGGCCTGGCTAGGATTGTTCATTTCACTTTTGCAATCACCAGCGTGCGGTCGTCAGAAAGCGGCGCGCTCTGCGTGAACCAATCCACTTCCCGCAGGATCTGGTCGGCCATTTCCGCCGCGGTCATTTCGTGATGCTGTTCGATGAAGCGCAGCAAGCGCGTGGTGCCGAAGAACTGGCCTTCGCCGTTCGTCGTTTCCGCGATGCCGTCCGAGTGAAACACCAGGATGTCGCCGGCCTGCAGCGTCACGCTCCACTCGTCGTACTGTGTCTCCTCGAAAATTCCCAGCGGGAAACCCGTCAGGTCGATGCGCTCGCACCGCCCGTCCTTATACAAGAGCGGCTGCGACTGTCCCGCGTTCGCCACGCGCAGCTTCTGCCGGCCTTTCTGCCACGTCGCAAAACAGGCCGTCATGAACCGCCCTTCAATCCGCCGCTCGCCCACCAGATGATTCATCTGCTGCAGCATTTCCGCGGGCTGCAACTTCTGCGGTGCCAGGCTGCGCATGATGCCGATGGCCACCGCGCCGTATAACGCCGCCGCTGTGCCCTTCCCGCTCACGTCGCCCAGTGCAAATCCCAATTGCTGCGGCCCGTAGCGCAAGAACTCGTACAAATCGCCGCAGACTTCCCGCGCGGAGAGATACCGCGCCGCAACATCCAACCCGTAGTCATCCGTTGGCACCGGCCGCAACAGCGCGCCTTGAATGCGCTTCGCCGCCTGCACTTCGCGGTCGAGCCGCGCTTCGTCTTTCGCCACCTGCTCATACAGCCGCGCGTTTTCCAGCGATACCGCAAGGTTGGATGGCAGGATCGACAGCGTCTGCACGTGGTCGGCGTTGAAATAATTCAACTGCGGACTTTCCAGATCGAGCACGCCAATCACTTTGCCCTTGTGCATCATGGGGATGGCCAGCTCCGAGCGCGTTTCCGGATTGATCATCAGGTAGCGCTCGTCCTTGGTTACGTCGGGCACCAGCACCGGCTCCCGCAGCGTCGCCGCCGCGCCCACAAGTCCTTCGCTCGCCGCCACGCGCATTTTGCCTTGCACCCGCTGTCCATGCTTCACATCCACTCGGTGCCAGAAAATGTGCTGCTCTTCGTCATACAGCATGATGCTCAATATCTGGTAATCGATGACCCGCTTCACCTGTTCCGCCGCGTGCCGCAACAATTCTTCCACATCCAGAATCGAGCTGATCTCCCGGCTCACTTCATTCAGCACCAGCAGCGTTTCCGCTTGCGCGCGCACCTTCTGAAACAGCCGCGCGTTTTCGATGGCCACCGCCAGGCGGCTCGCCAGCAGCGCCAGGATGCGCTGTTGGTCTTTCGTGAAGTAGTCCAGGTGTTGGCTCTGGATATCCAGCACGCCCACGCACTTCCCGCGGAACATCAGCGGCACCGCCAGTTCGGAGCGCACGCTGTCTATCGCATTGATGTAACGCGGATCCTGCGATACGTCGCTCACCCTCACCGGATGGCCCGTCGCCGCCGCCGTTCCGGTAATGCCCTGCCCGATCGGCACGCGCAAATTCTCCGCCAGCCCCGGCGGGTAGCCGAGTGCGAACCGGTGCGTCAGGTAGACGCCCTCTTCATCGGCCATCAGCACTCCGAATAGTTCGTAATCAATGTGCCGCTTGATCAGCACGGCCGTGTGCGCCAGAACCTCGTCCAGGTCCAGCGATGCATTCACTTCTTCCCCGATTTCCGCAAAAGTCGCCAGCACTTCGGCGGAAGTCTCCGGGCTTTCTGTTCGTGGAGTTGATTGTAGTTTGGGATCCGTGGCTTCCATATATCTCTTAATTATAGCAGGCGTTTCTCGCGCCCCTTGGTGGCAGAGCTTTCATGCTGTGCAATTCGATCGCACGGCCGGACATTGCCGCACAAATGGAAAAGCGTGCTACTCGTTCTTTGTTTTTCCGCGCGGCCCCAGTTGCAACACACACACATCCGGCAAATTCCGGTAGCGCTCGTCAAAATCCAGCCCGTAGCCCACCACAAATTCATTCGGGATCGGGAACCCCGTGTAATCCGCTTTCACGTCCGTAATGCGGCGCTCCACCTTGTCCAGCAGCACCGCCACGCGCAGGTGCTTCGGTTTCCGCTCTTCAAACAATTTCAACAAATATTTGAGCGTCAGCCCGGTGTCCAGGATATCCTCCACGATAAGTACCGTGCGCCCTTCAATGCTGACGTCGAGGTCCTTCGTCAACTTCACTTCCCCCGTCGAATCCGTGCCCTTGCCGTAACTCGATACCCCCAGAAAATCGAAGGACACCTCGCCGCCCAATTCCCTCGCCAGATCCGCCAGAAAAAAGATCGATCCTTTCAGCACACCGATCAGATGCAGCGTGTCATTCGGGAAGCCCCGCCGGATTTCCTGCGCCATCTCCGCGACTCGCTTTTGGATATGGGCGTGGGAAATCAGCACGTGCAGCGCTTCGCCGGGGCGGTGCCCGTCCCGGTCCTTTGCGGCCGTCTTGTTACCGGTTTTGCTCACAGCCCGCTGCTCACCGAAGTTGCCGATCGATATTTCATGAACAGTGAGTTCCCTTCTCTGAAGTCATTCGCGCTGCTTCAAATTTCCATCAATCGTATGTTTTGCTCACGATGCTGTCAATTCAGCCCTTTCCACGCCCTGGTAATCTCGCGCATTCCCGCGCTTCGTCGGCTATACTTCTTCTCTGTCAAACAATGTTCCCCATCGTCAACCCGCTCGGTGGCGCCCCGATTTTCCTTTCGCTCACGCACTACTACTCCACAGTCCAGCGCAAGCTCCTTTCCCGCAACATCGCCGTCAACAGTTTCCTGCTTCTCATCGGTTCTTACTTCATTGGCACGCACATCCTTGCGTTCTTCGGAATTTCCCTGCCCGTTGTGCAGGTCGGCGGCGGCCTCGTCGTTATGGCCGCGGGCTGGAACATGCTCAAGCAAAAAGAAGGAGACGAAACCCGCGGCAATGTTCAGCAGTCCGTGGATCCCCGCGATCTCTCCAGCCGGGCTTTTTACCCCCTGACCCTTCCGTTGACCGTTGGCCCCGGCTCCATTTCCGTGGCCATCACGCTCGGCGCCAACGAACCCCATCATGGCTCCAGCATTCTCTTTTCCATCATTGGCGCCATCATTGGCTCACTGCTCATCGCCGTCAGCGTCTATTTCTGCTATGCCTTCGCGGACCGTCTCGCGGTGATTCTCGGTCCCACGGCCATGGCGGTGATCATGCGGCTCACCTCATTCCTGCTCGTCTGCATCGGCGTGCAAATCTTCTGGAACGGCTTCTCCGCGCTCTTGGGCTCCCTGCCCACGATCATCCGCTGACTTTCACGCCGCGTCTTTTTTTACTTCCAATTCGGCAACGCTTTTCTTCCCAAAATCGCCTCTGCCGCCCAACATCCCAAATACACCGATTGCGCCACGCCATGACCGGAGTATGCTCCCAACACAATCGCATTCTCGCTTTCCGGGTGCCGCTCAAACACCGGTTTCCATTCCCACGTCATGCAGATCGGTCCGCCCCAGCGGTGCGTGATCTCCACATCTTTCAGCGCTGGATGCAGCCCATGCACACGCCTCTCAAGCTGCTCGAACAACTCCGCGGCCTCGCCATGCTCGATATCCAGCGTCCCCAATTCACGCCAATCCTGCAGGAACACCAACCCGCTCCCGAAGATCACCTGATTCCCCGCCAGGAGTCGCCCCCATAGATACGGCAGGTCCACGGTATAGAACGGCTTCCGCTCTGCCAGCCCAATCTCTCGCAACTGCGCGTCCGTCAGGGGCTGTGTCGCAACGGCCAGCGTGAATGCCGATCCCGCCCTCTCTCGCAATCCCGCCATTTCCAGCGCAAACGCATTCGTTGCGAATAGAACTTTTCCTGCCTGCAATGCGCTGTTTTTCGTGCGCAGCTCCACTTGGCCGGCAAACACCGCCTCCTCCACTCCGCAATCCTCAAACAGCATCACGCCGGCGCGTTCCGCAGCGCGGGCCAACCCGCTCAACACTTTTCCCGGGTTGATCGTGCCGCCGGGCACTTCCTTCACCGCGCAGAGGTCTCCCGAATCTTTCCATCGTATCGGCGCGTTCGCCAGCGGTGCGCTTCTCCCCAATTCGTAAGCGCCCGGCAACGACACTTCTCCATCCACTTCCAGTTCGCGCAGAATTTTCTGATATCTCCCGAGCACATCGCCCAGCCCCGGCAACTCGCCGGCCGCGCTTTCCGCGAGCGCCACGCCTCCCGTGTACCCGCTCGATCCCGCGCCAAACTGCCCCGCCTCAAACAGCGCCACGCTCTTCTCGGGCGCCAGACGCTTCAACCACGCTGCCGCCGCCAATCCCGTGAACCCGCCGCCCACCACGGCAAAATCCATCGCAGCCGGCAACGGGCGTGGCGTCGCCCGGAACTCCACCGTCCACGGCCGCTTTCCCCAATTCTTGTTTCCGCTCATGCTGCCCTCTCTCGCTCTGCTCCACTCTATACCCGCCACTCTCCGCGCTCTCTCCTTTTGTAGTGGCCGATCTTTAGATCGGCTCTGTTCCTTTCCCTCTTCTTCGCGCAGGTCTATAATCCGCCCGTAGGTCTTGGGCGAAAGGAGTACGCCCATGAGTGTTTCCTCGCGTTTGAAGTCTTTTCTGGATAGCAAGCAGATCCCCTACGAATCGCTCACTCACTCGACTTCGTACACCGCTCAGGGTGTGGCTGCGGTCATGCAAATCTCCGGCAAAGAGATGGCCAAGACCGTCGTGTTGCGCGCTGGCGAGCAAGGCGATGAAACGATTCTGGCGGTTCTGCCGGGCCCCCGGCATGTGAAACTCGACAAAATGTCCGCGGCCATCGGCAAGCCGGTGCGCCTGGCCACCGAGTTGGAGTTCAGCACTCTTTTCCCCGATTGCGAACTCGGTGCCATGCCGCCGTTCGGCTCGTTGTACGATTTGCCCGTTTACGTGGATGAATCGTTGGCCCAGGACCTCCAAATCGTCTTTAACGCTGGTACGCACCACGATGCCGTACGCTTGCGCTACGACGACTTCCTGCGTCTTGCGAATCCGACCGTTTGCTCCTTTGCGTGACGCTCGGACGCAGGTCTTTGCCTCAGCCAATTCCCCGTTTGTTGTGTGCCCGCTCGCGTGATCCCATTGGTCCCTGACTTCCGCCCGCACTCCCAGCCACAATAAGGCCGCGGAATCCGGTCCCACGTTCCCAATAAAAAAGGAGAGGGGAAACCCTCTCCTTTTGCAATTTCAATTTTTCTTGCTTCCTAAATGTGGCAGCTATCCTGCCCTTTCTTCTCCAAATACCGCTGGTGGTACTCCTCCGCGCGCCAGAAAGTACCCACCGGCGTGATCTCCGTCGCCACCGGCCGGTGTAACTTCCCGCTCGCGTCCAGCGCTTGCTTGGATTTCAGAGCCTTCGCCTGTTGCTCCGGCGTATGGAAGAAGATCGCTGTGCGGTACTGCTTCCCAAAGTCGGGCCCTTGCCGGTTCACTTGCGTGGGATCGTGCACCTTCCAGAACACCTCCAGCAGTTGCTCGTAGCTGACCTTCGACGGATCAAACGTCACCTGCACAACCTCGGCGTGGCCCGTCTGATCCGTGCACACTTCCTTGTACGTGGGGTTCTCCGTCCGCCCGCCGCTGTAGCCAGACACCGCATCCAGCACTCCCGGCACGCGCCGGAAGGCCGCCTCCACTCCCCAGAAACATCCCGCTCCAAACGTTGCAATCTCGGTCATACTCCTCCCCCCGATTCGTCGTTACACACCTGTATCCGCTCTCTTGGATGCGCCAGCCGTGTTTTTCGATTCGCTGCGTAGTTACTGAGGCTTATGCTTTGGCGCGGGCTTTAAGGCACTTAGTTCGTTCGCCTTTTCCGCGGCTGTTTCCTTGTACGGGGAATCCACGGAAGCGGCATCCGTGAACGCCTGAATCGCTTCCGGCTTCTTCTTCAGGTTCACGTAGGCATACCCCAGCCGGTACTGATTTCGGGCATAGCTCGTGGCATCGGCCTTCACCAGGGGCGCTGCGCTCAAAAGATTCTTCACCGCAGCGGCGCTGTCCTTTTTCTGCAGGCTCACTTGCCCAAGCGCGCTTAGCGCCAGCCCTTTCTGCAGGTCATTTTGCTTCTTCCACTCTTCCTCGGTCATATTTTCCGGCTTCTTAGCCGCGTCGCAGAGCGCTCCTACTTTCTTCGCGTACTCCTCCGCTTTGTCCAATTGCGTGCCGGCCTCGCTGTAGATATCCGCCGCGGCCACCAGCATTCCCACGTTGTTCGGATCTTTAGCGAGAACGCCATTCACCAGCTCCTGCATCTTCTGCGGGTCCTTTGCCTGCTGATAGGAATAGGCGGCGCCAATCAGCGCGCGTTGGGCATTCGGCGAATCGGGGAAGATCTTCGCAAAACGCACCAGGAAATCCGCCTTCTTCGCCGACTCCTTCGCCTGGTACGCCGCGCTCAGCAGCGACTGCTCGACGTAATTCTGGTCCTCCTTCACCTGTTCCAGCTTCCGCGTCTTCTGCTCGTCCCAATAATCCGCCGCTGTTCCTGCTGGTGCGGGCGCCGCTTTGTAGCGTTGCAGGATCCCGGTCGTCTTTTCGCCGTAGGCAAACACGCTTTCCGTGTCTCCCTTCTCACTCGCCGCACGCACCATGTTCACTCCGTTGGAATAGTTCTCCGGGTCGCGTGCCCACAGCTTGTCGCCATACTCGAAGGCCTTGTCGTATTGCTTCGCGTTGATGTAATAGTTCACGTACTGCTCATCCGCGATGATCTGAAAATCATCATCGGGATGCGCGTTGGAAAATTCGTCAATCAGCTTAAGTTTCTCTGCGGGGTCGGTCGCCGCGTTGATCGCCTCGAGTTGCCGGGCCTCATCCGAACCTAAGGGAATGGGGATAGTTTTGCCGAGTTGTGCCATGCTGGCGGGTGCGAAAATCGCTAGGAGCAATAACAGGCCAGTAAGAAATCGTGTGCGTGCCATGCTTACCTCCCGCGCGTTCGGAAAGCTTTCATCCGAATCCTGCGTTACCTCGCATCTTAGTTCCCTGCGCCCCTTCGCGCAAACCCTTTCGCTCCCCCTTTCGCTCCCCCTCCTCTACTACCACCAGCTAGCCGCATTTGACGCACCCCTCCCTCTCGCGAGAAAATTAAGAGTTTGAACAGCATCCCCAATCGAGACTGTGGGCCACGGAGCAGCAGAAGCAGCCGTAGCCCTCATCCGATTGATCTGAGCGTTTTCATGAATCAAGGAGACTGTGGAATGAAAATCCGAATGATCGGCGGAACGGGCAACCAGGCAGGTTCCGTTGCCGTACTGAGCCTTTTCCTCGCTTTGCTTGGCGCAACTCCTCTCTTGCACGCCGATGAGCCTTTCGCCCGCAGCAAGGATTACGACCTGGAGCACTCCCGCATCGCTCTGCGCTTTGACCTGGATCAGAAAAAGGTCATCGGAGACGTCACCCACACGCTCACCATTCTCCGCGACACCGAACGCATCACCTTCGATTCCGCCGGCCTCCAGATCCACAGCGTCACCCTAAATAAGGCTGCGGCTACGTTCGAGACCTCCCAAGACAAGCTCCGCATCACCCTTCCCAAACCCGCAAAACCCGGCGAGAAATTCACCGTCGAGATCAAGTACGAAGGCAAACCCACCAAGGGCCTCTTTTTCGTCCTTCCCGACAAGGACTATCCCCATCGCCCCAAACAGGTTTGGACGCAAGGCGAATCGGAGGACACACGCTACTACCTGCCCACTTACGACTACCCGAATGACCGCCTCACCACGGAAACGATTCTCACCGTCCCTGCCGGCTGGCTCACCGTCTCCAATGGAAAACTCATCAGCGTTACCGATGCAGGCGACGGTCTGAAGAGCTGGACGTGGCGCGAATCGCAGCCCAGCTCCACCTATCTCATCACCGTCGTTGCTGGCGAGTTTGCCGAAGCCAAGGATGCCTGGCGGAACATTCCCGTCACCTACTATGCGCCCAAGGATCGCGGCGACCGCCTCACCGCCAACTACGGCCGCACTCCCGCGATGATTGACCTCTTCAGCAAAAAACTGGGCGTGGATTATCCCTGGGAAAAATACGCGCAATCCATGGTGGATGATTTCGTCGTCGGCGGCATGGAAAACTCCAGCGCCACCACCAATTCTTCCAGCTCGCTCCGCAATCCGAAACTGGTCCCCGAATACCCGGAGGACGAAGATCCTCTCATCTCGCACGAACTGGCCCACCAGTGGTTCGGCGACCTGGTCACCTGCAAGGATTGGGGCAATATCTGGCTGAATGAAGGCTTCGCCACCTTTATGGAATCTGTCTGGTCCGAAGCGCATTTCGGAAAAGACTTCGCGGACTACGATCGCTGGGAAACTTCGCGTCACTGGTTCTCCTTGCAGGGGCTCTACACCAAGCCTATCGTGCGTCACGATTTTGACGATTCCAGCGAATTTGACGGCAACGCCTACGCCAAGGGCGGCTGGGTCCTCTACATGCTTCGCCACCAGCTAGGCGAGGACTCCTTCTACGCCGGCCTGAAGCATTATCTGGAGGTCAACCGCGGCAAAAATGTTGTCACCGCAGACTTGACCAAAGCCATCGAAGAGGCCACGCACACAAACGTCGACCAGTTCTTCAGCCAGTGGATTTACGCAGCCGGCGCCCCCAAGCTCGACGTCAGCTACACCTACGACGAGGCCGGGAAGCAGGTCGTGCTCACCGTCAAGCAAACCCAGAAGCGCGAGGGAGACGTAGGCCTCTTCAGCTTTCCCGTGGATATTGAAATCAGCAACTCATCTGGCCCAAAGCTCTATAACCTCGTCGTCACCAAAGAATCGGAGAGCTTTTCTCTGCCCTCGGAGACAGCCCCGCGCATGGTGCTCTTTGACAAGGGCACGCAAATCTTGAAGTCCGTCCAGTTCAATAAGGACAAAAAGGAATGGCTCTGCCAATTGAAGAACGCCTCGGAGCTGGCCGACCGCGCGGATGCCGCCGTCGCGCTCGGCAAAATCAAAAACGATGACGAAGCTGCCACCGCCCTCGGCGAAGCTCTGCGCACGGACAGGTCTGACGGCGTACGCATCACCGCGGCCAAGGCTCTCGGTGATCTCGGCAGCGCTGCTGCTTCCAAGCAGCTTCTCGATTCGCTTTCTTCCGTCACCCAGCCATGGGTCCGCTACCACATCGTGGACGCTCTCGGTAATTTCAAGGACGATGCCCCAATCAAAACAAAGCTGGAAGCCATCGCGCGCGAAGATAGCTCCTATCGCACCCGCGCTGCCGCTTTGCAGACCATTGGACGGCTGAAAACTCCCCATGTGTATGACGTCCTCATCGCCGCGGTGAACAGCGATTCCCCCGACGGCTTCCTCCGCGACGCTGCTCTGCGTTCCTTTGGCTCGCTGGGCGACGACAAGGCCGTGCCGCTGCTCCGCGATTGGGCCGCCCCTGGCAAAAACATGGAAGCTCGCGAAGCCGCCATCAGCAGCCTGGCCCGCCTGCAGAAAGACAACAAGGAAATCACCAATCAGATTGCCGGTTATCTTTCGGACCCGCACTTCCCCATCCGTCTGTCAGCGATCTTCGCTCTCGGCTCCCGCGGCGATGCCTCCGCGATTCCCGCGCTTGAAGCGCTTCTGAAGAGCAACGACCTGAGCATCGAAATGGTCCCGATGATCAGAGGCCAGATCGAACGCCTGAAAAACCCGAAGGCGAAAGGCGGGTTCCCCGGCCCGTTCGAAGAGGAGGAAGCTGGCGCGGAGAGTGAAGAAGCAAACGCAAAACCCACGGAGGATCAGCGCCTCAGCCATCTCGAACAATTGGTCCAGGAAATGAACGAGCGCCTGAAGTCCATCGAAACCCGCTTGCCTCTGCCCCCACCAAACAAATAACCCGTCGCAGCCCGTGGCACAGTCACTCTTGACTGTGCTCTTGGGTTAGCCTTTGCAGGGGTCGCCTTCCGAAGCGGGCCGCAGCTCGCTCCGCGGCGCCACAATCTATGCTGTAGCTCAGGCCTTCAGGCCTGAGGCTTTTTCTTGCGCTTCTGCCCGTAGGGGTCGAGCACTGCTCGACCTCATCTCGGCAAGGTGCCAGTGCTTTTGTCACCCCGTTCCCGCAAAGCGGGAGAGGAATCTGCTTTTCCTGGCGCTCTCTGCCGATGGCCAACCTCGCAACGCGGGATCGGTTCACCTGCAGCTACACCTCCGCCAGCAAAATCCGCAAATCCCGCAGATTATTCCCCGTCGGTCCCGTGACAATGGCATCGTCCAGCTTCGCGAAAAACGTGTACGCATCGCTCTCCCGAAAGGCCACCGCGGGATCCAGTCCCGCCGCTCTGGCCCGCTGCACGGTCTCCCCATCCGCTACCGCTCCCGCTGCCGGGCTGTTGCCATCGATCCCGTCTGTACCCGCGCTCAGCACCGTGATTCGGCGTCCCGCAATTTTTGCCGTGACGTCCAGCACGAACGCGGAGTTTCTCCCGCCCACACCGTTGCCGGTCACTGGCGAACTTAATTCCCCATCCGCAATAATCGCCACGCGCTTCCCGGCATTTATTCGCTGCCATTCTTCCAGTTGCGCAAGAAGCGCATCCGCCGCCTTCGCCACCGGCCAGTCGTCCGTGGAATTGTCGCAGCGTGTCGTATAGCCACAAGCCTCCGCGGCGTGGTGCGCCGCGTGAAACAAATCGTCCATGCCCAGCAAAAGCTGAAAGTGCGCGTTGGCAAACGCGGGATCGCCGGCTTTGGGCGTTTCTGGCATTTTCCCTGCATCCAGCCAGCGCACCAGTCGCTCCGGAAATCTCCTCCGCAAATCGTATTGCGCAACGATGCGCACCACATCCGCAATTGTGCTCGGATCGGGCAGCGTGGGGCCGGACGCCAGCGCCGACTCCTTGCCCGCAGGCACATCCGTAACCGCCAGCGTAATTTTCTTCGCCCTTCCGGCAGCGGCCGCCAGTCTCCCGCCCTTCACTGCCGAAAGATGCTTCCGCACCGTGTTCATCGCTTCAATCGGCGCGCCACAGGTCACCAGCGCGCGATGCACCGCCTGCACATCCTCCAACTGCATTTCGCCATAAAGCGGCAGTTCGACCAGCGCGGACCCGCCGCCGGACAACAGGAAAATCACCACGCTCCGCTCGTCGCAACTCTCCAGTAACCGTAATATAGCTTCGGCCGACTTCCAGCTTTCCGCATTGGGAACCGGGTGCCCGCCAACGAAATACTCCATGCCCGGCACGCGCCGCTCCGGCGCAACGGGCGCAACAACAATTCCCGAAACACGCGTTCCAGCGGGCAGGATGCCTTCGAACCCCGTCACCATCGCATGGGCAGCCTTGCCGATCGCCACCACATGCACTTTTGCAGTCTGGGAGAGGTCAATGGCAGCGTCCGGCAGGATCAGCCGCGATCCCTCGCACAGCAACTTTCTTTCCATCACTCCTGGGATATCAATGGACGCCAGTGTCTGCCGGAAAATCCGCCGCGCGATCTCTTTCCCCGTTGCCATCACTGCGCCGCCCGTCGCCTCAGCGCTTCTTCAGCACCGAGGGATTCACCATGTTCGGCGGCATCTGTCCCTGGAAGAGTGAAACCACATTGTTCGCCGCCATCACCGCCATTTTCGTCCGCGTCTCCAGCGATGCTGACGCCAGGTGCGGCGCCAGCACCACATTCGGCCGTTTCAATCCGGGATGAATGAACGGTTCGTTCTCGTACACGTCCAGCGCGGCTCCGGCGATCTTCTTGCTCTCCAGCGCCGCCACCAGCGCCGCCTCATCCACCACCGGCCCGCGCGAAGTGTTGATCAAAAACGTCGTGGGCTTCATCCGAAAAAACTTCGGCGCGTCAAACAACCCGCGCGTTTCCGCCAGCAGCGGCACATGCAGGCTGATGAAGTCCGCTTCCGCCAGCAACGTGTTCATATCCTGAAACGTGGCGCCCACCGGCTTCTCCGCGTCTTCCGGTGCGCGCACTGCATCCGTATAAATCACCTTCATGTTGAAGCCCAGCGCCCGCCGCGCCACGGCCCGGCCGATCCGGCCAAACCCGACAATCCCCAGCGTCTTGCCCCAAATATCCGCGCCGCAAAGCTGGTCGAGGTTCCAGCCTTTCCAGTTTCCGGAGCGCGCCAGTTGTTCGCCCTCGCCAAGCCGTCGCGCCACCGCCATCAGCAGCGTCCACGCAAAATCTGCTGTCGTCTCATCCAGCACGCCGGGCGTATTCGTCGCCACCACGCCCCGCTTTGTGCAGGCCGCCACGTCAATGTTGTCGAAACCCACCGCGACGTTCGCGGCGATGCGCAGCTTCGGCGCCGCGCGCAGCAATCTTTCATCCACCTTTTCCGTCAGCAGGCAAACTAGTCCTTCCTTGTCCTTCACGCGCCGCACCACCTCTTCCCGCGGCGGACGCTCCGCTGGCGTCCAGTATTCCACGTCGCATGTGGCATCCAGTATTTTGCGCGCTTCCTCAAATAGTTCGTGCGAACAATAGACTCTCGGCTTCGGCATCTTTCCCTCTTGATTTTCTGAAGCACTACACTAGCACAGCTCATTCGTGGGCCGGAGTATCTCGTTGCCAGAATGCTGCAAGTCTCACTATAGTGGAAGCGGACGCCACGGACTCGCTCTATGCCCGCCTCATTACTCCGCGAACTGAACTCCTTGCTCGGCTCGTCGAATGTCCTCCACAAAAACGAGGACCTGGTCCTCTACGAGTACGACGGCTCGGTCGAAAAAGCGCGCCCGGACCTGGTCGTATTCCCTCACACCACGGAAGACGTCTCGCGCATCGTCAAGCTCGCAGCGAAATACAACGTGCCCGTTGTCGGCCGCGGCTCGGGAACGGGCCTCTCTGGCGGCGCACTCGCGCGCGGCGGCGGCATCTTGATCGTGTTCGCGCGGATGAACCGTATCCTGGAGCTCGATCTCGAAAATGCCCGCGCCGTTGTCCAGCCCGGCGTGGTGAACCTCGATATCACTCGCGCCGTCGAACACGCTGGTCTCTATTTTGCCCCCGATCCCTCCAGTCAAAAATCCTGCACCATCGGCGGCAATGTGGCCGAAAATGCCGGTGGCCCGCACACGCTGGCCTATGGCGTCACCGTCAACCATGTGACCGCGCTCGAACTGGTGCTTCCCGATGGCGAAATCGTGCGCGTCGGCAGCAAGCACGGCGACACCCCGGGCTACGATCTCTGCGGGCTCTTTGTCGGCAGCGAAGGCACACTGGCCCTCGTCACCGAAATCACCGTCAAACTCACCCGCAAAGCCGAAGCCGTCAAAACCCTGCTGGCCATCTTTGACGCCGTCGACGACGCCTCCAACACCGTCGCTGAAATCACTGCGCGCGGCATCACTCCCGCAGCCTGCGAAATGGTGGACGGCTGGACCCTCTGCGCCATCGAGGACTACATCCACGCCGGTTTTCCGCGCGATAGCGCCGCGATTCTGCTCATCGAAGTCGAAGGCTTGCGCGAAGCCGTCGAAGCCCAGGCCGCGGCCGTCGAAGACGTCTGCCGCACGCATCACGCCCGCGAAGTGCGCATCGCCAAGGACGACTGCGAGCGCGACCTCCTCTGGAAAGGCCGCAAGAACGCTTTTGGCGCGCTGGGACGCCTTGCTCCCAGCAGCTATGTCCTCGACGGTGTCATCCCCCGCTCTAAGCTTCCCCAGGCCCTGCAGCAGATTTCGCAGATCGGCAAAAAATACGGTTTCTCTATTGGCAACATCTTTCACGCCGGCGACGGCAACCTCCATCCCATCGTCCTTTACGACCCGCGCGATCCGCGGCAATTTGAAAACGCCATCGCCGCTTCCCATGAAATCCTCAGCTATTGTGTCGAACTGGGTGGCGCGCTTACCGGCGAACACGGCGTGGGCATGGAAAAAAATGAACTCATGCCGCTGCTCTTCAGCGACGCCGATTTTGACTTGATGCGACGGGTGCATGATGCTTGCAATCCCGATTCCTCGCTGAATCCTGGCAAGATCTTCCCCTTGAGCAAGGGCTGCGGCGAAATTCGCGTGCGCAAGCAGGCAGAGACGCTCCCGGCACACGTATGACCGCTACGGCCAATCTCGCAACCCGGCTTGAAGGCATCCTCGGCGCGCATCGCGTCGTCGCTGCCGAGGCAGAACTGCGCGAGTACGCCATCGATGGCATGGTGCCCGGCGCCATCGTTCACCCCGCCTCCGCGCAGGAAGCAGCGGAAATCGTACGCTTCGCGATCACCGAAAAACTCGCCATCGTCGCCACCGGCTCCCGCAGCAAATTGGACCTGGGCATGCCACCCGCGCGCTATGACATTGCACTCGACATGACCGGGTTGCACGAAATCGCCCACTTCGATCCCGGTGATCTCACGCTTAGCGTTGATGCGGGCATGCCCCTGCGCCATCTCGCGAACGTGCTTTCCGAAAAAGGCCAATTCCTGCCCCTGGCGGTTCCCTGCTATGAAACATCAACGGTGGCCGGTGCGCTTGCGTCCGGCATCGATTCCACCTTGCGCAAACAATACGGCACTGCGCGCGATTTTCTGATTGGCGCGGAGTTTGTTGACGGCCAGGGCGCACCCTGCAAAAGCGGCGGCCGTGTCGTAAAGAATGTCACCGGCTACGACCTGCACAAATTGCTTGTCGGTTCGCTGGGTACGCTCGCTGTCATCACGCGCCTCAATTTCCGCACCTTCACTTTGCCGCAAGCTCGCGGCGGCCATCTCGCGTGCTTCTCAAATCTGGAGGGCGCCTCTTCCTATTGCGACGCCATCGAAAAGTGCGGCCTGCCGCTTGCCAATCTGGAAACACTCAGTCCAGAGATGGTCGCTCTGACTGCCGCAGCTCTGCGCGAAACAAACGCAGAGTTCGCCGGGCATCTGGATCCCGCCAAATGGTGCGTCTGCGCCTCCTTTGAAGGCAGCGAAGCCGTCGTCCCCCGCATCGCCCGCGACCTCCAGAAACTTGCCAGCGAAACCGCCGCAGCCGACAGCGAAATCCTCGACGCGGCCTCCGATGCCCATCTGGGCAGCGTTTCCCGCGAAGCCTTCGACTGGCTCCGCTGGGCTTCTCCCAGCGCCGCTCTCTTCCGCATTGTATTGCCGCAGAGCAAGCCCGGCGATCTCGCTGCCCTTTTGTGCGTCGCCCAAGAATCTTCTCTGCGCAGCGCTTTGCTCGTGCGCGCCGCCGCGATTATCTATTTCGTTTTGCTAGCGGAAACCGAAGACGAATCCGCCCTCCACACCCTCGAAAATGCTGCCGCGGGTGTTTTCTTTCTTGCCGGCGCAGGCCAGGGCCATGCAACGCTCTTGCACGCGCCCCTCAAACTCAAATCACGCGTAAATGTCTGGGGCCCGAAGCGCGCCGACCTTGGCATGATGCAGCGCGTGAAGCACTCTTTCGATCCGCAGAGCATTTTCGCGCCCGGCCGTTTTGTGGGAGGAATTTGAGAAGTGGGCACGCCGCAAAACATTCCCGGCGCGGTTCCTGTTTACGAGGATTTTGCGCGCTGCGTCCACTGCGGCCTGTGCTTGAACAACTGTCCGACCTATCGCCTCTGGCATCTCGAAGGCGATTCGCCCCGCGGCCGCATCCGCCAGATGATTCTGGTAGGCAACGGCGAATTACCGCTCTCCGAAGGTTTCGTCGGCCACATTGATAAGTGCCTCGATTGCCGCGCCTGCGAAACCGCCTGCCCCTCCGGCGTGGAATACGGCAAGCTCGTCGAACACGCCCGCGCCCGCATTGAAAACGAGTACCAGCGTCCGCTCTTCACGCGTTTCGCACGTAACATCGTTTTTAAGCGCCTGCTTCCCTACCCCAGCCGCATCGCCTTCGCCGCCAGATTGCTCCGCTTCTACCAGCGCTCCGGCTTGCAGTCGCTCGCCCGCGCCACCGGCATCCTGAAATTGCTCGGCCTCGCCGAGCGCGAGAAACTCCTGCCCCGCATCGACGATCATTTTTTTTTCGGCGAGCTCGGCAAGACTTTCCCCGCGCAAGGCACCCGCCGCGCCCGCGTCGCTTTCTTCGCCGGATGCATCGCAAACGTCACCTTCACAAAACTCAATGAAGCCACCATCCGCATCCTCACTGCCAATGGCTGCGAAGTCGTCGTCCCCAGCGAGCAGTTCTGCTGCGGCGCGCTTGCCGCGCATGCCGGTGTGCGCGAAACGGCTCGCCAACTCGCCCGCAAAAACATCGCCGCGTTCGCCGGCGGCCAGTTCGACGCCATCCTCACCAACGCCGCCGGTTGTGGTTCCACGCTCAAGGAATACGATCACCTCTTCTCCGCCAACGAGCCGGAGCATGCCGCCGCCGTCGTCTTCAGCAAAAACATGCGCGACGTCACTGAATTCCTCGCCACCCTTGGCCTTGTCGCCACGCTCAAGGAAACCCGCTTGCGCGTCACCTATCAGGACTCTTGCCACCTCCTGCACGGCCAAAAAGTCCGCGAGGCCCCGCGCCAGTTGCTACGCGCGATTCCCGGCATCGAGTTCGTGGAATTGCCCTACTCGGACATCTGCTGCGGTTCCGCGGGCGTTTACAACGTAACGCAAACCGAAGCCGCCCTGGATTTACTAAAGGAAAAGATGGACTACGCGAAGGCCACACGCGCGGCGACGATCGTCACCGCCAATCCTGGCTGCCTGTTGCAACTCCGCGCCGGCGCCGAAATCCACAAAACCGGCCAAAACGTCGTGCACGTCGTGGAACTCCTGGATAGCGCCCTCAAACAACAAGTCATCCCATAAACGGTTTCCGTCAGGGCACGGCTTTTTACCCAGACCGCAGCGAAGGGCACAGCTTGCGGAAACACTCCGCAGTTTAGGGCGTCGGAGATTTAGCTCTAACATTAAGTGCTTGGCTATCATTGGGCTTTAGCCCCTGAGGAAATGGTTTTAAGCCTTTTTCTGCAGCTTCTTCAGCCGTGCCGAAATGCTTCGTCGCCTCATTCCGAACGGAGTCCGCGAAGTGAGGAATCACTCTTTCATTCTTTCATTCTTTCACTCTTTCACTCTTTCACTCTTTCACTCTTTCACTCTTCCACTCTTTCACTCTTCCACTCTTCCACTCTTTCACTCTTCCTCCACCCTCCCGGCACGGAAACGCCCTCTCTGCCGGGAAGGGGGCCACAGCAGAAAGGGCGCGCCGTCTTCAGGAGAGAAGATCGTCAGCTAAAAGTTAAAGGATCATTCACTCGGCGGCGGCGGTGGCATGTCCGCCGGGGCCGCGCCAGGTCCGCCTTTATGATTCATCTTGCCCCGTCCGCGGACGCCGCCCTGCTTCACCGTGTAATCCGAAGGCACGGCAAACAACGCAGCGGCAGGTTCTTGTTTCTGAATATTGGTGACCGTATAGGTCGTTTCTCCGAACAGCGGATCGTTCCGCACCGTCTTGATCACCATTTGCAGGTCCGGCGAATACCAGCGTTCGTTGGTAATGACGATCGGCTTGGCGTTCCCCTCCTGGCCCGCGGGAATCGTCTTCGTGAATCGTGTTCCCTGTGCGCTGATGCCATTGATCGTTTGCACGCCCAGGTCTTCCTTCTTCAAGCTTCCGTTGGCAATTTCCGCCTGCATCCGCGCATTGAACTTGCCCTGCAGGTCAGCGGAATGCTTACGTCCGCCCGGCGGTACCCGCAGCTTTTCCGCCACCTTCGTATCCTGATGGAGCACAAATGCCGTCCCCGCCACTGGATCGTAAATCCTCACAAACGTGCGCGACGCTCCCGTTGCGGCCAGCGGCCCCACGCCAGTCAACGTCGTTTCCCGCCGCGTGCGTCCCTGGCTGTCGCGGAACACGTTGGCCTGCACCTTGCGGCTGATGGTGTTGCCATCGGCTAGGGTCTGCCGTGTTTCCGTAATCGCCACCGCGCTGTACGGCGCGCCCGTCACCACTTTGCCGGGGTGCATTTCGCCGAAGCCCAGAATCTCCATCCGAGGCCCGAGAGGCCCCTCCGGCCCGCCCTCCTGCCCCATTGCATCGGGAGGAGGTGCGCCAGCCGGTGGCTCTTGCGCGCGCAACGCACCAGCGCTCACCAGGAGCGCTCCGCATAGCAGGCTCAACATCCACTCACTCTTCCTCATTGCTTCTCCTCTTCTCTCCCAAGCTGCGGCAATCCTGCCGCAGCAAAATCAGTTCGTGTTTTGCGCCAATCGCAACGCCTGCGGCTGCCCGTCATCACCCACCAGCAGGTCCACTTGTATCAAGTCCGCCGCGCGTTCCTCGTTTACCGTCAGCCCCAGTGCGCTCAGGGCTCCACGCTGCATCTGTACGCGCACGACCGTGGCGTCCTCCAGCATGCCGGGAAAACTTCCGGGCAACAGCGTGAACTCGCCGGCATCGTTCGCAGCGACTATCGTTTCTCCCAGCTCCGGTCCTGCCGGCGTCGTCTTATTCGTGTTTACGCCCTGCGCGGAATTGACGGCGGACGGCGTGCTTCCCTTCCCATTCTCATGCCGCCAGTTGACCCAACTGACCGCCGCCAAAACCACCGTGGCTGCCGCCAGCGTCCAGCCCGCAAACACAGCAGCCCGCTGCGCCTTCTCGGTCTTGTGCCGCGTCCGGAACTCCTGCCGCAGCCGCATCTCTACACGCGAGGGAGCCTCTGCGTCTTGCGTTTCGGCGCCCACCGCGTGCAAATCCGCCCGCAACGTCTGCCAGTTCTCATGCAACGCCGCACAGCGCGGGCATGATCGCAAATGTTCCCGCGCGGCTTTATGCGCCGGAACGGCTTGCTGGAGACTTTCCAGGTCCAATCCTGCCAGTTCAAATTCTTCGCACGTCATTGCTGCTTCTCCTGCCGATCTCTCATCGGCTCGCGCCCGCGCGCTTCGGTGCGTCCCGCAGCATCTCCAGCTTCGCCAGCAGGAGCGCCCGCCCGCGGTGCAGCCGCGAACGAATCGTGCCCACCGGGCAATCCAGCAGCCGCGCCGCCTCTTCGTAACTTAATTCTTCCAACCCGCACAGCACCACCGCTTCACGAAACTCCACGGGCAGCTTCAGTACCGCTGCGCGAACCTGTTCCCGCCGCTCGCCAACTTCCGCCCATTCGGCCGGTGTCAGCGATTCAGATGCCATGCCTCGCTGCCCAATGCCGTCTTCGTCGATCTGTTCGTGCAGCGACTCCCGCGGCGTGCGCTCCAGATGCTTCAGCACGCGATTTCGCGTAATGCCATACAGGAACGACCGCAACGCGCCCCGCTCCGGATCGAACTTTTTCGGCTCTCGAATCAGGGTCATGAACGCGTCCTGCACAATCTCCTCGGCAGCCCATACGTTCCCCGACATCCGTAGGGCAAACCGATAGAGCGGGGCCTGGTGGCGGCGATACAGCTCCGTAAAGGCCTCTTCATCGCCCTTGGCCGAGCGGCGCAGCAATACGTCGTCCCGTTCCTGTGCCTCGATGTGCATCTCTCCTGGTGCGACGCCCGGCTTACATTACATACTTCCCGCGCCACATAAAAAAGTTCCCCGGCCCCGGGCAGTTGTCCAACTCCTTTGCATTCAATTCCTTAGCAGTGGTCGAGCACCGCTCGACCCCATCTCGCCAAGATGTAAACTTTCTGGTCATCCCGGCCGGAGGCCCGCGCCGTTTGCGGGCCGGAGCCGAGGGATCGCGGCTGGATCGTGGCTTGCGACTAACCCTCCGGCCTCAAAGCGCGAATAAGACAAGATTGTCATTCAGAGCATTAAACTCTTGTCATTCCGAGCGGAGCGAGGAATCTGCTTTTCTCAAAATACAAAATGCGAGGATCTTACTTCGCGTGCGCCTTCCCTGGCCGAAACATTTTCGCGGCAATCCGCGCAACCGCGCGCCGCGGCACCAGTCGTTGCATTTGCGCGCCCCAATAATTGCCCATGCCAGAGATGACGTAGCTCTTCCCCTCTGCCAGCGATTGCAATCCCGTGCGTGCCACCTTCTCTGCCGTTTCTTGTGCATACTTCGCGGTGAACTTCTCCTGTCCCGCCACGACGTGAAATTCCGATTCCGTCGAACCCGGGCACAACGCGCAAACGCGTATGCCGTAGGGCTTCATCTCTTCCGCCAGGCCCTCGGCCAACAGAAGATCGAAAGCCTTCGTCGCCGCGTACGTCGAAATGTACGGCACCGCCTGAAACGATGCCGTTGACGCCAGAATCAGCACATCGCCTCTCCGCCGCGCCACCATGTCCGCAAGATACAGCCGCGTCAGGTGCACCACCGCCGCGCAATTCACCTGCACCATATCCAGCAACCGCTGCGTTTCCACCGCTGTGAGTTCGCCATATTGCCCAAAGCCCGCGTTATTGATCAGCAGGTCGATCTCGATGCCCTGTTGCTTTGTGAAATCGTAAATTTCTTGCGGCGCTTCCGGGCGCGCCAAATCGGCGGTGAAAACTTCCGTCCGAATGCCGTGGCTCTTTTGCAAACTTTGCGAGAGTTCCTCCAACCGCTCGCGGCGTCGCGCCGTCAGCACCAGATGTGCGCCTCCCGCTGCCAGTTGCTTCGCCAGCGCCACACCAATCCCCGAACTCCCGCCGGTAACTAACGCCCACTTCCCCTTCCATTCCTGATTCATGAGTTCCCTTCGGATGGATTGCCATTCGGCGGTTCGTTCTTGTTGAATCTCCGCACCGAATCCTTCAGGCGATTGCCTTCGTGCTTCATGCGCTCCATCAGCCGCCGCGCCCACACAAATTCTGCCGCCAGCAAGGTGAGCCCCAGAAAAATCACCAGCCAGCCCGGACCCGGCGTGAAAAACATGATGACACCTATCAAAAGGAGGGTGAAACCCGCAAGGATGCGAAAAAACCGGCGAATTTGCTCGATGCTGCGAAAGATCATGGGGCCTCTTGGGCGGAGGGGCGGGAGCACCTATTGTGCGGTCTAATCCGCCATCAGGCAAGGCCCCTCAGAATCGTTGGGACGCCCGCGGCTCGTAAATGGCTGCCCCGTATTCTAAGTCCCTGCCCCTACCTGTGTCCGAGCGCCGGTTCGTCCGCCTAGGGGTCGCGCACTGCTCGACCCCATCTCGGCAAGGCGCAAAACTTTTGTCATTCCGATCCCGCAAAGCGGGAGAGAAATCTGCTATCCTCGGCGGTCTGTGGTTTTGCAGCGCCCGGCTTTCAGATCGGCTCTTGCTATTTTCTTTCTTATGCAGGGCTCGCCTCATTACGCTGAACATTTAGGTTTGGCGAAAATTCTGGCGGAGAGGGTGGGATTCGAACCCACGGTAGGGGTTAACCTACACACGCTTTCCAAGCGTGCGCCTTAAACCGCTCGGCCACCTCTCCACTCATCAGCTCAACCTTTCTACTTTAGCAGAAATGGCGACCAGGGCAAAAAGCCGTGTCGCCGTTCTGCCTGCCGCTGCCCCAATTCGGTGCAACCCGCAAATCGCCAACGCACTGCGAAGATTATTCCCCTCCCCGCGGGCTTTTTCCTTCGCGCCCTCTCAAGTACACTAGTAAAGATGTGTTCCTGTTCCGGGGTCGTCTAATTGGTAGGACACCAGCCTTTGGAGCTGGTTATTCTGGTTCGAGTCCAGGCCCCGGAGCCATCTTTTCTTCTAGAACCCTCCTTACTGTGCTCAAGAGTTTCGCTTTGGAGTGCGGCGGTTCGCCGCCGCTTTTACGCCTGCATGCCCCGCCAACAAACCATAGTTCTTCCACCGACCATGCCCAAGCCACACTCGCTTCCACGCCAACCTCCAGGGTACCTCATCGATTTTCTCTCCTTCGCTGCTACTCTCTTACCCGGCAACCTGGGAACTCCCATCATGTAAGAACAGCTTCAGGAACCTTCTTCCGAAATGGAATTTGTGAACAAGACCTGCCGCAGTTACAGGTATGGCCCGCCGCTCTATCTGGTGGCCACGCTCGCCGCACTTGTGGATGCGCGGCTTTCACTGGCAATTTGTACGGGATTGTGGATCTTCTGGGCTACCACCATCACCAAAAACACCACGGCTTGAAAGACCGAGAAGGCACTTCGCAGGTTAGGGGGTCGGAGCTTTCTTTAGGAGGCCGGGGCTTTAGCCCCTAAAGAGAGTCTTTCCTGAATTTTCCCGCAGCCTGTTGTCCATGCGGGCTTACTTGTACGTCGCCACCAGTTCGCCGTTTTCGATGTGCAAGTCCGAAATGTCCGGCGGCAAGCGCAGCTTTTCGCGGTTCTCGGGAGACTCCATCAGCCGCTGCACCGCCGATTCCAGCGTGGATTGTGGAATCGGCAGCGAGCCGATCTGCCCGCTCACCGGCTGAAATTGCAGGTACCCATTCGTCGCGCCCAACTTGCCCTCAAGCTCCAGCGTCATGTCCTTGCCGTGAACATCGAACACCACGTACGCCTTCACGCGATCGTCCGCCATCGTCACTTTGACGTCGCGCACCGAGGAACGCATCTTCTCGACATCCTCCGGTGTTGGTGAGCCCGGCCCTCCGGGCGTCGGCGCCGGCGTAACGCTCGCCGCCGGCTGATCCCCCTTCAGGTCAAGATGCGAAGCCAGGTACGAGTTCAGTTCCGTTTCATCCAGGCGCACGGTGGCCTGCTGGCCTTGCGCCACGCTTTGCTCCACTTGTGCGAATTTCTCTTCCGCGCGCGCCGCAGCCTGCGGCGTAGCCTCCACCAGCGGTGGCGGCGATTTGTGCAGCAGCAGAATCAGTGTGATCAAGGCCGCCAGATAGGTGGTCCACCGAAAGATCCGAAACGCCCAGCGCAACACGCTGGTCTTTGGCCGGGCATGCGTCGCGGGACTGGGTAGATTCGCGGTGCTCATGGCTCTTGCCTCACTTCCAACGGCCACACTTCTCCACAGGGCTTTCTTTATTTTAACCCTAGCCCTGTGCAGAAGTTGCGGCAATCCGCCTGCTCCATGATGCGGCTAATGCGGCACCTGTTCTTACGGCCCGCCTATGGGATACTTTCCAAATCCCGCTGCGGGAGTTCCCATGGCCACTCACGCGCCCATCGCCCCCCGGCATCTCGAAGGCGAAGCCAACCTTTAGGTATTGCAGGTCCTGAGTCGCATCGGAAAAGAGAAGTCAAAACCCACATCTATAAGGCGGGCGCCGGTGTCAAGACTCGGTTTGGCACAGACAGATATGAGAGCGCGCGAGCGGGGTGTGCAGCGCGCGTGTCGGCCGTCATTTGCATGGCAAGGATAGCAGAACGAGCCACAACCCGATGGTCAGAGCGGCCAGCCATGCCACGTGAAACCGGTCGGCTTTGCTCATTTTAAGCCACCGCGATGATGCTTGGGCAAAATCCTGCGGCAGAACTGCGACCCCGGGAATGAGCACGCCACTCTCAAATAGTTTCAGGTGGCGCTCGATCTTTCGCATGACCTCCATCGCTTTGTCGGACTCTCCCCGCTGGTTGCGGATGAAGATGGAAGTCGAGAACCACAGAATGACAGTCACTAACCAGATCGTGCACTTCAATTTTGTATCCAAGTGTCCCGGCGCAACAACTCCTGCCGCAATCGCCAGCAGGCCAGCCATCGAAAAGGTGAATGCATTGAAAATGCTCTGACGGTGTTGGGCGGCTTCGGCACGTTGCCCATCATATACTGCGAGCAACAATTCCTGATTTGGCAGTGGATCAGTCATTGGGATTCGATGCGGCTAACGTAGAAAGCTGAGCTACCGCCGACCTGCGACGTGAACTGCGACAGCGGATCTGGATGCGCCAACGGCGGTTGGCTCCGGTGACTTGTTACGTGCCGTATGCCTCCTACTTGTAAGGATATTCTGGGTCATCCAGTGTGCCAACAACGACGTGCTTCTTTGTCACCTCGGTGCTCTCTAAAATACTGTCTGCTGCTTCCTGCAACTCCTGACTCATGGCTTTTAGATTGACCAGCTCCTTCCGAAGAGCATCTACCTCATGCTCCAAGTCTCGAGTCGAACGCCGGTAGTAAACGTGCGCAATAATCAGCGACGTTAGCGTTCCGAGGATGGCACCAAGAATGATTTCAAACATATCAAAGCTCCCAAGGCACCTAACAATAATTAGGCTGATCCGCATAGGATGCGGAGTTCTGGTTTCCTGCCCGTATAACACGCTTTGTGGTTTCTTTCCGAACGGTGGGCGGCCCAGTCGGGAATTGGGATATTTGGTTTGGGTGCGCACATCGCTGGCTAGGATACCACTGCAAGAATTCACCGTGAAGTAGAACGGTGTGTCCCAGCGAACGACGGACGCAAGAGACGCGGGTGCTCCTCGATAAGAGCGAAGGCCGCCGAGGATCTCTCCGCCCTTAGAACCCGCGGCGTCCCTTTTACCTGCCCCCACGCCTCACTGCCTCTCTCAACCGTTCCAGGCCAACCCTCTTGCCACCTCTCGGAAGCTGCGACACACTAGTTGCGCTTTCGGACTCGCCGCCGCCAAGCCCACGATGGGGTACGTTCATGCGAATCTCTTCCGTAGCTCGATTTCTTTCTTCGCTATTCCTCTGCTCGATTTGCTGCGCGCAGCAGAATCCCCCCGCGCCGCAGTCGCCCGCGCAAACCGCGCCAGCCGCACAGCCCGCTCCGAAAACGCGCCCCCGCATCGGTGTTGCTCTCGAAGGAGGCGGCGCGCTCGGCCTCGCCCACATCGGCGTCCTGAAATGGTTTGAAGAGCATCACGTCCCCGTGGATTACATCGCGGGCACCAGCATGGGTGGCCTGGTGGGTGGCCTCTACGCCACCGGCAAGTCTGCCGACGACCTGAAAAGTATCGTCCAAAATGCCGATTGGCCCCTGCTCCTCGGTGGCGGCACGCCGTATCACGACCTGGCCTTCCGCCGCAAGGAAGACGCGCGCGCTGTTCCCAACACCATCCAAATAGGGCTAAAGAATGGCCCGACGCTGCCGCCCGGTCTCAACAACGGCGAGCAGATCAATCTTCTGATTGACCGTGACACCCTCGCCTATTCCGAGTTGTCTTCTTTCAACGATCTGCCCATTCCCTTTCGCTGTGTTTCCACCGAGCTCGTTTCCGGCAAGCCCTTCATCTTCCAGGATGGCTCGCTCTCCGACGCCCTGCGCGCCACCATTTCCATCCCCGGAGTCTTCGCCCCCGTGCGCCGCGGCGATCAGATCTTCGTTGATGGCGGCCTGGTCAACAATCTTCCCACCGATGTTGCCCGCAATATGGGCGCGGATGTAGTCATCGCCATCCATCTCCAGATTTCCAAGACCGCCGCGAAGGAAATTCAGTCGGCCTTCAGCGTGCTCGGGCGTTCCGTGGAGCTTGTCATTGCAGAAACGGAAATCCGCGGCATGGCCGGGGCGGATCTGATCGTGCGCGCCCATGTCGAGGACTTCGACACCACGGACTACGAAAAGGCCGCAGCCCTGATCCAGCGCGGCTACGATGCCGCCACCGAAAAAGCCCAGATTCTCAAAACCTACGCGCTGAGCGATCCGGACTGGGCCGAATACCAGCGGCAGATACAGTCGCGCCGCCGCACCACCATCGGCACCCCGCAATTTGTGCGTGTCGAGGGCGTCGGCCCCGAACACGACAAGAACATCCAGGACTTTCTCCGCTCGTTCGTAGGCAAACCAGTCAGCACGCCGCAACTCGATGAGTACCTCACTCGCCTGACGGGGCTGGGGCGCTATGACAGCGTCACCTACGGCATGATTCGCGAAAATGGCCAGGATGGTCTGCTGGTTCGCGTGCACGAAAAAACCTACGCGCCGCCGCTGCTTCAGCCTTCCTTTTCACTCGATGGTTCCGAGCCCGATGACGTCACCTTCACCCTGGGCTCTCGCTTCACCTTCATGGATGTCGCTGGAGAGCGCTCCGAATGGCGCACCGATCTGCAGTTTGGCGCCACCTACGGCATCGCCACGGAGCTCTACCGGCCGTTTCTGCCGCTCAGCCGCTGGTTCTTCGCCCCCAACCTGAACGCCAGCCAGAACACCTTCCTGATCTATCGGAAGCACGATCCTCTCGCCGATTACCGCCAGGATCAGGTCGCCTCAGGAATTGATTTGGGCTACAGCTTTAATCGCTTCAGCGAACTCCGCGTCGGCTATAGCGTCGGCTACTACGACGCCTACCTGCGTCTCGGTACGCCGGAATTTGCTCCGACCAGCGGTGGCGTCGCCGCTTTGAAAGTGCGCTATATCCTCGACCATACCAACGAATCTGTCATCCCCACCAAGGGCTATTACATCCAGTCCCTATTCCATTTTTATAATGACTATCCTGGCGCCACGGAGAATTTCCCCACCCTGCAAGTTACCCTGAATGGATTCCAGCCGGTATCTTCCCAGGGTTCCCTCTTTCTCACTGCAAGCGGCGGCACGACCTTTGGCTTTCGCCAAATCGGTTCGCCGCCGCCCTTTTTTCTCGGCGGCCCTGGCCGGTTGAGCGCCTATGGCCTGAATGAGTTGTTTGGCAACCAGTATTTCCTCGCGCGGGGCGGCTATCTCCACAAGGTCTTCACCCTCCCGACGTTCGTCGGCAAGCAGGTCTATTTCACGGGCGGGGGCGAATTTGGCAAAATCTATGGCGATCCCAACCCCGTGCCCAGGTTCTCCGCCGACATCGTCGGGGGATTCATCGGCGAAACAGCCCTCGGCCCTGTCTTCGTTGGCGGCAGCATTGGCGATTCCGGTCACTACAAATGGTTCTTCCAACTCGGCCGCATTTTCTAGCCGGGCGCTGAGAAGCAATAGCAATAATTCTTTGTCATCTCGTCTGCAGCCTCGGATTTCAGGCTAATTTGGAGTGCGGCGGCTCGCCGCCGCTTTTACGGCCGCACGGCCCGCCGACATACCCTAATCCGGAGAGCCGAAACTAGCCAATTACAGGCAAGAGCATCTACTTTTGTTTCAATCCATTCTCGCGGGAGAATCCATCTTCGCCGAAGTTGCATCTTCCCACGTCATCTACCACTCAAATCTGTCATCCCGATCGGCGGCCCGCGGCTTCTGCCGACTGCAGTGGAGGGATCGCGGCACGATCCCCCGCGATCGAATCTCCCGCCTTATTCATTCATCCTCCATTAACAATTCCCACGTATAAACGTGTGCCTGTTCTCGCGCCCTAGTGCGCACATTCTTCTTTCGGGGAAGGACACACATGGCCGCAGCGTCCGCATCAACCGTAATGGAAGCAAAACTCAGCCGCGGTCCCAGCCGCATTGGCACGCTGGTCTTCGGCGTGGTGTTTCTCTCCGGGTTGATCTTCATCGGGTATAGCATCGCTCGCGACCTCGGAAACATCGAACTGGGCTCCGCCTGGCCTTACCACCTGTTTCAAACCCGAACGCCTCGGTGTCCCAATTTGTAACATCACTGTTACCAATCATTCATATAATTATCCCATTGACAAACATCCTTCTCCTGCCCCATCCTCCCTCTGAAGCGATTCTCGTCGCATCTCCTCTTCTTTCCAAAAGAAGAGCCCCACTTGCGACCCAAGGACGTGTCGCGGTCGACCCGCTGGGCTCGCGCAAATTGTCGCTTTGCCTCCGGTCGCTCCTCCCTTCCGCCGACCGTTCACTCGCTTCAACGCCACTCGGCCGGATCTTTCCGGCTCTCATTGGAGGAATACATGTCCAGTAAGGTCACCACGCTTCAAGCACCGCCGGCAACGGATAAAGCCATTTGCACCGCCCCTCATCCCTCGGAACAACAGATCGCTTTCCGCGCCCACCAGATCTTCCTCGAACGCGGCGCGACGCCAGGCCTCGAGCTCGACGACTGGCTGCAAGCCGAACGGGAACTCAAAGCCGCCACTGCCAAACCGCACGATTCGCCAAGGCCATCCGCCCCATCCAGGCCGCCGCTCCCAAATCCCCGTCCCTCCAGGTGATGTTTAACGCCGCCTGACTCGGTCGTCTACGTGGTGCGATGGTCCGTCCTGCGCCGCACCGCATCAGGCGTTCCGGTCAATTTCTTCCGCGCCCTCCGCGCGTCGCTCCCTTTAAGGAACACCATGAAGCCCATCGCCACATTCAAAGTTCGCCCCTCCCTGCCAGACGTCTTGAAGCCCCTCCTGCAAATCGCCTACAACCTCCGCTGGAGTTGGGATCACGCCGCCATCGATCTCTTCCGCCGCTTCGATCGCGATCTCTGGGAGACCGCCGGCCACAATCCTGTCCGTGTGCTGGGCAGCATCGATCAATCCCTCCTCGAAGCCGCCGCCAAGGACGATTCCCTCCTCGCACACCTCCACGGCGTCTCCAAAAGCCTGGACGCCTATCTCTCCGGCCTGGGTTCCTGGTATCAGCGCGAACACGCCGAAAACAAGGATCTCCTCGTCGCTTATTTCTCTCTCGAATTTGGCGTCACCGAATGCCTCCCCATTTTTGCTGGGGGACTCGGCGTTCTCGCCGGCGATCATCTGAAAGCCGCCAGCGACCTCGGCCTTCCTCTCGTCGGTGTGGGCCTTCTCTATCAGGAAGGCTATTTTCGCCAGTATCTCAATGCCGCCGGCTGGCAGCAGGAAGCCCGCGAAGAAAACGACTTCCACGTCCTCCCCATCGAATTCGTTCCTAACGTGCAGGTCCACGTCACGCTTCCGGATGGCGCAGTCACCGCCCGCGTTTGGCGCGCCGCCGTCGGCCGCATTCAGCTCTATCTCCTCGATACCAATCTCCCCGCCAATCGTCCCGAGCACCGCTCCATCACCGCGCAACTCTACGGCGGTGACCTGGAAATGCGTATCAAACAGGAAATTCTTCTCGGCATCGGCGGCGTTCGCGTTCTCGAAGCTCTAGGCCTTCGCCCCACCGTCTATCACATGAACGAAGGCCATTCCGCCTTCCTCGCTCTCGAACGCATCCGCTCGCTGATGGAATCGCAGCAACTCAGCTTCGCCGAGGCCGCCGTTCTCGCTTCCTCCAGCCTGGTCTTTACCACCCACACGCCCGTGCCCGCCGGCCACGACTATTTCCCCGCTGGCCTCATGGATCACTACTTCTCCGCCTTCTATCCGCGTCTCGGCATCAGCCGTCGCGAGTTTCTCGCTCTCGGCCGTCAGGACGCCGCCAACGACAACGAGGATTTCTGCATGACCGTCCTGGCCCTGCGCCTCGCTGCCTTCAGCAATGCTGTCAGCAAGCTCCACGGCGCCGTCAGCCGCCGCATGTGGAACTCCATCTGGCGCGGCCTGCCCGAATCCGAGGTCCCTATCGGCCACGTCACCAACGGTGTCCACTTCCGCAGTTGGGTTTCTCTCGAGATGAATCAGCTTTACGATCGCTATCTCGGCCCCAAGTGGCGCGAAGAACCCGCCGACGCCAAACTCTGGCAGCGCACCGAATCCATTCCCGCCGGTGAACTTTGGCGCACCCACGAACGCCGCCGGGAGCGTCTCGTCGCCTTCACACGCCGCCGCTTGCAAGTTCAACTTAAGAATCGCGGCGCTTCACAATCCGCCATCGACGAAGCCGAGGAAGTTCTCTCTCCTGACGCCCTCACCATCGGCTTCGCCCGCCGCTTTGCCACCTACAAGCGCGCCACGCTGCTCCTGCGCGATCCCGAACGCCTCGCGCGCATCCTCAACGACCCCCAACACCCCGTGCAGATCATCTATGCCGGCAAAGCCCATCCTCGCGATCAGTACGGCAAGGAACTCATCAAAACCATCATCGATCTCGCCGCCCGCCCCGAATTTCGCCGCAAGCTCGTCTTCCTCGAGGACTACGACGTCGCCATCGCCCGCTACATGGTTCAGGGTTGCGACGTCTGGCTCAACACGCCTCTGCGGCCTCAGGAAGCCAGCGGCACCAGCGGCATGAAAGCCCAGGCCAATGGCGCTTTAAACGTCAGCACGCTTGATGGTTGGTGGGATGAAGCCTGGCAGATTGGTCTCGACACCGGCGCCGAAGTCGGCTGGGCCATCGGCAAAGGCGAGCCGTACCAGGATCCCGGCTATCAGGATCAAGTCGAAGCCGAAGCTCTCTACCAACTCCTCGAACGCGAAATCGTTCCCGCCTTCTACGAACGCCGCGCCGACGGCTTGCCCCGCAAGTGGATCGACCGCATGAAGACTTCCATCATGCGCCTCTGCCCCGAATTCAACATGCATCGCATGGTCATCCAGTACGCCAATGAATACTATCTCTCCGCGCACCGCCGCCATCTTCGCTTGCAGGCCGACAATGCTTCCCATGCCCGGGATCTGGCCGCCTGGCGCGCCCGCATCGAAGCCGCATGGCCTCGCCTGGCAGTGAAGGACGTTTCCAGCGATCTTGGCGAAGTCAATCTCGACAACGAGCTCAAAATCTCCGCGCGCGTTTTCCTCGATGCGCTTACTCCCGAGGATGTCTCCGTCCAAATCCTCACCGGCCGCGTGGACGCGCGCGGCGAAATCATAAGCCCGGAAATCACCGCTATGGAAAGTTTTGAAAACGAAGGCAACGGTTGCTACGGCTTTCATGCCTCCTTGCAGACCACAAAGAGCGGCTTCTTCGGCTGCGCCATCCGCATCCTCCCCAATCACCCCGACGCCGTCACTCCCTTCATGCCCTTGCTCATCACCTGGGCCTCCGAATCCAGCGTCGCCTCACCCGAGCTCGCCTTCAAATGACTCTTCCAGCCCTCCGCCCTCTGTGGCACAGTCACTCCTGACTGTGCTCTTGGGTTTTTTCGTAGCGGCCACCTTCTGAGGCGGGCGCCTGTGCTCTTGGGTTTGTAGTGGCTGGTCCCGCCTAGCGGGGCCGGTTCTTGGGTTATCCCTTCACTCGCAACAAGGTTCTCCGCGCAGTCCACTTCAGCGCCGCAGGCGCGCCACAAACGGCCGGCCCGGATCATAGCGGCTAACGCACCTCAGAATCGCTGCAGCTCTTCGCCGTCTCTCATGGTGAGAGGAGGCAATGCTTTACGAGTCTTGAGGGGTTTCTGTTGTTGCCGTTGGGACTACTTCAGCAGGGACTGCCGTTGTCTCGATCATTTCGGGAGGCGGAGCAGGCACTGGCGTCACGGGAACCGGCGCCGCATGCAACTCGGCGTAGTTTTCGTACCACAGCACCGTTGCCGCGCGTTGCCAAAGGCGGATGCCGACCATCACCAAGGTGACGCCTTCCAACAGCAGCCAACTGCGGCCAAACGATTTGTGCGGAATGTTCAGCCACAGTTTCCAGCCTACTACGGCCACCATCGCGCAAACGAGAGTGGTCGCCAGGTAGATGGAGAGCAAGCGCGGCAAGTTGCGCACAGCCAACACGAACGACCGGCAACTCAGCTTGAACATCCCCCGCACGCGGTCGATTACCGTGCGTGCCTGGGCAACGTCGAACCACGCGCGCACAAATAGCGCTAGCACCAGGCATAGCGACGCGCCAACCACTTGCACCCAGAACCCTTGCATCTCGCGCGGAGCGTCGGAAGCCATCTTGCCCGAGACGCTCCCTACCCACGCGAGAAGCGCAAATACAATCCCGATCGGAATGATGGAGCAGAGCAGCAGGCGCACCATTCGCCAGAAAAACTCGCCGCAGGACTCGAAGAATTGCCCGCGAGTGAGCTTGCGGTCTTCGCGATAAACCGCAAGGATCCCGCCAGCCAAAAAGATCATATAGAAGAGGAAGATCACCCCAACCACCGCGGAGCCGGCCACCCACGGGGCCAAGGAAACCTCAGGCTTGCTGAGCAGTTCTATGAACACCGTCGCATCAAAGTGCCGGCTCAACTCCCCTGCGTAGAGACTTCTGCCCATCGCGGAGTGGAGCACGATGCCAGGTGCAATGGACGCAAAAAATCCCAGCAGCAGGTTGACGAAGAAAATCCACCAAACCAGCCGCTGGTGCCGCCAAACCAGGAAAAAACCATCTCGTATCGGTCGCCTCATCATCGCTCCTCAGGCCAGCCACGCCAGCAACTGGGCAAACCACTGCGTCAACAACATCCAATAACCGGCGATCTTTCTGGTTGCAGGTCTGTCGGGATAGCTCAGCCAGCTATTGTTGAACCGGTCGCGATCGAGCAGAATCGCGTGGTCCGGATCGATTTCCGCGGAAAGCAGCTTCGCTTTTTTCTGCCAGGTGTAGCGCTGCCAGCGATCCTGGCCGTCCCAATATTCCCGAATCGTTTCCCCGTTGTCGAACTTCACTTCCAGAGTGACCGGGAAGATGAAGTCTCCTCTACGGTGCACCACCACGCTGGAAATATATTCGGTTTCGCCCTTCTTCTCTTTTTTCGGTGCGTTTTTGTTGGCCCAATCGGCACGCTCGCTGCCGGCGCTCAGGATGCGGTAGTCCAGCACCTGCGTTCCGCGCGCCGCCTGATTCCAATACCAGTCCAGATTCTGCCCTGCGACTTCATTCACCGTGTTCATGAAATCGTCCGCCGTGGGATGCTTGAAGCGATAGCGCTCGAAGTACACGTGCTGCGCCTCGCGCACCTTTTGCTCTCCAATAATGTGTTCCAGCGTGAGCAGCACGAGGGTCGTCTTGCTGTAGGTGATCCCGCCATAAGAATTGAAGTCCAGAAATTGCCAGCCGCGCCGCGTCATCGGATCCAGCTCCGCTACGCCTATGTATCTGGCGCGGGCCGTGCCGCGTTCGCCGGCGGTTGCGACTCGCGTATTCATGAAGTCCACATCGCGGCCATAGAGGGCATCCATGATCTTGCATTCCGTGTATGAGTTGATGCCCTCGTCGAGCCACGCATCTTCAAACTCATTCGTGGCCACCATCGCATACCAATATTGGTGCCCGAACTCATGTTCGACAACCAACTCGGGAACTTTCAATCCATCGATCATCCACCAGGTGGTGTCCGCCGTGATAAACGTCGGATATTCCATCCCTCCGGCGGCATTGCCGCCATGTGGCGGATCGACGACCGTAATTTGCGAATACGGATAAGGCCCAATCCACTCGTCAAACTTCTTCATTGTGCCTTTCAGCGCATCCAGGTAACGCGGAGCGCTGGCCATATGTCCCGGCTGCATCAGCAGGCGCAGCTTCACGGTGCCGCTGCTGATCGTTACGGCGTCTTCGACAATTTTTGTGGTGGGATCGGCGGTCCAGGCAAAGTCGTGCACGTCTTCGGCTCTAAAAACCAGCGTCTTGGTGCCGTCAGCGTTGGCGGTTTCGCCTGTCTGCACGCCGGTGGCGCCAACATTGAAATTGGCTGGCAGGGTCACCTTCACGTCGAAGGTGCCGAAGTCGGCAAAGAACTCCGTGGTGGCGTGATACTGATGGCAGTTCCACGTATTCTTCCACCATACCCCGATCTTGGGGAACCACTGTCCCGCTAGCAGAAAATCCCGCTTGTAGCCGGAACGCGCAACCACCTCGGGAAATTGATCGTGGAACGTGATCTTAAACGTGACCTTCTCCTTCGGGGCCACGGGTCGCGGCAGTTGCACCTCCACCACGGTCTGGTCGCGGGCATTGTCGTCATCCGGGTGGATAAAGCGGAGTTTCCCCGTCAGATCGCCCATGCCCACCACTTCAAATGACTTGATCACGTCTTCCCCGAACTTCTTGTCCTTCCACTTCGCGCCGACTGGGACGTCGCGATTGCCTCCTTCATAGGCTTCGCGCATAAAGGTGGACTTCGGCTGGAACGCATTCAGATATAGATGGAACGGCAGGCGATCCTGGGGCTGGCCCGTGTAGTTTGTCCACGTCAGCGTTTCCTGAGCGTCGAGACTATGGTTCTTGGGGTGGTAGTTGGCGTCAATTTGGTAGGCCACTACGCGGTCAGAGAGCGGCGCCTTTTGGGAAGGCAGCAGCGGTGAGATCTGCGCCAAGAGTGGGAAAACTCCGGCCAAACAAAACACCGCGGCGAAAAGCAGGAACTCGCGAACGTATTTCATACTTTGTACCTCATGGCAGGCATCTGCTCTACTGACAAAATACCGTAATCCTAACATATTGGCTAGATGGACCAGATCAGGTTCACAGGCGGGCGGGATGACGGAGGGGGAAGGCGGGATGGCGGATTTTGGGAGTATTTAATTTTGGAGGTGCTTGTATGTCGGACATGAATGTCCGACCCCCTAAGGAGGCGGAGGGGGAAGGCAAGAGAAACCCAAGAACCGGTCTGAAGACCGGCCACTACATAAGAAAGAGAGAGGCGGGCGGGAGGACGACAACGCCGCCTGCGTGGCGCGCAAACGATGAAAGTGGCGTAACAGTTAGCGCAAGATTCCAGCCCGGACCCACAGGCCTTGCGGCTTACCTGAATTCAGTCTTATGCGATGTGGCGGGCGAGGGCCTTGGTGATTTGGTCCTTGGGCACGGCGCCGACAATCTGCTCGACCACCTGGCCATCCTTGAAGACCAGCAGTGTCGGAATGCCGCGGATGTTGAAGCGCCCGGCGGAATTCATCGCTTCATCCACATTCAACTTCGTCACCTTCAATTTTCCCGCGTAATCCTGGGCGATCTCCGCGACCGTGGGCGCCAGCATGTGGCAGGGGCGGCACCATTCCGCCCAGAAATCCACCATGACGGGCTGAGCTTTGCTCGCCGTCAGCACCTCGACTTCAAAATTGCCGTCGTTTACCGCAAGAATGTTATCAGCCATAACGTTTCTATGTCCTCGGTAGGCTGCGTAGAAGCAGCCGTTGTTCTTAGTTAATTAGATGATGGAACAGCTTTCTGGGTTCGCGCTGCGCGGGCAGCTTCATATAGCTTCTCATATTCCGCTGCGGAGGTGTTCCACGAAAAATCCTTGGCCATCCCGTTGAGCTGAATACGCTTCCATACGCCGTCGTCGGAATAATGATGCAGCGCCTGGCGAATGGCCTCCAGGAAGGCGGCGCCGGTATACTCGGTGAACTTGAAACCCGTGCCGGTACCGTGCTGCAGGTTGAACTCCTCGATGGTGTCGTCCAGCCCGCCGGTGGCGCGCACGATGGGAACGGTGCCATAGCGCAGGCTGTAGATCTGGTTGAGGCCGCAAGGCTCGTAACGTGAGGGCATCAGGAACATGTCCGATCCCGCTTCCACCAGGTGCGCGATCCTATTGTCGTAGGCAATCTTCACGCCCACCCGCCCCGGAAAATCTCCGGCCAGCGCGCGGAACAGCTCCTCATAGCGGCGGTCGCCTGAGCCCAGGACGGCAAGCAAAATGTCCTCCTGGAGGAGTTCATGCGCAATCTCGGCAATCAGGTCAAAGCCCTTCTGGTCCGCGAAACGCGACACAATTCCCAGCACCGGCCGGTTGGGATTATCGTGCAGCAGCAGGAACTCCTCGAAGAGCGCTTGCTTGCAGACGCGTTTCCCTGCCAGATTTCTGGCGGAATATTTCATCGGCAGCAGCGCGTCCTTTTCCGGACACCAACTCGAATAATCCACTCCGTTCAGGATTCCCACCAGGCGGTCCGCACGCGACCGCACCACGCCCTCCAGTCCGAAGCCGAATTCCGAGGTCTGAATCTCCTGCGCATATTTGCGGCTGACGGTGGTCAGGTAATCGGAATAGACCAGGCCGCCCTTCAGAAAGTTGACGCTTCCAAAGAACTCGACCCCGCCGGGATGAAAGACCGCGGGTGGAATGCCGGCGCGCTCGAGCGCCTCTTTGGGGAAAATACCGTGATACCCCATGTTGTGGACGGTGAAAACGACCGGGAGATCCTTCACCAGGGGATCGTCGGCGTACGAGGAATGCAGCAGCACCGGCACCATGGCGGTTTGCCAGTCGTGGCAGTGGATGATGTCCGGGGGCCAGATGTGCTTGGTCATTTCAATGGCGGCACGGGAGAATTCGGTGAAGCGCTCGGCGTTATCGGGATATTCGTGCTTGCGGTCGCCGTAGATGCCTTCACGGTCAAAGTAGAAAGGGTCGTCGAGGAAAAAGTAGCGCACACCGTGAAGGAGCGACCCGTTGGTAATCGCGGGAAACCGCAGCCGGCCGCCTTGGGGAATCGTCATGCTCGGCATCACCACCGTGTTGGCCTTGACGCCCCGATAACGCGGCAGGAACACGGCGACCTCGTGCCCTAACTTCACCAGGGCCTTGGGCAGGGCCTCAATCACATCGGCGAGACCCCCGGTTTTCGTGTAGGGCAGAGCTTCCGAAGCGACAAAGAGTATGCGCATAGGTCGGGGGCGGAATTCTTAAACTATCGGAGGCGGGCGGCAGCGTCAAGCGGGCTCCCGGTTCAATTTCGAGGAACGCGGGGTGGCTGCTACACTCAGGGGCGAACGATGCCACGGCAACGACTCGGGCAACATTTTCTGGAAGACGCGGGATGGCGCGAGCAGATCGCTCGGGCCATCCGTGTGTCTCCTTACGGGATGGAGTCTCCGACGGGTACGGCGACGGATGATTACTGCTGGATCGAGATTGGCGCGGGTCACGGGGAAATGACCGATCACCTGCTCCGCAGCGGCGCACCGGTTTACGCGGTGGAGCTGGACAGGCCGCTGATCGAGCGGCTGCAGCGACTCGCGCAGAAGCATGCAAATCTCACCGTGGTGCCGGGCAACGTACTGGAGACGGATTTAGCTGCAATTGCGGCGGGGCGCCGCATCCGCCTCTACGGCAACCTGCCTTACTACATCACCTCGCCGATTCTTCACCATCTCTTCCGCTACGCGGATCTGATCGACGACATCCATATTGTCGTGCAATGGGAAGTGGCGCTGCGGCTTACGGCGCGCCCAGGCAACAAGTCGTACGGCTATTTGTCCGTGGCCACGCAATTCTATGCACGCCCTGAGTTGGTGCTGGAGCTGCCCCGAGAAGCGTTTCGTCCTGCGCCGGAGGTAGGGTCGGCGTTGGTCACGCTGCGGCTGCCCGGGGAGAACGCGAAGCTGGGACTGGAGAATGGAGTCGCCTTTCTCGAATTTGTGAAGACGTGCTTCGGTCAAAAGAGAAAGATGCTTGCCAATAACCTGCGCGGGCTGGCCGAACCGGCGCGGGTGAGAAAACTCCTGGAGCAGCTTAAATTGCGAGCGGACGCACGCGCCGAACAATTGAGTGTCGCGGAGCTGGCGGGTGTTTACCGGGCTATTTCTTCAGCGAAGTGAGGAGAAGATCCGGGTAGTCGGACATGATTCCGTCAACGCCTGCTGACGCCAGGAGCCGCATATGGGCGGGTGAGTTGACCGTCCAGCAAACCACCTGGAGATCCCGTTTGCGCGCTTCGTGGAGGAGGTTCGGGGTCACCAGGTCGCCGCGAACGGCAAGCTGCCGTGCGCCGATTTCCACGGCTTTCTGGAAGGGATTCTCGATCTGGCCATCGAACAGCAAGCCGACCATCAGGGTGGGGTCAATGTTTCGCAGGCTGGAGAGAATGACGGGATCGAAGGAAATAACCACCACGCGGGGGATTTCCCCGGATTCGCGAAGAGCGCTGATCAAGGCATGTTCGCCGCCCCAGAATCCGTTGGGTTTCAGCTCCAGGTAGAAGACCACATCGTTTTTCTTGGAAAATACGAGTATTTCTTCGAGCGTAGGTATGCGCTCTCCAATAAACTCGCTGGCGAACCAGGAGCCCGCATCGAGGCGCCGGATTTCCGCGAGGGTCATATGCTGAACCGCGCCGTGACCGCCAGTGGTACGATCAACGGTGTCGTCATGGATGGCGACAACGTGCGCGTCGCGCGTCAGTTGCAGATCGGTCTCGATAAAGGAGACGCCTTGCGCAACGGCTCGCCGGAAAGCGGCAAATGTATTTTCCGGAGCGTAACCGGAAGCACCGCGATGGGCAATCGCCAACACGCGAAAAGCAACCTCCTGGGCAATCGCGCGGGCAGAGACACTCCACGGGGAGCGCGATTCCCTGTCGTATGCTAACACCGCAGAATGCACCTGGGAGACAATACCAGAGGGAGTGGCGCGTGAAGCTAAATGAGGAGCGCAGGGTGGCCGGTTTTAAACTCCTGCGGAAGGCATTTTGGGTGGGCCTGAGTCTGGCCCTGGGCGGATGGTCGGCAACGTTACCTGCTCTGGCGCAGAATTCACCGGCAGCCAGGAAGCAGGGCGGCGGGGAAAAGTATGCGGAAGGGCTGGCCCGGGAAGTGCACCACGAGTTGACTGCTCTTCCCTATGTCTCTGTCTTTGACCATATCGCCTTTACCCTGAACGGAAACAACGTCACGCTAACGGGGCAGGTCGTCCGGCACACATTGAAGACCGAAGCGGAAGCAGCCGTGAAGAGCATCGCAGGTGTCGGGTCCGTGGTGAACCAAATTGAGGAGCTGCCCGCGTCGGCTGGGGACGATGATCTGCGGCGCGCCGTGTATCGCGCCATCTATGAGGACGCTGTGCTCTCCCGCTATGCCGTGGACGAGTTGCCATCCATCCATATCATCGTCAAAAATGGAAGCGTAGCGCTGGAGGGCCAGGTGGAAAACGAGGGAGACCGGAACCGTGCCCTCGTGCGGGCTGGATTCGTGGCCAATGTTTCAAGCGTGAGGAACAATCTGGTTGTCCGTCCAAAGGAGAACACAAAGAAGTAGCAGCGCATCTGGAATGCAACGCGGAGAAATTGGGAGGGGATAGACGATGGCGGAAGATAGAGGCCCGTACACGAATCAAGGCAATTGGCGGGACACTCCGGCGCGCCAGAAGCTCGTGGCCCTGCGCGAAGCGTTGTTGCGATTGCACAAGACACTTTTGGAGATGCAGCGGCGCGAGTACGAGAAAGCGCATGGCGCCGTCTCGGCGGGTGAGCTCTTCCGGTTAGTCGTTGATGACCCGCAATTCTCCTGGCTGCACAACATCTCCGAATTTGTAGTTCGCATCGATGAAGCGCTGGCGGCTGACGCCGAAATTACACCGGAAGATACTCGCGGAGCGATTGCGCTGGCGCGAAAGATCTTCGCGCCCACGGAAACGGGAGATGGCTTTCAAAAGAAGTATTTCGATGCCATCCAGAAAGACCCCGCCGTGGTTATGGAACACGCCGAACTCGTACGCCTCTTTCATAATGAGCCGCCTGACGCAGAGAACGCATAAGAAGGAATTCCTGGTCAATTGGAAACGCTGGTTCTCTTCCCCCGGCGCCGGCACCGGAGGATTCCTTTGCGGGTTGGCTTTCTCGCAAAACCCTCGCGCTTGACCTACACTAGCCGTAGAGTTTGCTGCTTCCAGGGAATCCTGCCCAATGGAGAAGGATTTTCATCTGAGGGAGAACCATGAGACTACCGCAATTCAGTGCGGTGCATCGTCGCATCACGGAGATTCCACTGCTTGTGGCAGTGCTGGGCGCTCTTTTTTTTGCCCTGCCGTTGCGCGCCAAGGTAGTCGTCGATTTCGACCCCAATCTCGATTTCTCCAAGTACAAGACCTATGCTTTCATCGGCGGCGTTGAGAACCTGGTGGCGATCCAACTGAATCCCGACCTGATCGAGGACCGCATGCATCACACGGTCGTGCGCGAGCTGGACAAGCGCGGATTGCACGAGGTGAAGCCCGAGGAAAATCCTGACCTGGTGGTGCGCTACTGGGCGAACAGTCCCGCGCAGTTGGATGTCGCCGTCGCTGGCGACTGGGGCCCCTACAACGCGTATGTCGGCGGCTACTGGGGTTTTCTCTTTGAAAGCGTCAGCGCCAGCAGTAAGAAGGAAGGCGCTCTGATTATCGATCTGATTGATCCAAAAACGAAGGGTCTGGCCTGGCGGCTTTACTTCGTTGGTAAGTTTACGAATCCTGACAAGGAATGGAAGAGGACCGACGAGGAAATCTCCAAGGGCTTCGAGGGCTATCCGCCCTCTGACAAGGCGAAAGAGGACAAGAAGCAAGAACGGGCCGAGCACCCGCCGAAATCCCAGTGAGGTTTGCCACCCCGTTTCTCCGTGATGAACCGCTTCGTTTTGATGATTTGAGCAGACTTCAAGTTTCTTCCGTTTCCCTGAACGCTCTACGGCCTACCGCCGGGATATACTTGTGCGCACCATGACTGTGATTATTTCTCTGCTCCGTGGCGTCAACATCGGGGGCCATCACAAGATCAAGATGGACGCGCTTCGGGACCTCTATGAAAGCTTGGGGTTCCAGGGCGCGCAAACCTACGTGCAAAGCGGAAACGTTGTTTTCAGGACTAAAGCGGGCGATATTTCCAAGCTCGCTAGGCGCATCGAAGACGCCATCGAAAAGAACTTTGGCTTTCGCCCCGTTGTTGTGCCGCGGACCAGCGTGGAATTGAGAGACGTGATCTCTCGAAACCCTTTCGCCATGCGCCGCGGCATCGATCCGAAGAAGCTGGCGGTTATGTTCCTTAAGGAGATTCCGAGCGCCGAATGTCTCCAAAATGCCCTGAAGATCAAGACGGCTCCGGAAGAGTTATGCATCGACGGGCGCGAGGCCTATATCTATTTCCCGAATGGCATGGCGCACCCAAAGATGTCCTGGCCGGCCATTGAGCGAGCCCTCAAAACTACGGGCACCGGCCACAACTGGAATACCGTGACGAAGCTGTTCGAGCTCGCCCAAGCGCTGGAAGCTTCGGCCTGATCTCCTACGCCACTCCCGCGGGAGCGGCTGCGGGGTTCGCGCCAGATGGCGGCGGCTGCAGATCAGAGAGAAAGGCCTCAGGCCCGAAGGCCTGAGCTACAGGGAGAGCAACGAGGCGAGCGATGGATGGGAATTCAGCCCTTGGAAGCCGTTTCCTTGTTTCGGTTTGGTGCTGGAAGGGCTCCGAGCTGTCGTAGCAAGCCAACCGCATCCCATCGCGCATTGGAGTCGAGAATCTTTCCATCCCGGATGAAGTGAATGGTGATGCCTTCCACGGAAACTTTCTTGCCGGTGGCGGGGATGTTCATGAAGTCGCCCTTGTGCGTTGCGGAAAGCACCCAGGAAGCAACAACCTTTTCTTTCTCAGCGATTAGGTCGTCCAACGTAAAACGCAAATCGGGAAAACTGGCGGTCAGCTCCAGGATGCGGCGGCGGTACATTTCCGGGCCAACCTGCGAGCCACTGACGAACGGGTCATTCAGCGCATGGCTAGGGGAGATGAGCTCGGCCACCAGGTCGAGTTTGCGCTTGTTCCAGACTTCATCGTAGAGGCGGCGAACGATGTTTTTGTTCTCCGTGGACATAGGAATTGTCTTCCTCCGGAATATTGTCCTGGCATGAAGAAAGAAACCGCCCTACCTGCCGGAATGGGTATGAAGAGATTGAGGGAGTAAGGCTCGTGAAAGACTACTCCTGAGTTGGTCGGGTTGCAATGGTGTTTCGCCGTGGCGCACGGCGGGCGAATCCGTGTCCAGTCAGCGACGGAAAGCAAATGGCTCGGAAGCCGGAGTTAGAGCGGTTGCGCGGGGGCTTCGGCAAGAATAGAGGAGAGCGTTGACGTGAAGAAAGCGGCGTCGGAGGCAGAGAAGATCAACGGTGGACGCAGCTTAAGCACATTGTGATGAGGGCCGTCCGTGCCGGCGAGGATGCCCAAGTCGCGCAAACGGTTGACCACGTAGTGGGCCTGGGCGGTGGCGGGAGTGCGCTTGTCGCGATCGCTGACAAGATCGATGCCCAGGAAAAGACCCCTGCCACGCACGTCACCAATGAGCGGATATTGTGCTTGCAGGGATCGCAAGTCTCGCAGCCATCCGGAGCCGACTTTCAGGGCATTTTGCTGGAGTTGGTTTTCTTCGAGGACATCAAGAACGGCCAGGCCCGCGGCGCACGCAACGGGGTTGCCGCCGAATGTGCTGAAGAACTCCATGCCGTTTGCAAATGAGGCGGCGATTTCTGCAGTAGTCACAACGGCGGCGAGCGGGAACGCGTTGCCGATCGGCTTGCCGAACACGGCGATGTCCGGCACCACATCCTGCGTTTCAAATCCCCAAAAGTGCGTCCCGAGACGTCCGAAACCCACCTGCACTTCATCGGCGATGCAGACTGCGCCCGCAGCGCGCACGTGCTTGTAGACTTCGCTGAGATAGCCCGGCGGAAAAACGATCTGGCCGGCGACACTTGGCAGCGTTTCCGCGATGAAAGCAGCGGCCCCGCGCCGATCACTTTTCAATTCATCCAAAATCCCCGCGACGTGTGCGGCATATTTCTTGCCGAGATCGGATTCGCCGCGCCGGTAGACGCCGCGATAGTCGTCGGCAATCGGAGCGACATGCACCCACGGCTTTTGGCCTTTTCCACCCGGACCGTTGAATTTGTAGGGACTGCTATCAATGAGGGTGGAGGTGTGGCCGTGGTAGGCGTGCTCTAGAACGATGACATCTTCCCTCCCCGTGTGGGTGCGCGCCAGGCGAAGCGCCAGCTCATTGGCTTCGCTGCCGGAATTCACAAAGAAACAGAAGCGTAGCGATGCGGGAAGCAGCGCCGTAAGACGCTGCGCGTAGCGAAGCATATTGTCGTGGAGGTAGCGCGTGTTGGTGTTGAGGAGCGCGACCTGTTTCTGCACGGCTTGCACGACGCGCGGATGGGAATGGCCGACCAGCGGAACATTGTTATAGACGTCCAGGAACGCGCGACCCCTGTCGTCGTAAAGATATTGCATCCAGCCGCGAACGATCTTGAGCGGGCGGTCATAGGAGAGACTGAGATTGGAAGAGAAGAGTTTGCGGCGGGTGGACAGGGATTGTTCGAGCGAGGGGAGGAACTCCGTCGAGCCCGAGCAGCCTGACGATTGTGCATTGCGCGGCGAAGATGTCGCGGCGAGAAGTCGCTCATTGGCCTGGAGCAGCGGCATTTTGGCGAGCCGCTCGAGCGCAGACCACGCGGGAGCCTCGGTAACGGTGACGTAAGGATCGTCAGGAATGAGAGATTTGCGATGCGCGGAGTTGATGACGCTGACGGCGAGCCGCGTGGCCATCAGCGTGAAAAACACGGCAATTTCGTCCTCGTTCAGAGGAAAACGCCGATGATATCCGGCGAGGACCGAAGCGGCGGCGGAGACCGGGTCATCCTTGCCGAGAATCGCGTAGGCCGCGGCGACGGCCGGCTCCGCAACGGTCAGGCCTGTGTGCATGTCACCAAAATCGATGACGCTCACGACCTCCCTGGGTTTCGACGAAACCGGCTCGACAAGAGCGTTGTGATCGTTGGCATCGCCATAGATGACGCTGCGCCGGAGGCGGTGGAAGCGGGGAACAGCCTCCTGCTGAAAGAGATTCAGGAAATGCTCAGCAAGAGCGCGCCGCTGGGGATCAACGACAGCGGGAAGTTTCTCGAAGGCCCACAGCGAACGGCTGAGGTCCCATTTCAAAATGCGGTTTGCCGCCGGGTGAGAAAAATCCAGGAGGGCCGCGTCCATCTCGGCAAGGAGGCGGCCGAGACTCTCCAGGAGTTCGGGCGTATGGGGTTGCACTTCGGCCAGTGCGGAACCAGGCAGGAACGAGAGCAGCCAAACGATGCGGCGAGGGCCATCGGCGGTTTCGATGTGCGCGAACAATTGGCCGCTGGAGTTGGGAATCGCCCGGGGAAGTGCAAGATGCGGCGCGCGGCCAGCCAGATGGGTGAGCGCCCGGCACTGCATGTCGACGAAAGAAGTTTCGCGGGCGGCGTGCATGATTTTCAGAACGAAAGCGCGTCCATCTGGAGTGGCCAGATGGAAGTTATCGTCGTATTCGCCGGGCAGAGGCCGCACCTCCGCGCGGAGTGAATAGAGTTCAATGGCAATGCGCGCGGCTTCCGCCGGAGAAAGAGGAGGAGTAACGCGAGATTCCGGTAGCATGAACGAAATTGTAGCGAGTGGACTGCAGGTTCGTCCAATCGCTTGGGCAAAGCAACGGCAGGCGCCTTTCCTTCCCATTTGCAGGCGTGGATTGAATTTTATGCCGGTACAGATCGTGGACGCGCGCGCAACGAGAGTATGACCATGACAGCAGTGACGGCCGCTGGCAGGATCAGACCGGCTCGCAACGAGTTCGTATGCGCCGCGATGATGCCGACAAGCCAGGGCAGAACGGCCCCGCCAAGTCCCGCGCCTCCGAAATAAAGAGCGCCGAGCCAGTTCGCATCCTCGCGAAATGTTTCTGCGAACCAGGTGACGTACAGGGGATATTGCGGCGCAAGCCCGAAGCCCGCCACCGCCGCGCCGGCCTGGAGCAACAACGGTGTCTGCGAGTAAGCGACGATTCCCGCGCCAGCCACTGCGCAGAGCAACCCACCCGCGCTGATGGCCGCTTGCGATAGGCGCCGGAGGGCCAGAGGCGCGAACCCACGGCCAATTAAGAGGAAGAGGTAAAAAACCAAAGGGGCCAGCGTCCAGGTGGAACTGCCCATGCCGGGCATGCGTTTTTCGTAAGCAGCCACCCAGCCGCCGAGGGCACTTTCCACGCCCACGTACAAAAAGAAAAGCAAGAGCAGGGGGACAGCAGAGACGTGACGCATCTGGGCGAGCCAGGCTCCGGGCAATCTTCCTGGAGGTTTCGTTGTGCGCACACGGGTTGTTGTCGGACGGGTGAAATAAAGCACGGAAAAGATCAGCGCGAGCGCGGCAAGAGAGGCGGTGAAGCCACGAAGGCCGAGCGAAGGCAAGAGAGCGGCGAGCAGGAATGGGCACAGGACCGCTCCAATTCCCCAGGAGAAATTCAGGAGGCTGACGGCGGCTGCGGTGTTCGCGGAAGGCAACTGCGTGGCGCGAAGGTTTGAAGTGGGAACAGAGAGGCCCATGGCGATGCCATAAAGGAATATAAGAAGGCAGGCAAGGGGCCAGGGGCCGGCCCCTAGAAATGAGAAGCCGATCGCAAAGACGAGGAAACTGATTGCCATTACCTTGGAAAATCCGATTCGCGGAAGCAGCAGACCCGTCAGCAAATTCCCCAGCACACTTCCAGAGTATTCCGCGGTAAAGAGAAAACCGGCTTGAGAATCGCTGAGAGACCAGTGGCGCGCGAGATGAGGGAGTAGCGGCCCGAGCAGAATGGTGACGATGCCGATGTAAACAAAACCACTGTGGAGACGCGCCCACTCCGTACGAGCGCTGACAGTAGTAAATGGCTCTGTAGGAGTTGGGGGTTGGCCGGGAGTCCCGCCGCTGGCGGAGGAGGTTAGAGAAGAATGCCGGTCAGGCATGAGGAGTTCGCAGAGGGAGTCTGGCACAACTTGCAGGGTGGGACAAGCCAGGTGGAGTATACTTACGATTCCTTAATGCGCCGCTCACCGTTTTCTTAGAGCGTTTGCGTAGGCTGGTGTGCGGGCCAGGAGCCATACATGACTGATCTGATTTTTGTGATGTGCACGATACTGTTTTTCGCCCTCGGCATTTTGTACTTGAAGGGCTGCGAGCGGCTGAAATAGAGGGCTGAGACCATGCTGGGGAATATTCTTCTGATCGTAATTTCCATTCTTCTTTGCGGCTACTTGCTCTACGCGCTGCTGAAACCGGAGAAATTCTAGCCATGACGGGCAACGGGTGGTTCCAGATTTTGTTGTTTTTTGGCGTGATCCTGCTTATCACCAAGCCAATGGGCGTGTATCTGTACCGCGTTTTTGAGGGGAAATCGACCTGGCTGGACCCCGTCCTGCGGCCCATCGAGCGCTTGATTTATCGCGTCTGCGGGATCGAAGAAAAGAAAGAGATGAAGTGGACGGAATACGGCGTGGCGATGCTGGTCTTCAGCGCTGCGTCATTGCTTCTGCTCTACTTGATCGAACGCGTGCAAGTGTGGCTCCCGTGGAATCCGCAGAATCTGGCAAATGTGGCGCCCGATCTGGCATGGAATACCGCGGTTTCCTTCACCACAAACACCAACTGGCAGGCGTACACGCCGGAATCCACGATGAGCTACCTGACGCAGATGGCGGGGCTCGCCTATCACAATTTTGCGTCGGCGGCGATGGGTATTGCCCTGGCGGTCGCGGTGATTCGCGGTGTGGCGCGCAAGGAATCCTCCACCATTGGAAATTTCTGGGTGGACGCCACGCGAGCATTCTTATGGGCGCTCCTGCCGTTTAGCTTGGTGGGTGCGCTCTTCCTGGTTTCGCAGGGAGTCGTGCAGAATCTGCATCCCTACACCAACGCTGCCTTGCTGGAATCGCAGGTCGTCGAAACGAAGAACGCCGACGGCAGCGTGAAGAAAGACACCATCACTACGCAGGTCATTGCGCAGGGGCCCGCGGCTTCCCAGGAAGTGATCAAGGTATTCGGCACAAATGGCGGCGGCTTTTTCAATGCCAACAGCGCGCACCCTTTTGAAAATCCCACGCCGCTTTCCAACTTTTTTCAAATGCTCCTGATATTCGCAATTCCTTCCGGCTTGACCTACACGCTGGGCCGGATGACGGGCTCACCGCGGCATGGCTGGGCGGTGTGGAGCGCGATGGCCTTCCTCTTCCTTGCAGGTGTTGTGGTGGCCTATTCGTCGGAAGCGCGCGGCAATCCGCTGCTTGCCGGCGTGAACACCAGGGCATCGGCCGCGCAGCCCGGCGGAAACATGGAAGGCAAAGAGGTGCGATTCGGGATTGCGAATTCGGCCCTGTTTACGACCGTGACCACCGATGCGAGCTGTGGTGCGGTCAATACCATGCACGATTCCCTGACGCCAATCGGGGGGATGGTGCCGCTCATCAATATCATGCTCGGCGAAGTCATATTTGGCGGAGTAGGAGCTGGCCTGTATGGGGCGCTTGTGTTCGTGATCCTGTCTGTCTTCATCGCCGGCCTGATGGTAGGACGCACACCGGAGTATTTGGGCAAGAAGATCGAGTCTTTCGACGTGAAGATGGCGGTGCTGGCCATCCTGATAACGTCGGTAACAATTCTTGTGTTTTCAGCCGTTGGTGTGGTCACGAAATTTGGGGTGGCGGGCATCAGCAATCCGGGCGCGCATGGGCTATCGCAGATTCTTTATGCGTACACGTCGTCGGTGGGAAACAACGGCTCCGCCTTTGCCGGGCTCAACGCGAACACCCTCTGGTTCAACGCGAGCCTGGCTGTGGCCATGCTCCTGGGACGCTTCTTCATGGTCATTCCGATTCTTGCTATTGCGGGAAGTCTTGCGGCCAAAAAGCAGGTGCCGCAATCGCTGGGCACGTTCCCCGTGACCGGGCCGTTGTTCACCGTGTTGCTGATTTCCGTGGTTCTGATTGTTGGAGCACTCACTTTCTTCCCCGCGTTGAGCCTGGGGCCGATTCTGGAGCACTTGCTCATGAATGCAGGGAAGGCGTTTTGAGGAAAAAGATGACGACGGCACAGGCAAAAAGCGCTTCGCTAACCGACCGGAAGATATTAAAGACGGCCATCGTGGATTCGTTCTGGAAGCTGAACCCGCGGCTGCAGATCAAGAAGCCCGTGATGTTCGTCGTGGAAGTTGGAGCAGTAATCACGGGGGTCGTGCTGGTGCTGGAAGCGTTCCAGCACAAAGGCAACTTCTGGTTTGGATTGCAGATCACGCTATGGCTATGGTTCACGGTGCTGTTTGCGAATTTCGCGGAGGCCATGGCCGAAGGACGCGGCAAGGCCCAGGCGGAAACACTGCGAAAGGCGCGCGCAGAGACCCAGGCGCGCAAATTGCGCTCGGACGGAAAGACGGAAGTAATACCGAGCTCGAAATTGCGCTCCGGAGATGTCGTCCTTGTGGCTGCGGGTGAATTCGTGCCCGGCGACGGAGAAGTGATTGAAGGCGTGGCCTCGGTGGACGAGTCGGCCATTACCGGCGAATCGGCGCCCGTGATTCGCGAATCGGGGGGCGACCGCTCGGCAGTGACCGGCGGCACGCGCGTCCTCTCCGATGAAATCAAAGTGCGGATTACGTCTAATCCCGGCGAAACCTTTCTCGACCGCATGATTGGGCTGGTGGAAGGGGCGTCGCGGCAGAAGACTCCGAATGAGATTGCGCTGAACATCCTGCTGGCGGGGTTGACCATCATTTTCCTGCTTGCCGTGGTGACCTTGCAGCCCTTCGCCATCTATTCCGGTTCACCCCAGACAGTCTTTGCCCTGGTGTCGCTGCTGGTTTGCCTGATCCCCACCACGATCGGCGGATTGCTGTCCGCAATTGGTATCGCTGGAATGGACCGGCTGATTCAACGCAACGTCATCGCCATGTCCGGACGTGCCGTGGAAGCCGCTGGCGACGTGGATGTGTTGTTGTTGGACAAGACCGGCACGATCACTCTCGGCAATCGCGAAGCAACATCGTTCTACCCGTGCCCGAGCATCACCGAGGCGGAGCTTGCCAGCGCGGCCCAATTGGCTTCTTTTGCCGATGAAACTCCGGAAGGGCGCTCCATCGTAGTCCTGGCCAAGGAGAAGTATGGCCTGCGCGGACGCGAGTTGGCGCCCCACAACCCCCTATTCATCCCCTTCTCCGCGCAGACGCGCATGTCTGGCGTGGACATGGATGGCAAGGAAATCCGTAAGGGCGCGCCCGAAGCGATCGCCCGCTACGTCGCGGAAAAGGGGCAGATTGTGCCGGAGGAGATGCAGCAACACATCGAGCGGATCGCCAAGTCCGGCGGGACACCGCTGCTGGTGGCGCAGAATTTTCGCGTGCTCGGCGCGATTGAGCTGACCGACATCGTAAAAGGCGGCATTCGCGAGCGCTTTGATCACCTGCGCGCCATGGGCATCCGCACCATGATGATCACGGGAGACAATCCGCTGACGGCTGCGGCCATCGCGCGCCAGGCAGGCGTGGACGATTTCCTCGCCGAGGCCAAGCCCGAAGACAAGATGGCGCTGATCCGCAACGAGCAAGCCAAAGGCAAACTCGTGGCCATGACCGGCGACGGAACGAATGATGCACCGGCACTGGCGCAGGCTGACGTCGGCGTGGCCATGAATACCGGAACGCAAGCCGCCAAGGAAGCCGGCAACATGGTGGATTTGGACTCGAATCCAACAAAGCTCATCGAAATCGTCGAGATCGGCAAGCAATTGCTGATTACGCGCGGCTCGCTGACAACCTTTTCCGTGGCCAACGATGTGGCGAAATACTTCGCTATCATTCCGGCGATGTTCGCGGGGACGTTTCCTCTGCTGAACACGCTGAACATCATGAAACTCCGGACCGCGGATTCAGCCATTCTTTCGGCGGTGATTTTCAATGCGTTGATCATCGTCGCGCTGATCCCGCTGGCACTGCGAGGCGTAAAGTACCGCCCGCTGGGCGCCGCCGCGCTGTTACGGAGAAACCTGTTCATTTATGGATTGGGCGGCGTGATCGCGCCGTTCGCCGGAATCAAACTGATCGATATCCTGCTTTCATGGCTGCACCTGGCATAGAGGAAGGTATGAAGAATCATCTGATAGTTGCTGCAAAGTTCACGCTCATCACCACGCTGCTGTTTGGCCTGGTATATCCGCTCGCGGTGACTGGGCTGAGCCAGTTGCTCTTCCCGAAGCAGGCGAATGGAAGCCTGATCGAAAAGAATGGCCAGATCCTCGGGTCGCGGCTCATCGGGCAGCCCTTCACCTCTGACAAGTATTTCCATTCCCGCCCCTCGGCAGCGGGGACCGGTTACGACCCCACCGCGTCGTCTGGCTCGAATTTGGGTCCGACCAACCAACAGCTCGTGGATCGGGTGAAGCAGGACGTGGCGAAATTGCAGCAGGAGAATCCGGGAGTCGCGATTCCGGCGGATCTGGTTACCGCGTCGGGATCGGGGCTCGACCCGGACGTCTCTCCAGCCGCCGCTGAATTCCAGATTCCCCGGATCGCCCGCGCCAGGGGAGTAGGCGTGGAGTCACTGCGGCCATTGGTGGCACGGCACATGCAACAGCGGCAGTGGGGGATTCTGGGAGAGGCGCGGGTGAATGTACTGGAACTGAATCTGGATCTGGATGCAAGCTTCCCTGTCAAACAATAGAAGGCCTGCCGGCGAGTAAGGCCGGTGATTATTTCCCTGTAGAAGTCTTCGGCGGCTGAAAGCGGTAGCCAATCCAAGGCTCCGTCAGTATGTATTTCGGCCGCGCATGGTCTTTCTCAATTTTCTTGCGCAATTGGTTGATCACCACGCGCAGATTCTCTGTTTCCTCGCCGTATTCGGGCCCCCAAACCGTTTGCAAGAGCCGGCGATGGGTGACGGGCTTGCCCTGGTGGATGATCAACTGCTTCAGCACTTCAAATTCTTTCGGCGCCAGGTGGACTTCCTCTCCACTGGCGGTGACTCGGCGCGTTTCAAAATCCACGGACAAATCTTTGGCGTGAAACGCAGGCAGTGCCTCCGCGGGAGCATGCCGGCGGAGGGAAGCACGCACGCGCGCCAGCAGTTCTTCGATGCTGAAGGGCTTTGTGACGTAGTCATCGGCACCGGCATCGAGCGCAACCACCTTGTCCCTTTCGGCATTGCGCACGGTCAGCATGATGATCGGGGCATCGCTGGTGCGGCGAATTTCCCTGCACGCCTCAATGCCGCTGATGCCCGGCAGATTGACGTCGAGAAGGATCAGATCGGGTTTCAGCTTGCGGGCCAACTCGACGCCTTCTTCGCCGGTAGCGGCCTCGGAAATCTCGTAACCGCGGAAGGAAAGCGTGGAACGCAAGACTCGCCGAATCTGGGGCTCGTCGTCAATCACGAGAATGCTGGAGGAAGTCATCGGGCCTCACCGCGTCGAACCGCAACGGGCAGCGTGAACGAAAAAACGGAGCCGTGGCCGAGCTGGCTGGTGACGCTGATGGTACCACCGTGGGCCGTGGCAACGGCTTTGGCGATCGGCAGACCCATGCCCGTGCCCCGAACCAGGTAGCGTTGATCGCGTCCGCGATAGAACTTGTCGAAAATGAGTCCCTGCTCGAAGGAGTCAATTCCCGGGCCGCTGTCCGCCACACTGAGAGTGACAAAGTCCCCCGTCTGCTCGCCGGTAATTGTGATGGGCTTTTCCTTGGGAGAGTAAAGGTTGGCATTGTCTATAAGCTGGACGAGGATGTCCTTCGCTCGGCTCAAATCGGCACGCACCGGGGGCAAATCGCCGGCAAGCTTCACAATCAGTTCGCGTTCCCCAAGCGCCTTCTTCAGTTGTTGCACGGAAGTCTCGACCAGAGACGCCACCGGGACGGCTTCAAAGTGCAACTCAAACTCGCCGCCTTCCAGCTTGGCCATATCGGCCGCTTCCTCGACCAGGTGATTCAAACGGTCGCACTCTTCATTGATGATGGTCAGGAGTTCCTGTTGCTGCGGATTCTGGGCTTGTTGCGGGCCAAGCAGGTCGGTGACCGCGGCCTTGATGGAGGTGAGCGGCGTGCGAAAGTCGTGCGCGATGGAATCGAGCAGAGCGGATTTCAGGCGCTCTCCCTGGCGCTCCGCTTCCGTTTCGCTCAGTTGCTCAACCGCCCGAGCGCGCTCGATGGCAATGGCCACGAGCGAGCCGATGGCGTCGAGAGTCTGACGCGAGAGCCGCGCGCCGGAAATTCCCAGGCTGCCGATGGGCTTCACGCCCAGACGAACAGGGAGGAAGTGCAGCGTCCGCTGGGTCTGGGTGATGACTTCGTCGCGCAAATAGGCGGATTTCATCTGTTCTTCATCGAGTTGCGCCGCACCGTAGCCGGAACGATAGAATTTGTCCTTTTGCGGCACAAAGAGTTCCGCGGCGCCCGCCTCGAAACATTCCACGATGTAGTTGGGGATCGCGTTCATCAGTTGAATCACGTTGCCCGCCCCGAGGAGTTTCTGGCTGAAGTCGTAAAGGCGCTCCACCTCGCGCCGCCGGCCGTGCGCCGCGTCCGCTTCCTTCCGGATGCGCGCGGAAAGCTGGCTGCCCATGATCGAGGTGAACAGGAAAGCAAAAAGCGCCACCCAATTCTGCGGATCAGTGATCGTAAAGGTTCCCACCGGAGGTAGAAAGTAGAAGTTAAACAGCAGCATCGCGCTGACGGACATGAACACCGAGACAACCATGCCCCAGACCGCGGAAACTGCTAAAATCGCGAGGAGAAACGACAGCGCGACGGTAGTCTGGTTGACGTGAAAAACCCGGCTGTAACCGTAAGTGAGGGAGATCAGCAGGATGGCCGCAACAACAAAACCCATCCCGCGCCCCATGAAGAAGCGCGTCATGGGTGTATTGTAACGCAGTGGGAAAGCGTTTCGTGGAGAAGAAAGATACTTGCCAAAAAAACCAGAAGATTGGCTGGAGGTAGCTTCCCCCGCTCCCAAGGCCCGCGGAATCTTCAAGCTCTTCCTCGGATATGCGCCCGGTGTGGGGAAGACCTACGGCATGCTGAGCGAAGCAATTCGCCGGAGCCACCGCGGCGAGGATATCGTCATCGGCATCGTCGAAACGCATGGGCGCAAAGGCGTTCAGGAACTCGCCGATCAATTGGAAGCCGTGCCGCGCAAGAAAATCGACTACAAGGGCACCGTGTTCGAGGAAATGGACGTGGACGCCGTCCTGGCGCGGCGCCCGGAAGTTGTGCTTGTCGACGAGTTGGCCCACACCAATATTCCCGGCAGCCGACACCGCAAACGGTACGAGGATGTCCAGGAGCTTCTAGCCGCGAAGATTGACGTCCTCTCAACCGTAAACATTCAGCACATCGAAAGCATTGCTCCGACGGTTCGCGCGATAACCGGCATCACGGTGCGCGAAACGGTGCCGGACTGGGTGCCCCTTTCCGCGACGGAAACGGTGATGGTGGATCTTACTCCCGAGGCGCTCCAGAACCGCATGAAGCGCGGAGATGTTTACGGAGAAGAGAAGGTGCAACGCTCGCTGAAAAATTTCTTCCGCCGCGGCAATTTGATCGCACTGCGCGAATTGGCCTTGCGGCAGGTGGCCGAGCAGGTGGATCGCAGCCTCGAGTCCTATATGGACGCGAAGGATATTCATGAGAACTGGGGCGTGCGCGAACGGATTGCCGTTTGCGTGAGCGGGAGCCCCTCGGGGCAGTATTTGATCGCGCGGGCGGCGCGTATGGCGCGGAGATTGGATGCGGAACTGTATGTCTTGCACATTGACCGTGAACTGGCGCCGCGCGAGGAAAATCCAAAGGTCTTGGAAGCGAACTTGCGATTCGCGGAGAACCTCGGAGCCGAGGTGATCCGCATGAAAGGAAAAAGCGTCGCGGATACCATCGCCGACTTCGTCCGCGGAAAGCACATCACGCAAGTCGTCTTCGGCCGCGCTCCCCTCCGGGATTGGCGCAAATATTTGTACCTTTCCGTCGTTCACCGGTTCCTGCGTGAATCGCCGTCAGTGGACGTGCACATCGTGACACAAGAACCAGGGGACGCGTAGTACTGCCTCGGCGAAGCCTCCTGGCATCGCAAAAAACAAATCGCGCCGCTGATTGCGATGTTGTCGTACCCCAACAGCTACCCCCTAACCACCGCCATGGGTTGCACGCGCGCGCATTCAAAAAATGGTTCGCCTGGAGAAAGGTTCGGACATCGCATATTATGGCGAGCGTGCATTTGTGAACCGTCGCGGGTATTCCCTTTTGGCGCAAGGCGAGATACGTGGAGCAGTAGCTGTTAGCATTCTGTTCGCTGAAGAAGATGTGGGCTTGGTGCATTTCAACTTGGAGACAATCGCCGAAGGGAAATAGCCGGCAGATGGAAACGTCACGAGGGAAATCATGGAAAAAGCGATGACTACCGTCACGTTTGGCGAAGTGATGCTGCGCCTGACACCGCCAGGCTTCGAGCGTTTTTTGCAAAGCGCACGCTTTGCGGCCACCTTCGGCGGGGCCGAGGCGAATGTCGCGGTGGCCCTCGCTGGCTGGGGTTTGCCTTCCGCCTTCGTCACCGTTCTTCCCGGGAAGAATGCCCTGGCGGACGCTGTGATTGGAGAATTACGGCGTTTCGGCGTGGATACTTCCAGGATTGTGCGCGGGAAGGGGCGCCTGGGAATTTATTTTGTTGAAACGGGGGCAAATCAGCGTCCCTCAAAAGTCATCTATGATCGCGAATTCAGTGCCCTCGCTATAGCCCAGCCGGGAGAGCTTCGTTGGGAAAACGTATTTCAAGGGGCCCGTTGGTTTCACATCACGGGCATCACTCCCGCGATCAGTGCGCTGGCTGCTGACCTGGCGCTTGAGTCGGTGCGCGAGGCGCGGGAGAGCGGGATTACGGTGTCTTGCGACCTCAACTTTCGCAAGAATCTCTGGAAGTGGGGGAAGCCTGCCGCGGTGGTGATGCGTGAAATGCTCAAGCATGCGGACATCGCCATCGCCAACGAAGAAGATGTGCAGATGGCGCTGGGCATCAAGGTGGATGTGGACGTCACGTCTGGCAAACTCGATCAAGCCCAGTACGAGATGCTTACGGGTAGAGTGCTTTCCGAATTCCCGAATCTGAAGGCCATTGCCATAACTTTGCGGGAATCCAAAAGCGCTTCCCACAATGGCTGGTCAGCGTGCCTGAATGATCGAGAAAAATTCATGGTGAGCCGTACGTACGAGATCACCCATATTGTGGACCGGGTTGGTTCGGGAGATAGCTTCGCCGCCGGACTCATTTACGGGTTGCAAATGCTGCCGGCCTACCAGGATGCGCTTGAATTCGCCGTTGCGGCGAGTTGTCTGAAACATTCCATTCCTGGGGACTTTCATCGTTGCAGCGTGGATGAGGTCGAAGCCCTGCTCAAAGGCGGGGGATCGGGAAGAGTGCAGCGATAAGCCTGGTTCGGGCGAGCCAAGGAGCCGTTTTCATACAAGCTGGACCTTCTCACGAGATACAGTTCTGCCCGCCCTGCAAACAACATTGCACCCTGTCATCCTGAGGCACGCGTCGTTTGCGCCCCGAAGGATCTCAACCGACAAACCGTGCACAATTTTAAAGTTGAGGTCCTTCGGCGATCCTCATCGGATCGCCTCAGGATGACCACATCTTGCTGAACTGGAACAACGGATAAATCGTAGTTTGTGAGAAATCCGGGCTAGGAGATTATTTATGCAGGAATCATCAATCGCCATTGGGAGCAGGTCCTGCTGCTAGTGAATTTTCCCGTCGGCCGTCAAGCGCTCCAAATAGCGCTGTGCCGTCACAGCTTCCTGGCCATCACTGTGGCTCTTGATTAGTTCTCGCAGAACGCTCGCTGAGTCTTCGTACCGCCCCACGGCCGTGAGTGCCTCTGCAACCAGCAAATCCACCTGCGGCGCCTGCCCATTGGACTCCGCCTGCGCCTGCTGCGAGACCTTCAGGGCTTCTTCATATCGCTTGCTGTGATAGTACGACTGCGCCAGTGTCCAATGCGTCTCCCAGCCGCTGGCCGGGTCCACTTGCACGGACTTCTCGAGTGGTGGAATGGCCTCTGCGTATTTCTTCTGGTTGCACAGCGCCATTCCCAATGCCGCTAAAGCGCGCGCGCTGTTTGGTTCCATTTGCGTGGCTTTTTCCAGAACGCCTTGCGCCTTTGTCCAGTCGTGTTTTTTCAGATCCAACAGACCCTGCACATAAAGCACGTTGGGATTATTGGGAGCGAGTTTCATGGCCTGGTCCAGGGCTTTCTCCGCCGCATCCAAATTGTCGTCTCTCAGCGCCTGCATGCCCTTGTCCAGGGCTTCTTTCGCCTTAGGCGCGAGTATCGGGTTTCCCGCTGCCCCAGGCGCAAAACTCGAAGATGTGTCCCGCTCCAGGTTTACCTCCACCTGGACTTTATCCGGCTCGGGCACCTTCAAGTCTTTTTGTCCCGGCTTGTATCCAGCCGCTTCCACAAAGACGGTAAAGTCGCCCAGGTCGCTGATGAGGAATACCAGTCGCCCATTGGAAGTCGATCCCTCGTCGCACGGGGTTCCGTTCAAATAAAGTTTCACGTCCGCGGGCACGGAGAGGATCTCTCTAGCACTATCGCGTATGATCACGTCGATTTCCACGTGCATACCGCGACGCATAGTCCCCCCACCTGCATTGGTCTGGCATCGAGCCGCAAGTGGGCAGAAACAATTACCAGGCAGGATCGGCAGTAGAAATGCCCCGATTCGCAGCAGCACGCGTCGGTTTGGCTGGTGCATACGTGCCATGAAAAACTACCAGAAGCCTGGTCATCCGAAATTGGGGGGGCAATCTCTTGTCTCTCTTTGGGGCCAGGCCCTTGGACCTGCCTCGATACTACCGCTTCCAGCCGGAGTTGGCCGGGAAATTATTCTCCGCCCCGGTGCGGATGCGAGGGCCTGATGAGCGGCGCGTCGTTTTCGGCGAGAGGAATCGAAAAGCCGTGAAATTCCCCGGGCGCGGATCCTTTACCGGGGCACCCGAAAACCCAAGCATCCGAAGAGAAGTTCTGGAGCATCTGATGTAACCATGGAAGTGCGCTGCACTCACGGGTGTATTCTGAGGGTCGGCAAGCGAACTGAGTTTCTGCGACCGAGGACGAATCTCCAATGAAGAAGTACTTCCTTCTTGCCTATGTGCTATTGGCTCTGGGAGTGGGCCGTGTGGCCGCCCAAAACCCAAACTACAGTTTTGACAGGGATGCTGATTTCTCTAAATACAAAACGTATAAGTGGGTGAGTATCGAGAGCGCGCAACACTTGGATGAGCTGACCGCGGACCAGCTCATCGGCACGCTGGGCGTGGAACTTGCCAAAAAGGGCCTGACAAGGTCGTCATCGGACAAGGCGGATCTCTATATTGGTTATCAGATCGCTAGCGACAACGAGAAGCAGTTGAACCACTACGACATTGGTGCGGCGTACGGGTCGGCAGCGGGAGCATCTACGGGAACGGCAGGGGAGACGACAACTACCGTTCATTCCGGGCACTTGCTTCTGTACATATATGATTCGGCAAGAAACCAGTTAGTATGGTGGGCCGTGTTGCCCAATGCGATCGACGCGGACGCCAACCCAGATAAGAAACAGAAGCACCTGGACAAGGCCATCGTGAAACTATTGAAAGACTACCCGCCACAGAAGAAGTCGTAGCGAATGGCAGTCCCGATGGACTTGAATAAGCGTCCGTCAGGCTAGTGGCATTTCACTTGGCAGAGTTCGTGACGCATGGTAATTCCAGCGCAATCTTGAAATCCTGTAATGCCTCGTTTTGTCCCTTGTTCAGGCGGAAGGCTAAACCGCCAGCGGCTCCGGGGCACCCAAAAACCCAAGAGCCCACCCTCAAAAATCGAGGATGGGGCACCCAGAATTGTCCTGTGGTTTCATGCCCGGTGCACCCGCCGGAATTTCCAGAAGAGAAAAAGGACTGCAGCGCCAGTGAGCAACAGCACAAGAGAGGCTGGTTCGGGCGTGGCTACCACTGGCGGAGGATAAGGCTGCGGTAAAGATCCGGGCGATGGCGATCGTCCTGGCGAAGAACCGCAGCAAGGAAAAGGGAAAAATGGAAGCAGTCCCGGGTCTGTCCCGCCGGGAGCGCCCGGCCCAGGCAGCAAAGGCATGGACCCATCAGACCAGATTGGCCCCGGCAAGGGAGAGTCGGTTGTTTCCGGGATGAGTGGTGCCACCGGATGGTCCAATACTTTTTCCCCCGGCTCGGAAGGCGAAGTGGGCACGGCGGGAGTTTCGGAGATGCGATTCCCGCAACGCGCACGCGCGAGATGCTTGCCGTCGGTGAAAAGTGTTTCGCCGGCTTGAAGGGTTACTTTCTTGCGTGTCCAGTAGATGCGATTGCCCAGGCGATAAGAAACATAAACGTGCCGCGTGTGCGCCAGGCGAACGATGCGGGCGGACTTTGTCTGGAAGTCCGAGTAATGCTTGGCAGCGACGGGGTCCTGGTGCAAAGCGGCCTGGAGTTCTTTGGCGCTGGCGACGCCGCCGGGAATAACCGAGTAGGGATAAACGGGACGGTCTGCGTAGCGTGCTGCGGGTGGAGAAAAGCCGGCATCGTTCCAATTCCAGTACAAAGGCAAAGAGGAGGAATCGGCTGAAAGATTGGACTGGGAGTCATCCGAAGTCGAGGAGTGGGAGCAGGCCCAGAAGACGAGAGGAAGGAGTACGCTCAGTAATACTAATACTATGAGGGTGACTACTGCTGGTTTTCTTTGGATTTTGTTTGGTTTCGCATTGCGAATGTGGTCCGCGGCCATCCCGAAAAGGGTGAACAAAGCTTACCCTGAAACGCTTCTCCCGTAGACAGGGAGCAAATGCAGTGCCAATGGCAGGAATCGGCGAATTCGTGGCATATCAGAGAGATGTGATAACGATAGGTGAAACAAGCAGGGTGTCTAAGCCCAACAAACGGAAAGGGGTTTCAGATATCAGGAAAATCCTCATGACCTGCAGAACTTAGTGGATTTTAGCGAAGTTCAGTTTGAAACAGACACTCCTCTTGCACCGCGCAGGCGCAAGAACAGATCAGAAGATGCAAGTTGTCCAGATGGGCGACGCTCGGGATTCGCAAGAAGTCGAACGGCAGATGAAGGGCAGCAGTGCCACGCAGTCAAGTTGTGTTGACCCTCCCCCCTCTTTTTTTGAAAGTGTTGATTCTAATGGGGGATAAAATCGTTTGTTTTCATATACTTTTGAAAGTGTTGATTCTGCGGAGGGTTACCGAAGGGTTTTCGATAAGTGCGGATTCCAAAGCACTTGCCGAAATGGAACGTGCGCTGAGCCCTTTGCCGACAGCTCCGATGGGGCAGTGAGCCCGTCCTCTATATACAACTAATTATTATACTATATTGTTTATATTTGTCAAGGGGACAAATGAGGTGCTAGTTGACTGTAACAGCTATTTATAGACTATAATCGCGTCCATGAGAGACGCGATCACGTTGACGAATGCGGAGCTTAGGGAACTGACTCGGCGAGCCCATAGCCGGACGGGTCGGGCGGAAGATGCCCGACGGGCGCGGCTGATCTTGCTGCTGGCCGAGGGCCATACCTGGGATGAAGTGTCCGAGCGCATCGACTGCAGCCGGGGTTTTGTGGCCAGCTGGAGCAAACGATTTACCGAGCAACGCATCGCGGGACTTTACAGTCGGCATTTAGGGCAAGTCGCCACCGTGCTCACCCCGGAACTGGAAGCACGGATTTTGGAGGCGACCCGGCGTGCGCCGAGGGGCGGGGCAACCCACTGGAGCACACGCAAACTCGGAGCACATCTGGGCGTCAGCCACATGATGGTGGCACGGGTGTGGCGTAAGCACGGACTCCAGCCGCATCGTATGGAGCGCTACATGGCCTCAAACGATCCGGATTTTGAGACCAAGGCGGCCGACATTATTGGGTTGTATCTGAACCCGCCGGCGCATGCCGCGGTGTTCAGCGTGGATGAAAAGACCGCCATCCAGGCCCTGGATCGCAAGGATCCGGTTCTGCCGCTGTCCCCGGGACGCGCAGAACGGCACGGCTTTGAGTACTTTCGTCACGGCACCTTGTCGCTGTATGCCGCCTTCAACACCAAGACTGGCGAGGTACTCGGTAAAACGGCTGCGCGGCACACCTCGGCCGAGTTCGTCGCGTTCCTCACCGACATTGTGATCGATCAGCCCCGCGGCAAAGAGATCCATGTGATCGCCGACAACCTCTCTGCTCACAAAAGCAGGCCGGTCACGGACTTCCTGGCGGTGCATCCCAAGGTTCACTTGCACTTCACACCGACCTACTCTTCGTGGCTGAATCAAGTCGAGCTGTGGTTCGGCAAGATCGAGCGCGACGTCATTGCGCGAGGCGTATTCACTTCCGTCTCTGATCTGAAGAGGAAGCTCTTGCGATACATCCGTCAGTACAACAAATCACCCCGTACCGTGAAGTGGAAATATGCCGATCCATCGCGCCACATCAGTACACAATCAGTTGGTACAGGCCACTAGAT
>Ga0208189_1000010_pt1 | contig 127302 bp, 97 predicted proteins | sample June2015DPH_10_5_FD_184702 | JGI IMG/M metagenome (GOLD analysis project Ga0208189, IMG submission 184702) | Peatland microbial communities from SPRUCE experiment site at the Marcell Experimental Forest, Minnesota, USA - June2015DPH_10_40... | ecosystem: Environmental > Terrestrial > Soil >... | reverse complement strand
TACTTCTGGCAAGCTTCTTCGGTAGAGAACATCGACTGGAACTCGCGTAAGGTTTTCGCAAACGCTGGGCGCGGCATGCCCATATACTACTAATTGGGGCTTGCTGAAACAACCGGATAAGCATGAGGCGGCAAGCACCGCAGCTTCCTCGAAGTACACCTAGCCCGCAGCCGCCACACCGGTCGCCTGTGCGGTACGACTTTGCCCCACGTTATCACCACCAGCTACCTGACGCACGATGCCATCCAGGCGCACCTCCGCACCGAGCGCAACTACGACTACCCTGGCCCCTTACTGCTTTCACTCGGACGCTCCATCGGGCTGCGCTTTGTGCCCATGGAAAGGGACTTGCGATTTGCCTGGGAAGAGTTGCCGCAGCAAATGCTCGACGAGCAGGCGCAAAAGGTCCGCGACAGCCTGCGCACCACACTCATCGCGTGGGCCCGGCACATGGGCGAAGGCGCTAGCTATACCGATAACGTTCCAATGCAATGCCTGCACCCGGTCGGCCACTGGTACGAAATACCCAACATGATGCGAAACGGCACGCTCCTGCAGTTGTTCCAGGAAAGGCCCCGTTTGAAATACCTGATGATTCATAACATTGATACCACGGGGGCCGACGTAGACCCGGGGTTGCTTGGTTTCCACATCGCGGAGGGGGCCGCGCTTACCACCGAGGTTATCGCGCGGCAGGTGGAAGACCGCGGCGGCGGCTTGGCCCGTGTCGACGGCCGACTGCGCCTTATCGAAGGTCTTGCGCTTCCCAGCGAAGAGATAGAATCACTCCTCCCCTGGTACAACAGTGCGACCTATTGGATCGATATCGACCAACTCCTCACCATGTTCGGGCTGACCCGCGATGATCTTACGCACACGGAACGGGTGCACAACGCCGTGCGCACGCTGGCCGCCCGCATGCCCACCTACATCACGCTGAAGGACGTCAAGAAACGCTGGGGGAAAGGTCAGGAAGATATCTTGCCGGTGGCACAGTTTGAAAAGCTGTGGGGCGACATGACCAGCCTTCCGGAATTTCCCTGCCGCTTTGTGGCCGTGCCCCGCCGGCGTGGACAACAACTCAAAGAACCGGCGCAGCTTGATGGTTGGCTGCGCGATGGGTCCGCGGCCTTCGTCGAGTCCCTGTGCGCCTGGGACCACTGATTCGCGCTGTGGCAGATGGGCCATGCAGGCAATTCTCTTCATCCCTGCCTGCATCGATGACCGTGGCCTATTTCATAACCAGCCATACCAGCCGCGTCAGACGGGCATCCGTTTGTCTTCTTTGCGGCCATGATGGCACTGCAGTTCGTGATAGTTTTGCTGTTCTTCCCGAAAACCAAAGGCGCCTCTCTGGAGGAGATGCAGAGAAAACTGGGCATCGCGTAAATGCCGCCTGTTGGGCGGCTTTCCCTTCGAGCGTGAGTGCGATTCTGGATGGCCGTTGAACCCCTATTGGAGATGCGAGTGATCAGGCTGCGAAGGATTAGCAAGAAAAGCTAAGAGCGGAATCGACTTGGTGCAGGAGGAGCGAGGGCGTTATATACTGACGGCCAATGGGTCCTGCCTTATGAGAGCCTGTCAGTCTACTGGCGTGGGTGGACCTATTTTATCCAATGGACGACCAGAAACCCAAGCCGGGTCATAGCCAAGACTCGGGTCCCGGAGGACCTGGAGGGCTCCGTGCGCCCGCGAAGGGCGATAGTGCCCCGAGCGAGGTGCCACTGGACGGTGCCACCTTCATCGAACAGCCGAAGAAACCGCCGGTGGATCCAGGAGCGACGGCAGTCGCGAACCGCTCTTTGGACGGCAGTGTCTCCTCCCGGTTTTCGACAGGGCTGCAAACCTACGGTGGCGCATACCGAGATGTGGTGCTGCAACCGGGCGACCTGTTCGGTGGCCGCTATGAGATCCTCCAACTGCTGGGTGAAGGAGGCATGGGTTCGGTGTACAAAGCTGCTGACCGCGAAGTCGAGCGAACGGTGGCCCTGAAACTAATCCGGCCAGACCTGGCAAGCAATCCCGCCATCCTCGCGCGGTTCAAGCAAGAACTCCTTACGGCTCATCAAGTTACGCACAAGAACGTCATCCGCATCTATGACATGGCGGAAGCGGAAGGCGTCAAGTTCATCACCATGGAGTTCGTCGAGGGCACGGACCTGCGCCGTGTGCTTCTCGACCGCGGGAAGCTGCCACCAGAAGAGGCCGTGGAGATTATGCGGCAGGTTTGCCTGGCGCTGGACGCGGCCCATTCGGCGGGAATCATTCACCGCGACCTGAAGCCGCAAAACATCATGCAGGATAAGAACGGGCGAATCCTGGTGATGGATTTCGGTTTGGCGCGTTCGGTGGAAACCGGGGGAATGACCCAAACGGGCGCTTTGTTGGGGACGATCGAATACATGTCTCCCGAGCAGTCCATGGGTAAGACCCTGGATCAGCGCTCCGACCTGTTTGCGGTGGGACTGATCTTCTATGAATTGCTTAGCGGCAAGACGCCCTTCAAGGCAGAAACCGCCATGGCCAGCCTGCTGCTTCGGAACCAGGAACGAGCCGTGCCGGTGCGAGAGTTGGACGAATCGATACCGCGGGGGTTGAGCGATATCGTGAGCAAGTGCCTGGAGCGCGACGTGAATCTGCGCTACCAGAGCGCTTCGGAAATTCTGGCCGATCTGGACGCGTGGCAGGGGAAGCGCCCGGTTGCCGCGTCCATGATCGCCGCTCCGTCCAGCGTGGTTGATGTGGGCCAGCGCGGGGTCCCGTGGAAATGGATTGCCCCGGGTGTCATCGTGTTGCTGTTGGGTATTGGCGGGTGGGTGTATCGCGGGAAAGTGGGTTCGGCGCCGGGGGCCAAGGTAGCGGCCGGTCCGGAAATATCACTGGTGATATTGCCATTCCACAACGCGACATCCGACCAGTCCATTGACTGGATCGGATCGAGCCTGGCGGACATGTTGAGCACGGATGTGGGCCAATCGTCGCACATGCGCATCGTGACGCCGGACCGTGTGCGGCAGATTCTGAAGGACTTGCGAATACCGCCGAATGCAAATCTCGACCCGGACATGCTGCGGCGAATCGCCGAACTCAGCAATGCAGACACGGTGGTATCGGGCCAGTATGCGAAATTTGGCGACCAGATTCAGATTGATGCGACGTTGCAGGATCTGAAGCACAACCGCCGCGAGCCACTGAAAATCCAGGCAGCGAGCGAGAAGGAAATCCCAACGACGGTGGACGGGCTTGCCGAACAGATTCGGAAGCATCTTTCGCTGTCTTCAGACGTGCTGAAGGAATTGAAAGCCAGTGCGTTCCAGCCGAGTTCGAAATCGGTGCCAGCCCTGCGCGATTACAACCAGAGCGTGCAGTTGCTGCGCGACGGCAAGAACCTCGAAGCGATTGCGACGCTGCAAGCCGCGATCAAAGAGGACCCGCAGTTTGCGCTAGCCTACTCGCGGCTTGCGGAAACCGACTCTGCTCTGGGGTACGACACGGAGGCGGAAGGATATTCGCGCAAGGCGCTGGATTTGAGCCAGCAATTGCCTGTCGCGGAGAAATATCTCATCGAAGCAAATCACGCTCGGGTGATGAAGGACAATAAGAAAGCCATTGAGGCTTACGAGAACCTGGCCAAAACCTTCCCGGATAACACAGACGTCGAGTATGCGCTAGGAAGTCTCTACGTGGAGACCGGCGACTACGACAAGGCTCGCGAGCAGTTTGCCAGAATTTTGCAGTCCGATCCGAAAAACATCAAGGCCCTGTGGCAAATGGGTGTGATCGAAATTCGCAGGAATAACCCGCAAGCCGCGCTCGATCCTTTGAGCAAAGGTATTAGCTTGGCCATCCAAGTCGACAATCAGGAGCAAAGGGCTCTCTTACTCCAGGCCGCGGGTGTGGCATACCGGTTCATGAACAAACCCGATGAGGCCATGCGCAATTACAAGGAGTCGATGGAAATCAACCGGCGCCTTGGCCTGAAGCGCCTGCTTGCGGTGAACCTAGTGGAGATGGGTTTGGTCCAGAGCTCGCAGGGCAAGCCGGATGAAGCGCTTTCGAGCTTTGAGCAGGCTCTGAAAATCCAGAAGGAAATCGGCATCAAGAAAGAGGTGGGCGACACCCTGATCGACATGGCTACCGTGTATCAGGACCGCGCCCAATACGACCAGGCGCTGCAAGTTCTCAAGGAATCACTGCAAATTCAGCGAGACACAGGCGACGAGAACTTTCAGGCGCTGTGCCTCGCCATGATCGGCGACATCTATCTTTCCAGGGGCGATAGCGACAACGCCTTTAGTTACTATCAGCAGTCTTTGCAGCTCCGCGAAAAGCTCAACATTCCCGGTGATATTGCCGAAAGTCTTGTGGGCTTGGGTGCAGCCTATCAGGCGACCGGGCAGTATGACCAGGCGGTGTCCACGATCCTCAAGGCCATTGATCTGTGGCGAAAGGGGGGAGACGCTCGCGGCACCGCTTTGGGCTCGTACCAACTGGGGTTGGTATTTCAATACCAGGGGCGACTGGGCGCCGCCTTAAGCGCCATGCAGGACGCAGTCAAACCTCTCCGCGATCTCAACGAACGCAGTCGCGACATGGCCGACGCCCTCAATGATTTGGGCGATACGCTGGCCAAGGCGGGCCGCGGTACCGAAGCCGACAAGGTGCTCGCAGAAGCGCAGAGCATGGCTCGCGAACTGAAGAACGATAGTCTACAGGCCGCCATCTTGAATTCCCAGGGTGACGTACAGTTCTATGCGGGCAACTTAAAACCTGCCAAGGAGCTCTACGATCAAGCCTTGCGCGCGGCCTCGCGCGGCACGGAACACAACAAGGTACTCGTGTCCAAACTGAATCTTGCGCGCGTGGCGAATGCCGAGGGACGCTCTCAATCCGTTATTGGTGACCTGCGATCCCTGTCCCAGGAAGCGGACAAGCAAGGCATCAAATACCTGGCGCTGGAGAGTTCGGTGGAAATGGCCGGGGCGATGATAAACACCAAGGACTACGCCCATGCTCGGCAGGAATTGGACCGAGCGCTAGGCACCAGCGAAAAACTCGGCCTGCGCCTGCAGACGGCGCGGATTCACTACCTTCTCGGGGAAACCATGCGCCTACACGGGAATCCCGCGGACGCCCCCAGTCAGTATCGCCAAGCACTTACACTGCTCGATGAGATTAAGAAAGATCCCGGCGCGGAGCATCTGCTGGAGCGTGCCGACCTGAAATCCATCTACGAGGGGGCCAAGCGCGGGTCTCAGTAGAAATCGAGCTGAGCCAAGCGAGTGGCGTGTTTCTCAAGCTGTTTTCTCGCGTCGAACCGCAGTCCAAACACAAAGCGTTCCCACACCCCGCCGCTCTTCCTCAAAAGAGGAGGAGCGGTGGGGCGGGTGACGCTTGCGATGCTTATTGCACCGTCAGTGTCGAGTTGACGGTGTCAATTGTTGTAGAACCTTGCAACGTGGTAGTTGTGACCGTGTACGACCCGGCGCACGCGTTCTTCGCAATCGGGAACGGGAACGTGATGGAGTTCGACGTCCCGGACTTGATTGTGAACGTCGGCGTGGTCAACAGGACCGAGCTGGCGTTGCTACAGTTCTTCCCTATTGGCCCAGAGACTGAGAACCGGACCTTCACATTCTGCGGAGCGCTCATGCAGTCGATCACGCTGGTCGTGATATTGACGAGCGCTGGGCGCTTGGCCGTCGAGGGGCTGATTCCAACCGCGGCGTAATTGCATGACACCGAATAATTCACCGTCAGGGAGGGCGCCACATTACCCACGTTGTCCACGGCGTTGACCGTGAAGGATTTCGGGGTCGACAGGCCATTCGTAGGAGTGGTGTCAATGTAGCTGTTCACTGGAAGCGTGCCGGTGCAGCTCGCAACTCCCGATTCCGTATCGGTGCAGGTATATGCAGCCTTCACTTTCTGGTAGGCAGGATACGCAGTGGAAGCCGCAGGTGCCGTGATGTTGATCGCCGGGTACTGAGTGTCTGTTTGCAGGGTCAGGGACTTCCAGCTTGTGGACCACGAACCATTGGTGAGTGTGAATTGCAATTCGTGGGTTGCGGCGCAGTCGGTGGTCGAGTAGTGCAACAAATTCGAGGCACCGTTTGCATACGGCCCCAGCGTAGCCGATTCTGGACCAAAGCTTGGCGGTATGGGCAACGCAGGGATTGTGCTCGGGCACGAAGCGGCGGTGAACGTCGTGTCGGTCGAAAATGTGCTGTTGCCCGGAAACGGAATCGGAAACGTGGGAGGCAATCCCTGGCTGGTGGGGTTCACGCCGTACTCGATGAAGTTGATTGGCGCCACATAGCTTGTCAGTGCCGCGGGATTGCCCGTAAAGGTCACCGTGGGACTAGCATTGGTCCAATTCGTGGACCCGCTGGTGAAAAATGGCGTCACCGCAACCGTCGTTGTCGGCGGAGTTACACCTGCAACCACGATACTGGAAGAATTGGTAGACCCCGCTCCCCTCCCGCCAGTGTTTATTCCAGGTCCGCTGAAACTAACCAGTCCGTTCTGCGGGCAGGAACTGTTGGCCTCGGGGCCCTCCAGCGGGCACGAACCCGCGTCGTTGAATTCCAGGAATCCGAAGGTCGTCTTGGTGGTGATGGGAGCGACGGGATCGAACGTTGCCGTAAACAGGAAGTCCGGCGCGCTGGTCTGCGGGCAATAAATGCCGGCTGCAGGTGCAGTGCTAGGAGACAGGGGTGCGCAGACCTGTGTTTTTAGGGCACAGTTACCTCCCAGGCTGGCCAGCGGAATGCAGGATGTATTCACGAAAGGCGTGTTAAGCACCAAAGCCGAGTATTCCGCCGGCGTGATCGAATTGTTGGTGACGATGGGAGTGGCATTAGGGTTAGTTATAGAGCCGACGGGAACAAACGAGTAGTCGAAAGAATATTCGTCCGTATCGTTAACCACGGTGTCAAAGTTCAGCGTCTGGCTCGGCTGCTGGCTCACCGAGTTGCCCGTCTCTGTGCCTGTGTTGGCATTCGTTAGAGAGCAACTTGTCACCAGAAACAGCGTGGTGCTAGTTACCTTTCCGCCGCCATCCAGGAGACTGAATGTGGCTTGTCCCTGGCCCAGAGCGACGAGGGGTCCGCTGACATCAATGGGAGGAACTCCTCCGGCCGCGCCACCTAACGTTGCATTGCTATTGCCGGGACTGGCGAAGGTGTCGGGGTCCTGGCCGTCAAGGCTGTTGGCGCCGGCGGGTCCTTGGTAGGCAGACGTGAAGCAGTCCGCTTGCCCGACGTCTGACGGATTCCCAAGATTCGCGGGACACACGTTGCCTATGAGCCCATACGCGGTGGTTTGCGTCGGCGGATTTGGACCGACAAACAAAGTCAGGAAGTTGTCCACCACCACGTACCCGCTCCCGTTCGGCGAAGAGGAAACCACCGCCGTAGGAGACGCAGGGCAACTCAGCGTGAGCGTTGTGCTGTCGAACGTAACCAACGAAGATAATGTCGCGTTGCCATTCGAGTTAGCTACATTGACGGGATCGAATAGCCGGATCGCCCCGAATGCACCGGTCAGCGGCACGTTGGCCGTTGTGCTTCCGTTCCCACCACCAACACCCGTCGTGTACGTGACGTTTAAGGTGGCACTTTCCAAGGTCCCAGCCGGTGCCGAAGGCGTGAACGTCACGCTAACCGTGCAATACCCCGGCGCCGAGATCGTGCCAGAGCACGTGTTCGTCTGCGCAAAGTCGGTCGTCCCGGTCGCCTCATTATTCACAGTAATGCCAACGTTTGTAACTGTCAGGGTGTTCCCACTCCCGCTGACGCTAATGTTTACGGCCTCCGGAGCACTCATCGTGGTACCTATTGGCACGCCGAAAGAGAGATTGCCTGGCGACACAGTCACACTTTGAGCGTTCGCACTTAAGCCACAACAAAGCACCACCGTTACGAAGGCTACAACGCGCAGATTGATTTTGAATGCGTTCATCGCCGCCTCCTTGAGGTGGGATGGACACAGAGCAAGAGCGGAAAACCGAGCTGGGGTGCAAAACGTTTTCATTAGATCCTCTCAAGATTTAGTTCACAGTTCTCGTTAAAGAATGGCCGACCATTCACCGCAACAATAAATGAGACAGGGTTTGGGGACAGGGGTACGAAATCGAACCGGTTAAGACAGGCGTCATTCTGGCTTGGGCGGTTGTACAAGTCAAGAAAATAAGTGGACTAAATAGGTCCACTACGTAAGGACCGGGAAGGGGAGGACAACTGGGAGGTGGGATCCGATTGCATCAAAACTACTAGTACCCGCTTTTGGCAAACCGTGGCCCATTTCTCAGGCCATTTCCAGAACTTCGAGAGAAGAGGCGCCAGCCGTGCATACTGTCACGGCACACTGCCTGGGCATCGGTCTATCGAAGCTCCTCGCTGGCGACAGGAAATTGCCGCTACCGGTTTTTCGCTGGCAGGCAAGATGGCAAACAATCGCCATCGGGGGCCGGGCGCACCCTTACTCTGCAGATTTGCACTGGTGAGGAGAACCAAGAGGTTCGGCCAAAGGCAAGCCATTCAGATGTTTCAATTCAGCAAGCCGGAATCAGTGTACGATGCCGTTGCCAACCCTACAAATCAGGCACCAGGACGGGATAGTCCGAACAATCTCCGTCAATTAAAGATCGGCCCCCAGGACCACAAATCATTGCAGCTTCGCGTATGCGGCCTTGGCTTGCTTTAAGAGGGGGAGGCTGGGGTCGGCGTCCTTCCAGGGATCTAGCAACGTCACCAGCATCTTTCGAGCCTTCTGTTTGTCACCGCGCGAAGAGTAATCCGAAGCGAGAGTGTAACGGGCCTCCAGCCACCGCTGCTGAGGTTCCCAGGAAAGCGCTCGGACTAGATCGCTCGTCAGTTTCTCATACCAGAGAATTGCCTGGTCTGTCGCTCCTGATTGCTGGTAGGCATGCGCCAAGGCTTCGACGGAGAAAGGAGTGCTGTTGTCGTGGTCCGCAAGCGTGAGGAGATCGATCGCATGATCGGAATGCCCTTCTGCCAAGGCGATCTCGCCTTGCAGGAGATGCAGATAACCAGTCTGCTCGGCGCTTTTCGGGTCAACCAGTGGGAGGATCAGATTCTCGATTCCTTCTGCCTTCTCAGTTGCCTTTGCGCGTGCGTACTCAAGGCCAACGAAGGCCCCGAACACAACCTTGGGCCCGAGATTCTTAATTTGGGCAGCGGCGGTATCGAGTTGTCGCAACTCTTCCCGAGTGTCTCCCTGGCCTTCGGCGATGATGCCCAGCCACAAGTGCACTCGCGCTATGCTGAGCACTGCAGGAGGGCTCTCGTCGAGCAAGAGCGCCTCCTGAAACCTGCGTCGTGCGTTGGCGTAGCGGCCATGGTACAAGTCCAGCAGAGCCAAAGAGCGCAGGCCGCTCTCTTTCGTTTTCGGATCTGCAAGCAGGGCTGAAAAGACTTGTTCCGCCTTCTCATCCTCACCGTTCGCAACCAGCGTAAAGCCGTATTCCCGATTGGTGTTCCCCGTGGTCAACCATTGCGGATGGAGCTTGAACGTCTCCGCATAAGCGCGTAGGGCCTCCGGCAGGTTTCCCAGAATTCGATAGGCGGTGGCCATTTCCACATAGGTTGTGGCGTCATCGGGCGCGACACGCAGGATTTCCCGGTATCGCCCAATTGCTTCTTGCTGCCTCCCATGCTTGCGTAGGAAATGGGCGTAGCCGGAAAGGACTTGCCAGTCGTCAGGGTAGTGCTCTAGGTAAAGGCGGTAGAGAGCGTCGGCGGATTCCACATGTCCCAAGTCGTCTGCATAGTTCGCCTGAATGAGAAGGCGTTCGCGCTCCGTGGTTCGCGCCGAAAGCGCCAGCGCCTTGTCGTACTCACGCTGGCCGGCGGGCTGATTATTCTCGATGTAGCTGAAGTAGACGCCTCCCAACGCCGCATGGGCCATGGCAAAGTCCGGGTCAGCCTCGACTGCGGCACGCAGGGCAGTCGCGCCGTCTGCATACTTGCCTTGATGCCAGAGCGATATGCCTTCCGCATATTCCTTCAACGCCGCAAGCGACGATGTGGTCACTTGGGGTAGCGGCCGGTTCGCGCCATGAATCTGGTACAGGGATTCCCCGAGGTCCGCGCGCGCCTCGCCCGATATCCGGTCCAGGGCCTCGAGGATGTGATCTTCTCCGTGGACCCGCTCGCTGTAAGAGCGAACGGTGGTCCCGGTTTGCGGATCGATCAATTCCGCCGAAAAGGCATACTCTTGCCCCGTGCGTGCGATGCTGCATGCGATCAAGCCTCGGATGTTCTCGCGCTGGCAAATCTCTCGGCCCAGCGCCGGCGTGATCCGCGCATCACCCGGCTTGCCCATAAGCTGGAGCACGGAACCGATGCGGGCGCGTGGAAATACGTTGAAGTGCTGCGACTGTTCGAGACTCACTGTGAACGCTGTCTGCAGCGCATCGTCGAGTTGCGGCTCGCCCGTCCCATTCTCGAAATCCGAAACCAGCACCGTATCGCGAGGCGCAAACGAGAAAGCCGGCCGGCTATGCGTCAGCCACAAAGCTAGGCCGCCCGCTATCACCAGCGCCACACCCAGCGCAATCCACAGCCTGTAGCGGCTGTGCGTCTTCGAGGAAACTTCCGGAGCGCCGGTATACTCCGCAGCAGGTGCGCTTGCGGCCGCGTGATCTCCGTTGGGATGCGCCGCAGCTACGATCTCGACTTGCGCGATGAAACGGTATCCGTGCCGAGGTGCTGTCTCGATGAACTGAGGGCTCTCTCTTTCATCTCCCAAAGCTTCGCGCAGCTTCTTGATGGCCGTGTTCAAGCCATCTTCGAAGTCCACAAAGGTATCGCCGGGCCACAGCCGCTTCTGCAGTTCCTGCCGGGTCACCACTCGCCCCGGGCGTTCCAGCAGAACCGCCAGCAACTGCAGCGGTTGCTTCTGAATCCGAACACGCCCGCCCGCGCGGCGCAATTCGAGCGATTCGCGGTCCCATTCGAACGGTCCGAAACGCATAGCCGTATGGGTTGACGGCTGGGTACCCATGGAAAACCACACATTCTGTCAACAGGGGACTAAGGCCCGCAATTATACCACTGAGGCTTTCCCCGTCCATCGCAATCCCCCTCACTGCAGGATGCTGATTCCTAGCGACTTGCGGGTCCATAAATAGTTCGGAAAGAAACCGGCCTCCGTCCATTGACAGCGCTACTGCTTCCGTAGCAGATTGTCGCCCGCTCGCTACCCAGAAGCCAAGGGCCTCGTGGAATGCCACAGCCTTTTTTTGTGCGGAGCAGAATTCGAGATTATTAAGGGAGGGACGATGAGATTTACAAAGCTTGCAAGCAGGGGGTTCGCGCTCTTCGAGTCGCTTGGGGTTCAAGACTCAACCAGGAGGCAACTGATGATACGGCTCTTCGCAGGGTCGTGCGCATTGGCCCTCCTGTCCTTGATCTCACCCCTACCGCCAGTTCAGGCGCAAACAGCGGAAGTCGCGAAAACGCATGCAGGACCGTTCAGCTACGACGTCACTAAGGAAGTCACACTCACTGGCACGGTGTCGAGTGTGCTCACGAAACCTTCACCGGGAATGATTATGGGTTCCCACCTCCTATTAGTAACTTCCTCCGGTGCGGTGGATGCAAGCTTGGGGCGCTTCGCTTTGCTAGGCAAGGACGCTCTTCCCGTCGCTGCGGGCCAGCAAGTTCAGGTCACCGGCGTAATGAAAACGCTCCAGGGCCAACAAGTCTTCCTGACTCGCATCGTGAGAGTGGACGCTCAGGTTTATACGATCCGAAATAAGTACGGACTCGCCCTATCACCACAAGCGCGCGAGCGTCTGAGCCAGTCGGCTGGCCAAAAAGGAGAGCAGCTATGAACCTCAGAGTTTACTGGTGCGTCCTGGCCGCAATTTGCCTGATGGGCTGTGGCAGTAGTTCAAAAAAGGTTGCTCTGGTCGAATCCATCGCGGCGACTGCCGGAACTCCGCAAAGCGCGGCGATCAACAAGGTGTTTGCGGCGCAGCTGCAAGCGACGGTGACGACAGGCGGGACGCCGACGAGCGGCGTGATGGTGACGTTCACGGCTCCTGCCGAGACTGGAGCGAGCGGCACGTTCTCGAATGAAACGAATACGATAATGGTAACGACAGGCGCGAACGGCCAGGCCTCCGCGGCGTTCACAGCGAATGGCACGGCTGGCCCGGCTTATACGGTGATGGCGACGGTTGCGGGAGTAGCGGCGCCGGCCGACTTCATGTTGACGAACACAACGGCGGCGGCAGAACTCACGTGTCCGAGCGGATCAGGGCAAAGCGCGACGGTCAACACGGCGTTTGCAGCGCCGCTGGTAGCGCAGGTGGCGGACAGCGGGGGGAACCCCGTGAACGACCCCGGGGTGGTGGTGACGTTCACGGCTCCTGCCGAGACTGGAGCGAGCGGCACGTTCTCGAATGAAACGAATACGACAATGGCAACAACAGGCGCGAACGGCGCGGCCTCGGCGGCGTTCACAGCGAATGGGACGGCTGGCCCAGCTTTTACGGTGACGGCTGAGGCTGCGATTGGAGGAGAGGAGAAGGGCTGCAACTTCATGCTGACGAACACATCGGCGGCCGTGGTCACAGAGAACTTTACGTTCTATCTGAGCGGGCTTGAAGCCATCAACAACACCGAAGGCCCCAATTTTTATGCCCTCGCAGGAGCAGTGACCATCGACGCGAATGGCAACGTCCTTGCCGGCGAACAAGACTATAACGACGCTTTTGGATTCACGTCACTTCAGCCTTCCGGCGACACCATCTCGGGAGGAACGCTGAAAGTGGATGCAACAACCGGCCAGGGGACACTCTCCCTGACGACGAACAACACGAAGTTGGGCTCGAGCGGGACGGAAACCTTCGGCGTCCAGTTTGTGAACAGCAATCACGCGCTCATCATTCAGTTTGATGGGTCGGCCACATCCAGTGGAAGCATGGACTTGCAAACGCTCCCGAGCCCGCTCAGCGCCCCCACCGGCGCTTTCTCCTTCACCATCTCGGGCGTTGACCCCGGCTACGATCCCATTGTAGTCGGAGGCGTGTTCTCGATCAGTGGCACCGGCCCTTCGAATCTGACTGGAACTTACGATGTCGATGATTTTTCGACCACCTACGTTGGAACCGCGACGCTGAAAGTGCCTTTCGCTGGAACGATCTCAAATCCTGACACTTTCGGACGGGGGACCATCAGCGGAAGCGCCATCGGTGGGGTACCGGATATTGTGATTAACTACTATATCGTTGGCCCCGAAGCCATACGGATCATCGATGTGGACACCGCCGATTCGGGCGTCGGTTCGGCGTTCGGCCAGGGCACCGGCACCACCTTCAGCAATGCATCGCTCGGGAACTCAGTGTTTAGTCTCGCAAGCAACTCGTTCGGCAGCCTCTATGCTGCGGCGGGCATGTTCTCGACGAGCAACACGTCGTCCCCTGCCGCTAACTTCTCGGGCGTAGCCGATGACAACGAATTCGACAATGCTGGCGTAGTGAGTGAAGCCGCTATCTCCGGAACGTATTCTGTTAACATCGGTGGCATCAACGGATACGGGAGCCTTACGATCACGCCTGGGGACCTAGGAACAGTCAGCGTCCTCGGGATATACATGGTCGATCCGAAACTCAACATAAATGATCCGAATAACACAACCACAGGCGGAGGAGGCGCTCTTGTTGCCGACCTGGACGTGTCTGTCGTCGGCGCAGGGGTCCTTGTTCCGCAAACAGACCCCTCAACGGCCAGCTTTGCAGGAAACTATGCCTTTGGAGCACAGGCTTCCTTCCTCCAGACATCCGCGACACTCGGTTGGGAATTCGACTTTATCGGGCAGGGATCGGCTTACAAGTCGGGTGAGGGCAATATTTTGAACGGGACCGGGTACGTCAGCGATCCGTGGGATGAATTGTCTACCCTCGGTGAAGACACCGGGGTCGGGTTCTCGGGGATAGCCGCCCCGGACCCCGTGAACTTGGGGCGCTATACGATGTACCCGCCGAACCTGTTCGTCATTGACCTCACCGCCACTTCGACTTCTTACTCGGTGGCCATCTATCAGGCCAGTGGCGGACAGTTGTTCTGGGTGGATGAAGATGAGTTTCTCGCTTTCAGGGACGATAGTGTATTCGGTGGATCCCTCCAGCTACAGTCGGCAACTCCTACGCCATTGTCGGCGGTAAAAGAGGTGGCAACAACTAAACTGAAACAATAGCCAATAACCGGGAAAATGGGCACAGCCGAGAAGATTCGGCTGTGCCCTCTCCCTCATTTCGAGTACGCCTCCCAAGCCCTCGCCGAGTCACGCGACTAAGCGAGCGTTCCCTCTCCCGTTCGCCAATTACAGCTCGGCGACACCCGCTCCGGGTCGCGGGCCTTGCAAAACCGATTCGAAAGTAGATTGGCTTCAAGGACTGGAGCCAACCACAACGGCGCTCCTCGGGGAGGACGCCCGCGCCCAGCTCTCCCGAACCGCCGTCCATCGCCGCTCTCATTCATTCCATCATCCTGATTGGTAATGACTTGCGGGTTCAGAAATAGTTCGGAAATAAACCGGCTTCCGTCCATTGACGTCCAGTGTGCCTTTCCTGCACAGTGGCGCGCATTGTTCCTCGGAGGTTGTGCACCAATGGAAGTGATTGGGGCCGAAAAGGCGGAGAAGGAATTCAAAGAATTGCTTTCCGCCTACTGGGCAGCGCAATTGGCACAGTTGGGCGCACAACCCGATTCGGGCGATTCGGCAGCAAGGAACGGAGACAGCGTGAAGGCACAGGAGGCTGGAAAATGAGCGGCGGCAGGCGAAGCAGAGATAACCGGAAACTTGCGGCGGGAATTGCGTGTAGTGCAATCCTGCTGGCCGGGCTGGCAGCAGGAGGGCACTGGCATCGCGCCGCGAAAGCGGCGGGCACATCCCTGCTTGCGACAGCTTTGGCATCGAGCGCTAGCATGGCACAACCTTCGTACACAGTCGTACCCGCACTCCCAGCACCCCCTCTCGCGACCTCGCCTGTGCCGAATCTGACGCCGGCTTCTAATTCAGCCCCTTCTGCAGTTCGCGCCGCCGCAGCCTCCTCACCGGCGATATCGCCCGTAGCGCGTGCGCAAGTTATGAAAACGTATGCCGCGCTGCCGATGATGTTCGAAGCAAACAGTGGCCAGACCGATCCGCGTGTGAAATTTCTCGCTCGCGCACCCGGCTACACGCTCTTTCTCACCGATAAGGAGGCTGTTCTATCGCTTCCGGCCGGTTCACCAGCGCCAGCGTCCCCGCATCAACACGAAGCGAGCCCTGGATCCAGGCGCGTCCAATCACCCGGCGCCCCGAAGTCTGCCCGTGTCGTCCGCCTGAAGTTTGCGGGTGCGAGCACGCCCACGGCAATCACGGGCCGGGATCAACTGCCCGGCAAGGCCAATTACTTTATCGGGAACGACCCCAAACAGTGGCACACCAACGTTCCGAACTATGAGGCTGTGGAATATCGAAGCGTATATCCCGGCGTGGACGCGGTCTTCCATGGCGACAACCAGCGGCTCGAGTTCGACTTCAATGTCGCGCCGCGCGCCGACCCGGGCGTCATTGCGCTGGAGGTTCAAGGAGCGCGGCGAATTCACCTGAATCGCGCGGGCGATGTCCTGGTTCGATTGGACACAGCCCGGGATGCGGTGCTGGGCAAGCCGCGAGTCTACCAACAATTGCCCGAAGGGCGGCGCGAGATTGCCGGCAACTTTGTGCTCCGTGGCCCGAACCGCATCGCTTTCTCCATCGGTCGCTACGATCACTCGCTGCCCCTGGTTATAGATCCGACCTTGGTCTACTCGACCTACTTGGGGGGAGGCAATATCTATCCAAATAGCGCCGCGAATGACACAGGGAAAGCCCTCGCAGTGGATTCTACTGGAAACGTGTACGTGACAGGAGCCACTGCGTCAACTGATTTCCCTGTAACGGCGGGGGCCTTTGAGTCTGCGTATCCCTATGACATAGCGGGATTCGTCACCAAGCTGAATCCCAGCGGCTCCGCACTCATTTATTCCACGTACTTTGGCAACTCGTACCCTGGCAATACAACTATAACCGGAATCGCGGTCGATGCTGCCGGCGATGCGTATCTCACTGGGAACACGGATTACGATTTCCCCACGACGCCGGGCGCATTCCAATCGTCCGAGACTAATCTTTATGGTAGCTACGCGTTCGCAACAGAACTAAATCCGGCAGGGACGGGGCTGGTCTACTCGACTTTCCTGGGCGGGACGGAGACGACTGGAAATGTCACAACCTATGCTTTTGGAATTGCCGTGGATGCGTCCGACAATGCGTATGTTGTTGGCACCACCACCTCGCCGACTTATCCGACGACGCCGGGGGCTTATCAGACTTCCCAAAACTGCACATTCCCCTACTTGGGGACTTGCACAACGGCGTTCGTCACGAAGGTCAGTGCCGGTGGCTCCTCGTTATCCTATTCCACTTATTTGGGCACGGGGACCAATCGAGCCAATGCTGTTGCCGTAGATTCTTTGGGCGACGCTTTCGTGGTAGGCAGCACCTACGCGTCGACGTTTCCGGTCACTCCCGGTGCGTTCCAGACTACCAGCAGCGAGGTCGCGGCGTTCGTGACGGGATTAAACCCGTCTGGTACGGCACTGGTATATTCCACATTCCTGTCGGGCACGACTAGTGCGACCGGAGACGCGGCTCTTGCCGTGGCCGTCGACGCCTCTGGCTATGCCTACGTGACCGGGCAAGTGAGAGATTCGGACTTTCCTACCACTCCTGGGGCGTATCAGAGGAATCTCCTTGATTACGCAGACGCATTTGTTACCAAGCTTAATCTTACCGGGTCGGCATTGGTGTATTCCACTTACCTGCCCGGCCTTACCACCGGCTACGGCATCGGAGTCAACTCCTCGGGCGAGGCTTACGTGGCGGGAGACAACGACGGTTATGAAAACACTTTTCCAACTACGCCCGATGCGTTCCAAGTCAGCCCTCCGACGACTACCACGAATGGATTTCTCACCGTATTTAACTCGACGGGATCGGGCCTGGTCTATTCGACATACATTGGGGGGCCCGTTGGGAACTTGATTACAGATGCATATGGGATTGCTCTGGATTCGTCTGGAAGCGCTTACATTACCGGCATGGCCGAACCGGGATTTCCTACCACTCCGGGAGCTTTCAAGACGACCTTAACGGCTAACACAAACTACCTATATCCTCAAAACGCGTTCATCATGAAATTCGCATTTCCCGCTGCGCCACTGTCCATCAGCCCGACGACGCTTGCGGCAGGCACGGCGGGTCTGTCGTACGGCCCGGTCATCCTCACGGCAACGGGAGGCACCGGGACGGTGACATTCGCAGTAACGGCGGGAGCGCCGCCGCCGGGTTTGACGCTTACTTCGGCCGGCCTGCTTTCCGGGACGCCAACGCAGACTGGGACGTTTCCTTTCACGGTTACGGCCACGGACTCGATCGGTGACACCGCCAGCCAAGCTTATACGCTGACGATTGGAGGAGCATGCTCCACGATCACTGTGGGGCCAAGCACCTTAGCCAGCGGCACATCTGGCACTGCTTATCCAGCAGTCACATTCACCGAAAGCGGAGGAGTGGGAACCACCACGCTATCTGAAAGTGGCGCCTTACCCACAGGCATGAGTTTCGTGGCAGGAGTGCTGAGCGGAACGCCGACCCAGACGGGGAGCTTTCCATTCACGGTCACTGCAACAGACTCGAACGGCTGCACCGGGAGCGTCAGTGTTACCTTGACGGTCGTACAGCATTCTACCGCGACAACCACAACCATCACGTCAACGGCTTCCAGCTTCAAAGGATTTGCTCTACCTACGAACGTCGCGCTGGTGGGAAACCCAGTCACAGTGAACTTCAAAGTGCAACCAGCATCGGGCAGCGCCAGCGCTACTGGTACCGTCACGGCGTCGGACGGTTTCAACCCCCCTGACTCTTGCCCGGGAGCCCTGACGGCCGGCGCGGGGTCATGCGCATTGACCATTTCACAGTTGGGATCGGGGAGCACGCCGCTGACGGCAACGTACAGCCCGGACGCGAATTCGAGTGGACTTCTCTCAAGCACATCAACTCCGGTCACGGAAAACCTTGTGCAGATCGTAAACTGCGGGACTCCGCCCTCAGCTCAAACGTCGGCTCAGGGAACGACGGTAACCTACACCCTATCGATCTGCCTTGCAGGCGATGTCCAGGCCGTGCCTGCGGCTGTGGTGACCGACTGTCCACCGGCTGCGCAGTGCAGTGCCACGATCACGCCAGTTCTGAATCAGCCGGGCGTGTTCTCGGTGGTCGTCACGATCGTGCTTGGCGGAACCGGGAGTAGTGTTCCGCTCCAGAATCCCCGGCCATGGAGCCAACCCTGGCCGCTGATACTCTTCTGTTTCGGCATGTTCCTGGCAATCGTAATGGCACTTCAACTGGCGCGGCAGAAACGGGCGCGGCCACGACTCTTGTATGCTGCGGGCTTCCTGATTGCGCTGCTGCTGAGCGGTATATCTGGCTGTACCAGCGCCAGCGTCGTGAACCCAAGCGGCGGTGGAACTCCAGTGAACACCTACACCGTGAACGTCAAGATGACGGCAGGAAACTTCAGCACGACCGTGCCCCTAACCCTCACGGTGACAAAATAGCCATTTCGCACGGCGGAAGGGATGTCAGCCTCGTTTGGGGCTCAGCTCGTTCACGGCAGGCTTTGTGTTCTGCCTATTGATGGCAGACTGCGCAACGACCCCAGGCGGTCCCTTTACAACTCCGCCTAACACATATGCCATCAAGGTCACGGCCACTGCCGGTGGCTTCTCAAGCTCCACCAGCGTGAACCTCAAGGTAACGCCATAGAGCGCGGCCACCTTGAGGGGAACGCGAAACACGGCACCTTATTCGCGAAACGTGCGCCAATCAAACACTGACTTGCATTCTGACCGTTGCATCGCATCAAAATAGCGGAGACACAGGAGAGCTGCTTTGCGTTTAACCTGAAATCTGAAGTTGACCAAATCCACGCAAGCGCATTTCCTTTGTTTCAATCGATTGTCGGGGGAAAATCCAGCGTCGGCGAAATTGGATTTTCTCTAATCATCCACCACTCACAATTTGTCATTCCGACCGGAGGGACGGCGCCTTTGGCCGTCCCGGAGCGGAGGAATCCCTCTTTAGCTTCGGAATTCAGGTTTAAGCGAGGTTCCAGCAATCCTCGCGGCGAGCTTGCGAAACGACGTCAACTGGACGATTAACGGGCGAAAATTAAGGCCATCCCGGATACTGAAGCCCCGCCCGGGATCCCGCCCTCGGAACTTCCGTGACAATGTTTCCAACCGCTACCGCCCCGTCAGCGGAACGCGCACGAGAATCGCGTCATCCACGCGCACGATCAACTCCGAAAATTTTTGCTTGCCCACATTCCGCATGGCCTGATAGCGCGGGTTCAGCGCATCCACATCCACCCGCAGCGGCGTTTTGGGATCCTTGGGCACGTCAAAGCTCACGCGAACATCCGGCTGGCCGTCGCCATCCACGTCCACGGCATCGGAAACGTGTTGCGGCAAGGCATTTACCGGTTTCCAGTCGAGCTGCACAAACGGCTTTTCTGTCTGCAGCAGGTGAGGATAGACCGCCTTGTGAATGGTAACCGTGTAGCCATCCGCTTGGATTGTGCGTACCGTCGGCCCGCCACTGTACATCTCGTCCACACGCAATCCAAGCTTGGTGAACCCCTTCGTGAAGAGCCCAAAGAGCAGGAAGGGCACCAGCATTGCCACAACCACAGTCATTCCCGCAGCCGTGTAGCCGAGTTTCGAGGTTGGCCATTTCATGCGCAGCTCCTAAATCACGCGCTGCAAGATCGTCGCGAGGTCCTGCGTGATGATGGTGCCTCCGAACATCGCCGCCATGGCCCAGGCCGCGTAGAGAAACATCAGCCGCGCGCGTTCTGGTTTAACCGCGACTTGCGTTCCCCGGATGTGCCACACCGCGGCGCCTTTCGGGCACGCATCCACACAGGCTCCGCACTTCATGCAGGACATCAGCGTTTCGCCCTTCTTGATGGATTCGTCGGTCAGCGACATCGTGGGACAGCTTTTCTGGCACAGCACGCAGGGCGAGCAGACCGTCCGGTCAATCTTGATGTCGAAGACACTGGTTTTGTTGAAAATGGATTGGAACGCGCCAAACGGGCACAGAAACGTGCATTGCGTGCGCTTCTTGGTGAGCAGCGGCAGCACAATCACCAGCGCCGCAAACAACACCACGAAAATCCCGTTCTGCACCATTCCCACGGTATTGCGCGCGGCGACGTATTCCGAAACGGCTTTGAACGGGCACAGCCACATACAATAGGCGGGCTCAAACAGCGCCAGCGAGAGCAGCACCATCGCCAACAGCACGGCCCAAGGGACAAGCCTCAAGCGAGGATCGAGCTTTTTCCAGTGCGCCTTCTTTGGCAGCGCGGCCATCCCTTCTTCGATTCCGCCGAAGAAGCAGGCATAGCTGCACCAGCCTTTGCCCACGACCAGCGTAATCGCCAACCACAGGCCCGCCATTGCCGCCATGCCGGCGCCAGCCATGCCGCCTCCGGGAAGGAGGGACCCCGGAAAGACCAGCGTTTTCGTGAGCGCCGCCGGGAGAATCAGCAGTGGAATCGGCAAGAAACAAAACGGCGTGCGGCCGGCGATCATTTCTTCGATCGGGATGCCCATGCTTCCCCGCAAAACCATGACGTTGTGAATGAACTCGATCGGGAACAACACTCCCAACGCAACGAAAAACCATCTTCGCCAGCGATAGGTGCTGGACGTCTTCATCATCATGAAAAACAGCGCGATCAGGAATGCGGCGGTGAGCGCGCTGGCTATCTGCAAGGAACGATCGGGTTGCAAGAGCCCGCGCAAGGACATGAACAACGACCAAAGCGCAATGGGCAGCGTCAGCAGCAGCGCCCTGCCCCAGCTCCGTGGGGGCGTCTTTCCGGCGAATGCCGTACACGCCGGGTCAGCCATAGATCCTCCTTCCCGCGAGCATGGCAACCCCGGCAAGCAAGTAATACAACGCGACCAGGATCATTGCCGTTCGCGCCACGAATATGACGGACGCGTTTCGCCGCACGCAGCCCATTCCCACAAATGGCACAAACCAGAGAGTTGTGGCGACAAAAAACACGGCGAAAAAAAGAAGTGCGGCAGCAAGGTTGCTCAACTGTGCCGCGCGCAAGCCAGCCGCTACAAATGGCGGGCACAGGCTCACGCCCGTCAGGAGCCCCAAAATCGCCGCCCCCGGCACGCCGCGTTTTCCAACGCGTCCGATGCTAACCAGCCCGGAAGCCGCGCAAGCGTGCGCGCAGCCGCGTCCTATCGACCGCGCGTACCAGAGCAACGCCACCCCCAGCAGGACATGAATCCCGCCGTAAATCAGAGTGCGCACGGCGGGCGGTGGCGACACCAGTACGCCAAGTTCCCATGCTATCGCGGCAAAAAGCAGATACCCCAGGAAGCGTGTGCCCAGAAAAGAGGAAAGATAACGCGCGTTCAGGCGCCAGCCCGCGCCCTCCGCAAGCAGGGAAGGAACCACCACGGGCCCGCAGGACGCCACGCATGCCGGGCCGGACGCCAACCCCAGCAGAAAGGCCTCGCCCACTAGGAAGGGTCCGCCCATTCGTGAAACGTAGCATTATCCGCCCTGGCCGTCTGTGACGGGTGAGCCCGCTCGTGTTCTGGGGCCCCGCCCAGAACATCAAGGTCGACCGGCGGGGAGAGGACCCTCCGTCGCTTCTCCCGGTTCGCCTTGAAGGCACAAGAGATAGAGCACTCCAAAACTGCCCTTTTTGCGGAATTTTGGTGCCATCCGGGGCAAGATTGAGAGCGTTCCAGGGGTACCCCCCCTCAGCTCGCGGTGCCCTGCAGACTCTTGTGACGCATGCACTATCCATCATCGGGGTCAGGGATGATAACTACACTAGGTGCGGCAAGCGGCTGCTAGGAAGAACGAGGGGTAGTGGAAACGTTTTCGGCATGGAGAGCAAGTGAACCGTCCAGGCTAGTTCCCAAGAGGACTCCACGGAGTGGAAAGTTCTTCCAGTTATTGTGGCACTTCTCAATCTTGGTTGTACCGGCGGTTGGAGTTCACATAACGGAGGTGAGTGTCGTGAATAGCGAGCAGAGCATCGGGTTACTGAATAAATCCGTGGCGGATGAACTGGCGGCAGTCCACCAGTACATGTACTTCCACTTTCACCTGGACGATTTGGGCTTCGCGCCTCTGGCGAACCTGTTCAAGCGCACCGCGATCATGGAAATGGGCCACGTGGAAGCGCTGGCCGAGCGGATTCTCTTCCTTAAAGGCGATGTCCAGATGGCGGTAGCCGAGCCGGTCGAGGCGATCATCGACCCCTCAAAAATGCTGGCCAAGGCGATCGAAATGGAACAGGGAAGCGCCCGCGACTACAACCGCGCCGCGCAGACCTGCGGCGCCAACGCCGACGCCGTGTCGAAACAGCTCTTCGAGCGCCTGGTAGGCGACGAAGAGGGGCACCAGAACGAGTTCGAGCGGCAACTGGAAAACATCCGCCGTTTCGGCCCCAGCTATCTCGCGCTGCAATCCTTTGGCGCTGCCACCGCCCCGGAACCTTCTGAAACGTAAGAGAGAAATCAGAGCCGCGCCGCTTGTTCCGCGGCCGTCCTCTATCTGCCGTCTTTCTGGGCCTGCCGATGGCCTGCTGTTCATTGGCAGTGTGAGTTGCCGGCCTACCCGCTACGTCACCCGGCACGACTTCAGTTCTGCCTGGGCTCTCAAGTTTGCCGCTTAGCATCGGGTCAGGAGGGGTGTGGTTCGCCGGCAATGCAACGCACTGTGTCTCGCGCGATGAGGAGTTCCTCGTCCGTCGGGATCACGAATGCCTTTAAGTTGGAATCGTCGGTGCTTATCTGTGCTTCCTTGCCTATGGCATGCTCGTTCCTGTTTTTGTCGAGTTTCAACCCCGCCCATTCGAGGCCTGTGCAAATGCGCGCACGGATATCTGTCGAGTTCTCTCCGATTCCTCCGGTGAAGACGACGGCATCCGCCCCGCCCATGCACGCAAGAAATGCTCCAATATATTTTCTCGCGCGATAACAGAAAACCTCGATGGCCAGACGTACGCGGCGGTCGTCATGATCCTTCAACTCCTGCTGTAGGACACGCATGTCATTCGTCAGCCCCGAGATGCCGAGCAGTCCCGACTGCGTGTTGAGGAGCATTTCCACCTCATGGGGTGATAGACCTTCTTTTGTCGCAATCAGATTCACTATCGCAGGGTCGATATCCCCGGAACGCGTCCCCATCACCAATCCTTCGAGTGGCGTCATGCCCATGGAAGTGTCCACCGGGTATCCGCCACGAATCGCGGCGGCTGAGCAACCATTGCCGAGGTGCAGCGTGATGACATGCGTCTGTTCTCGCGTTAAGTTGCGCAAAACCCGATAGCGGTAAGCCACATAGCGGTGCGACGTTCCGTGAAATCCGTAACGGCGAATGTGGTGTCGGCGGTACAAATGGTAGGGCAAGGCGTACAAGTAGGCCCGCTCTGGCAGGGAATGATGGAATGCCGTGTCGAAGACGGCGACCTGCGGGACTTTTGGCCCCAGGATTTGCCGCGCGGCCCGAATGCACTTGATGTTGTTGGGATTGTGAAGCGGCGCAAGGTCGATGCAGTCTTCGATTCCCTTCAACACTTCGTCGGTAATGATGGCGGACTCCGAAAACATTTCGCCGCCGTGGACCACCCGATGTCCCACGGCATGGATATCTGCGGCGCTCTGGACTTGCGAAATGCCCGATTCTTCCGACGCAATCCAGCGAATCAGATACTCTAGTGCCGCGGAAAGGTCGGCCAGCGGCGCGGTGAACTTCTGCCTGGGCGATTTTTCTGATTCCGCCGTGACAATTGCCTCGCCGCCAATGCGTTCCACCTCTCCCCGGCAGATGCGCTCATCCGCGTTTTTCTGGATGCGCTCGCGATCGGTCGCGATCAGTTGAAATTTAAGGCTGGAACTTCCCGAATTCAGTACGAGGACGTTCATATTCGATTCCGCCTTTGCCTTGTGATTCCCGAGTCTTTCGTCACGTCGCGGCTATTTGGAGTGCCGTGGCTTGCCACCGCTTTTACGGTCTCAGCCCCACCGAACAATTGTCATCCCGAGCGAAGCGAAGGATCTGCTTTTCGCAAGCCAAAGCGAAATGCGGCGTTCGCGTTTTCTTGCGCCCGCCGATTTCTGGCGGAAGCCGCCGAGGGCTCCTGCTTTCTGCAGTTCTCACACTCGCTCCGAAGACGTTGTGAGTCTAATAGGGCCACGTCCACGCAGCAACATTCGGTTCATCAATGCCGTTCTGGTGCGCGTAATTCAGGCACTCAATTTGCATGTTGCGGAACTTTTCTTTGGCGTGGGCTCCGACCCTTTGCAGTCTCGGCACGCGATCAATCACATCTCGGGCCAGGCTGTAACGATCGATCTCGTTTTCGATGGCCAACTCCATTGGCGTGTTGATGTTGCCCTTCTCCTTGTATCCGCGGACGTGCATGCCGTCGTGGTTTTTGCGCCGATAGGCCAGCCGGTGAATCAGCCAGGGATAGCCATGGAAATTGAAGATGATCGGCTTATCAACGGTAAAAAGCGAATCGAAGTCCCGGTCCGACAAACCGTGTGGATGTTCCGTGTTCGGCTGCAATTTGAAAAGGTCAACCACATTCACGTAACGAATCTTGATATCGGGAAATTCCTCTCGCAAGAGCACAATTGCCGCCAGCGCTTCCTGCGTCGGAATATCTCCTGCCGAAGCCATCACCACGTCCGGCTCGCAGCCCTGATCGTTGCAGGCCCATTCCCATATGCCGATTCCTTTGGTGCAGTGCTTGATGGCGGCATCCATGTCCATGAACTGAAGGTGCAGTTGTTTGTCGCAGACAATCACGTTGACGTAGTTTTCGCTGCGCAGGCAGTGGTCGGCCACCGAGAGCAGGCAATTGACGTCAGGCGGGAGATAAATGCGCGTTACGCCGGCGCTCTTGTTCACGACCACGTCCAGAAAGCCCGGGTCCTGATGGGTGAATCCGTTGTGGTCTTGCCGCCACACCGTCGAAGTGATCAGCAGATTCAGCGAAGCGATGTTCTCCCGCCACGACAGGTGGTTGCAGATGGACAGCCATTTGGCATGCTGGTTGAACATCGAATCAATCACGTGAATGAAGGATTCGTAGGAATTGATGAATCCGTGGCGGCCCGTCAGGAGGTAGCCTTCCAGCATTCCCTCAATCGTGTGTTCGCTCAGCATCTCGATTACTCGTCCGTCAGGCGCCAACTCTCCGCCGTCCGTGTCCTCGGGAAAATATTCCGCGATCCAGAACTTCTTGCTCACCTCATAAATGTCATCCAGCTTGTTGGAGGTAGTTTCATCCGGCCCGAAAACCCGGAAATTCGTCATGTTCAACTTCATGACGTCGCGCAAGAACGCCCCCAGAGGGCGGGTATTTTCTGCCTGCACCACCCCGGGTTTCTCGAATTTCAGCGCGTACTGACGGAAGTCCGGCAGCCGCAGCGCCCTCTTCAGTCGGCCGCCATTGGCATGAGGATTGGAGCCCATGCGGCGTGTTCCCGCGGGCGCAATCTCTTTGTATTCGGCGCGCAGCTTCCCAGTTTGATCGAATAGTTCCTCCGGCTTGTATCCGCGCATCCAGCCTTCCAGTAGCTGCAGGTGCTCCGCGTTCTTCTTCACATTCATAATCGGGACCTGGTGCGCGCGCCAGAACCCTTCCAGTTTGTGGCCGTCCACAACTCCCGGAGCCGTCCACCCTTTCGGCGAGCGTAAAACAATCATGGGCCACCGCGGCCGCTCGGCCACGCCCTTCGCGCGCGCTTCCCGTTGTATTCTTCTGATCTCCGTGACGCAGAACTCCGTCGTCGCGGCCATGGCTTGATGCATGCTCCCGTGCTCCGAGCCTTCCACGAAGTAGGGCGTCCAGCCATAACCTCGCAGCAAACTCTCCAATTCCTCGTGGCTGATCCGCGCCAGTATCGTGGGATTGTTGATCTTGTAGCCATTCAAATGAAGGATCGGCAGGACGGCGCCATCGCGAACGGGGCTAAGAAACTTATTGATGTGCCAGGAAGTCGCCAGCGGTCCCGTTTCCGATTCGCCGTCGCCGACTACGGCCGCAACGATCAGTTCCGGATTGTCGAAGGCCGCACCGCACGCGTGCGAAAGCACATACCCCAGCTCTCCTCCTTCATGAATCGAGCCCGGCGTTTCCGGCGTGCAGTGGCTCCCAATGCCGCCGGGAAACGAGAATTGCTTGAAGAATTCCCGCAAGCCTTCTTCGTCTTCACACTTGTCCGGGTACACCTCGGAGTAGCTGCCTTCCAAATAAACGGGAGCAAGAACACCTGGGGCGCCATGCCCGGGCCCGGCCAGAAAGATCATCTCCTGATCGTACTTCTTGATCTGGCGCATCAGGTGAATGTAGGTGAATGCCAGGCCGGGACTCGAGCCCCAATGTCCCAGTAGGCGGTTCTTGATGTGTTCCGGCTTCAGGGGTTCCCGCAAAAGTGGATTTTCCTGCAGATAGAGCATGCCAAGGATTACATAAGTGCACGCTCTCCAAAACGCATCTGTCTTGCGCAACTCATCGGCGCTCAGGGGAGTTCCCTGGACCGTGGATCTCGCTTTGCCAAACGCACTCAGCGCCTGAATTGTAGGGGACTCAGCCCGAACTATCGTTGTCATCAGGAACCTCTCAGTGCCAGCAACGATTGGTGAGGTGAGTCGCTGGGGGAGCGAGCCGTGAGCCAATTCGTCGCCGCGTATTTCGCTTTCCGGCTGGCCTGCCCCAAACCAGAAGAGTGTTAGTTTTCCGCGGTGTCATCAGGGCGAAAATTTTGACTTTACAACAGTCTCGTACTGTAACCCGTTTATGTTTCCGAAGTGTTACGAAACCTCCCGGCTTCGCTGCGTCCTCACCGCTGGCGGGCGGGGCCGGTCGAATTACGGATGATGAGTTCCGGCGCGAGGACGATTTCAGGAATGAAGGGAGCGCGCTCCTCGATGCGGTCGAGCAGGGTTTGTGCGGCGACGGTGCCCATTTCCAAAAGAGGCTGGCGCACAGTCGTAAGAGGCGGGAAGGCGAATGAGGCGACGGAGATGTCGTCGAATCCGACGACGGAAACGTCCTCGGGGACGCGGAGGCCGGCTTCATGCAATACGAACATCGCGCCGACCGCGGAAGTGTCGTTATAGGCGAAGAGCGCGGTGAAGGGGATTTCGGCCGCCAGCAGCTCTTTCGCGGGGAGATAGCCGATATCGGAAGTATTCGGGATTCTTTCGAGCTGGAACACCAGTTCCGGGTGGATGGGGAGATGCAATTCGGCGGCGACTTCCTGGATGGCGTTCCAGCGAGGCGCAGAGTCCGAGCTGGAGGAAGGGCCCCGGAAAAATGCGATCTGTCTGTGCCCGAGGTCAAGCAAATGCTCCAGGACGAGCCGCGCGGCGCGATGGTGATCGAGGATGATGTTGGTGACGTTCGGGACTTGCTGATGACCGGCGATGGCAACGGTCGGAAGAGTGGGCTGCTGGTCTATGGAAGTGTCTATGGTAATGATGCCTTCGACGCCGCGGGTGAGCAGCAACTGGGAATACGAGCGCATGAGTTTGTCGTCATGGCGGTGAACGACGGTGAGAAAAAAGTAATTGTTCTTGCGCAGGAACGTTTCGACACCGCTGATGATTGGTGCGCCGTAGGGATCGCCGATCTCCTGGGCGATTACGCCCACGGTGTAGCTGCGCCGGACGCGCAAAGAACGCGCCAGGAAATTAGGGCGATAGTTGAGCCGTCGAGCGGCCTCCATGATGCGCTTGCGGGTGCGTTCGGGGATGGAGCGTGAGGCCGGCGAATTGTTCAGAACACTGGAAACGGTTCCCGCTGTCAGGTCGAGATGCGAAGCCAGCAACTTGAGAGTAACTGCAGGCGCCTTCACGGCGCCGTGCGCCTTAGCAGCTTTTGTCATTGGGTCCTGACCTCGCTCAAGGCCCTGCGGAGCAACCAACAGAAACACCACCAATTACCAGCATTCTAGCGCAATCCGGGGAGGGAAAGTACAACGGAAGTGCCAAGGGATGGCCGCTTCGCGGGAAGGGAATAAAGGCGAGTGCGTGCGATTCCCCTTAACAGTAACGTTCATCTATTCTTGACATGGGCGGGGCACATATTTCAGACTCTGCGCAGAAGAAGCGATGTCTTCCCACTGAAATGATGCACGCGGTCGTCGGTCCATCCGAGCCGGACCCGCCGCGGCCGGAGACACACGTCAACTAAGTCATGAAGCGTGCACAAAAAATATAGGTACCATCTTTGGCGCGGGGGGCTGCAGGGAGAAAGGGTGAGGCTCGTGGACGGGTTGCGTGAGCGGGTTGAGCGGGAATTGCGCGGCGACATTCTGCCGTTTTGGCTGAATTACGCGGTGGACCGCGAATATGGCGGGTTTCGCGGTCAGATTGCGAACGACCTGACGATTGATCCGCTCGCGCACAAAGGCCTGATCCTGAACGCGCGCATTCTGTGGACATTTGCCAAGGCGTACAAGGTTTACGGCGACGATGTGTATCTGCGGACAGCCCGGCGGGCCTACGAATATCTGCGGCGGTATTTCTGGGACGTGGAATTTGGCGGCGTGTACTGGATGGTGGACCACCTGGGAAACCCGGTGGAGACGAAAAAGCGGATTTACGGGCAGGCCTTCACCGTCTACGCTCTGGCGGAGTACGCGGCTGCGAGTGCGGAAAAGGAACCTCTGGAAATGGCCATTGCCCTGCACCGGAAGATTGAAGCCGCAAGCCATGACGGAAAAAACGACGGGTACTTCGAGACCTATGAGCGGGACTGGAAACTGGCGGGGGAGCAGCGGCTGAGCGAAGTGGACATGGATGAAAAGAAGTCCATGAACACGCACCTGCACTTGCTGGAGGCGTATGCGAATCTCCTGCGGCTATGGAATGACGACGGATTGCGGAAGCGCCTGCGGGAGCTGCTTCGTATTTTTCTGGACCACATCATTGATCCGGAGACGCACCATTTCCGGATGTTTTTCGACGAAGTGTGGCGCGACCGCTCGGACCGCTTTTCCTTTGGCCATGATATTGAGGGGAGCTGGCTGATCTGCGAGGCCGCGGAAGTATTGGGCGACACCGCGATTCTGGAAGAAACACGGAAAGCAGCCGTGAGGATGGCGCAGGCGGTGTACCAGCAGGCCGTGGACAACGATGGCGGCTTGCTCTACGAGGGCACCCGGAAGGAACTCATCGACACCGACAAGCATTGGTGGCCCCAGGCGGAAGCCGTGGTGGGATTCCTGAACGCCTACGAACTTTCGGGGCGCGACTATTTCCTCAAGGCGTCGCAGAATAGCTGGGAGTTCATCGAAAAATATATCGTGGATCACCAGCGCGGAGAGTGGTATTGGAAAGTGTCGCGCGACGGAACGCCCAGCAACGACAAATACAAAGTGGATCCCTGGAAGTGTCCGTATCACAACAGCCGGACCTGCTTTGAAGTGATGGAACGCTTGGACAAATTGGCCAAGAAACACGGGGCCTGAGGAATGCAGGTGCGGGCCAAAACCGCACGACCGGAGAAAATAAATGAATGCCGCCGAGTATATGAAAAAAGTGCAGGAACTATTCCAGCAACACGAGAAGCTGATTTCCCGGAAAAACGTGAAAGCCAAGGGCGGGAACGGGGTGTACGACCGGTACGTCAACCCCGTGCTGACGGCGGAGCACACTCCCCTGTTCTGGCGCTACGATTTCGACTACAAGAGCAACCCGCACCTGATGGAGCGCATTGGCGTGAACGCGACCTTCAACGCCGGCGCCGTGGAATATGAAGGGAAGTTTCTGGTATTCGCGCGCGTCGAGGGAGCGGATCGCAAATCGTTTCTTGCAGTGGCGGAAAGCCCGAACGGCGTGGACAACTTCCGCTTCTGGGATTACCCCATCCTGATGCCGGAAACGGCCGACCCGGACACGAACGTGTACGACATTCGCGTGGTGCGCCACGAGGATGGCTGGGTTTACGGCCTGTTCTGCACGGAGCGGAAGGATCCGAAAGTGCCGCTGTGGGATACGTCGGCGGCGGTCGCGCAATGCGGCATTGCCCGGACAAAGGACCTGAAGAATTGGGAACGGCTGCCGGATTTGCGCACCAAGTCGCCGCAGCAGAGGAACGTCGTGTTGCATCCGGAATTTGTGGATGGGAAGTACGCGCTGTACACACGGCCCCAGGATGAATTCATTCAGGCGGGAAAAGGCGGAGGAATTGGCTGGGGACTCTGCACGACGATGGTAGGCGCAACCGTCGAAAATGAAGTCATCATGGATAATCGCGAGTATCACACCATCAAGGAAGTGAAAAACGGGCTGGGTCCGGCGCCCATCAAGACCGCCAAGGGCTGGCTGCACCTGGCCCACGGTGTGCGAAATACGGCGGCGGGGTTGCGCTATGTTTTGTACACATTCCTGAGTGAACTGGAGAGGCCGTACGTGATCACGCACCAGCCGGCGGGATATTTTCTGGCGCCGCAGGGCGAGGAGCGCATCGGCGACGTCTCCAACGTGGCCTTCAGCAACGGCTGGATCGCCGCGAAAAACGGGGACGTGTACATCTACTACGGAGCATCGGACACGCGGCTGAATGTCGTAACCACCACAGTGGAAAAGTTGCTGGACTACACGATGAACACGCCGCCAGACCCGCTGCGGAGCTTCTTATGCGTTGAGCAGCGGAACGCCCTGATCCGCAAGAATCTGGCCGTGCTCAAGACGTACGGCAAACTTCTTGGGCGGCCGCAGCAGCCGGGGGGAAAGAGCGGGAAGGGCTCCAAGCAATAGAGCACGCGCGTGTTGTTTTTTGCCCGCCTCCTAACCGGACTCTCTCACGAGCTACAATTTTGACGTTATTCAAACGGCGCAGCACTCTGTCATCTTGAGGGGCGCGCCGTTCGCGCCCCGAAAGATCTCAACCTAAAATTCAGAGTTGACCAATTGCAGGCGAGCGCATCATATTTTGCTTCAATCGATTGTTGCAGGAGAATGCAACTTCGCCGAGGCTGGTTTTTGTCCTGCCACCCACCGCCGTAAAACTGTCATTTCGACCGCAGGGACGGCGGTTTTGGCCGTCCCGGAGCGGAGAAATCTCTCTTCAACTTCCGATCTCAGGCTCGCGCGGGCGCGAGGATGGCCTCGATCTGGGCAAGCTCCCCGGAAGTAAAGCGCAGATTGCCGAGCGCTGCGACGTTTTGCTCGACCTGCTCGACGCGGCTGGCGCCAATCAGGGCGCTGGTCATGCGCGCATCCCGCAAGACCCAGGCAAGGGCCAATTGCGCGACGGATTGCCCGCGTGACTCGGCCAGTTCGTTGAGCGCGCGCACCTGCGCCAGGCGCCGCTCGCTAACATCGTTTTTCTTCAAAAATCCATGAGGCTTGTTGGCGCGGGAATCGCTCGGAATGCCGTTGAGATAGCGATTCGTGAGAAGGCCCTGCGCGAGCGGGCAGAACGCGATGCAGCCGATTCCTTCCCTTTCCAATACATCAAGCAGCCCGGTCTCGATGTTTCTCTCGAACATCGAATATTTCGGCTGATGGATGAGGCAGGGTGTGCCAAGCCGGCGAAGCGCATTTGCGGCCGCCTCGGTTTGCGCCGCATCGTAGCTGGAAATCCCCGCATACAGCGCCTTGCCGCAGCGCACCGCGTGCTCCAGCGCGGACATGGTCTCCTCAATAGGCGTTTGCGGGTCCGGCCGGTGAGAGTAAAAGATGTCCACGTAATCGAGCTTCATGCGCTTGAGGCTTTGGTCCAGGCTGGCAAGAAGATATTTGCGCGAGCCCCAATCGCCATACGGCCCCGCCCACATTTGCCAGCCGGCTTTGGTGCTGATGATGAGTTCGTCGCGATGGGCTGCGAAATCGCTATGGAGGATGCGCCCGAAATTCTCCTCGGCGGAGCCCGCAGGCGGGCCATAATTGTTCGCCAGGTCGAAGTGGGTGATGCCGAGATCGAACGCGCGCCGCAACATTGCCCGGCAATTCTCAAAGGAGTCCACGCCGCCGAAATTGTGCCAAAGGCCGAGCGAAATGGCCGGGAGAAGCAATCCGCTGCGGCCGCACCGACGGTATTGCATGTTGTCGTAACGCGAGTTCGCGGCCGCGTAGCTCATGAAGTTCCTCTTGTGCGCATTTGAGAAAACTGAGTGCCGCGCAGTTTTGCACCGCACGCCACCTGGCAGAGATTAACGCAACGTCGCTTTAACCGCGACACTTTTAGTGCCCGCCGGCGGCAGTGGCACCAGGTTGCCCTGAATGGGCGCGCCATTCACTTCGAGGCAAACCTTGTTACCTTCCCCGGCGCGCTTCACTTCGATCTCATACGTCACCCCGCGGAATTTGCGGCAGGCCTTGAAGCCGCGCCAGCTTTTCGGAATAACCGGCGCGATCAGCAGGCCCTCGAAGGACGTGCGAATGCCCAAAATCCATTGCGTGATGGCGTAGTAGTTCCACGCGGCCGTGCCGGTCAGCCAGGAGTTCTTGGCCTCTCCATACGTGGGAGCGTCGCGCCCGGCGATCATCTGCGCATAAACGTAGGGCTCGCAACGGTGCACGTCGCTGATTTCTTCGCGCGCGGAAGGATTGATCCGCGTGTAATAGTCGTGCGCGGCATCCCCATTTCCGACGCGCGTTTCGCCGATGATCACCCAGGGATTGTTGTGGCAGAAGATGCCCGCGTTTTCCTTATACCCCGGCGGGTAAGAAGAAATCTCGCCATACTCAAGGTAATACTTCGAGTAGGCCGGCTGCTGCAGGACGATGCCGTGCTCGGTGGCCAGCAGCTTGCGCGTCGATTCCAGGGCTCTCACGGCAAGGCCATCATCGAGGCCGACGCCGGCCAGCGTGCAGAATCCCTGCGTCTCGATGAAGATTTTACCCTCGTCATTTTCCTTCGAGCCAATCTTCCGGCTGAAATCGTCATACGCGCGGAGGAACCACTCGCCGTCCCATCCGTGCTTGCGAATTGTGGTATCCATCTTGGTGACTTCCGCCAGGTACGAGCAAGCCTCGGCGGCGAGGCCGCGATGCCTGGCAATATCCGCGAGCTCCCGGCCGGCGAGCACAAACAGGCCGGCGATGAACACGGATTCGGCAACCTTGCCGTCTTTGTTGGTGGTGGTCTGAAAGGATTGCCCCGGCGAATCGGAGAAGCAGTTCAGGTTCAGGCAATCGTTCCAATCGGCACGCCCGATGAGCGGCAGTCCATGAGGGCCAAGCCGCTCGAGCGTGTAGCGGAAGCTGCGTTGGAGATGCTCGTAGAGCGGCGTTTCGGAACCGGGCGCATTGTCATAGGGCACCAGCTCATCCAGGATGCTCCAGTCGCCGGTTTCCTTCAGATAGGCGCCGACGCCGATAATCAGCCAGTGGGGATCGTCGTTGAAGCCGCTGCCCACATCGTTATTGCCGCGCTTGGTCAGCGGCTGGTATTGGTGATATGCGCCACCGGTGGGGAGTTGCGTGGCGGCCAGATCCAGGATGCGTTCCCGCGCGCGCCCCGGAACCATGTGCACGAAGCCCAGCAAATCCTGGTTCGAATCGCGAAACCCCAGCCCCCGCCCGATCCCCGATTCGTAGAACGACGCCGAGCGCGACATGTTGAACGTCGCCATGCACTGATAAGCGTTCCAGATGTTTACCATGCGATTCGTGTGCACGTCGGGCGTGTCCACCTGGCACAGCCCCAGCAATTCATTCCAGTAAAGACGCAGCTTCTCGAATGCGCCGCAGGCATTCGCTGCAACGCGATACTTGGCGATTACCGCTTTCGCCGCTTTCTTGTTGATGATTTGCGAATCGGGCGGATCGAATTTCTGTTCCCGCGGGTTCTCCTGATAGCCCAGAACAAATAGGATTTGGCGGGATTCGCCGGGCTTCAGCGAGAGCTTGACGTGGTGTGAGCCAACCGGAGCCCAGCCGTGCGCGACGGAATTGGTCAAGTGTCCGCGCTCGACGGCGGCGGGATTGTCCCAGCCGCGATAGGGGCCCAGAAAGGCGTCGCGCTGCGTGTCGTATCCGGCGATTTTTTCGGAGCATGCGAAGAACGCGAAGTGGTCACGGCGCTCGCGGTATTCCGTCTTGTGGTAGATTACGCCGTCCTCGATTTCGACTTGGCCGATGCTGAAGTTGCGCTGGAAGTTTGTGGAGTCATCTTGCGCGTCCCACAAGCAGAACTCGATGATGGAGAAAACGGAGAGCTCGGCGGCCTGCGCGCGATGGTTCGTCACGCTCAGTTGCCAGATTTCCAGATTCTCGTCGAGCGGCACGAAGTAGCGGGTGCTCGCTTCGATGCCGCTGTATTTCGAGCCGATCGTTGTGTAGCCCATGCCGTGACGGCAGGAATACTCTTCCAGTTTGTGTCGCGTGGGTTGCCAGGAGGGAGACCAGAATTCGCCGGAGCTGTCATCGCGGAGATAAATGTAGCGTCCGCCAACATCGTAGGGAGCGTTGTTGTAGCGGTAACGCGTGATGCGGCGCAGGCGCGCGTCGCGGTAGAAAGAATAGCCGCCGGCAGTATTGGAGATGATGCCGAAATAAGCTTGGCAGCCTAGATAGTTGATCCACGGCAGGGGCGTATCCGGCTGCGTGATTACATATTCGCGCTTCTGATCGTCGAAGTGCCCGTATTTCATGGTGGCGGCTCCCTGTGCGGAACGCCGCACTGGCAAGACCGTCCAGTATAACGATATTTTAGTGGCATAGAAAAACTTTGAGGTGTAGATATGAAGCACACCTGCAGAAGGAGAGCGGGGCGCACTGCTCAATGGAAGTGTGCTCGCAGTCACACCCCCAGGTGAGGATAATCACTGCCGCTGCCGGCGACGAAACGAGAGGCTTGCACCCTTGAACCACACGCGCAGATCGAAAGGGGACAGCATGACCACACCCACCTGCCGCCTCACCACTCGCCTGTCCACTCTGCCTATCTGGCTCATCCTTCTAGCCATCTCCTTTACAGGAGCGATGCGAACGACTTACGGAGCTGAGACCGGATGCCTCCAGATAAAAGTGGACCAGGTAGGCTACTTGCCGGGTGCCCCGAAGGTGGCAGTGGTTACGGCTGCGGCCACGACATTCGAAGTGAAGCGCGCCTCCGACAATGTCACGGTGTTTAAGGGCACGCTTGGACCAGCCAGCCTGGATGCGGATTCGGGCGATTCCGTGCAGATTGCGGACTTCACGAAGCTGCGCCAAGCGGGCACTTACTATCTCGACGTCCCGGGAGTGGGGCGAAGTTGGACGTTTTCGATCCAGCGCGACGTCTTCTCGCACACCTATTATCTGGCCATGCGCGCGTTCTACGGCCAGCGCTGCGGCACGGCAGTGGATCTTGGGCCGGAGTTTCCCGGCTATACACACGCTGCATGCCACTTGAAGGGAGAGTTTCACTCCTCTTCCGGGAAGCAGGGCGAGCGCGACAATATCGGTGGTTGGCACGATGCCGGCGACTATGGCCGTTACGTCGTGAATTCCGGAATCACCACGGGGACGCTGTTGTGGACATGGGAGATTTACGGACCCAAGGTGAAGAGCATCAACCTGCATATTCCGGAGAGCGGAAACGGCACGCCGGACATCCTGAATGAAACCCGCTGGAACCTCGAATGGATGCTCAACATGCAGGATGAAGATGGCGGCGCGTGGCACAAGCAGACCAGCGAACATTTTCCCGCTTTCGTGATGCCGGAAGACGACCATCTCCCGAGCGAAGTGATTGGGACGGGGCAGGCGCCGTTCAAAAGCACCTGTGCCACGGCCGACTTGGCGGCGGTGGCCGCCATCGCCGCGCGCGTTTACCAGCCCTTCGATGCAAAGTTCGCGGCGCGCAACCTGGAAGCGGCGCGCAAGGCCTGGCTCTGGACGGAAAAGTATCCTAACGTCGTGTTCAAGAACCCGCAGGGAGTCAGCACTGGCGAGTACAGCGACAACTATTGCGGTGACGAAAGGCTGTGGGCGGCCGCGGAACTCTGGCGCACCACGGGCGAAGCCGCCTACGACGACTATTTCGTGAAGCACTATCCGGATTTTCGGCCCAGCCTGGAAGCGCCCTCGCCGGAAGGTTGGCGGGAGGTTGCTGCCCTGGGGCTCTGGACGTACGCGCTGAGCACGCGCAAGGGCGCGGATGCCACGGCGGTGGCGGACATTCGCAAGCGCACGGTGGCAGCGGCGCGGACGATTGTCGAGCGCACCAGGAAGAATCCGTACCGCGTGAGCCTGCTGCCGAAGGATTACGTATGGGGCTCGAACGGTGTGGTCGCAAATTACGGCATGGAATTGCTCGTAGCTAACCTCCTTGCGCCCGATCCCAGCTTTGTGGAAACTGCGCAGGATAATCTTCATTACCTCCTGGGACGCAATACCTTCTCGATTTCCTGGATGACGCAGGTGGGGGCCAATCCCTATCACCACCCGCACCACCGGCCGAGCGGAGCGGGCAAGAACGCCGAGCCCTGGCCGGGACTGCTCTCCGGTGGTCCTAATGCCGCGCGCCAGGACGACGCGCTGAAAAAGCTGCCGCAGGGCTTGCCGCCCGCGAAAGTTTACGTGGATGACCAGGCCTCGTATGCGAGCAATGAGATCGCCATCAATTGGCAAGCGCCGCTGGTGTTTTTGCTGGCGGGCACGCTTCCTTGATGGAGAAGTCGCACGCCCGCGCGGAGCAGGAAGTTGGCCGCGCGAATTCCAGCAGTTGCAGCCGCAGTAATTTGTGGACAGGGACCCGACGGAAACGAACGACAAACTGACCGCGCAAAGGATACGCATGGCGCGGCAGGCCGCTCCGATTGAGGTGTACCGTGCATCTCGTGCAGCTGCATTTGATTGACATCGCCATCATCATCGCCTACCTGGTGTTATCGGTCCTGATCGGCTATTGGGTTTCCCATCGCGCCTCCCGCGATATGAAAGCCTACTTCCTGGGCGGCAACGTCATGCCCTGGTACATCCTCGGGATCTCCAACGCTTCCGGAATGTTTGATATCAGCGGCACCATGCTGCTGGTCTACTGGATGTTTGTGTACGGGCTCAAGAGCGTCTGGATTCCGTGGCTCTGGCCGACCTTCAACCAGGTATTTCTGATGGTGTATATGTCCACGTGGCTGCGCCGCTCGAATGTCATGACGGGTGCGGAATGGATCCAGACGCGGTTCGGCAAGGGCCGCGGCGCGCAACTTGCCCACATCATCGTGGTCATTTACGCGTTCATCAGCATCATCGGATTCTTCACCTACGGCTTCAAGGGCATCGGCAAATTCGCCGCGACCTTCCTGCCCTGGCACCTCAGCGTGAATCAGTACGCCCTCCTGCTTATTGCCATCACCGCTCTTTACGTCATCAAGGGCGGAATGTTCAGCGTCGTGATCACGGAAGTGCTGCAGTTCTGCATCCTTTCCGTGGCGTCATTCGCCGTGGGCATCATCGCGATGATGAAGGTCGCTCCCGGCACGCTGCAGCGCTTCATCCCCGCGGGTTGGGACAACATCTTCTTCGGCTGGCACCTGAATATGGATTGGTCCAATCTGGTGCCCTCGGCAAATGCGCGTGTGGCCCAGGACGGCTATGGCCTCTTCGGATTCTTCGTGATGATGCTCCTCTTTAAAGGCATCCTGATCAGCGCCGCGGGCCCCGCGCCAAATTACGACATGCAGCGCGTGCTTTCCTGCAAGAACCCGCGCGAAGCCTCCATGATGAGTGGCTGGGTGAACGTCGTGCTCACCTTCCCACGGTATTTCCTGATTACCGGGCTCACCGTGCTGGCTCTGGTCTTCTTCAGCGACCAGATTCGCACCATGGGCACCAACATGGATTTTGAGCGCATTCTTCCATACGCCCTCGGACGGTTTGTGCCGGCCGGTTTGCTCGGTGTGCTGATCGCAGGCTTGCTGGCTGCGTATATGTCCAACTTCGCCGCGACCGTGAACGCCGCGCCTCCTTACTTCGTCAACGACATTTACAAGCGCTTTATTAATCCCCATGCCAGCCCGAAGACCTACGTGCGCCTGAGCTATCTGAGCTCTTTCGTTGTGGTGCTAATCGGCGTGCTGCTCGGCTGGTACGTGACCAGCGTCAACAACGTGGTCATCTGGATCGTCACGGCCCTGTGGGGCGGCTACACCGCTTCCAATGTCCTCAAGTGGTATTGGTGGCGCTTCAACGGCTACGGTTATTTCTGGGGCATGGTGGCGGGAATGTCTTCCGCGATGACCATTCCGACGCTGGTCACAAGGATCGCTCCCTTGCAGAATTTCGCTCATGCCCACTCCCTCAACCTGGAAGTCTCCGTGGGCTTTGGCCTGGTGTTCCTCCTCTCTCTCATCGGCTGCTTCCTGGGCACGTATTTGACCGCGCCTGAAGATGAAGAGGTGCTTAAGGAATTCTACCGGCGCGTGCGGCCATGGGGCTTTTGGGGCCCGGTCCTGAAGAAAGTGCTGCAGGAAGATCCGTCCTTTCAAAAGAACCAGGATTTCTTCCGCGACATCTTCAACGTCGTCGTTGGCATCGTCTGGCAGATCGCCCTCGTGGCACTGCCCATCTACATCGTGACGTGGCGCCTACGCACCGCGGCCATCACTTTTGCCGTTGTCGCTATCACCTCGATCATCCTGAAGTTCACCTGGTACAACCACCTGAAGGATCTCGAACACATCAACCAGTACGGTGCCCCGGCCAGCGCCGCGCCAACAACAACGCCGGCGGTGAACACGAACTGAGGTCGCCACCAGTCCCAGGACGGAGAACGCTTGCACCGGCCTGGAATTCCTGTGTATTATTGACCAACTGGTTAGTCAATGATGGAACCGGTCGGGAAAATGAGCTCGGCGAAGGGAGCGCGGGCTGAGGCCACGCGGCACAGAATTGTGGCCGCGGCGATTCGCGAGTTCAGCGCGCGTGGTATGGCGGGAGCGCGCACGGAAACGATTGCACAGGCGGCCGGCGTGAACAAGGCGCTGCTCTTCTACTACTTCAAGAGCAAGCAGGGCTTGTATGCGGCTGCGTTTGAGCAGGTGTCGGATCAGGTGACGCTGCGCTCGATGGCGGTGCTGGACGCAGAGGCAAGCGCGGGCGAACGGCTGTTAAGCACGGCACTGGAGCACTTTGACCGTATCCTGACGCAGCCCGAGTTGCAAAGACTGATGGAACAGGAGATGGTGCGCTTCCGGCGCGGCGAGAGCCAGTTGCTGACGCGGATGGCGGAACACGCGTACCGGCCGATAATACGCCGCCTGCGCGAGGTGATAGAGGAGGGCGTGCGCCGCGGCGAGTTGTGCCATGCGGACTGGCTGCAGGTGCTCAGCGCCTCGTTGGGCGCCAATCTGTTCTATTTTCTGTCCGCGCCGATGATGCGGCTGGCGGTGCCGTTTGCGCCGTTTGTGAAGGCAGCACTGAAGCGCAGACGCAAGGCCGCCATTCAATTTCTGGGGCAAGCGCTGTTTGTGGACCGCAAGCACGGCGCAGCGGTGGCCAAGCGTGTCCTGGCGTCGCTGCCGATGCCCCGCAGTACGCGATTTTCAGTTGGGAGAACGAAACAATGAATCCGCGCAATCGTGTGTTTTTCATATTGGGCTTCCTCTTGCTGATCTCGCTGGTTTGGTATTTCTTCACCACGCGACACACCGAGGATCTGCAACTCATTGGGACGGTGGATGCCAACGAGGTGATTGTGAGCTCGCGCATCACCGGGCGCATCGAGCGCCTGGCCGTGGACGAGGGCCAGCAGGTGCAGGCGGGGCAATTGGTCGCCACCATCGAAAGCCAGGATCTGAAGGCCGCGCAATCGGCTGCCGCAGCCACTGCGGAGAGCCAGCGCTACAAACTGCTCGTGTCAAAGGACACGGCGCGCCAGACGAGCGGGAGTACGGCCAGTCAGGTGTCGAACGCAGAGGCGCAACTCCGCGCGGCGCGCGCCACGCTGGTGCAGGCCCAGGCACAGTATGAGCACCAGGACGCAGATTCCCGGCGCGCGGTCGCCCTGGCCCAGCAGGGCGTGATGAGCGCGCAGGCCCTTGACGATGCCAAGACCTCGCTCGACGCAGCGCGAGCGGCCGTGGATGCCGCGAAGGAGCAGGTCGCGGCCGCCGAAGCATCGCTGAAATTCGCGATTGCCAACACCATTCAGGCGCAAGCCGCGGCACAGTCCGCGGAAGCGACGAAAGCGGACGTGGAGAACGCGCGGGCCCTGCTGAAGCAGGCCCAGGTGGAAGTAGGCTATGCGAGCGTGGTCTCTCCCGTAACGGGCATCGTGGATGTGCGCGCGGCAAGACAAGGCGAAGTGGTCACCGCCGGAAGTCCCATCGTAACCATCGTGGATCTCACGCAAACCTGGGTCTATGCACCGCTGCCGGAAACCGAGGCTGACTCGGTCCAGTTGGGTGATGTGCTGCGCGTGGTGATGCCCAGCGGGGCGGCGCTGAATGGGAAGGTGATTGCCAAGTCCGCGGAGGGAGACTTTGCTACTCAGCGCGATGTCAGCCGCCGCAAACGAGACATCAAAACGGTGCGGCTGAAGCTGCTCATCGACAACCCGGGGATGCGCTATGTGCCTGGGATGACGGCCGAGGTGTACATCCCGAAAAGCAAGCTGGTGCGGCAATGACAGCCCACAAGAGCGATCCGCGCTATGCCGGCATAGCCATCGCCGTGGAGAACATCGTGAAGCGCTACGGCGATTTCGAAGCCGTGAGTGACGTGAGCTTCCAGGTGAAGAATGGTGAGATGTTTGGCCTGCTGGGGCCGAATGGCGCCGGCAAAAGCACCCTAATCCGCATGATGACCACGCTGATTCCGGCGACCAGTGGCCGGGCCAACATTGCGGGATTCGATGTAGCCAAAGAGCCCGACATTGTGCGCCGCGCCATCGGTGTCATTCCGCAGGCGCTGACCAGCGATATCGACCTGACCGTCGAGGAAAACCTCTCCATCTACGCAAAACTCTACGGCGTACCCAAGGCGCAGCGGGAGAAGAATATTGAGGAGCTCCTGCGGGCAGTGGATCTCCTGAAGTGGCGCGATGCGCAGACCAAGACGCTCTCCGGCGGCATGCGCCGGCGCTTGGAGATTGCGCGCGGGCTCATTCACAACCCGCAAATCTTCTTTCTTGATGAGCCGACGACCGGGCTTGACCCCGTCTCCCGCGTGGCCGTGTGGGAAATGCTGGACCATCTCCGCAGCACCCGGGAACTCACCATACTGATCACCACGCACTACATGGACGAGGCCGATCACCTGTGCGACCGCATCGCCATTGTGGACCACGGCAAGCTGGTGGCGCTGGATACCCCGATTGCTCTGAAGGCCAGTGTGCCGGGGAACAGCGTGGTCGACGTGCAGTTTGCGCGCGATGCCGGAGAGTGGCGTGAGCGGCTGGAAACGTTGGCGGGCTTGACCAGCGTGGAAGCGCAGAGCGTCGGGTCCTACAGGTTGCACACGGAGAACGGGCCACAGACCACGGCGAGCCTGGTGGCGTTGGCTGCGGACAAAGGCGCAGTGATCAAATCGTTGAGCGTGCAAAATACGACGCTCGACGATGTGTTCGTGCACTACACGGGCCGGCAATTACGAGACGAGCAGGTCAAGGCGCCTCTCTTTCAGATGCCGCCGCGGCCGGGGAACTGAACATGACCAGAATGATGGCAATTGTCGAGCGCGACCTGCGAAAGTTCTTCCGCTCGCCGACTCTGATGCTGGTCTCGATGGTGATGCCGCTGGTGCAGCTCGTCATTCTGGGCAACGCCTTCGGCGGCAAGATTCACAATGCGCGAGTGGGCGTGGTGGATTATGACCATGGCGAGCAGGCGGTGCGCGTGCGCGAGATGTTCGACTCCGTGGCGGCGAACATCAAGACATTCACCGCGGTGAATTGCAATGACGAGCGCCAGGCTCGCGAGGATGTGCGCACGGGCAAGCTGGATGCCGCGCTGATTATTCCCGCGCAGTATTCCCGGCGCGTGCTCGCGGGGGATTCGCCGAAGCTGGGTCTCGTGGTGGACAACTCCGACCAGTTCATGAGCAGCAGCCTCGAGGCGGAGATGCAGTCTCTGGCCGATGCGTTGAACACTCCGACGGTCCAGCCGAAGGTGGTGCAGCAGATTGTGCTCGAGATTGTGGAGCTGTATCCCTACGTCGAGTACATGAAGTACCTCCTGGCAGGCTCCATCGCCCTGGCGATGTATGTATCGGTGATGATTGGCGGCGGCATGCTCTATATCGACGACAAGGCGCGGGGCGTGCACGAGGGCTTCCTTGTTACACCCATCACGCGGCTGGAACTGGTGATGGGGCTGAACCTGGCGGGCGCCATCAAGGCGGTGCTTTCCGGGGTAAGCCTGACGGTCATCGGGTCGCTACTGGCGGGCTTGGGGGGTGATTTTTCATCCCGTGCAGGTGCTGCAGCTAGCGCTGTTGATTGTGGCCGTTTCGATTGCGTTTAACGGGATGATGTTTCTGTTGATGGTGCGTGTGGAGGATCCCCTGGTGCCGAGGGCCATGTTTGGCGTGCTCAATACGCTGTTGTTCTTCCCCAGCGGCTCGATTTATCCCATCGCGGCGTTTCCGCGGTGGCTGCGCGCGATTGCCGTTGTGGATCCGTTCACCTACGCCGTGCACGCGTTCAAGGCCATCCTGTTGAAGGACGGCGGGTTCGCGGCCATCCAGACCGATCTTTTGTTCCTGTTCGCCTTTGGCATTGGCACGCTGCTGATTGCCACGCCCCTTTTCAAGCGCACCCTGTAGCGCATGGGGCATGGCGACGTTTCGCGGCCACGGGAAAGCTTTATCCTGAAATCCGGAGTTGACCAATTGCAGGCGAACGCATCTTGTTTTGTTTCGATCGACTGTCGTGGGAGAATGCAACTTCGTCGAAGTTGCATTCTCCCATGTCATCCACCGCCTAAAATTTGTCATTTCGCCTGCCCTGAGCGAAGTCGAAGGGACCGGAAGGACGGCGGTTTCTTGCCGTCCCGGAGCGGAGAAATCTCTCTTCAGCTTCGGATTCCAGGTTTATAAGCAAATTCCATTGCTTGGAATGCGCGTGCGCGGGTCTCGCGGCAAATTCGGTGTGCGGAGATCTGAAGAAGCGTACGATGCACAAGCTGGGGTTTCAATCGAAACTTCCGGCTTAAATCAAGTTGTAAGCCTCAGCGCTCCTGCGTACGCCGGTATGGCAAGGCCGGGGACCAGTCCCGCCGAAACCCTCATCCGGCCCGGAGCTTTTACTCTTTATTTGTTCGAGGAGGAGAGAATGTATCGACGCTTCTTATTCCCAGTCGCCATCGCAGTTCTCGTAGCCCTTCCCGCTGTTGCCCAACACCCTGAAGAACACGCGCAGAACACGCCGCGCGCCAATCAGGGCCACGTCCCCCCGGCTCCGCCCAAGCGGGACAATCCCCACGCCAAGCCCGAACCCGAGCGCCATGTGAATGGCCGCGTCAACAGCACTCAGCACGTCAACAACGACCATTGGTACGGCCACGACAGCCCGAACGATAAGCGCTTCCACATCGCCCATCCCTTCGAGCATGGGCGCTTCGAGCACTTTGGCCCTTCCTTCCGTTATCGCGTCGAGCGCTTCGATATCGAGCATCATCGTTTCTGGTTCCCCGGCGGCTTCGGCTTTGAAGTCGCTTCCTGGGACTGGCCCGTATGCGCCGATTGGTGCTGGAATTGCGCCGATGATTTCGTCGTCTACGAGGATACCGACCACGTCGGCTGGTACCTGCTTTACAACGTTCACACCGGCGTCTACGTCCACGTCAGCTACCTGGGAATGTAGGCGCTTCCGAGTCCGGCTGATCCCGAGGCCGGCAGAGAGTCTGAATTATCCATAGCTCCATATAAAAGGGCGCCCCTTTGGGCGTAGGTCTTGAGCGTTGTTCTTATCCCCTACGCAAAGAGGCGCCCTGCGCTATGGGTCGATTATTCCTTCGCTCCATCCACGAAACGCAAGGCCAACGCGTATTCACCTGCTGGTGCAGAGCCTAGATCAATCTGGATGTCTTCCCCTTGTTCCGTCCAAGCAAGTGGCTGGTTGTAGCCGAGCAGGTAGATCTCCGAGCCCTTCTTAGGCCGAACGGATTTGAGCGTGACCGAGCCCGATTTCGGGATGCCCAGGAGAATTGCGTACACATACGGCCCTTTTGAGGTAAAGCGGACTGGAATCCCTTCCTTCGTTTCACCTTCTGCCCGATTCCAGGGGCGAGTCCCGTAAATGGCCTCTCCGTTTTGCTCCATCCATTTGCCGAGGAGCTTCAGCCGCTCGAGTTGCACCGCGGGAATCGTGCCGTCGGCTTCCGGGCCAATGTCCAGGAGCAGGTTGCCGTTCTTGCTGACAATGTCCACCAGCAGATGGATGAGCTCCGCCGGTGCAATCGTCTCGGCTTCTCGCTCGGCGCGGTTATAACCAAAAGAACGCCCCAGCCCGCGGCATTCCTCCCACTTCTTCGCGTTGATCTTGCCCAGGGTCTCGTATTCCGGGGTCGTGAAGTCGGAATGCTTCACTCCAAATCGATTGTCGATGACGCCGTCCGGAACGGCCGCGTAGTACTCGGCCATCAATTGCAGAGGGTGGCCGGACTTGGGATAGTCGATGTCATTCCAGAGCAGCGCGGGCTTGTAGCGATTGATCAGCTCGCGCACGTGGGCGTCCGCATACCTTCCGTACGCCTCGCTCTCGGGTTTCACTTTCTCGTAATCCTCGGAAACCCGGATCGGCCCGGGCACAAAAGTCCAGTCATAGCCCCCGGAATAGTAGAGCCCCATGCGCAAGCCCTGCTTGCGGACCGCTGTCGTAAGCTCTCCTACCAAATCCCGGGAAGCGTGCTGGCGATCCGCGGGAAGCGTGGGATTCGGCGTCGTGCTCGGCCACAGCGTGAAACCATCGTGGTGCTTGCTCGTCAAAACCACATATTTCGCTCCCGCCTCTTTTATCACTTTCGCCCAGGCGTCGGGATCCCACTTCTGGATCTCCCGGTCAAAAATGGCCGCAAAGTTATAGTAATCGTAATCGGCGCCGTATTTTTCGCGATGATACTTCTGGGTAGGCGAACCTTCGATGCGCATCGAGTTGTAATACCATTCGGCATAAGGATTGTTCTTGATGTAGTCCTGGTTGGCGAAATCGTGTTCCGGATGGCTCACCGGCGCCCACCCGGGCACGGAATACAGCCCCCAATGGATGAAAATCCCCAGCTTCGCATCGGCATACCAGTCCGGCAGCGGGTGCCGGTCCAGTGACTCAATGGTCGCCTCATAATGCGCGGGATTTTGCGCCTGCGCCGCAACGCCTGCAATAAACACAATCGAAAAGCCCAGCACGAAACTTAATACGGCGCGATACGCGTTTTCCCCCATCCCTCTCCTCCTTTGCGATCACTATCCTTCAGGGAAACCCAAATCACATCGCTTCCCGAACACTCAATTACGGCCACGGATCTTCCCGCGAACGGACAGCGGCAGTGCTCCCACGAATCCTCTATTCTCCGGGCCTCAACACCGTCATCATGTGATGTAAACTCTCTCCTGTCCACCGCTACCCGTGAAGCAATCCTGGCTTTCACGTGCGGCGTTTGAGGCACTAGAAATCGATTAGTGGTCAATAAGGCAGGTCGAAGGTGCCAGCTAACGACTCAACTCATGGAAAACTTCTAAGACTCGACGCGCGCGACAACGTCCTTGTTGCCCTGGCCGATCTGCGTAAAGGCGAGATCATTCGCTTTTCCGGGAACGACTGCGTTCTCTTGTCCGACGTGCCGGCCAAACATAAGTTCGTCACCCAAGATCTCGCCGCCGGCGAAGACGTCATCATGTATGGCGTTCTGGTCGGCAAGGTGACGCAGAATCTGCAACGCGGAGAATTGCTTTCCACGCGCAACATCCGCCACGCCGCCGCCTCGTTTCACAAAAAGGAAGGAACCGCCCGCTGGACCCCGCCGGACGCTTCTCCCTGGCGTACGAAAACGTTTCTTGGATACCGGAGGGCTGATGGCCAGGTCGGTACACGGAATTATTGGCTCGTTCTTCCCCTGGTCTTTTGCGAGAACAGAAATCTGAACGTCTTGAAACAAGCGTTCGAGGAAGAACTTGGATTCACTGCCCCTCAAATCTATCGCCGCCAGGTTGCGGAGCTCGCCCGGCTCTACCGCGAAGGCGGCACCGAAAAGATAAAAACACTTTCGCTCACCGAAACACCGCAAGCGCCGGCTTCTCCCAGAATCTTTCGCCATCTCGACGGCATCAAGTTTCTTGTGCACGAGGGCGGCTGCGGGGGAACACGCGAGGACTCCAACAATCTTTGTGCGCTCCTCGCGGGCTACATTCACCATCCTAATGTCGCCGGCGCGACCGTCCTCAGCCTCGGTTGCCAGCATGCCCAGGTTCCCATCCTTCTCGAGGAAGTGAAGCGCCGCGATCCAAATTTCAGCAAGCCGCTTCTGATCTTCGAGCAGCAAAAAAGCCCGTCCGAAGCGGCCATGATTTCACAGGCCATCCGCGACACTTTTCTAGGGCTTGCTGAGGCGGACAAATCCACCCGCGTGCCGGCGCCGCTTTCGCAACTCAGCCTTGGCCTCAAATGCGGTGGTTCGGACGGGTTTTCAGGCCTCTCCGCGAATCCCGCCATCGGTCACACTGCCGACCTCGTCGTCGCACTCGGTGGGAAGGGAATTCTTTCCGAATTCCCTGAACTCTGCGGTGCCGAGCAGGAGCTGATCAATCGTTGCGTCAGTGAAGAAGTCTCGGACCGCTTCATGCAGCTCATGAGCGATTATGCCGCACGGGCCAAAGCCGTTCGTTCCGGTTTCGAGATGAACCCTTCGCCCGGCAATATCCGTGATGGATTGCTCACCGATGCCATGAAGTCAGCAGGCGCAGCCAAAAAGGGCGGCACTTCGCCCGTCACCGCAGTGCTCGATTATCCGGAGTACTCTCGCGTGCCGGGATTGCATCTTCAGTGTACGCCGGGCAATGACGTGGAATGCGTGACCGCCCAGGTCGCTGCCGGCGCCAATGTCGTCTTGTTCACAACCGGGCTGGGCACGCCTACGGGTAATCCCATTACTCCGGTCATTAAGATATCCGCCAATTCGAATCTCGCGCAGCGTATGCCGGACATTATTGATATCGACGCAGGCGGCATCATCTCTGGCGAAAAAACCATCGAGCAGATGGGTGAGATGATTCTGGACCGCACTATCCAGGTAGCGAGCGGTGAAATCCGCACCAAAGCCGAACTGCTCGGGCAAGACGACTTTATCCCCTGGAAAAGAGGTGTTTCGCTCTGAGAAATCGCAAGCTTCCATCTTATGAATGCTTTTCGGGAGGGCGCGCCTTTTCAAGCTGAGCGCAGCGGAGGACACAGCTTGCGGAAAAGCTTCTCTTTAGGAGGCCGGGACTTCAGTCCCGGCGTAAAGCCGCCAAAACCAATGGGCTTTAGCCCCTGAAGAAACCTTTTTTGGCATTTTCCCGCGGCTTCTTCAGTTCTGCCAAAAGAGTCGGGGAATTTAGGGTTTCAAACCCTGAGCTAACCAGGGGAATATCGAAAAATTTATGATATAGGCTCCAGAGGCGACCAAACGCTCTCCGGCTTCAAGGTGGCTTCGCATGGACTTGCAAATTAAAGACAAGGTTGTCCTGATCACCGGCGGCGCCAAGGGTATCGGCGCGGCAATCGCCCGGGCCTGCGCGCACGAGGGTGCTATCCCGGTCTTCGTGGACCGCGATGCCGAGGCCGGGGAACAACTGCAGTCGGAACTGCAAGCGGCGGGCAAAGTCTGCGGGCTGATCTGCGTTGATCTCCAAGTCCCGGAAAATTGTTCCTCGGCGGTCGAGCGCACACTTCAGGATTTTGGCAGGCTCGATGTTCTCGTCAACAACGCCGGCACCAATGACCGTGTCGGCCTCGAACAAGGCAGCCCCGAAAAATACTTGGCCTCGCTGCAACGCAATCTTCTGCATTATTACAACATGGCCCACTACGCCTTGCCGGCGCTGAAGAAGTCGCAGGGCTGTATCGTCAACATCGCTTCCAAGACGGCCTTCACCGGCCAGGGCGGCACATCAGGCTATGCGTCTTCCAAGGGCGCAATCCTTGCTTTGACGCGCGAATGGGCTGTGGAATTGCTCCCCTACGGAATTCGCGTGAACGCCGTTGTCCCCGCGGAGGTGATGACGTCGCTCTACAAGGAGTGGCTCAGCAGTTTGCCGAACCCTGAAGAAAAGCTGCAGCAGATCGTGTCGAAGATACCGCTCGGCAAGAGAATGACCCATGCCGAAGAAATTGCCGCTATGGCTCTTTTTCTTCTCTCTCCCCAGGCCGCACACATCACCGCACAGTTTTTGTTCGTCGATGGCGGCTACGTTCATCTCGACCGCGCCTTGAGCTGACACCCGGGTCAGCGCAGGTGACGCCAGTTGGCAGGCGCGGACGATCCTCTTGGAGTGCGGCGGCTTGCCGCCGCTTTTGCGTAGTAAGCAACTCCGCAAAAGTGATTTCCAACGAGCATGAAGCGTCCGCCACTCGGGCGTGCGCCTTTCTCTTGGGTTAGTCGATTTTTGTAGTGGCCGACCTTCACATCGGTCACTTAGGTTTGCCGTCTGTAGCGCAGGGCGAGTCCGTGAGCCTCGCGATTTTCTTTCGCTTCGGCCCTGGCGAAAAACTCCCCTCTAGTCAATTCGTGTCGATTGACCCGAAACCTGCTTGCGGATCTTCTTGCATCTAATGAGATAACTTCCGCTCAATCCCTTTTCCCAACTCCACCAACTCCTGCTCCAATTGCGGCGACTCTTGAAAGGCCACAATCCGGACCAGGTACGCGCCCGTGCGGAATGTGAGGCTTTGTTTGTACAGCCGCGATGCATCACCCACTCCCGCGCTTTTGGCGTCTCCTGTCGGCTCCGACTCAAATATCGTTTTCGCTCCCGCCGCGTTGGACATGGTGTAGATATCCGCTACCACCTCGGTCTGGTCCTTCGCCTTGTACTCCGCCGTCGAAGCGCTTTGCACGCCAGCCTTGATGTACTTCTCCGCGTCGCCGTCGTTGTACTTCCACAGATCGGCCGCGGCGAACGTGCGCACTTCTCCCGTCCTCGACCAATCGCTCACCTCACTCGCCTCGGGAAAACCATGGTTCGGCGGCAGCGATCCGTGCTTGCAGCCAGAGCCCGCAAGCAATATCCCTGCCAACACAATGTTCGCCGCTGCGTGCCGCGCCAATTCCATTTTCCTCATCCCACGCATCGCCTCACCCTTCAATCCGCACCGGCTCCAGCTTCGGTGCCAGTGCTTGAATCACTGCGAAAGCCAGCAAATACGCGCTCCCGGCTATCCCGAAAATAATTGAATACGATCCCGTCCATTGCAAAATGTGACCCACCACCTCCACAAGCAGCATACCGCCCACTGCACCCGCCATCCCTGCTATCCCGATCACCGAGCCAATCGTCTCTCCCGGAAACATGTCCGAAGCCAGCGTGTACATATTCGCGGACCAGCCCTGGTGCGAAGCGGTTGCCAGTCCGATGATTCCCACCGCCATCCATAAATTGGACACCCGCGCCGCCAGCACAATCGGCACTACCCCGCACGCGCAAATCAACATCGCCGTTTTCCGCCCGCGATTCACGCTCCATCCCCGCTTGATCAGCGCCGCCGGAATCCAGCCTCCGCCCACGCTCCCCACGCTCGCAGCCTGATAAATCACCACCAGCGGAGCACCCACGTGCAACAGCGTGATGCCGTGCGACCTGTTCAGAAAGTCGGGGATCCAGAAAAGGTAGACCCACCAGATCGGGTCCGTCATGAACTTGCCCAGTGCGATGGCCCACATCTGCCGGTGCGGCACCAGCTTTCGCCACGGGATTTTCCTTGCCTCCTCCGCCATGAGCGGCCCCGGCACCCCACGGCCCTTCTCACCCGGCGAGCGATACAGCGCCAGCCACGCGATCACCCAAAGCATCCCTATCCCACCCGTGATCAGGAACGCCCATCTCCATCCAAACTGAATCGTGATCCACGGCACCGTCAAAGGCGTCACCAGCGCTCCTAGGTTTGTCCCTGCGTTGAATATCCCCGTCGCCAGCGCGCGTTCTCTTTTCGGAAACCATTCTGCAACGCTCTTCACCGACGCCGAAAAGCTTCCGCCTTCTCCCAATCCCAGCGCCGCTCGCGCGATAGCAAATCCTGCCACCGACCGTGCCGCCGCGTGCGCCATCGCCGCGATGCTCCACGCGATCACCGCCAGCGAATATCCTCTTCGCGTGCCCAGGCGATCGATCAGCCGCCCCACCACCAACGACCCCGCCGCATACGCCACCTGGAACCCCAAAATGATGTTGCTGTAGTCGATTTCGCTCCAGTGCAGTTCCTGCTGCAGCGTCACCTTCAGAATCCCGATCACCTGCCGGTCGATGTAATTCACGGTTGCCGCGAAAAACAGCAATCCGCAAATCATCCATCGCCAGTTTCCCGCGCCCCCGCCGTTTTTTGCTCTTCGATCTCTTCAGTATTCACAGCGCCTCTGATCAACGCCTTTGCTCTTGCACCATTCCTTAGCAGCCCGCCGAAAAACTCTTCCTCCTTAGGGGGTCAGGGCTTCAGCCCTGACATAAAGCCTGCCAAATGAATTGGGCTTTCGCGCCTTTTGCGTCCGCCGATTTTTGGCGGAAGCCCCCGAAGAAACTCTTCTCTGCTGCCCTTCAACAAGCTTTCAGGTCGCCTAAGAGTACCTGTTGCCCTCCATCCGCGAAAGCCAGAAATGCAATTCCCCAACGATTCCCTTGACAATGCGCCGCGCCAGGTGTTTTCCTGCTTTGCGAGAGTCGCGAGCGCTTTTCTCATCACTTGTTCCTTCGCGGCAAAGCGATATGCCCTTTATCCACGAGGATTTCCTGCTCCAGAACGCCACCGCCCGCCATCTTTACCACAAATTTGCCGCCGGTCAGCCCATTCTTGATTTCCACTCCCATCTCTCCGCAGCGGACATCGCCGCCAACCGGCAGTTTCGCAATCTCTTCGAGATCTGGCTCGAGGGTGATCACTACAAATGGCGTGCCATGCGTGCCAACGGTATCGCCGAAACCTTTTGTACCGGCGAAGCTTCACCCTACGACAAATTCCTAGCTTGGGCCTCCACGGTCCCGCACTGCCTCCGCAATCCGCTCTACCACTGGACCCATCTCGAATTGCAGCGCTATTTCGGCGTCGACGAATTGCTGGATGAAGGGTCTGCACCGGATATTTGGCAGCACGCCAACGAGCTTCTGGAAACTCCAGAATTGTCCACGCAAGGAATTCTGGCGAAATTCTGTGTGCGTGCCCTCTGCACAACCAACGACCCCATCGACGATCTGCAACCCCACTCCCAAATTGCCGCGGCCCACCTGCCTACGCGCGTCTACCCGACTTTTCGCCCCGATCGGGCCTTGGACGTTCATCTGCCCGCCGTCTTCAATCCCTGGGTCGAGCGTCTCGCTGCCGCCGCCAACGTCTATATCCGCTCCTTCCCGGATTTCCTGGACGCCTTGCGCAAACGCCACGATTTCTTCCATCAAGCGGGTTGCCGTCTCTCCGACCACGGCCTGGTCCACTGTTACGCAAATTTCTGCAGCGAATCCCGCGCCCGCGCCATCTTCGATCAGGCGCGCACCGGACAAGCCGCAACGCATGAAGAGCACGCCGAATTTGCCTCCCACCTGATGCTCTATTTCGGCCATCTCGACGCGCAATCCGGCTGGACCAAACAATTGCATCTCGGCGCTCTCCGCAACGTCAACTCCCGCGCCCTGCAATCCCTCGGCCCCGATACCGGCTTTGACTCCATCGTCGACTTCCCGCAGGCGGCGTCCCTCGGTGCCTACCTTAATCAACTCAATCGCGAAAACGCCTTGCCCAAGATGATCCTCTACAATCTCAATCCCGGCGATAACTACATCTTCGCCACCATGGCCGGCAATTTCCAGGATGGCAGCATCCCCGGCAAAATCCAGTTTGGCAGCGGCTGGTGGTTTCTCGATCAGAAGGAAGGCATTGAGTGGCAGTTGAACGCGCTCTCAAACGTTGGCTTGCTCCCTCGTTTCGTCGGCATGCTCACGGATTCCCGCTCCTTTATGTCCTTCCCCCGCCACGAATATTTCCGCCGCGTTCTCTGCAATCTTTTGGGCCGCGATATCGAGCGCGGCGAGTTGCCCGATCGCGAAGATCTCGTCGGCCCGATGATCGAAAACATCTGCTATCACAACGCCGCCCGCTTCCTTGGCCTCACGATCAGTTGATCGGCTCTAGGTCCCGCTCAATCTGCTCTTGTGCTATGAAAGCGCTCTCGCCCCTGTGGCACAGTCACTCCTGACTGTGCTCTTGGGTTTGCCGTGCTCTTGGGTTTGCCTCTGTAGATGCTGGGCTTTAGCCCAGCTCTTGGGTCTCTCCTGCCCTTGTAGGGCCCGCCTTTTTACCCTGAGCATCGCGAAGGGCTGAGGCGGGCCACAACTGATCCCACGCCACAATGTCTCGTGCAGGTCCCCAGGTGTTTGCCTTTTTGTATAGCGTTAGCGCACGTCGATTCTGCACGCTTCACCCGCCCGCCGCTTTCTGGCGGGCCCTTGCCGCTCCTGCGCCTTTTCTCGTCCCTTATGGAGGCCCAGCGCCGCGGGACCTCATCTCGCCAACCTCCGTGCTAGACTACCCCTTCGCGTTCACCGCTCTGCCTCTTCCGGTGCCCGCCCGTGGAGACTCCATGGCTCGTCCCTCACAATTCGAACGTCGCGCTCGCACCTCCATCGAAGCATCGATCGCCGCGAAGCGCTCCCTCCTTCGCAACTCTCAAATCCTTTCCGGCCTTTCCCAACTCGCCGCTTCCCTGATCCATGCCTTCAAGCGCGGCAACAAGGTTCTCCTCTTCGGTAACGGCGGCAGTGCCACGGACGCCCAGCACATCGCTGCGGAACTCGTTGGCCGCTTCGCCTTTGATCGCCCCGCTCTTCCCGCGCTCTCCCTCGCCACAAATCTTTCCGCCGTCACCGCCATCGCCAATGATCACGGCTTCCGCCGCGTCTTTTCTCGCCAGATCCAAGCCTTCGGCCGCCCCGGCGACGTTGCCATCGCCATTTCCACCAGTGGCAATTCGCCCAACGTCCTTCACGCTGTCGCTCTCGCCAAAAAAATGCGCATGCACACCGCCGCCCTCACCGGACGTTCCGGCGGCAAACTCAAATCCATTGTTGATCTTTGCCTGCGCGTGCCTTCTGACGATACTCCGCGCATTCAGGAATGCCACATCCTGCTCGGCCACATCCTATCCGAAATTGTCGAGCAGGAACTCTTCGCTTCCCGCGTCTTGGCGCGCTCTTCTCGCAACCCGCGTAAATAATCGCTTGCGCTACGTTTTCATCGCTGTGGCACAGTCACTCTTGTTTACCCTGAGCCGCGAAGGGACTGTGCTCTTGGGTTTGTTTTTTCTTGGGGGTCGGTTCGTGTAGGCGGTAAGCACCGCTCGACCCCATCTCGGCAAGCTGTAAGCATTTTGTCATTCCGATCCCGCAAAGCGGGAGAGGAATCTGCTTTTTCCGGCGGCTTTTCTATTCCCGCGCCCCGGCAAAAAATCCCCTCTACCCCTTCTCCCCGCTCGTAATCGCCTCCTCAACCGTTTCGATGTCCACCAATCCCCAGCAACCATACAGCGCCGGCAGCACGCGCCCCGCTTCATGCTTTCTCCGCAATTCCGCCACGCGCTCCGTTCCCGACCTGTACGCCGGCAGGTACATTCTTCCCAGCAGTGGATGTCTCCCCCACGCTCCGGAAAGTTTGTCTGCGCGTTCTTCCGTTACCAGGTACTCGCGCCTCAAAATCTTCGCCACTTCTTCCCGCGCCGCGCCTTCCCCCCATGTCAAATAGGACGACTGGTTCTTCGCGTCATCCTGCAACAGCGCCAGCAGCACCCCGATCTGCAGATCTTCCTCCGGCAGTTGCTCCACCTCCGTCACGCCGTGCGCAATCAGGATCGCGTTATTCGCGATGCCCTCAAACAGCGTCGCCGCCCGCGTATTCATGGTCAGCACCGTGGCCTCGAACCCCGCGAGCCACCGCACGTACAGATCTTGCAGATACGCAAACGTCGTCACATGCCCCGGCACCACCTCATGGCTCACCAATTGCTCGAACTCCGGCACCGATATTTTCAGCGAAGCATTGATCTCATACGTTGCCTCATACTCCGGTTTGCCGTTCGCCTTTCGCGCTCGCCCGATGTAATTCATCGACCCTGAAAACCATGCATCCTTGATCGGCAGAAACTCGATGTTGGCCCGCGGCACTCCCGCCAGTTCCTTCGGCAGATGTGGCATCAGATGCGTCTCGCACAGCTTGTCGTAGTGCGCGATGAACCCCGCGCTCAGCCGTCGCACCGACGCCATCGGCACCGTGCGTTCCTGCCGCCATTCATCCACCGCCTTCAGCACTCCTTCGGGTCCATTCTTCAAATAGCCTGCTCGCCGCAGCAACTCCGCCACACGTTCCCGTTTTCTTTCCGGTTTCGACGGCTCCGGCGCGCGCCCCGTGGAAGCCTTCACGCAATCCTCGTAGCTCACCGCCTCCCCCTTGCCGAGCGTCTCCATCGCCAGCTTCCACATCGCTTCCAGGGACGTGGCCAGACCCGCGAGATACGATCCCCGCAAGCTCTTCGTCCTTTTCCCTTCCGCACGAATGCCTTTTATCGCCCCGGGAATGTCAATCTGCTGCAAATACTCCTCAATCGCTTTGCGGTCCACGTCCTTCGACGCCACTCCTCCCGATTCCCGGATGCGTGCCGCCGCTGGAATCGTGTACGCCGCTGGCAGCGCCTCATCCGAAAACCAGGAGTCCGCAATGAACCGCCCCGTGCCGCTCGCGCACTTCACATCGCCGCCCCACAATGTGTCGATCCCCAGGATCGCGTCCGCTACGTACTTCCCCAGTTGGTCCATTAGATCTCCTTCTCTTTTCGCAGGGAGCCAAACCACACATACAGGCACAGCCCCACGAAAAGCACTGCCGAAACAATTTGCGAAATCTCTTCCTTTGCATAAAACGGTGTCCGGATCAACTCCTCGCGGTACCCCGGCACCAGCCGCAGCGCCGCTCCCAGTACTCCCCCTAATGCTCCCCCCGCCATCAGTCCTGACGCAATAATCACGCCGCGCGCTCTCACCCGGTCCCCCGTTTCACCGCCCGCCTTGTCCGCGCGCTTGTTCAGCAAGTGTGACAAGAATCCTCCCACCAGCGCCGGCGTGTTCAGCTCCAGCGGCAAATACATTCCCAGCGCGAAAATCAGCGATGGCTGCCCCAGCATCTCCAGGATCACCGCAATCACCGCTCCCGTTCCAAATAACAGATACGCGATCGGCTGGTGGCTCATGAATCCTTCCACTAACGCCTTCATGATGGACGCCTGCGGCGATGCCAGCACCGGCCGCAAGTCTCCCGCTGCCGCTTCCCCAAACTGGAACGTCCGCGCCAGCATCACGATCGTTAACCCGGCGAAAATCGCCGCCGCGATCACTCCCAGAAATTTCACCTTCTCCTGTGCTGCCGGCGTCGACCCGAGCCAGTATCCCGTCTTCAAGTCCGTGATCGCCTGTCCCGATACCGAAAGCGCCGTGCACACCATTCCCGCAATCGCCATCACAAAAAACATTCCCGTCGTCCCGGACAGTCCGAACCGTAGCAGCACCGCCGCCGACAAAATGATCGTCAGCATCGTCATCCCGGACACCGGATTCCGCGCCGTTGTCGCAATCGCGTTCGCCGCCACCGAAGTGAAGAAAAACGAAAACACCAGCGTCAGCAGCAATCCCGCCGCCAGCACCGCAAACGATACCCGCAAGTTCCCCAGCAACAGCGCCACGCCAATCGCCCCAATCACCACCCCCGCCAGAATCGCCGTCATCGAAATATCGCGATCCGTCCGCTCCGCCGCCGCCGCTTCGCCCTTCCGGAAAACTCGCAGCGCGATTCCGAACGAACCCGCCACCACACGCAGCGACTTCACGATCCCGAAAATCCCCGCCGTCGCAATCGCTCCCACGCCCACAAACCGCACGTAGTTCCGGTAGATTTGTACCGCCGTCATCTTTGCAATCGGAATCGCCGCCGGGTACACCGCGCTGTCCAGGTGGCTTCCCACGAACCAGATCAGCGGCACCAGCACCAGATTCGACAGCAGGCCGCCCGCGCACAGGATCATCGAGCTGCGCAGTCCGATCACATACCCCAGCCCCAGGATGAACCCTACTGCATCGAAGCTCAGCGCCATCCGCGCCCGCTCATTCAGCATCCGGATCACCGGCACAAATCGAAAATCCACATACTCTTTCCACACCTGAAATGTGGTCACCAAAAAATCGTACACGCCCGCGATCGCCGTCGCTTGCAGCAGCAGCCTCGCCTGCGATCCGCCCTTCTCCCCCGTAACCAGCACTTCCGTGATCGCCGTCGCCTCCGGGTAGGGAAGTAGCCCGTGCTGCTCCCGCACGAAATACCGCCGCAAAGGAATCAGAAACATCACTCCCAGGCATCCGCCCGCCAGGCAAATGAAAATTGTCTGCACGGGATGCGGATTTAATTTCAGAATGTACAGCGCCGGCACCGTGAACACCGCTCCCGCCACCACCCCGCCCGCCACTCCCCCAATTCCTGTGATGATCACGTTTTCCAGCAGGCTCGATCTCCGCTTGTACAGTCGTGCCAGCCCGATCGCCAGGATCGAAATCGGAATCGCCGATTCCATCACCTGGCCCACTTTCAGCCCCGAATACGCCGCCGCCACCGTGAAGATCACGCAGAACACCACCCCCCAGCCCACCGATCGCAACGTCAGCTCCGGCTCTTTTGCTTCAGCTCCCACCACCGGCCGGTACACTTCGCCCGGCTCCAGGCTCCGGTACGCATTGCTCGGCAGCGATTTCTTCTCGGTTTCGCTCATCGCGCTTCATCCTCCGCCGGAATTTCCCAGCCACTCATCACTAGCTACTCACAAAAGGCGAGTCTTTGTAGCGGCCGCCTTTTTACCCAGAGCGTAACGAAGGGCTGAGGCGGGCGCTTTTTGTGTGACGAAGCCAACTATGTCTCGATTGCACCCGAAACAACGAACCGTCCGTCTCGTCATTCTTTCTGACGACCCGTGCATGGTGCCACATCCTGGCTGGAAATCCGGGCTAAAGCTCTTCGCAATTCCCCTGAACAGACCAACGCCACAGAAACACTCTGTGGCGCGGCCTTCTCAAGCAAACCAAAAGCTATCTCACAAACAGCTCCCAGGAGGGCACCAGTTCACAGGCTGTGGGGAAAGTCTTTTCTTTAGGAGGCCGGGGCTTCAGCCTCGGCGTAAAGCCCCTATAAGCAACGGGCTTTAGCCCCTGAAGAAATGTTGTCAAGCATTTTTCTGCAGCCCCATTAGACGCGATGAATTTGAATCCTCACGACAGATGCAGTGTCTGCACCTGCAGCTTCGCCCCATCCGCCGCCGCGGTGCTTGCCTGCTTTCCCGTCCCGCCGTTCACCCGCACTTCCGTCTCTTGCGCATCCACCACCGCAATCGCCGCGATGTTGACGATCTCCTCGACTTCGGCGCCACGCTGCAGCACGTGTACCGGCTTGGACATCCCCATCAGGATCGGCCCAATCGTTTCCGCGCCGCCAATTCGCGCCAGCAGCTTGTAGCAGGTGTTCGCCGAATTCAGGTCCGGGAATACCAGCACGTTCGCTCCGCCGTGCAAGCTGCTGAATGGATACGTTTCCGCGATGATTTCCGGCACTACCGCCGTATCCGACATCATCTCTCCATCAATCATCAATGCCGGATCTGCTTTGTGTACCAGTTGCACCGCCTGCCGTACCTTCTCGGTCAGCGGGTGCGGTGTGCTGCCAAAGTTGGAAAACGACAGCATCGCCACCCGCGGTGTTACGTTGAACCGCCTCGCCATTTCCGCCGCGCACAGCGCGATCTCCGCCAGATCTTCGGCGCTCGGCTCGATATTCACCGTGCAATCCGCCAGGAAATAGATATCGCCGCGCTTTGTCACCAGCGCATACAATCCGGAGACCTTGTGCAGTCCCGGCCGCGGCTTGATCACCTGCAGCGCCGGCCGGATCGTGTCCGGAAAGTGCTGCGTCTCGCCGCCCACCAGTGCGTCCGCGTCTCCCACCTGCACCATCACCGCCCCAAACAGGTTCCGGTTGTTGATCAGCCCCCGCGCTTCCGAAAGTGTCACCCCGCGCCGCTGCCGCAATTCATACAGCGTCTGGATGTACGCCTCCCGCTTCGGCCATGTAGCCGGATCCACGATCTGGATTTCTTCCAGTTCCACGGACAGATCCGCCGCCTTCGCCCGAATCACTTCCGTATTCCCGATCAGCATCGGCTGCGCGATTTTTTCATCCACTAGAATCTGCGCCGCCCGCAGGATTTTCTCGTTCTCTCCTTCCGGAAACACCACGCGCTGCGGCTTGTTCTTCGCTTTGTGAATGATCAGCCGCATCACCTCATGCGCCTTCCCCAGCAGCCTTTCCAGCCGCTCGCGGTATTCCTCCAGGTTCACCGGCTCCTTCGCCACCCCCGTTTCCATCGCCGCCCGTGCCACCGCCGACGCCGTCCACACCAGCACCCGCGGATCAAATGGTTTCGGAATGATGTATTCCGGCCCAAACCGTATGCGCTCCACTCCATACGCGTGGCACACCGAATCCGGCACATCTTCTTTCGCCAGTTCCGCCAGCGCCCGCGTCGCTGCCAGCTTCATCTCCTCGTTGATCGCCGTGGCGTGCACGTCCAGCGCCCCGCGGAAAATAAACGGGAATCCCAGCACGTTGTTCACCTGGTTCGGATAATCGGAGCGCCCCGTGGCTATGATCACGTCCTTGCGTGTGGCCACTGCGTCGTCATACGTAATCTCCGGATCGGGGTTCGCCATCGCGAACACGATCGGCCGTGCCGCCATCGTTCGCAGCATCTCTGGCGTGAACGCGCCCTTCACGGACAATCCTATAAACACGTCTGCGCCCTTCACCGCTTCCGCCAGCGTGCGCATCTCCGTCTTCTGCGCGAACCGCGCCTTGTACGGGTTCATCCCCTCGGTCCGGCCTTCATAGACCACGCCTTTCGTGTCCGCCATGAAAATGTTTTCGTGCTTCACTCCCAGCCGCACGTAGTGTTCCGCGCACGCAATGCCCGCCGCGCCGCTCCCATTGAACACCACGCGTACTTTGTCGATCGGCTTGCCCACGATCTCCAGCGCATTCAGCAGGGCTGCTCCCGAAATGATCGCCGTCCCGTGCTGGTCGTCGTGAAACACCGGGATCTTCATTGTTTTCTTCAGCGTCTCTTCAATGTAGAAACATTCGGGCGCCTTGATATCCTCCAGGTTGATTCCGCCGAACGTCGGCTCCAGCAATTGGCACACCTTGATGACGTCGTCTGGATTCATCGAATCCACTTCCAGGTCGAACACGTCCACGTCCGCAAACCTCTTGAATAGCACGGCCTTTCCTTCCATCACCGGTTTCCCGGCCAGTGCTCCAATGTTCCCCAGGCCCAGCACGGCGGTTCCATTCGACACCACCGCCACCAGGTTACCTTTCGCGGTGTACTTGTATGCGTCCTTCGGTTCCTTCTCAATTTCCAGGCAGGGCTGCGCCACCCCCGGTGTGTACGCCAGGCTCAGGTCTCTCTGTGTGCGGCACGGCTTCGTCGGGGTTACTTCGATCTTTCCAGGGCGCGCGCCAAAGTGATACGCCAGCGCGTCTGACTTTTGTATCGGCATGTTTTTTCTCCAGACTGCAGGCCCTTAGGCGTGTGGGGAGGTGAGTGGATTCCTCAACCTCGAAGGCACGTCGTTCAACTTCCCATCTGACTTCTACCCGTCCAACTAATTCCCAATTCTGCCCGTGGCACAGTCACTCCTGACTGTGCTCTTGGGTCTGTACTGGCCGATCTTTAGATCGGCCACAAGGCCACTCCCTATTCCTTACGCGGCCATTCCCCTACCACGCCCCCGTGTTCAAATACTCGTGGATCGCTTTTGCCGCGCGTCTCCCCGCTCCCATCGCCAGGATCACCGTCGCGCTTCCCGTCACGATGTCGCCGCCGGCAAACACGCCTTTTCTTGACGTTCGCTGCGATTCGCTGTCCGCCTCGATGTAGCCTCTCTTGTTCGTCTTCAGCCCCGGCGTCGTCGATTGTACCAGCGGGTTCGCCGATGTTCCCGTCGCGATGATGGCCACCGAGAGCGGCACCTCAAACTCCGATCCCGCGATGGGAATCGGCCGCCGCCGTCCCGAAGCGTCCGGTTCGCCCAATTCCATTCGCACGCACCGCGCTGCTCGCAGCCAGCCCCGCCCATCGTCCAGAAATTCCACCGGATTTGTCAGCACCTGAAAATCGATGCCCTCTTGCTTCGCGTGCTTCACCTCTTCCGCGCGCGCCGGCATCTCCGTCTCGCTCCGCCGGTACAGCACGTACGCCCTTTCCGCCCCCAGCCGCCGCGCCGACCGAATCGCGTCCAGCGCTGTGTTTCCCCCGCCGATCACCGCCACGTGCTTCCCGCGCAACCCCACCATCGGCTCGTCGTACCGCGGGAATTCGTACGCGTGCATCAGGTTGATCCGCGTCAGAAATTCATTCGCCGAATACACCCCGTTCAGGTGCTCTCCCGGAATATTCAGAAACACCGGCAATCCCGCGCCCGTGGCGATAAATACAGCGTCATATCCTTCCTCTTCAAACAGTTCGTCAATCGACACCGTCTTCCCCACCACCACGTTTGTCTCGAACTCCACGCCCATCTTTCTCATCGTGTCGATCTGCTCGCGCATCACCTGCTTCGGCAAACGGAACTCCGGTATCCCGTACACCAGCACGCCGCCAATCTCATGCAGTGCCTCGAAGACATGTACCTGGTGGCCTCTCTGGATCAAATCGCCCGCCGCGCTCAATCCCGCTGGCCCGCTTCCCACGATCGCCACTTTCTTGCCCGTCGGCGCCGCATTCGCTGCCGGCGGCGCCCCTGCTTTCTGCTCGTAGTCCGCCACAAACCGTTCCAGATACCCGATCCCCAGCGAATCCACTTTTTTGTGCAGCAGGCAGAACCCTTCGCAGTGATCTTCCTGCGGGCACACGCGCCCCGTGATCGCCGGCAGCACATTGTCCTCGCGAATCTTTGCCGCCGCCCCCAGGTAGTCGCCCGCCACGATCAGTTTCACGAAATCCTTCACCTTCACGCCTACCGGACAATAGTCCACGCACGTCGGCTTCGCGCATTCCAGGCAACGCAGCGCCTCTTGCCGCGCCAGTTCCATCGAATATCCCAGGTTCACTTCCGTAAAATTCATCACCCGCAATTCCGCGGCCTGTTCCGGCATCCCCTGCCGCGGTATTTTTATCCGCTCCTTCATCGGCACCGGATTCGCGGAGGCTTCTTTGGCGGGGCTCACGGCTTGCCTCCCGCTATCACCACCGGCGCCGCATTCTCCGCTCCGCTCCTGCACTTCCCGCCATTCTGTCCGTCGCCCTCGCACGCGTGCTGGAACCTCTCCAGCGATTCTTTCTCCGCATCCCGGTACATCCGATTCCTCTGCATCAACACACCAAAATCCACTTGGTGCGCATCAAACTCCGGTCCGTCCACGCACGCAAATTGACTCTTCCCGCCCACCAGCACCCGGCAGCCTCCGCACATCCCCGTTCCGTCAATCATGATCGGGTTAAGGCTCACGATCGTCTTTATCCCGTGCTCCCGCGTCAGGTCCGCCACCGCTTTCATCATCGGCACCGGTCCCACGGCCAGCACCAGTTGAATGGGCTCGCCCTTGCCGATCAGTTCCCGCAGCTTGTCCGTCACCAATCCCTTTTCTCCGTAGCTCCCGTCATCCGTCGTGACGTACAGCGCGTCGCTCACTTCCCTCATCTCTTTTTCCAGCAGCACCAGCTCCCGGCTCCGCCCTCCCAGAATCGTCAATATCCGGTTGCCCGCTTTCTTCAACGCCGCTGTCGTCGGATAGGCCAGCGCCGTTCCCACTCCGCCTCCCAGCACCGCCACCGTCCCGTATTTTTCAATCTCCGATGGCTTACCCAGCGGCCCCACCACGTCCAGAATCGCCCCGCCCGTTTCCAGCGCATTCAACTCGTAGGTCGTCTTCCCCACAGCCTGCACCACAATCCGGATCGTTCCTTTTTCGCGGTCCGAACTCTCAATCGTGATCGGGATGCGCTCGCCCCTCTCATGCAGCCGCAATATCACAAACTGGCCTGCCTGATGTTTCTTCGCAATCCTCGGGACATCGATCACAAACCGCTTGATCCCCGGTGCAATGAATTGCGCATCCAAGATTCTGTACATGCCCGCCCTTTCCCCTTTGGAGTTTACCCGCGCACTTCACTTCGCGGCCATCTGTCGCGCCGCTTCTTCACAAACTCAATGCACCGCCACGGTTTCGTCCATCACTCCCAGCGGCGGCAAAATCTCCGTCCCTTCCGAACCGCCCAGCGCCAACCCGATGCTCTCCGGCGCCGTGATCAGCGCGCGCCGCCCGCCCGCCTCCAGATACGCCAGCGCCGCCTCCACTTTCGGCCCCATGCTCCCCGCGGGAAACTCGCCGCGCATCAAGTACTCATGCGCCTTCGCCCAGCTCACATGAAACAGCGGCCGCGCGTCGTCCTTCCCGTAGTTCAGGTACACATGCTTCACGCCGGTCGAAAACAGCAGCAGCTCCGCTTCCAAATCCCTCGCCATCAGCGCCGAGCAGCGGTCCTTATCAATCACCGCCTCGCTCCCGCGCAGCCGCCCCGCCCGGCGCACCACCGGAATTCCTCCGCCGCCCGCCGCTATCACCACAAACCCCGCATCCAGGCACGCCCGGATCGCCTCAATTTCATAAATCCTTCGTGGGTGTGGCGAAGCCACCACCCTCCGCCAGCCTCGCCCCGCATCTTCCACCACTTTCCAGCCAAACTGGTCGCGCCGCTGCTCCGCCTCTTCTCGCTGGTAAAACGGGCCGATCGGTTTGTCCGGCCGCAGAAACGCCGGATCATCCGCGTCAACAATCACTTGCGTGATCAGGCTCACCACCTTCTGCGGCATTCCTTTTTCATACAGCGTGTTGTCCAGAGTCTGCTGCAGCAGGTAGCCCATCGCACCTTCGGTCTCTGCCCCGCAAACGTCCAGATGCTGCGGCGTCCCCGCGCCCTGCGCCCTCTCCGATCGCAGCAGCGCTTCGCCCACCTGCGGGCCGTTCCCGTGCGTCACCACCACGCGGTATCCCTTTTGCAGCACCGCGCCAATTCCCTCACACGTTTCCCTCGCGTGCGCCTGCTGCTCCTCAAACGTGCCGCGCTCGTTTTCCCGCGTCAGCGAGTTCCCGCCAATCGCAATCACCGCAATCGGTTTCATCGCTTATCTCGCATCCTTCTCGTCTCGAACAACTCTCGAAACTCCATCTTTTGTTGTGGCACAGTCACTCCTGACTGTGCTCTTGGGTTGCTCTTGCCTTCGTAGCGGCCGCCTGGCGTTTACCCCGACTTGGTCGGGGAGGCGGGCGCCTTTCTTCAGCCCGTCCACGCCGCAACCTACCTCTTCTTCCCGTTCTCCTCTTCCTGTCCCGCCATCAACGCCAGCAAAATCGCCTTATGCGCGTGCAGCCGGTTCTCCGCCTGTTCCAGCACCACCGACTGCAACCCGTCCACCACTTCGTCCGTAACCTCTTCGCCGCGATGTGCCGGCAGGCAATGCATGAACAGCGCGTCCGCCGGCGCCAGGTCCATCAGGTTTTCGTTCACCTGATACCCCGCAAAATTCCGACGCCGCTCTTCGCTCTCCTTTTCCTGCCCCATGCTCGTCCACACATCCGTGTACACCGCGTCCGCCGTTCCCATCACTTCCTTCGCGTCTTGCACCACGCGAATCTCCGCCCCGGTACTTGAAGCGTCCGCGCGCGCTTCCATCAGCACGTCCTGATTCAGCTCGTACCCCGGCGGGCACACCATCGTGAAGTTCATGCCCACTTTCCCCGCCGCGTGCGCCAGCGCCAGCGCCACGTTGTTCCCGTCTCCCACGTACACCAGGTGCAGCCCCTTCAATTCGCCCTTGGCTTCCCGAATCGTCAGCAGATCCGCCACCGCCTGGCACGGGTGCAGCAGGTCCGTCAACGCGTTGATGATCGGCACGCGGGCTTCGTGCGCCATCTCTTCCAACAACGCCTGCGAAAACGTGCGCACGATCATCACGTCCACCCACCGTGAAAGATTCCGCGCCACGTCGCCCACGCTCTCTCGCTTCCCCAGCCCGATATCTCCCGGCGCCAGGTACACCGCGTGGCCCCCCAGTTGTTCAAATCCCACTTCAAACGTCACCCGCGTCCGCAGCGATGGCTTCTCGAAAATCAGGGCCGCCATCTTCCCCTGCAACACCGTGACGAACCCTTTGGGATGCGCTTTCACTTCCGCCGCCAGCTTCAGCAGCCCTTCCATTTCCGTAATCGTGATGTCGTGCAACGACAGGAAATCCCGCTTATGCGCTCCCAGTGCTGGCTTCAGATGCCACGGCGTTACTGTCGGCATGGCGCCCAAACGTTTGCGGTACATGTGCGTCTCCTCTCACCCCACCTTCACTTCCACTTCCTTCTGCACGAATCGCCGCATCACTTCTGCCAGCGTCAGCTTGCTGCGTTCCACCACTTCATACGTCACACGCAGCGACGGCTGCCCGATCGCGATCAGGTGCCGCAAATCGATAGGCGTCGCGATCAGCACAAAGTCGCACGGTGTCCGCCGGATCGTTTCCTGCAGGTCCGCCAGTTGCTTCTCGCTGTAGCCCATCGCCGGCAGCAGCGCCCCCACATGCGGGAACTTCACGAACGTATCGCGAATGCTTCCCACCGCGTACGGCCGCGGATCCACCAGCGTTGCCCCCGCTCTCTGCGCGCCAATCACGCCCGCGCCCAGCGCCATCTCTCCGTGTGTCAGCGATGGCCCGTCTTCAATTACCAGCACGCGTGCGCCGCGCAGCTTTTCGGCCGCCTCCACTTTTACCAGCGATTCGGCTTCGATGACCTCCGCCTTCGGATTCCGCTGTCGCACGTTTTGCCGCACGATCTCCACCGCCTCCGGCCGCGCCGAATCCACCTTGTTGATCACCACCACGTTTGCCCGCAGCAAATTCACCTCGCCCGGGTGATATAGCACTTCATGCCCCGCGCGGTGCGGGTCCACCACCACGATCTCCAGGTCCGGAAACACAAACGGCGTATCGTTGTTCCCGCCGTCCCAGATGATTACATCCGCTTCCTTCTCCGCTTCCGCCACAATCGCCGCGTAATCCACTCCGGCATACACAATCGTTCCGCTCTGCACGTGCGGTTCGTATTCTTCTCTCTCTTCGATCGTGCACTGCTCCCGGTCCAGGTCCGCCGCTTCCGCAAATCGCTGCACCCGCTGCTTCTTCAAATTTCCATACGGCATCGGATGGCGAATCGCCACCGTCTTCAGCCCCATATCCTTCAGCAATTGCGCCACGCGCCTCGATACCGGACTCTTTCCGCATCCCGTCCGCGTCGCGCAAATAGACACCACCGGCACCGTCGCCGCCAGCATCGTTCTCTCCGCGCTCAACATCTGGAAATCCGCTCCCGCCGCCAGCGCCCGCGACGCCAGGTTCATCACCTTGACGTGCGACACGTCGCTGTAGGAAAACACCGCCACGTTCACCTTTTCGTCCCGGATCAACCGCTCCAACTCTTCCTCCGGCACAATCGGTATTCCATCTGGATACAGCGGCCCGGCCAGCTCTTTCGGGTAGTTCCTTCCCGCTATGTCTGGTATTTGTGTCGCTGTGAACGCCACCACGTGGCTCCAGGGATCCTCCCGGTAACACACATTGAAATTATGAAAATCACGGCCTGCTGCTCCTAGAATCACGATTCGTTGTTGCATAAAATTACCTCCGGTGAGGAGTCTCGAGGGACCATTGAGTAAGGAAGGCCCAGGTTCTGAAGTACGTCTATTACAGTCACAAAGCCTGCAAGCCGAAAGCCACCTGCACGGGCCATGTCGTTACAGTAATAGTCTGTATATAAAAGACTTATGGAGGCCCACGGAAGGGAATTTCCCGCCCCACGCGCCCCTCCTGAGAATAGCGACCCAACCCCCCACCCCACTCTGCGCCAATCCACCCACCCCCGCCAGCCCCATCCTGCCATCCCAACGGCAGGCCCGCGCCTCTTGTGGACTCGCCCAATATGTCATCCCGACCGTAAGCCCGCGCCGTTTGCGGGCCGAAGTGGAGGGATCGTGGCCAGACTCATACGCGACAAATGCCGCTGAGACTACACCGTCCCCGAGCGCCGGAGGCGCGCCATAAGTTAGCCCAGCCCGTAAGGGCTGGGATCAGGTTCACCCAGAACCCCGAGCGCCGTAGGTGCGGCACATCCCGCCGAAGAAGAATTGCAGATTTCTCCAAACATGGAGATCGTCAGCGAGACGGATTGCGGATTAGCGGCGTCAATGTCGGCGGGAGATGCAAAATTGTCGGCGCGCCGACATTATTAAAATATCTATATAACCAACCAGTATTCGAATAAGAGAGATTTTATTGCAAAGCGGGAATGGCCCGTAGAATCAGAGAGTTAGCGCGGGCATCTTCGAATGAAATGGGGTAAATTCGCGTGGGCTATGTGCGAGATTTCGAAATTAGGGCCGACAGTGGTGCGAAAAGAGGAGCGGGATTCGAGTTCGCAGAGGCAAATCGCTGTGCCCTCTGTAACTGTCACTTTCAAGAACGAGGGAGGGGGCAGCACCAGACGCGGAACTGGCCCGACGGGGAATTGAGTCGATTATTTTTTGTCAGGCCATCACTGGCTAGGATACAACTTTTGTAATTCACCGCGAAGTAGAGATATACGGAGGGTGCCCCAGGTTCGGTTTTTTACCTGGGTCTTGGGGTTTCCGATATTCAGCAACAGGGGCGCGACTACTCTTCACTCTCACCCACACTAGAATACTTGCAGTACAGATGCCGAAACGCCCGTGCGTCAAGCCTGCGCCACCCGCATGCGATACAGAAAATTACGTCTGACTTTGGGCTGACCCGTCACAGTTTTTCCACCTCCGCAGCGATGTCCGGGTTGTTGGCCACGGCAATCGCTTTCACCTTGGCAATGTATTCATCTGAAACCCTGTGCTCGCGCAGGCCGCAGACAATGAGACGGACATAGTCAGTATTCGTCTTCAAGCCAGGCTTAGGGCATTTGACGGTGTAGGTCATCGCCTGCACGACCGCACCGTTCGGGCGGCAGACCGCGATTGTCTCCCGTTTGTAGTTCGTGCCCTCGACATCGTCAAGCGACTTACGCTTGCGGCCTTGGCTATTTTGCAGCCAATAAGGTAATCGGGGACTTCGTAGAGCACGCCCCAGACCTTACCCCCGGGCCTTCTCACAATGTCCGAGGCGGCGCAACCGCGCCCGGCGCTCTGAACATCGAACGCAAGCTCGAAATCTTCGACGGTTTCAGCGATGTCGAGGAACTGCGCATCGCCGCACAGCCGGTTGTTGCTGTTGATCTCACTACCCAAGCAATTGGAGCCGTATTGAAACACGAGCGCCATTGGTTCCTCCACTCGTCGGTCGTTCCAGAGCTCGAACAATTCAAGCAGCTCGGCAACGGCGGCCGTCGCTTGCTCTCGGCTGACGTCTCGTGAATTAAACAGCCCTTCGGCCTCGTGTTTAAGATCGTTCACCTCGTCCCAGACCTTGTCCAGATTCGTGTGTAGCCACTCGGAAAACTCAGGCTCCACGATCTTAAGAAGGGCAGCCTTGTACAAGCCACAAGTCTCCTTTCCCGAAACAACCTTCAAACCGCGATGATACGCCGCTGCAATCCGAAAGAGAGCGCTGTTGAAGTAAAAACCAGCCAACCATTTGCTCGACGTTCTCACTATTCCCTCAGCGACATTTTCAGCTCGCTTGACTACCGTTGGAACTTCAATTGGCCCATTCCTTTCTACAAAATTGTTGTGTCTCGCAAAAATGAGCGCGTACAAGACACCGAGAAAGTCATCAAGCGTAGCCACGAGGAAATGGCTTTTCTGGGCGTGTGGGGACCGGAGCAAAGTAAGAATCCTTGCGCCATAGTCCGCCAGTTCCTTGTCTCCTGGGTCAGTCAAGTCCAATCTCAGAAACGATTCATATCGGCTCATATGTCGCTCCTGCGCCCGGTTTGCTCCGAGTTCACGGCGAGACGATTTCCCGAAAGAACTTGTCGGCCAAACCAGGGTTGATCTGTTTCAGCGTCTCGTAGACCTGCATGACTTTTGTCCGGTTGCCTTGTACGGCGTACACAATACCGAGGTTAAACCAAGCTTCCTGAAATTCAGGTTGCAGGCGGATTGCCTCTTGGAAAGCTCTTATGGCATCGTCGTAGCGGTTCGTGTCCATGTAGGCGAGGCCGATGTTTCCCCAGGCGTGTACCCCGTTGGGCTTGAGACGGATGGCTTCCCGTAGCGCGTTGATCGCGTTGTCGTAGTGCTTCAAGTTAACGTAGGCGAGACCGAGATTGCCCCAGGCTTCAGCAAGGTCGGGATTCAGGCGGATAGCCTCCCGGTAGGCCTCGGTCGCGTCGTCGTATCGAGCTAAATCATCATAATCGCAGCCGAGATTGTACCAGGCCTTAGCGAAGCGTGGCCTTTGACTAATCGCCTCTTGGAATGCTCTGATAGCATCGGCATATCGCGTTGACTGTGAGTAGCTGATTCCGAGTTGATTCCACGAATCGGCATCGCTAGGATCCAAACGGATTGCTTCTTGTAACGCTTTGATTGCCTCATCCTCGTGGCCCGAGTGCGAATAAGCGATGCCCAGATTGCTCCAGGCCCCGGCCAAGCCTGGCTTGAGGCGGATTGCCTCCTGGTAGGCTTTGATTGCATCTTCGTATCGGTTTGAATCCATGTAAGCAACTCCGAGATTGCTCCATGGCACGGCAACGCCAGGTGTAAGACGGATGCTTTCCTTGAAGGCGTGGATGGCTTTGTCGTAATCCTGATTATCTAAAGCGTCGATACCGAGCTCTGTCCAAGCTATGCTCTCAAAAATTGCGGCCCGACCGGGTTTGCTCTTAGCGGCAGCACTGGACTTTACGAGGGAGCGAACCCACTCCCCAGGAAGGGCAAAATTCAGGTTCTGTCCTTCCTTGACATAAAAGGTGGTGATGCCGACAAGGCGACCCTGCGAATCAAAAAGTCCACCGCCACTCGATCCGGGAGAGATGGCGGCAGAAGTCTGAATGACACGCATGTCTCCGAACTCACGCAGGCCGGAGATGAGCCCCTCGGACATGGTCAGCTCTAAGCCCTCGGGCGAACCGATGGCATAGACGCGCTCACCGACAACAAGGCTGGCGGAAGTACGCACGAGCACGGTCGGGGCCGCGAGCCCTTGGGCCTTCAACTGACAGAGGTCGTGGTCCGAGTCGAGGTGGGTGATGGTGGCAGTCCACGTTCGAGAACCGCGCTTTAAACGCCATGAGACACCATCATCGATGACGTGCTTGTTTGTGACGACCTCACCTGGAGCGATGGCTACAGCACTGCCCTTCGCTACCACCGAGCCGCTGGTATCGAGAGTTTCAACAACAAAAACGGAGGGCGCGAGACGCTTATAGAGTTCCTTTGGTGAGAGCGCGGCCAGCGGTTCACCGTCCTTTCTTTCTTGCTCTGGCGAATGAGGCGAGGCGGACTGACCGATAGCAGGAAGATTCAAAAACACAAATAGGGGCGAGAGAAGAAGAGCCGAAAAAAAGAAATGAATTCCAATGCCCAAAGCGCTTGGCCCGGCAGGAATTGAGTTACATGTTTTGTTTGCGGGCATCACTGGCAAGCATACAACTTTCGCAATTCACCGCGAAGTCGAGAGAGGCGGAGGGTGCCCCATCCTCGGTTTGTGAGGGTGGGTCTTGGGGTTTCCGATATCCGACAACAGGGGCGCTACTACTCTTCGCTCTCTCCCACGCTGAAATACGCACAGTCCGGATGCTGAAACACCAGCGCGCTCACGCTTGCTTCCGGGTCCATCATGAATCCTTCCGTCAACTGCACGCCGACCTCTTCCGGCCGCAGCAAACTCCAAATCCCCGCCTGGTATTCCAACTCCGGGCAAGCCGGATACCCAAAGCTGTAGCGCTTTCCGCGATACCGCGACGTAAACCGCTGCGCCATGGTCATCTCCGCTGGATCAGGAAATCCCCAATCCTCGCGAATCCGCCGGTGCAGCCACTCCGCGCAGCCCTCTGCCGTCTCAATCGCCAGCGCTTGCAATCCATGTGATTTGAAATAGTACCCGTCGTGCTTCGCCTTCTCCCCGCGTTCCCGCACACCCTCGCCCGCCGTCACCACAAACACCGCCACGTGATCTCTCTGCCCCTCCCGAGCCGGCAGCACGTAATCGCTCAAGCACAATTGATCCCCAATCTTCTGCCGCCGGAACTTCCACGTATGCACGGGCTCCGCACCGCCCGGCGCAAACAGGTGCAGCGCCTCGCCCTCCGCTTCCGCCTCAAAAAACTGCCACACCGCGCGCACTTTCATGAATGTCGCGGCCTCGCGCTTCACCTCTTCCATCTCGTTAAACAGCTCTACCGCCTTCGCTTCCCGCGCCGCCAAATGTTTCTCGAAATCCCCGCGATACCCCATGTGCCTTCCATACAGCATGTACGGATTCACGTAACTCCAAACCTCCCGCAAATCCGGCACCAGCCGCACCTTCCGGTCAAGGTAGCCCACCTTCGGAATCGGCAAATCCATCCGCACTTTTGGCGAGCGCGTCACTTGCGGCTTCTCCGCGATCTTCACCGTCGTCACGCTCACGCCATTCCCGGAAATTGCGTGCTCGCTCAACACCCGCGCCCGCGTCGCCGGGTCCATCAGCTCATTCATTAGCCGCAAGCCCGTCATCGCGTCCTTCGCGTAGCACACCGTTCCGCCATAGCTGGGCGCAATCTTCTGCTGCGTATACTTCGCGCTCAGCGCCGCCCCGCCCACCAGCAGCGGCACGCCAATCCCCGCGTCCTTCAAATCGTTCGCCGTGATTACCATCTGCTGCGCGCTCTTCACCAACAATCCCGACAATCCAATCGCGTCCGGCTGGTGCTCCTCAAACGCCTTGATCAACACATCCGGCGGCACCTTAATCCCCAGGTTCACCACGTCGAACCCGTTGTTCTTTAAAATAATCTCCACCAGGTTTTTCCCGATGTCGTGCACATCCCCCTTCACCGTTGCCAGCACCACCTTGCCGCGCTTCGCGGTGTCCGCCTTCTCCATGAACTGTTCCAAATGGCTCACCGCAGCCTTCATCGCTTCCGCAGACTGCAGCACCTCCGCCACAATCAACTCATTCGCGTTAAACAGCCGCCCCACCTCGGACATTCCCTGCATCAGCGGGCCGTTGATAATGTCCAGCGGTGCTGTGCCTTCCGCGCGTTTACGCTCCAGGTCTTCCACCAAGCCATCGCGCGTTCCTTCGATGATGTAGTTTGACAGCCGCGTGTCCAGCGGCACATCCTCCGCCTTCAACTTCTCTTTCTTCTTCGTCGTGCGGAAATGCTCCGTGATCGCCGCGATGTGAAACTGGTTCAGCGCGGCCTTCTGTTCCTTGCTCTGCTCCCGCCAGTCCGCCGGCGCGCTCCGCAACATTTCGCTCTGCGGATGCCCCGCCGGCACTTCCTTCGCCGCGTGCTGGAACAGCAGGTTCTCCGCCAGCCGCCGCTCGTGTTCCGGAATCGAAGCGAACCGCTCCAGCTTCTCCGTATTCACGATCGCCAAATCCAGCCCGGCCTTCGTGCAGTAGTATAGAAATACCGAATTCACCACCTCGCGCGCGCCCGCGGGCAATCCAAACGACACGTTGGAAATCCCCAGGATCGTCCGCGTATCCGGCAACGCCTGCTTGATCAGCCGGATGCCCTCCATCGTTTCCACTGCGCCGCCGATGTAGTTTTCGTCGCCCGTCGCACACGGAAACACCAGCGGATCAAACACGATATCTTCCGGCGCCATCCCGTACTTTTTCGTCAGCAACTCGTACGACCGCTGCGCAATCGCCAGCTTCCTCTCCCTCGTGAACGCCTGCGCCTGTTTCGGGTCCTCGTCAATGCAGCCCACCACAATCGCCGCGCCAAAATCGTGCGCGATCGGCACCACCTTCTCGAATTTTTCCTCGCCATCTTCCAGGTTGATCGAATTGATGATCGCTTTGCCCTGGCAGTACGTCAGCGCCAGCTCCACCGCCGTCGGGTCAGTCGTGTCAATCATGATCGGCGCCTTGATCTTGCGAATCAGCTTTTCGTAGAACGGCGGAATATCATTCTTCTCATCCCGCTCCGTGCTTTGCAGGCACACATCCACGATGTGCGCCCCGCCCTTCACCTGCCGCCGCGCGATCTCCGTCGCCTCTTCCCACTTCTCTTCCGCCACCATATTCTTGAACAGCCGCGACCCGATCACGTTTGTCCGCTCGCCCACCAGCAACGGCCGCGTCTGCTCATCCGCTTCGATCGTCTCGATCCCCGAATAGATAGCCCGATGCGAATCCGCCGGCCGCACCCTCGGCTTTTTCCCCGCTGCCATTTGCGCCAGCGCCCGGATGTGCTTCTCCGTTGTGCCACAGCAGCCGCCCACCAGGTTCAGCCAGCCATGGTCCACAAACTTTTCCAGTTGCGCCGCCAGTGTCGCCGGTGTCTCCCCGTATTTCCCCTCTTCATCCGGTAGCCCCGCGTTCGGATAGCAGGACACGAACTCGCTCGTCAGCGTGCTCAGCGTCCGGATGTGGTCGGTCATGAACTCCGGCCCGGTCGCGCAGTTCATCCCAAACGCCAGCGGGTGCGCGTGCCGCAGCGAAGCCCACATCGCTTCCACGGTCTGCCCTGCCAGCATCGTTCCCATCGGCTCGATGGTCACGGAAACGATGAAGGGAACCGCCGCCCCAATTTCCCGCGACAATTTCTGGATCGCCAAAATCGCCGCTTTGATGTTCCGCGTGTCCTGGCACGTTTCCACCAGTAACAAATCCGCGCCGCCTTCGACCAATCCTTTGGCTTGCACGTAATACGAATCTAAGAGCCCCTCAAACGTCACGCCGCCCGTCACCGTGATCGCCTTGGTCGTTGGCCCCATCGAACCCGCCACAAACCGTGGCCTCCCCGGCGCCGAAAACTCTTCTGCCGCTTGCCGCGCCAGCACCGCCGCCCGCTTGTTCAATTCCTGCGCGTCCGCCTGCAGGCCGTACTCCGCCAGCACCAGCGGCGTCCCGCCGAAGCTGTTTGTCTCGACAATGTCCGCTCCCGCCTCAAAGTACTTCCGGTGAATGTCCAGCACCACATCCGGCCGCGTCCGCACCAAATTCTCGTTGCACCCCTCCAAAGCCGCGCCGCCGAAGTCCGCCGCCGTCAGGTTGCGTTGCTGCAGCATCGTACCCATCGCGCCATCCAGCACCAGGATGCGTTCCGCCAGCAACTCCCGCAAAGCTTTCTCGGATTCCTTCAAGTTCCTCATTCGATCGGTGCCCTTTGATACCTCTCCCCGCGCCTTTTCTGCGACGATTGATTGCGCGGGGTATCCCTCTATTTTACTTGGCCCTGCCCCAGAACCGTACCCTTTTCGCCCGCCCCTTCACCCTGGCCAAGATGCCAGCCGCCCGGCCCCTTGCCCTAATCCTTTGAAAATACCCCTTATTTGTCAGTAACGACTCGTGAACATCTGGCCCCAAGGCCCTTGCCCCGTTGCCCTGCTTTCACTACCCTGAAGTACAGTGGCCAATAAACGCATGTCCCCGAAACTCACAGTCTGTCTACTCTCGCCGCACCCCCTGGTGCTCAGCGAATTTGAACGCCTGCTCGGCAAGGCCTCGCAGTTCAAGGTGATTGCCAAGCAACTTGAATCCACTCTTGCTCCCGACCTGCGCAACCTCGAACCTCCTAAGGCTCAGGTCTACGTCATTGATGCGCACGCCGCACGCCAGGCTACCGGCGCGCTCCTCACTAATATCCTCGAGCGCTACGCCGATGCCCGCCTGATTGTTGTTGGGGATTCTGTCAACGAAGCCAACGCCTATTCCTTGCTCCGTCTGGGCGTGAAGGGCATTCTCACCTACGCCGAAGCGCGCGACCAGCTTTCTCGCGCGCTCCCCCTCGTTTCCAATGGCGGCTTCTGGGTGCCGCGCTCCGTGCTTTCGGGTTTCGTGGATTCCATCCTCACCAGCCAGGGGCGCCGCCTCAAGACCGACACCGTCACCAATCTCAGCCGCCGCGAGCAGGAAGTCCTCGATTCCTTGCTGGAGAATCTCTCCAACAAGGAAATCGCCAGCAAGCTCAATATCGCGGAGCGCACCGTAAAGTTCCACGTCTCCAATCTTCTGAGTAAGTTTGGCGTGCGCCGCCGCGCGGATCTGATCCTGCTGACGTTCCAGCGCCGCATGGCCCAGGCGTAACCAACTCTCACGATTTCAAATTGGCCTTACTGTGGCACAGTCACTCTTGACTGTGCTCTTGGGTTTGCTTATGTAGTGGCCGATCTTCAGATCGGTCTCTTGGGTTTGTTCTTGCCGTTGTCGCGGCCGCCTTCTGCTTGCCCGCCGTCGGAGGGACGCGGGCCGTCCGTACCTTAATTCCCCACCTTATACCGGATGATGCACCACAACGCCTGCACCCCATCCTTCCACGTAATCTTCTTTCCCTCTTCGTACGTGCGCCCCGAATAGCTGATCGGCACTTCATAAATGCGCCATTTGCCTTTCGCCATTTTCGCCGTGATCTCCGGCTCAAATCCGAACCGGTCGGACTTTACCTGTATTCCCTTCAGCACCTCGCGGCGGAACACCTTATAACAGGTCTCCATGTCCGTCAGCTTCAGGTTCGTGAAGATGTCCGAGAGCAGCGTCAGGAATTTATTCGCCAGGTAGTGCCAGAAATAATGCACGCGCTGCGGCCCGCCCAGGAACCGCGAACCAAACACCACGTCCGCCCGCCCATCCAGAATGGGCTCCAGCAATTTCGGATAGTCTCGCGGGTCATATTCCAGGTCGGCATCCTGCACCAGCACAATGTCGCCCATGGCCACCGCAAATCCACGGCGCAATGCCGCACCCTTTCCCTGATTCGTCCCCTGGAAAAAAAACCGCATGTCTTGCAGCTCAATCGGATCACCCCCGTCCGTCGAGGCCGCCTGGCTTTCCCCTTTTTCTTGCAGCTCCGCCAAACCCTGCAGGAATTCGCGCGTGCCGTCTTTGGAGCAATCGTCCACCACCACGATCTCCTTGCGCATCTCCGTTTCCTGAACGCGGCGCAGAATTTCGCAAATCGTATTCTTCTCGTTGTACACGGGGATCACTACCGAAAGCTTTGCATCCAACATTGCTGCGGGGTTCCGTCGGGGATGTGCCATGGATTTGTCCCTATTGTAAGGGTGCCTTCTCCCTCCGTAAAGTTTTCTCTGGCCGATCGATTGCCGTCCGGCGGCGCAGGGCGTCCTTCGCCGGGGCTCCCCTCTGTGGTTAAATAGGATTCGCCAGTCTCTCGACCATGCCCACGTTTTACATCGAACAATTTGGCTGCCGCGCAACGCAAGCCGATGGCGCCGCCATCGAGCGCCAATTGCGCGAACAGGGCTGCCAACTCGCCTCCCACTCCCATGCGGCGGACGTCGTCGTTCTGAACACCTGTACCGTCACCGCTGCCGCCGACACCCAGGCGCGCGACGCCATCCGCAAACTCCACGCCGCCAATCCTTCCACGCGCATCATCGTCACCGGCTGCTACGCCCAACGCGCCCCCGAAGAGCTTGCGATTCTCCCGGGAGTCTCCTTCGTCGTCGGCAATTCGCACAAGCCGCAAATCCCCAATCTTCTCCAGTCCATCTCCCTAATGCCACCCGTAGGGGCGCAGCACGCTGCGCCCCATTTGGCACCATTGCCGCAGATAAGCGGCTCGCACGACATCGCAAAAATCCTCACCGGCGACATCTTCGATCTCTCCGAAGTTCTCGTTGCCCCCGTGCTCGGCGGGGAAGGGAATCACACGCGCCCCACGCTGAAAATTCAGGACGGCTGCAACGCCCGCTGCTCTTTTTGCGTGATTCCTTTCGTGCGCGGGAAATCCCGCAGCCTGCCTCCCGAAAAGGTTGTCGCTGAAATTCAGCGTCTCGCCGATTCCGGCTATCGCGAAATCGTTCTCAGCGGCATCAATCTCGGCGCCTACGGTCGCGATTTCTCGCCGCGCGTCGCATTCTTCGACCTCCTTCGCCGCATCCTCGACGAAACTCCCGTCGAGCGCCTCCGCGTCAGCTCCATCGAGCCGCTCGACGTTTCTCTCTCCTTCATCGATCTCATTGCCTCCAGCGAGCGTCTCGCGCCCCACTTCCACATGCCCTTGCAATCCGCTTCGGACCGCATCCTCGCGGCCATGCATCGCTGGTACCGCGCCGAACATTACGCCCGCCGCGTCGAACTCATTCACGAACGCCTTCCCCATGCTGCTATCGGCGCCGACGTCATCACCGGGTTCCCCGGCGAGACCGAAGCCGACCACGCCGCCACACTGCGTTTCATTGCAGAGCGGCCCTTCACCTACTTGCACGTCTTCTCCTATTCCCAGCGCCCCGGCACAAAAGCGGTTGCTCTGCCCAATCGGGTTCCCGGCAGCGTCATCAAACGCCGCGCGCGCGAATTGCGCGCCCTCGCGGAAACCAAATCCGCCGAGTTTCGCGCCGCACAAATCGGCCGCACCCTTCGTGTCCTTACCTTGCGCCGCGATCCCAAAGACGATCCTTCCCTCACGCCCGCGCTCTCCGAAAATTATCTCTCTGTTCAGCTCCCTCTTAGATTGCCGCCCAATCAACTCTTGGCGGCTTCCGTCACCCGCACCGAAGGCAAAAATCTTTGTGCTTTGCCGCTCGAGCCGGTCCTTGCGGCTTCGGCAGCGGGCTGACCCAATCTCATGCGAATACTTGGCATTTCCACCATCGGTCGGGGCTCCGCGGTCGCGCTTCTCGACGAAAAGTCCATTCTCTTCGCCATCGAAGAAGAGAAGCTCAATCGTCTGCAGGACTCGCTCGAAATCCCGCGCCTCGCCCTGGCGCGCTGCCTGCACGAAAATCAATTGAAGCTGGCGGACTGCCGCGCCATTGCTCTCGCCGAGCGCAGCGCGCCGCTCGGGCATTCGCGCTCCCGCCGCAAGCGCGCCCCGCGCTCCGCCTTCGAGGACCTTCTCCAGCCGCTTCTCCGCGGCGGCCCAAGGCTCTCGCGCTTCGATCACCATCTTTGCCACGCTGCCAGTGCCTACTACACCTCGGGTTTCGATCGCGCCCTCATCCTCACTCTCGATCAGGGCGCCCATTCGCAAGCGGGTCTCATGGCCCTCGGCGACGGCGATGAAATTGAGCCGCTGCATTCCCTGAAGTTTCCCGATTCTCTTGGCTGGTTCTATTCGCGCGTCACGGAGCTTGCGGGTCTCCGCTCGCGCCGCGATGAACACAAGTTGCAATGGCTCAGCAAGGATGGCGAGCCGGAATTTCTCCCGGCCTTCCGCAAGCTCTTCACCTGGAAACCCACCGGCGCACCCGCCTTAAACCGCCGCTACTTTGCCTCGGGTCCCGATCATCGGGGCGTGTTTTCGCCGCAGTTTTATCGCGAACTTGGGCTTTCTTCGCGCAGCCATCCGCCGGGCCCCGTCGTGCGTGCCAATCTCGCCCGCAGCGCCCAGGACTTTCTCGAGGAAGTTGTCCTGCAGCTTGCCGGCAATTTCGCGGAGCGCACTAACGCCCGCTCGCTCTGCCTGGCCGGCGGCATTTTCCTGAATGTTCTTCTGGTCCACGCCCTCGAAGCACGCGGTCCCTTCGAGCGCGTCTACGTGCAACCTGTCTCCGGCAATGCAGGCACGGCCCTCGGCGCCGCTTATCTCTCCCGCAAGAAAATCACTGGGCACTCCGGCCGCGCGCCGCTTTCCAGCCTCGCGGTTGGATTGCACGCCAGCCCCCAAGAAATGAAAACCGTTCTCGACAACTGCAAGATCGTCTATCGCTATCTTCCCGGGGAAGAACAAACCGTTGAAGAAACTGCACGGCTGCTTTTGCGCGACAAAATCGTTGCCTGGTGCCAGGGCCGCACCGAATTCGGCCACCGCGCCCTCGGAAACCGCAGCCTGCTCGCCTCGCCTTTTTCCGAATACGTCATCGAAAACGTCAACGAATACGTTAAGCACCGCGAGGAATTTCATCCTTTCGCGCTCTCCGTTCCCGCCGAGCGCGCCGCCGAGTATTTTGATGCTTCGACGAATTGCCGCTTCATGACTTCGCTGGCCACGCTCACCAATCCCATCGGCGGCCTCGAACGCTTCGCCTTCCACGGGAATCTGGTGCGCGCCCACACCGTCGAACAACATGCCAATCCCATCTTCTGGCGGCTGTTGCACAAATTCGGCGAATCGGCGCCCGCGCCCATTCTCGTCAACACCTCGTTCAACCTTTTCGGCGAGCCCCTGGTCACCGATCCCCGCGGCGCCGTCCGCAGCTTCTATTGCGCCGGCATAGACGCCCTCGCCCTCGGCCCCTTTCTTTTGGTGAAATAACTCCGCGGTTCTGCACTGAACTACCGCGTGCCTTTGCCTTTGTAGATTCTCTCTCCCAATTCAAGCTAAGTCCTGTTCCGGGAGAGGTGTTGGCCCAGTTCGCGCGAGGAAGGCAGTTGGCAAACGCAACCGAACATCTTGGAGTGCGGCGGCTTGCCGCCGCTTTTACGGCGTAAGCAGTTTCGCGAGAGTGACTTTCTCAGGAGGATGTGGCGGCCGCCACTCGGGTGGGTGCCTTTCTCTTGGGTATGTAGTGGCCGATCCCGCGAGCCCTGCGGCTGTTCTCCTTCCGGCCTCCAGCGTAAGATACTACCCACTCCCTTCTGAATTGTTTTTTGAGTTCCCCAATGCCGGACGGCACTAGTTCTTCCCGCTGCCAACTATCCCTCGAAAATCACCTGCGCAATCGCCTGCTCCGCCGTGTGCGTAATACTCACCGCGATGTTCTTCACGCCGAGCGCCTCGGCAATTTTTTTTGCCTCGCCCTTCAAAGCCAATGTGGGCCGTCCGCCCTTCTGACGCACCACCTCCACGTCCACCCAACGCACCCCGCGGCTCCAGCCTGTCCCCAGCGCCTTCATCGCCGCCTCTTTCACGGCGAAGCGCCCCGCATACCGCTCGTACTTGTTCTTGAATTGCTCGCAGTACGCCACCTCATCCGGCGTATACACGCGCCGCAGAAACCTCTCCCGCTGCGCCTCAACCACTTCCTGAATGCGCTTCACTTCCGCCACGTCAATGCCCAGCCCAACGATCATTCCGCTCCCCATCCTCGACCCGATTATACTGTCAGGACCATGCCGCGACGGAAAACATCCGCGAAAAAGTCCTCAATCCGCAAACGCTCTACCCCGCGCCCGTTGCGTCTCTCGCCGCCCTGGGTTATGCACCGTTCTCGCGGCTTGCAAATCCTGCAGCTCACGCCATTCCGCAAACTCCCCTGGCTCGTCCACGGATTCAGCACGCGGCCCGGCGGCGTCAGCCTTCTCGATGGCCGGCAAGTCCTCAATCTCGGCTTCATGGAATGGGATACGCGCGAAAACGTCGCCGAAAACCGCCGCCTCCTGCAAACCGCGCTCACCGCCGAAAACTTCACCCTCGCCCCGCTCAAGCAGATCCACTCCGACGTGATTCACCTTTTCTCTGCCGCGCCTGCCGACGCGTGCAAGGGCGATGCCTCCGCCACGAATCGCCCCGGCCTGCTCCTCGCCGTGCAAACCGCCGATTGTGTTCCGATCCTTATCGTGGATCCCCAAAAACGCGCCGTCGCCGCCATTCATGCCGGTTGGAAGGGTACGCTCGCCCGTATCGCCGAAAAAGCCGTCGGCCGCCTGCGCCTCGAACTTGGCAGCAAGCCTGCCGATCTCCTCGCCGCCCTCGGCCCCTCCATCGGCCCCTGCTGCTACGAAGTGGGCGCGGATTTCGTCACCAAGTTCACCGCGCAATTCGCCGATGCCTCCGGCTATTTCGATGAGCCGCGCACCGGCGATGAGCCCAACCCCTTGCAGTGGCTCAGCATGATGCCCCCGGGCCACCAGCCACCGCCGCGAAATGTTCACTTGGATCTTCCCAAGGCCAATCGCGCGCAACTCCTCGCCGCCGGCCTGTGCCCGCAAAACATTTTCCCGAGTGCCCTCTGCACCGCCTGCCGCACCGATCTCTTCTTTAGCCATCGCCGCGAAGGCGTCCTCTCCGGACGTCTCCTGTCGGTAATTGGAATTCGCCAGTAAGAAAAGGAGCCTTCTTCAAGGAAGGACGGCGAGCTGAGAGTTCTTGACCTCGATCAACGCCAGTTGCCCGCACGCCGCCATCACATCGCGCCCGCGCGAATAGCGCACAAAGGCCGGCACGCCGCGCTCCGTAAGTATCCGCCGGAACTCCTCGATTTTCTCTTCGCTCGATTCCTTGTACGGTAATTCGCCGGGATTCCACGGGATTAGATTCACTTTCACGCTTTTCAGTGGCGCCAGCAGCTTCACCACGCGCCGCGCATCTTCCGCCGCATCATTCACGCCGCCCAGCATCACGTACTCGAATGTCAAATGCTCCCAATTCCGCAGCGGGTATTCCCGGCAAGCCTCCATCAGCGCCTTCAGCGGATACTTGCGGTTGATGGGCATCAGCACGTCGCGTTGCTCGTCGTTCGACGCGTTCAGCGAAATCGCCAGCTTCGGCCGCACCTCTTCTTTCGCCAGCCGCTCCATCCCCGGCACAATCCCGCTCGTCGAGAGCGTCACATGCTTCGGCGACAATCCCACACCGTCTTCATCCAGCAGAATCCGCAACGCCCCCATCACATTCTCAAAATTCAGCAGCGGCTCGCCCTGGCCCATCAGCACCACATTCGTCCGCCCTGCCAATCCGCCAGTTTCCGCATCGTCCTTCCCGTCGCCTGTCGTCGCGCCTGAATTCTTTTCTGGAGCCTCACCCATTTCCTTCAGCGGCACCAGCACCTGCCCCACAATCTCTCCCGCCGTCAAATTCCGGATCAGTCCAAGCTTCGCCGTCAGGCAAAACTGGCAATCCACCGCGCAGCCCGCCTGCGTCGAAATACAAATCGTCTGCCGCCCCTCGCTCGGCATGAACACCGCTTCCACCGCTGCCGGCTTCTGCAGTATCTGTCTCGCCTTTCTCTTCTCTGTGAACTCTGCGTCCTCCGTGTTCTCTGCGCTAAAGCCTTTTCCTTCTTCTCCGATCCCAAACAGATACCGCACCGACCCATCCTTTGAGAAATACCTCCGCCGCACTTCCGGCAAAGTGATGCTAGCCTCGCGCGCCAGCTTTTCCCGCAGCGCCCCCGGCAAATTCGTCATCTCCGCAACGTCGAATTTCCGCTGCGCATACAACGCGTGATAAATCTGCCCGCCGCGATACTCGGGCTCCCCGAGGCTCTTGCAGTACGCCCGCAATTCCTCCAGCGATTTCCCCAGCAATTCCATCCGCGCTCAGCCCTTCCGCTCTTATTCTCTCACTTTCGGAAGCAAATCTACCGGGCACCCCTGCCCTCCGGTGCCGCCCGCCCACAATCAACGTAACCCCATGCAAATATTATATTTATCGCCTACGGCCAGCATGTCTTACTCGCCACTCGCCACTCTCTCCCCCGTGTGCCACAATACTTTCATGGTCTCCAACGTCCGCGACATCCAGCGCCACGTTCTTCCCAACGGCCTCATCGTCATTACCGAGACCATGCAGCACGTCCGCTCCGTCTCCGTCGGCATCTGGGTCCGCAACGGCTCCCGCCGCGAAATCCCCGCCGAAAACGGACTGGCTCATTTCCTGGAGCACATGGTCTTCAAGGGCACCGACCGCCGCTCCGCCGAAGATATCGCCCGCGAAATGGATTCCGTCGGCGGCATGCTGGACGCTTTCACCTCCAAGGAGCAGATCTGTTTCAACGCCAAGGTGCTCGACGAGCACCTGCCCATCGCCTTCGACGTTCTCGCCGACCTGGTTCTGCGTCCCAAGCTTGATTCCGACGACGTCAACAAGGAGTGCCAGGTTGTTCTCGAAGAGATCAAGATGGACCTGGACAATCCCGAATACCTGCTCCACGATATCTTCACCCGCGGCTTCTGGCCGGAACATTCTCTCGGCCGCCCAATCCTCGGCACACCGGAAACCGTGCGCAATTTTGACCGCGAAGCCCTGTGCCGCCGCTTCCAAAACTGGTTCGCGCCGGACCACATCATCGTCACCGCCGCCGGCAACATCAACCATCCGCAGGTTCTCGAACTGGTCGAAAAGGAATTTGGCCACTTGCAGGCCATCGGCTCGCCGCAGAAAACTCCTGCGCCTTCCACCAGCGCTCCCATCCGTCTCGAAACCAAGCGCGATCTGGAGCAGGTCCATCTGTGCATCGGCGTTCCTTCGCTGCCGCTTGCCCATGAGCGCCGCTTCGGCGTGGCCGTGTTGAATAATCTTCTCGGCGGCGGTATGTCCTCGCGCCTGTTCCAGAACATCCGCGAGAAGCAGGGTCTGGCCTACGCCGTCTTCAGCGAGATCACGCCTTATTCCGATGCCGGGATGCTGACTGTCTACGCGGGCACGGCCAAGGAAACCATCGACAAGGTTCTCGACCTCACCGTTGCGGAATTCCGCGCTATGAAGGAATCGCCGGTTTCCAACGAAGAACTGCTCCGCGCCAAGAACCATCTCAAAGGTTCCCTGATGCTCTCGCTCGAATCCACCAGTTCGCGGATGTCCAACCTGGCGCGCCAGGAACTCTATTTCCAGCGCTTCTATTCGCTCGACGAAATTCTCGCGGCCATCGAAGCCGTCACCCGCGACGAAGTGCAGGCTCTCGCCCGCGAATTCTTCCAACCGGACCGCGTCGCCCTCACCGTCCTCGGCCCCCTCAACGGCTTCTCCGTCGATCGCGCTCGCCTCGCCTGCTAAGCGCCTCCCCGCCGGTTAGCACTAGTCCCTGTGTCAGTCCTCTCGAACAGTTTCACCGGAATTATCCACTTTCGCGCGCTTTTGCGCATTGACGCGATTCTCCCGCTCTGCCATCATCTTCCAAGTTTCGCGCTTCGCGTTTCGTTTTTCGAGTTTCGCTTTTCAGCTTTCGTTCCTCGGGGAGAATCTCCATCGGCTTGCGCGTTTCCATTCTCGCGTCCGGCAGTTCGGGCAACATCACGCTGCTCGAAACCGAACGCACCCGCCTCCTCGTGGACGCCGGCTTGGGCAAGCGCGAGACGCTGGCGCGTCTTGCCGCCATCGAAAGAGATCTCGACCGCCTCGATGGCATCCTGATCACCCACGAACACACCGACCACTGCGGCGGCCTCCCGCAAGCCCTGGGCCTCTGGAAAGCCCCGCTGTATGTCACCGAGCCGACCCTGGGCGCGCTCCGGCGCATTCTTCCGGACACCTTTGGCAAGCGCCTCAATCGTGTCGAGTCCATCCAGGCCGGCCAGTGCTTTTCCATCGGCGATATCGAAATTCACGCCTTCGCGCTCCCGCACGATGCCGCCGATCCCATCGGCTTCACCTTCCGCACCAACGGCACCAAGGTGGCCATCTGCACCGATCTTGGTTACATGCCGAATCATGTCAAGCTGCATCTGCGCGAAACCGACTGTCTGATCCTCGAATCCAACCACGATCTCGACATGCTCAAGGTTGGCCCTTACCCCTGGGTCGTCAAGCAGCGCGTACTTTCCCGCACCGGGCATCTTTCCAATCACGCGGTCAGTGAGTTCCTTGCCGATCCCGAAGGCTTCGATTCGCGCGCGCGCTATCTCGTCCTCGCGCACATCTCCCAGGAAAACAACAATCCCGACCTCGTGCGCCTCTCCGCCGAAGAAGCTTTGCGCCGCCGCCCGGCTGAAGCCGCTTTCACCGGCGAAGTCCTGATCGCCTCCCAGCACATTCCTCTCAAGCCTCTCGACCTTTAATTGCAAGCGGCTCAACGAGCCGATCTCACTCATTAAATCTCCCTATTCTTTGCATGCAGTTTTCAGCAGCGTGACGCGCTTCCGAACTCTTGACTTTGCGCGCAATTTCGCCAGAATGATGGCCAACGTTTCCGTGGGGTTCAGGGAAAAGCGGTTTGGGGCCAGTCGAGCTTGCCGAGGAGTCGCCCGATTTCTGATTTTTCTTTGTTCTCGGAATCCGTCAATTCATTCCGGTGCAGGGACCAATTCGCGCTCGAAGGGGGCACACGATGCGGGTTTTTACTTTTAAGCGGTTATTTTCCACGCTTTCCATCTGGCTGCTTTTGGCCGTTTCAGGCGCTTCGGCCCAGACGGGCACGACCTCCCTTCATGGCACGGTTCTTGATAAATCGCATGCCGTCGTCGCCGGCGCCAAAGTAACTCTGCTCAATTCGGCACAAGGCCTCCAGCGCGACGCCGCCTCTTCGCCTACCGGTGAGTTTGAATTCCTTGCCCTTCCTCCGGGCACCTACGCTCTGACCGTGGAAAGGGATGGCTTCAACAAGTATGAGCAAAGCAATCTCCAGCTCCTTGTGAACGTGCCCACCACGGTGAACGTAGTTCTTCAGGTCGGCTCCCTCAGCACGCAGGTCGAGGTCTCTGCTCAAGCGGAAACAATTAATACTACCGACGCCTCTCTCGGCATCGCCTTCGGTGAAAATCAGGTTAAGCAGCTTCCTCTCGAAAGCCGCAATGTCCCCGACCTATTATCGCTTCAGCCTGGCGTCGTCTACACCGGCAACCGGCCCGACATCGACAAGGATGTAGACACCCGCAGCGGCTCGGTCAACGGTTCTCGCAGCGATCAAAGCAACGTCACCCTCGATGGGGTCTCCGTGAACGACAAAGGCGCGCATTCCTTCACGTCGGTTCTCCCGGTCACGCTTGATTCGGTTCAGGAGTTTCGCGTCACCACAACCAATTATGGCGCCGACGAAGGTTCGGCTTCCGCGGCTCAGGTTGCCCTAGTCACCAAAAGCGGCACCAATGATTTCCACGGCTCCGCTTACGAGTACAATCGCAACTCGCTTTTCAGCGCCAACGACTATTTCATCAAGGCGTCCCAACTCGAAAGTGACCAGCCGAATAAGGCCAACCAACTCAACCGCAATATTTTTGGCGGCTCCGTCGGCGGCCCCATTCTCAAAAACCGTTTCTTCTTCTTCCTCAATTACGAAGGCTATCGCGATGCCGAATCCGTCAGCGCCCTGCGCACCGTTCCCACGGCGGCCATGCGCGATGGCGTCATTCAATACCTCTGCCAAACAAACCCCGACGGTACCCCAAACACTACCCTGTGTCCCGGCAACACCGTGCAAGGCAACAGTCTTGCTTCCTACACCGCTCCGCCGGGCTATCAGGCGTTGTCTCCTCAGCAAATCACGGCCATGGACAACACCAGCCTGGGTCCTCATGGACCCAATCCTGCCGTCCTCAGCTACATGGCCAATTATCCTCTGCCCAACGATCAAACCACGGGCGACCTCGTCAATACCGCCGGCTATCGCTTTCGCGCTCCCACCAATACCACAAAGAATTGGTACATCGCGAAGCTCGACTACAACATCACCCGGGACGCCAAGCAGCGTCTTTCCATTAGCGGCGCTCTTGCCAACGAGAATGCCGCGGGTGCACCTTTCCTCCCCGGCACTCCTCCGGAACAAGACATTGTCACCTACAATAAAGGCATCATCGTCGGCTATTCGGCGGTCCTCTCCTCTTCGCTCATTAACAATTTCCGCTACGGCTATGTTCGCCAAAGCCTTGGCACCATCGGTGATACCGACAAGGCCTGGAACAATCTGCTGGCCTTCGATCAGGGCATTACGTATTCCTCCGCTTTTCAACGCCCCATCAATAATTTCACCGACGACATTTCCTTGATCCGTGGCAAACACACGTTTCAGTTTGGCGTTCAAATCGCTATCCTTCGCAGCCCCTCGACCAACTACACCAATTCTTTCAGTAGCGGCACGGCTAATCCCGATTGGCTCCTCGATTCCGGTCTTTCCACCAGTACTTCCTCTCCTCTGAATCCCGCGCACAATGGTTATCCTGCAGTGGATTCCAGTTTCGTCAGCAATTATGACTATCCCATGACCTCGCTGCTGGGAATGGTCACCCTGGTCAACGCCAACTACAACTACGGTCGTGACGGAAACGCTCTCCCTCAAGGGGCGCCGGTTTCTCGCAATTTTGGTGAAGACTCCTACGAGATGTATATGCAGGATATTTGGAAGGTGAAACCCACTCTCACGCTCACGCTCGGTCTTCGTTACTCCCTCTTCTCTCCCCCTTGGGAGGTCAATGGTCTTCAGGTATCTCCCACCATGAGTCTGGGCGCCTGGTTCAATGAGCGCGCCACCGGCATGCAGCAGGGAATTCCTTCCAGTGCCGCGCCTCTCATCAGCTACGATTGGGCAGGCCCTGCCAACGGCAAGTCGGGTTTCTACAATTGGGATTACCACGACCTGGGTCCGCGCGTTGCTTTGGCTTGGTCTCCGGACCGTTCCTCCGGACTCCTCGGCGCACTTTTCGGCGGCAAGGGGCAGACCAGCATCCGGGCGGGATTCGGCATCGTCTATGACCGCGTCGGCGAGAGCCTTGCCGACACGTTTGATCAGAATGGCTCGTTTGGGCTTTCCACCCAATTGTCGAATCCTTCCGATATCCAGACTTCCCTCACCGCTCCCCGAATCACGGCCATGAATACGATTCCCACCACCGACTACACCGGCGCACCTATTTTCATTCAGCCGCCTTCGGGGACTTTCCCCCAGACCTTCCCCAGCAGTCTGAATACCGGCGGTTCTGCGATCACTTGGGGTGTGGACAACTCGCTCAAGACTCCCTACTCGTACACCATCGATCTCGCCGTCAGCCGCGAACTGCGCTCCGGGTTTTCGCTTGATGTCGCTTATGTTGGCCGCCTCTCTCACAGGCTCCTCGCGCAGGATGACCTGGCCATGCCTCTCGACATCTACGATAAGGCGGCGGGCATCGATTATTTCGCCGCTGAAACCGCTCTGGCGAAACTCTTCCGCCCGCAACTCGTTGCCGGCAGCACCCAGGCCACGCTCTCCTTCAATCCCAATCAGCTCCCCAAAAACGTCCAGCAATTCTGGACTGACGAGATCCAGCCTCTCAAGCCGGGTGGTGCCTACACTCTTAGTGGCTGCACCGGCACGGACAAGAGCGGCAATCCGATCCTGATGGCGACTACCAGCCCGGTTGTCGCTGCCTTCGATCTCTTCTGTAGCACTCGCTTCAATGACTCCCTGGCGCTTTACAACCTCGATTCCTACGGCATCCCCGATTTCAACAACCCCAACGTTTCTTACTTTCCTATAACCGGCCAGTACACCTACTACAGCCCCCAATACAGCTCGCTGTACGCCTGGCGTTCCATGGCCAACGCCAACTACAACGCCATGCAGGTGACCCTGCGTCATCGCATGGCGAATGGAATCCAATTCGACCTGAACTACACCTTTTCCAAATCCATCGACCTGGCTTCCGATGCCGAACGCATCGGTCCGGCCAGCTATACCAGCAGCCTCAACAACATCATCATCAACGCGTGGAATCCCAACCAGGAGCGCGGCGTCTCTTCTTACGATGTGCCTCACCAGTTCAACGCCAATTGGCTCGTCGAACTGCCCTTCGGGCGCGGCCGCGCGCTTGGCCGCAATTCCAGCCGGTTCCTCGATGCCTTCATTGGCGGCTGGCAGGTTTCCGGACTTTTCCGCTGGACCAGCGGCTTCCCCGTCAACGTCGACAACGGCTATAGCAATTTCCCGACGAACTTCGAGCAGGAAGGCAACGCCGACCTGATTGCTCCCGTCAAAACCGGCGCCTACTTCAACACCGGCACGCCCAACATCTTCGCCAATGGACCTGCCGCCATCAATTCTTTTGCCCCGGCGTACGCGGGCGAGTCCGGGCAGCGTAACGTCATCCGCGGCGACGGTTACTTTGGCATTGATCTCGGCGTCTCCAAGCGCTGGATCATGCCCTGGAAGGAGTCGCACAGCCTGCAGTTCCGCTGGGAGACCTTTAACATTACAAACTCCGTGCGCTTCGACGTGCAGTCCAGCCTGCTCTCCTCGGCCCTGACTCTTGGCAGCGGCGGCAGCTTCGGAAACTATTCTGGTTTGCTGACCAACCCGCGCATCATGCAGTTCGCGTTGCGCTACGAATTCTAACTTCCACGGAAGAGGCGAAGACTCCGGGAGTGCCAGCTCCCGGAGTTTTTTGCCTTGGTAGACTTTGCCTTCCCCCGTTCTCACACAGACTCTGCCCCGAATTCTCAATGCATTGCATCGGTTGTTCCGCGCACCTATTCGTTGACACTCAGCCCCTTTTTCCCGTACCGTGGAAGGGCTTGATAGAGGTGCGGCGGCCATGAGTAGCCCCGTGGGTTTCCCCGAATCAGCTTCGGGCACGCGGGCGAAAGGGGCCTTCAGTTGTTGCCGCCGAAATCGCTGTTGTTGCTGAAGCACCAGCGGTTGGGGACCCGGTCTAAGGCCAGGTCACTGTCATCCGGAAATCGGATGGAGCGCTATCGAGAGGCAGCAGCCCGAGCACATCCTCGCGCTTTCTTCCTTTCCCTTCGCTCCTTCCAGATAAAATCAGGTACGCATGGATTTGTTTGCATTTACGCGCGCGCTCATTGATCTCGATTCGACCACCGGCCACGAAAAGGCGGTGGCGGACTATCTCTTCGCGCATCTTTCTTCTCTGGCCGCGCGCCACAACACCCGCGTGGAGCGCCTCTCCGCCGCGCCTGATCGCGACAATCTCTTCGTCGTTTTCGGTGAGCCCGTCGTCACCCTCTCCACGCACATGGATACCGTCCCGCCGTTCTTTCCCTCCCGCGAAGACGCCACGCATATCCACGGCCGCGGCTCGTGCGACGCAAAGGGCATTATCGCCGCGATGGTCGCTGCTGCCGAATCGCTGCTGGACGGCGGCACGCGCAACTTTGCGCTGCTGTTTGTCGTTGGCGAGGAGCGCAACAGCATTGGCGCCAAAACCGCCGCCTCGGCTCCGCGCGGTTCGCGCTTCCTCATTAATGGCGAGCCTACGGAAAATCGCCTCGCCCTCGGGTGCAAAGGCGCTCTTCGTTACGAACTTACCGCGCACGGCAAGCTCGCTCATTCCGCTTATCCGGAGCTGGGGCACTCCGCCATTCATGCGTTGCTCGACGCTTTGCGCGATATCCGTGCGATACCCTTGCCCAGCGATCCGCTTCTTGGCCAAACCACTCTCAACGTCGGCACGCTCTCCGGCGGGCGTGCTCCCAATGTGGTTGCCGACGAGGCCCGCGCCGAAATCATGTTCCGCCTGGTGAGCGAACCCAGCGCCATCCGTGCGGAAGTGGCTCGCGCGGCGGCAGCGCACGGCATCGAAGCGCGCGAAATTCTCTATTTCCCCGCGGTACATCTGGCCCCGCTCGATGGCCTGCCCACCACGGTCGTGGCCTTCACTACCGACATTCCCTCGTTCAACGGCACCTGGGGCCAGCCATTTCTCATTGGTCCCGGCAGCATTCATGTGGCGCACACGGCCGAAGAGCGCATCTCCAAAACTGAATTGACCGCCGCCGTGGAGATTTACGCGCGCATGGTTCGTCAACTTCAGACCACTGGAGCCGCACCCTCATGAGCACGCCACTCGCAATTGTCGGCACCGGCAAAATGGGCAGCCTCGTCGAACAACTTGCCCCTGAACACGGCTTCGAGGTGCGCGCGCGCTTTGACGTTGAGAATATCGCCGCGCTTTCCCGCGAGTCGCTGAACGGCGCCGCGATCGCCATCGAATTCACCGCTCCGGCTGCCGCGCCTGAAAACCTTCGCCGCCTCGCCGCGTTCGGCGTCAGAACCGTCTGCGGCACGACCGGCTGGTACGACCATCTCCCGCAAGTGCGCAACGCCGTCGCCGCTTTGGATACGGCGCTGGTGTACGCCCCGAATTTCTCCATCGGCGTGAATCTATTCATCGAAACCGTCGCGCGAGCTGCGGCTCTTTTCGCGCAGCATCCCGAATACGAAGCCTGGGGCTGGGAAATTCATCATTCCGCCAAGAAGGATGCGCCCTCCGGCACGCTGAAAAAACTCGCCGAAGAAATCCGAGCTGCGGGATACACCGGCTTGCTCACCCTCAGCGCCAATCGCGCGGGCGCGCACACCGGAACGCACGAAATCGGTTTTGATTCGCCGGCGGACACCATCACGCTGCGCCACACCGCGCGCAGCCGCGAAGGATTCGCCCACGGCGCGCTCCTTGCGGCGCGCTGGATTGCGGGGAAGAAGGGCGTCTTCGAATTTCGCGAAATCCTGAATGAGTTGGGCCGTTCGGGTGCGCCATCGGCGGCGCCGTGATGGAGGCGCATTTCATTCGGCCTCAGTGTTCGTGTAATTGCATTTCGATGGAGTTCAAATTTTTGATTTAGACCTGGAGGAAGAAACAATGTTTACCGGAACTGGCACCGCGCTTGTCACTCCCTTTTGCCGCGATGGTTCGCTGGACGAACCCACGCTGCGCGCGCTGGTCAAGCGCCAGATTGCCGCGGGCATCAATTTTCTTGTGCCCTGCGGCACCACGGGGGAAAGCCCCACGCTCACCCATCAGGAGCATCTGCGCGTCGTCGAAATCGCCGTGGAACTTGCCAAGGGCAAGGTGCCCGTCCTCGCCGGTGCCGGCGGCTACAACACCGCCGAGGTGATCACCCTCGCGCGGGAACTCGCGGACCTCGGCGCCAACGGCATCCTCTCCGTCACCCCCTACTACAACAAGCCCACGCAGGAAGGCCTCTACCAGCATTTCAAGGCCATTGCCGAAGCCGTCAGCCTGCCCATTATTCTGTACAGCGTGCAAGGCCGCACCGGGGTCAACATCGAACCCGCCACCGTCGGGCGCCTTTCGCAAATCGCGAATATCATCGGCATCAAGGAAGCCTCTGGCAACATTTCACAGATGTCCACGATCCTGAATGCCGTGCCCGAGGATTTTCTGGTGCTCTCCGGCGATGACGCCATCACGCTTCCGCTGATCGCGCTGGGCGGGCGCGGCGTCATCTCCGTGGCCTCCAACGAAATTCCCGCGCAAATGACCAGCCTTACGCAGCACGCGCTGGCCGGCGATTTCGCGGGCGCGCGCGAGATCCACCGGCGCTTCCTGCCGCTCATGGAAATCAACTTTGTCGAGTCCAATCCCATCCCTGTGAAGGCCGCGCTAGCTCAAATGGGCTTGCTGGAGCCGGTGTGGCGCTTGCCTTTGGTTGCGCCGAAGCCGGAAAATCGCGCGCGCATTCGCGCTGTTCTCGAATCCCTCAATCTTATCGGGCGAATTCATGTTGCAGCCACAAATTGAAGCGCTCTTCGATGTTCCGCCGCCGGCTTATCTGGCGGAGCATTTCGCGTTGTTCGATGCCTTCAAGGCGGGCTTGAATCGCGGTGAAATTCGCGCCGCCGAACCCGATCCGGCTTCGCCGACCGGTTGGCGCGTCAATCCATGGGTGAAGAAGGGCATTCTCCTCGGCTTTCGCATGGGCGCGATCGTGGACATGTCCATCGACGCGCGCCGCCAGCCGTTCTTCGATAAGTCCACTTATCCCGTGCAGGCGATTTCCGCCGCGGACGGCGTGCGCATCGTCCCCGGCGGCTCCAGCATTCGCGATGGCGCGTACATCGCCCGCGGAGTCATCTGCATGCCGCCGATGTTCGTGAATGTGGGCGCGTATGTCGGCGAAAACACCCTGATCGATTCGCATGCCCTGGTCGGCTCCTGTGCTCAGGTGGGCCGCAACTGCCACATCTCCGCCGCCACGCAGATTGGCGGCGTGCTCGAGCCCATCGGCGCGCTGCCCGTCATCATAGAAGACGATGTGCTTGTTGGGGGAAATTCCGGCGTCTACGAAGGCACCATCGTGAAGCGGCGTGCCGTGCTCGGCACCGGCACGATCCTCAACCGCTCGATTCCCGTCTACGATCTGGTGCGCGACGTCGTCTATTCCGCCAAGGACGATCAGCCACTCATTATTCCCGAAGATGCCGTCGTGGTTCCCGGCGCCCGCGCCGTCACGCATCCTGCCGCCACCAAGTGGGGCCTCTCGCTGCAAGCCGCCGTCATCGTGAAATACCGCGACGCCAAAACCGGCTCTCGCATCCAGCTTGAAGACCTCCTACGCTAGCCCGCCGCCCGTTGTAGCGCATGGCAAGCTCGCAAGCTTCACCCACCCGCTGCTTTCTGGCGGGAGCCCTGCACTTCTTCTCTTGGGTTTGGTGGCACAGTCACTCCTGACTGTGCTCTTGGGTTTTCCCCTGCCGTTGCAGGGGCGCAGGACTGCTGCGCCCCTGAAGAGAAGGGCTAACGCAAGAGCCGGCATGGCTGCTGGCTTCATGTCTCGCACATCGCCAGGTGTGCTCGAAATGCCGTATCATTATTGTGGATGGCCTGGGAGATGCTCCTGTGATTCCACGTTATACACGGGAAAAGATGGGGCGGGTCTGGAGCGACGCCAACCGCTACCAGAAATGGCTGGACGTTGAGCTGGCTGCCGCCGACACGCTGGCCGAAGCGGGGCTCGTGCCGAAAGAGGCCGCCGCTACCATGCGGGTGCGCGCCAAGGTGGACGCGGCGCGCATCAACGAACTGGAAGCGCGCGTCAAGCATGACGTGATCGCCTTCACCATGGCCGTGGGCGAATCGATTGGCGATCCGGTTTCCGCGCGCTGGCTGCATTACGGCATGACCTCCAACGATGTGGTGGACACGGCACAGGCGCTGCTGATTCGTGACGCTTCACGCATCATCGAGCGCGACCTTGTCCTCTTCGCCGAAGTCCTCGATGTGCGCGCCCACGAATTCCAGCACACCCCGCAGATTGGCCGCACCCACGGCGTACACGCGGAGCCCATCACCTTTGGCCTGAAAATCGCCAACTGGTTCGCGGAGAATCAGCGCAACATTTCGCGTTTCCGTGAAGCCTCGCGCGGCATGGAGCACGGGAAAATTTCCGGCGCGGTGGGCAACGCTTCGCACCTGGGCCCGGAGATCGAGGAGAAGATCTGCCAGCGGCTAGGCCTGGAAGTGACGCGCATCGCCACGCAAGTGATTCAGCGCGACCGTCACGCGCATTACCTTAGTTCCCTGGCGCTGATTGCCGCGACGCTCGAAAAAATCGCCATGGAGATCCGCCACCTGCAGCGCACCGAGGTTCGCGAGGCGGAGGAGTTTTTCGGCGGAGAGCAGCGGGGAAGTTCCGCGATGCCGCACAAGCGCAACCCGGTCACCTGCGAACAGATGTGCGGGCTGGCGCGGCTGGTGCGCAGCAACATGCTGGCGGCCTACGAGAACGTGGCGCTGTGGCACGAACGAGACATTTCGCACAGCAGCGTCGAGCGCATCATCCTGCCCGACTCGACGATTCTGGTGGACTACATGCTCGCCAAGATGACCGCGATCGTCAGCCAGATGCGCGTCTTCCCGCAGCGCATGCTGCGCAACCTGGAATCCACGCATGGGCTGGTCTTCTCTGGCCAGTTGCTGCAGGACCTAGTGGAAAAAGGCATGCCGCGCGACGACGCCTACAAAGCCGTGCAGGAAAATGCCATGGCCGCCTGGGAATCGGAGACCAGCTTCCGCGACAGCGTGGCGCGTGACGCGCGTATCACGAAGTACCTCAACGCGGCCGAGCTGGAGCATACTTTCGACCTGCAGCGGCAATTGCGGTATGTGGACAATCTCTTCGAGCGCGTCTTTGGCGCGCATCCCGCCGGCGAAAAGGGAATAGCCAACGAGGCGTGAGCGGACGAGGAAGCTAGCGTACAACGTCTCACGGCACCATTCAGCGGTTTGCAAAAAAAAGCCACCGCGTCATTCCGAACGAAGTCTACGTAGTGAGGAATCCCTCCGATCTTGGGTTACGCCCGAAGAGAGATTCCTCGCTTCGCTCGGAATGACGAGACAAGAGCTGACCCAAGAGCACAGTCAGGAGTGACTGTGCCACAGAAAACAAAAGAGCTCCCGGTTGCCCGGGAGCTCTTCGTTCTTGCCTCTTCTGAACCGCAAGCAAGCCGGCTCAGCTGCGGAGGCGGAAACTATTCGACGCGCTGCACGTAGCGCGCTTCGGAGGTGTCCACGCGAATCCTATCACCTTCATTGACAAAGGGGGGCACGTTCACAATGAGCCCGGTTTCCAGCGTTGCGGGCTTCATCACCGCGCTGGCCGTGGCTTTCTGCAGCGTCGGCTCGGTCTGGATCACTTTCATGTCCATGGTGTCCGGCAGGTCCACGCCAATGGCTTTTTCGTCGTGGAACTCGATTTTCACGATGGTGTTGGGAATCAGGTAGTTCACGGTCTCGCCGAGCTCGTCCTTGGTCATCTGCATCTGCTCGTAGGTCTTCGTGTTCATGAAGTGGAAATCGTCGCCCTCTTTGTAGAGATACTCGAACTCGATTTCGTCCAGGATGGCGCGATCCACGAATTCTTCCGCGCGGAAACGGTACTCAATGATGGCGCCGGTGCGCAGATTCTTCATGCGCGTTTGCATCGAGCCGCGCTTGTTGCCCGGCGTGCGGTGCTCGGTGGTGAACACGGTAAAGAGGTCGCCCCCGTGCTGGATCACCATGCCGGGGCGAAGCTGTGTGGCTTTAACGCTGCTCATAAGTGAATGCGGCACCGGAGCGGCCGGCGCCGGAAACTCCTCTTCAAGTCAGGGACATTTCGGAAATTCCAAACGGCCCCCGAAGGAACGGCGCGTGGAATGACACGAGGCACACAGGGAAGAATGGCGGTCCCTGCGCGGAAATCCAGTATAAACGGGGCTGTGTGATGCGGTCAATCCGCGCTCGACAAGTGCAGCGGGCCGATAGATTGGGCTAGCCAACTGCGTCGTAAAATCAGTACTGGCTCATTCAATCACCGATAGGGTCCAAGGCCACCTTGATTGTCAGAAGTTCCCCAGACGGAACGCGGATGATTTTGCCGCGCTTGGTGCCAACTCTCCACTCATGAAATCCACTGGCAGTGACTCGCATAAGCACATCTTGGTCAGGCGGGAGCAAAAGAAAGGGTTTACTGTCACATGGGCTAGACTCATGACAGACGTAGGACACTCTTCGTTTTCGGCTTATCCTCAATTGGACTTCGACTTCCTCTAACTTGGATTCTGTCTTACTGTTCTCTATACGCACTTGGAGTTGAGCGGGGGGCTTCGGAGGGAGGTCTAACGACAGCTGTGCATCTAAATGTTTGTCAGTGATTTTGACCTGCGGAATCCGACCACCATAGAGAAACTGAATCAAGTAAGGACTTGAAAGTGGATAACCAGCGTCTGTATCCGTAACGAAGACACTGTATCTACCAGAGCAGAGCTGTTCAAAGCGATATTCGCCTCGTTGACTTGTCTTCATGTGCGGGAGCATGTAACTCAGACTAACGCCTAAGGGGTACAACGTTACGTCAAGACTGCTCACTGTCTCACCGTCTCGCCCAAGAACAACCCCATGAACAACGCCCTTGCATTCAGGCCCTTGAATGTGGCGCTGCCCGAAAGCAGGCAATGCAAATAGGAATGAGGCGATAGCAACGAAGAGTTTCATAGGCAATGGGATTCATTATATTCCGTATTAGCTGCCATGAAGGAAAATCACAGATTCGCCGGCGAACAGCGGGCACCCTCCCTATAGGCGCATAAACCGCGAAAGGGCTTTTAGTTGCAGAGCCGCAGGGCTCGGCTACCTGGAGGGAGTGGACTCAATTGCGCGTGCTTTGGCCGCTTTCGCCATGATTTTTTCGATTTCGGCGGGATCGCGGGGGAGTTTCTGGCTCAGCAGTTCGTGGCCGGAGTCGGTGACCAGGACATCGTCTTCGATGCGCACGCCGAGATTTTCCTCGGGGATATAAATCCCGGGTTCCATGGTGACGACCATGCCCGCCGCCAGGGGTTTGCAGCCCTCCAGGCCCGGATCGTGGACGTTCAGCCCGATCGAGTGGCCCAGTCCATGAATGAAGTACTGTCCCAGCGGCTTGCCATGGAGATCTTTCCCGTGCGTGTTGATGTAATTGTAGGCGATGTTGTACAGCGCATCTTTCTTGTCATGCTTTTCGCGGCAGCCGATGAAGGCGCCGGGACGAACCGCATCAATCGCGGCATTCTGCGCGCCCAGCACGATCTCATAAATCTCGCGCTGCCGCGGCGTGTATTTGCCGTTAGCAGGCACGGTGCGCGTGATGTCCGCGGCGTAGCCGGCGTATTGCGCGGCCACGTCCATCAGCACGATGTCGCCGTCTTCGATCTTACGGAAAAGCTTGTCGTAATGCAGAACCGTGGAATTAAAGCCCGCACCGACGATGGGCGCATACGCTTCGTCTTCCGCTCCTCCTCTCGCGTGGACATACTCCATCTTGGCCGCGACCTGATACTCGAACAGGCCCGGCCGCATCATTTTCATGGCTTCAAAGTGGGCATCGAGGGAGAGATTGATGGCCTGCCGTAGCAGGGAAAGTTCGGTGGGCGATTTGATGACGCGGAGGTCGTTGATATTGGCGCGAATGTCCTTGAGAGCCGCCTGAGGCGCGGCGAGCTTCAGCCAGTCCACGACTTCCTTCTCGTGAGGATAGCCGCCCAATTCACGCTCGTAAGGAAGAATTGTGTAGAACGAAGGGTAAATTTTGGCGAGGCGTTCCACCGTGGCGCGCAATTCCGGCATTGGCTTCACCAGCGCAAAGCCCGTGCGCGCCTCGATTCCCGGATCGCTGGGCGACATGCGCACGCCGTTCCACTTCTCTTTGCTTGGATTCTTGGCTGGCAGGAAGAAGATTTCGCGCGGCCCTTCCCAGTCGTCTTTTTTTGCGTTGCTGCCATTGGGCGGCAGGAGGATCAGCGCGGCCTCCTCTTCATTGTGGCCGGTAAGGTAATAGAAATTTTCGTCCTGTGCGAAGATGTAGCTCTGCGCTTCCACTTCGCGGCCGGTGTAGCCGAGCAGCACCACAGGGGCGTCAATGTTGGAAGCGAGCTTGGCGCGGCGTTCGGCGTAGACGGAGTTGGGCTCGCGCTCGCGGCGCTGTTGCGCCATTGCGGTAGGCAGCGCGCAAAGCGCCAGCAGGAGCATCGCGCTGACGCGCCAGGGCCAGCTTCGGCCACTCACGCACACTAAATTCATTGGGAAACGACGGAACACACCACTCATTTGGCCACCTCAAAATCCCTCAGGGCAATGGAGGGAACGGGAAATTGTAGCCGAAAAGAGTGCGGGCTGGGAAACGCGGAGCCGCACTAGAGTGACACGTGGAGTCGAGGACAGAGCAAGAGGTCGCGAGCAGGGGGCTGAACGATTTGACAGTAGCGCTCTGGGCAACCGTGCGGCATCGTGGCATGGAACCGGGCTAAGATAGAAGAATAGAAAAGCTCCAGCCAGGGAGGGACAGTGGAACGCGAACGCCGCCGCACGCCGAGGTATGTGTTTTTCGCCAGCGCCGAACTCTTTGAAGAGAAATCGGAAGTGCGCATCGCTTCGCGGGTCAGTGAATTGAGCCTGTACGGGTGTTACCTGGACATGATGAATCCCTTCCCCAAGGACACCATGGTTCTACTGAAGATTTGGGCCGACGAAATGGTTTTTCAGACGAAAGGCAGAATCATTTACGCGCAGCCCAACATGGGCGCCGGCGTTGTTTTCCTCGGTGTGCAACCGGAGTTTCTGCCGATCCTGCAACACTGGCTCGAAGTCACTGCCAAAAAACAGTAGCGCTCACCCTCAAAAGCTATTTTTGCGAGAAGAGTAAGGACACAGCCGGGAACGGCTGTGGCAGGGATACGCGCTCAGGTATGAGCCGGAAGCACGGAGCGCAGGACGGCGAAGTAGTGGCAGGTGCTGCCGCCAAGCACGAAAAGGTGCCAGATGGCGTGGGCATACGGGATGCGCTCGGAAGCGTAGAAAATAATCCCCGCGGTGTAGAACAGCCCGCCAGCAAGCAGCAACACTAACGTCGTCGCGGTGATGTGCGCAAACACGGGCTTGGCGGCAATCACCACCAGCCATCCCATGCCCACGTAAACCGCCGTCGAGAGGAAGCCGAAGCGCTCGACAAACCAGAATTTGAAAACGATGCCGGCGACCGCAAGTCCCCAAACCACGCCGAAGAGCGACCAGCCCCATGCGCCGCGCAGATTCACTAGCAGAAAGGGCGTATACGTGCCCGCAATCAGAAGATAGATTGCCGAGTGATCGAAAATGCGCAGAGCGCGTTTGAAGCGCGGCGACGGAATGGCGTGGTAAAGCGTGGAAGCGGCGTACAGGCAAACCAGCGTGCTGCCGTAAATCGCGCAGGCCACGATGTGCCACGGCGTGCCGCGTAGCGCCGCGAGCACCAACAAAACCACGAAACCCACGATGCTTAGCGCGAGGCCAAGGCCGTGCGTGACGGCGTTAGCCAGCTCCTCGATCGCGATGTGCCGACGCAACCTGCGAACGAATTGCTCCATACCTATTAGAGTGCGCGCCTGCGGGAAGCGTGACAAGGGCGGAATGCGGCTCGGGTAACATGCGCGCGACGCCCGTTCTGGCTTCCCCGAATGTTCTTTTTTCGAAGCCCGGATTTCTTACCAAGGCGCGGCGGCGTGCCCGGGCCGTCGAAATAAAAAACGAGACGGACGGTTTGCTGTTTCGGGTTCAATCCTCATGATGCTGGTTTCATCACAGACAAAGCGCCCGCCTCAGAAGGCGGCCGCTACTGTTTGTAGCGCTCCTTGTAGTAGTCAATCTGCTGCTGCAGCTCTTCCTTGGATAGGCCGGCGGTCCATTTGTGGAAGTCGGACTTCATGACGTCGGCGGTTACTCCCGGCATGAGCTGTTCGGCCTCGGGAATGAATTCCATGTAGAAGGTTTTCGCCACTTCGTAGAAGCCGTGCCACTGCGTGTAATCCGGGCCCATCATGGCCGTGCCCATGCGCGCGCGGCGGCCCTGGTGGTGCCACAGCTCGTAGTAGGTCCATTCGATCTTTTCGTCGAAGGGCGTGGGCGTAAGTTTTTTCGCGGCGTACAGCTTGTCCATGATGGACTTGGCGGGCTTGGCGAATTTTTCGTTGTAGAGGTCGATGGTGGCCTCGTACTGCGCGTAAAAATTGTTGATCCAGCCGGTGGCGTGGCAATTGGAACAGACGTCCTGCATGGAAATGCGGCGGCGCTCCCAATTATCGAGCTTGATGGAAACGGCCGGGCGCAGCGTGATGCTGATGCGGTCGCCAACGTCGTGCGTGACACCCTGATTCGGTGTGGCGGACATGTGGCAGGTGGCACAGGTGGGCGCGGCGGAATAATCCTTGCCGACGATCCAGGATTTCGAGTCGAGATTCATCTTGGCGATGTTGGCGCGAAACTGGATGCCGTGCTTGGACTCGTTGTAGATCTCGATTTGCGGATGATCGGGGCCGAGGTGGCATTTGCCGCAATTTTCCGGTTGCCGCGCCAGCGCGGAGCTGAAGAAGTGCCGCCCGTGGCACGCGGCGCAGGAGCCTTTGCTGCCATCGGGATTCACGCGGCCGATGCCGCTGTTCGGCCAGGTGACCGGATCAAAGCGGCCGTCGCCGAGATACTTCACTTCGCTGCCATGGCACTGGCGGCATCCGTTGTTCGCCGCGGGCCCGCCTTCCACAATTTCGCCGAGCATGTTGTCCAGCGAGCCGATGAATTGCGCCGCGGCGGCGTGATGGCTTTTTTCAAACTGCTTGGCTTCGGCGGCGTGGCAGCGCGCGCAATAGTTCGGCGTCACGATGACGGCGATTTTGTAGCCGTAATGCTCGAACGTCGCGGGGTCCTTGGGATCCGCCTGATGGCAGGAATAACAATCGACGCCCTTTTTGGCGTGCGCGCTAGACTGCCACTGTTCCACGACGCCAGGAGTGGAAGAAGAGTGGCATTCGATGCAGGCTTTGCCGGCTTGGGTGATTTGCGGCGTTTGCGCGTGAAGAAAAAAGCCCGCGAGGAAAATCAGGAGGATGGAGAAAAAATGAATACGCATGAACCCTCCATGAAACAGTTTCACTTGGGTAGGAGCGCCGAAGCAGATTGTATATCCATGCGAAGCGTGGGTGGAGGGCTAAATAGGATTTGCGCGCGTGGTGCGGGCTAAAAGCCCGGGGCGCCGGTGGAGGCAGGGCGCATCTCCGGGGCGTTCACGCCAAAGCGCAGATGCGCGAACCAGGATTGGCTGAGAGACATAAAGCCGGTGTAGAGGTAGCCCCAGACAAACAACAGCAGAAACGGCACGGTGGCGTAATTCTCGTTGCGGATGGCGTAGGCCACGGTGAGCGCGAAATACAGGCCGAGGGCGACCTCAAAATAGGGCATCCAGCCGGCCTTGTTTTTGTACTTTTTCGCGGCAAAAGTGCCGCTCTTGCCTTCGATTTTGAATTTCGGCGTGCGCGCAAAATCCGATTTTTTCCCGACGAGGGCTTCGAGCACCGCCTGGGCATTGCGCACGCTGATGCCGATGCCGGTGGCCATCACGAAGGGCATGTACAGAAATGTTTTCAGCCACGTCTTGGGGCGCAATTCCTTTTGCGCCGCGAGATAAAAACTGGAGATGGAGCAGGTGGAAGCGAGGAACAACGGCAGATCGATCACCAGCATCTGGAACCAGCCTTGATAGAAACGCACGATCATGGCCGGCAAAAGCATCGTGGAAAGCAGAACCATCAGCGGGTAAGAAATGTTGGCGGTCAAATGGAAAAACGCTTCGGATTTTACGTGGAAGGGCGCATTCGAGCGGAGCACCCTGGGCAGAATTTTCTTCGCGGTTTGCATCAGGCCCTTGGCCCAGCGGGCCTGCTGCGCTTTGAAGCCGTTCATGTCCACGGGAAGTTCGGAAGCGCACTCGATGTCCGGCAGGTAGAGAAATTTCCAGCCTTTCAACTGCGCGCGGTAGGAGAGATCGGTGTCCTCGGTCAGCGTGTCATGTTCCCAGCCGCCGGCGGCTTCAATGGCCGCGCGGCGCCACACGCCGGCAGTGCCGTTGAAATTGAAGAAGGTGCCGCGGCGCGAGCGCCCGCCATGTTCGATGACAAAGTGGCCATCCAGGAGAATCGTCTCGACGCGGGTGAGGAGCGAATAATCGGAGTTGAGATAGGTCCAGCGCGTTTGCACCATGCCGATGTTTTCGCCGCCGCCGGGCGCTAGGAAATACGGGATGGTGCGGCGCAGGAAATCGGGCGTGGGGATGAAGTCCGCATCGAAGATGGCCACAAACTCGCCCCGTGATGTTTTCAGGCCGTGCTCCAGCGCTCCGGCTTTGAAGCCTTCGCGGTTGGTGCGGTGAATGTAAACGATCGGCAGGCCCGTGGCGGCGTGGCGTTCCACGCAGGCACGCGCGACTTCGCGGGTTTCGTCGTTGGAGTCGTCGAGCACCTGGATGTCCAGCAACTCGCGCGGATACTCGAACTGGGAAACGGCGTCGACCAGGCGCTCGATGACGTAGCGCTCATTGAAGATGGGAAGCTGTATGGTAACCTTGGGCCAGTTTTCCACGTGCGGCGGAATTGCAGGAATGTTTTTGCGGTAGACGTAGTAATCGTAAATCAGGGCGTAGCGGTGCAGGCCGTAGAACGCCAGGACGAACAGCACGATGAAGTAGGGAATCATCATCGCCAGATCGAAGGCGTTGGCGTTGTACACCCCGGTGAAGGTGCGGTCCGTGATTTTGTGCCAGTAGTGGCTCAGCGGACCCTGCTGCAACGCGGCGAATAGAAATGGAGCGAAGTTCAACAAAATCCGTGTCTCTCCAAATACCCTCTGAAAAACAAGCGAACCGCCGGCAAGTGCTCTGGCTGCTGGGGGCAGGCGTGCTGCTGGAAGCGTTCTACCTGCGGATGCACAGCCTCTACTACCTGAAAAATCACGCCATTGCGTTCATCGAACTGGCGCTGGCCGCGGGAGTAGTCTACTTGATTGCGCTGTACGGAATCGAGCGCACGCGGTCCTCGCGCACTGCCACCATTCTACTGATTTTTGCGGCAATTGCATTTCGCGCGCCGCTCTGGCCGATGCAGCCGACGCTTTCCGACGATTTGCAGCGGTACCGCTGGGACGGCAAAGTGCAAGCGCATGGCTTGAATCCTTATTCCACCGTGCCGAAGGACCCGCGCATGGCTGCGCTGTGGGACAAATACTACGAGGTCATGCCGGCGCGCGAAATGCCTTCGATTTACCCGCCGGCCTCGCAATGGGTGTTTCGCGCGACGTGGAAGCTCTTTCCCGGGCCCACGGCATTCAAGGTTCCCTTTGCTGCGGCGGATGTGCTGGCGCTGTTGCTGCTGGCGTGGATGTTCCGCAAGGAGCCCGACCGCAACTTTCGCGTGGCGGTGTATGCGTGGAATCCGCTGGTGATCGTGGAGTTTGCCGGCAGCGGCCACAACGATGCGCTGGCAATTCTGGGGATCGTGTGCGGGCTGGCGCTGGTCAAGAACTGGAAGGTGCTGGCGAACGCGCCGATTGCGCTTGCCGCGATGGCCAAAGCGTTCCCGGCATTGCTGATTCCGGTGTGGATCCGCAAAGCAGGATGGCCGGAGAAGCGCGCGGGTTGGTGGGCCGCGGCTGTGGCGGGCGGGACGATGCTGGCGGTGCTCGCGCCGTATTGGGATGCGCTGGGGATGTTTCACGCCAACATGACCTATTACGAAGCGACCTGGAAGAATTACAACGCCAGTTTGTACACGGTGATCGACTGGCTCGCCGGCGGAAAGGCAAGAATCGCGCCGCTCGTCGGAATCGGCGCTTGTTGGGGACTGTCACTCTGGCTGGCGTGGAAACGCGTGGAGCCCGCGCGCGCCGCCTATCTGTTGATCGGGACGATCCTGGCCTTCAGCGCGAACGGATATTCGTGGTATTTCACGTGGATCGTGCCGATGCTATGCTTCTATCCCAATCCGGCGTGGCTGTTGCTGACGGTGTTGCAGTTCCTTTCCTATAACGTGCTGATTGGCTACGGCATATTGGGCGTGTTTAAGTTTGACCCGTTTCTGCAGGCGTTGGTGTACGGGCCATTTTACGCCTTGCTTGTCGGATCGTTTTTTTACGGCCGGTGGAAGCGGAAAGTCAACGCCTCCTGAAGACTCATGGAACAGCGGGGAACATTGCCGGAGATTGCGCGCGAGTTTCTGCGCCTGGGGTTCGTCGCCTACGGCGGCGCCGCCGCGCACATCGCGATGATGGAAGAGCGGTTCGTGCGTCAACGCGCGTGGGTGACGCGGGAACGATTTGTGGATCTGGTCGGCGCCGTCAATCTTCTGCCGGGACCCAGCTCGACGGAACTCGCGATCTATCTCGGAGAAATTCGCGGCGGAGTGCCGGGCCTGATCACGGCGGGTGCTTGCTTCATCCTGCCTGCGGCGGTGCTGGTGGTGGCGCTCGCGTGGGCGTATCTGCGGTTTGGCGCGGTGCCGCAGATGGCGGGCTTGCTGTTCGGAATCAAGCCCGTGGTTGTCGCACTGATGGCGCAGGCGATCTGGAACCTGTCGCGAACGGCGCTGAAGAGTGCGGCGCTGGCGATATTAGCGGTTTGTGTGGTCGCACTCGCCGCCTGGGGAATCCATGCGCTGCTGTTGCTGATCGGCGCGGGAATCCTGTGGATGATCATCGGCGCGGGGAGGAGTCTCGCCAGAACCAGGGCGGCGGTTGTTGGAATGATTGGCACGGGAGCCGCTGGTGCGGGCGGTGCGATTGGCGCGGTTCCCGTGTTTCTCTATTTCGCGAAAATCGGCGCGGTACTTTTTGGCAGCGGCTACGTGCTGCTGGCGGTGCTGCGCGCCGACCTTGTGGCGAAGCTGCACTGGCTGAGCGACGCACAGTTGCTGGACGCGATCGCCGTGAGCCAGGCCACCCCAGGCCCCTTTTTCACGGTGGCTACTTTTATTGGTTACATCTTGGCGGGATGGAGAGGCGCGGCATTGGCAACGTTGGGAATGTTTTTGCCGGCGTTTGTGTACGTGGGTGCAACCGCGGGTTTCCTCCCCAAGTTGCGCAAATTGCCGGTAGCCGGCGCGTTTCTGGATGGCGTGAATGCCGCGGCCGTCGCATTGATGGCCTACGTGGGCGGGCAATTTGCGCGCGCTTCACTGGTGAACGCGCCGGCTGTGGTTCTGGCCATCGTGAGCGCCGTGCTCGTCTTCCGCTACAAAATAAATTCCGCGTGGCTGGTGCTCGGCGGCGCCATTGCGGGAATTTTTCTTCACGCCCTCGGCATCATTTAAAGCTGACGATTAGGGAATGAGCACAATCTTGCCGAAGGCGCCGGGGGCCAGGACGTCGATGTGGGCTTGCGGCGCGTCCTTTAACGGAAGTTCCTTGCCAACGATCGGGCGCAAGGTGCCGTTTTCGAGGCCGGCAGCGATGGCAGCATGAATTTCCGCACACTCAGCCTCCGTGGCCGCCCAAAGCGTAAAGCCGCGAACGGCAGCGCGCCGCGCCATCAATTCGCGAGGATTGATGGTGATCTCGCCGCGATTGCCAATGACAATGACGCGCCCGCGGAAGGCCAGCAGCTTCAGATCAGTCCCCAGATTCACGTTGGCCAGCATTTCGAGGATGAGATCGATGCCGCGTCCGCCCGTGGCTTTCAGGATGTCTTCAGGATAGCCCGCTTTACTATGGTCAAAGACGTGATGCGCGCCTTCTTTCTTCACCAGTTCGAGGCCGCGCGAAGATCCAGCCGTGCCGATCACGGTCAAGCCCAAAGTGCGTGCCCACTGCACCGCGGCGATGCCAACGCCGCCGCTGGCGCCGTGGATCAGCAGTGTCTCGCCAGCGCGCGCATCGGCGTGGTGGCGCAGTGCCGTATAGGCTGTGCCGTATGGCACCCACAGCCCCGCGCCTTGCGAGAACGAGATTTTTTCCGGCAGCGGATACACCTGGTTCTCGCGTGCCAACGCATATTCGGCATAAGCGCCGGTGAGCGTGGTCGCCGTGTAGACGCGGTCGCCCGGTTTTACTTTGGCGACACCTTCGCCGACGGCCTCGATCGTGCCCGCCGCGTCGGAGCCGGGAGTATAGGGCAGCGCGGGTTTCACCGGGTACGCGCCGTTGCGCATGTAGGTGTCGTACGGGTTGACGCCCGCCGCGCGCACGCGCACGAGAACTTCACCGGGCCCGGGCTTGGGGGTGGGCACTTCATGAACCGCGAGAACTTCGGGGCCGCCGAATTGGTAAACCTGAATCGCTTTCATACGTTATCTCCCATCAGCAAATCATAAACTCTTGATTGGATGCTTCCAGCGCAAATCTCACGACCACAAAATACAAAGAAATTCGTCCCAGCAGAAGCCGGGCAAGCCGCCGCAGTCCAGATCAAAAATGGTCGTCGTGCAGCAGTGATGCTTCTTCCTTTTCGATCGTGCCGGAGGTTTGCGCCCACGCGGTTGTCTGCCAGTTGTCCTTGTGTTTCCTCGTGGGAATCCACGCCGGCAAGGGCTGGCGCAAATGGTTTGCGAGCGCGTAGACGTAGGGCTCGTACATCGCGCGAAGCTCCGCAAGCTTGCGATCGGCTTCGGGGGTGCTGACGAGCTTTGTGCCATTCTTGGCCAGCTTGTCACGCAGATGCAGGAGCGTTTCCGCGGGCAAGCGATCCTGCGGCAAGGGACGCGGCGCCGCCGAGAAAACCTGGCACAGATCGACTACTGCATGGCGTGCGATGGCGAAGGTGAGTTCGGCTTGTTTCGCGCAGGAATCTTCGATGCCCGCGATGGTCAGTGCGCAGGTGTCCAGGATGGCGGTGAGGGAGCCAATCCAGGATTGGTTGTCGTGTTGCGAGCGGAAATAGGCGAGCACCGGATAGGAGAGATGGCTCTCCAGCAATTCCGCGCACCAGCGCTCCCAATCTTTCAGCAGGTTGCGCAGCGCTTCATGGCCCGTGGAGTAACTGTGGCGGCGAAGCAGTTCGCCAGCAGTGGGCGGGGTGCCGGCGCGTGCATCGAGCAACGCGATATTCGTTTCGCGGCGGCCGAACGCGCCGTAAATAAACGGGAGGTAGCCAATCACGGCAGCGAGGAAGGCGAAACCAAAGCCGGCTTCGGCAACTACCAACAGGCGCGCCAAGCCGGAGCGCGGCACAACGTCACCTAGCCCCAGCGTGAAAAACGTCGTGCCGCTGAGGTACATGTCGGTGAATATGCTGGGGCTGGAACCGGTAAGATTGACAGCCGATCCAGCGCCGTATTGCATCATGCCGAAGCTGATGACCAAGCCGACGGCCCAAACACCCACGAGGGCCAACAGCGAGATCGGGCCGAAGAAGCCGAGGAAGGTCTCGCGCGTTTTGTGCGAAGGGAGCAGCCGGGCCGCCGTCTTCCAGGAGGACCAGGTCAAGAGGTAATAGAAGCGCGTCAGGCGAAATTTCCGGGTGACACGGCGCGGCAGGATGATCGCTTCAAAAGCGTCCCACGCCACGAGCAGAAAAACAGCTACACCTGCTAGAAAGACACCCGGAACGGGAATCATGCGTAGCATTGTACTCACTTTGCGGGGGAATACGCGGCGGCGATCAGGAGATCAGCCGCGCATTCACGGAGATTTCCGCCTTGTACAGCTTGGAGACGGGGCAGCCGGTTTCCGCGGCCTTCACGGCGGCATCGAACTTGGCTTTGTCCGCGCCGGGAATGTTCGCGACGAGATCGAGATGGCTCTTGGTGATGGAGAAGCCTTCGCCAACCTTTTCGAGCGTGATCGTACACGTGGTTTCCAGTTTCGTGGCGGTGATTCCGGCGCCGCCGAGTTGCGCGGAAAGCGCCATGGTGAAGCAGCCGGCGTGCGCCGCCGCGAGAAGTTCTTCGGGATTTGTGCCCACAGCGTTCTCGAAGCGCGTGCCGAAGGAATACTGCGTGTTCTTCAGCGTGCCGCTATCGGTGGAAATGGAGCCTTTGCCCGATTTCAGATCGCCTTGCCAGACTGCGGAAGCTTTGCGTTGCATGGAAGATTCTCCTGTCTCTGATTTGACGGCGTTTGACCTATTCCTTGGATTCAAGGATCCAGCGAAAAGGTTCATGCCAAATTGAAGGGGGCGGGGCGCCGGGGCGCCCGAAGCATCCTACCACCAGTGAAAACCAAAGAATACGGCCAGGGAGAGGCAGGCGAATCCCGCCGCGTAGTTACATTCAAGGAATTCGGGCGGGCCAAAGGCCGCGGATATAGACGGTGTCGCCGGCCACGCGATAGTAGACCAGCCAATTTCCCGCGAGGAACCAACGGTGGCGGCGAAAGCGCCGGCCTTTTGCGCGTACAGGATACATGTGGGGGAATAGCATGAGGTAGTTCAGGTGGCCAAGGATTTCGTCGCGCTCGGATTCGGGGAGTTCATCAAATACTTCCCATGCGGAACGAGTCCAAACGACTTTCCCCTTCACCGCTTTTTGCCTTTGGCAGCCTTTGCTTTAGACATGCGCACGACTTCCTCGTGCGGGATCACGCGACCCGCTTTGATGTCCGCGTCGGACTTAGCCATCATGGCTTGAAAGGCGGGATCCGCCTCAATCTTGTCGAGGCGGTCTTCCATGTCGGAGTAGACCTGGATGGCCTGGCGGACGATCAGGCTGCGGTTTCCGCCGTTGTAAGAGGCTAGTTCTTCGAGCAGTTTGTTCGTGCGCTTATCGAGAACGAATTGTTTCCGCATAGCGGTGTCTCCCAGGAGAAGCATACCGCTAGAGTGTGAAATCTTCAACACCATTCATGAATGATGTTGAATCATAGGGCAGCGGGGCGGGGGCGTTGTCTTTGGCGCGAAGAAACGATCGGGGGCACTTAGGCGTCCAGGCTGAGGGTGACCAGGCCGGGGGGAGTGGCGGGTACGATGGGAGGAAGCTTCGAGCGGTCGATGGGGCGGTACAGCGTATCGCGCTCCACGGGGACGCGTCCTGCGGCGCGGATCAGGCGTTCCAAGTCGCCGCGCGAGGTGAACTCGGCGGTTTTCGCGCCGGCGTCGTGGTAAATCTTTTCTTCTACGACAGTGCCGTCGATGTCGTTCGCACCGAAGCGCAAGGCAATCTGCGCAATGCTCGGCGTCAGCATGACCCAGTAGGCCTTGATGTGGTCGAAATTATCCAGCAGCAGGCGCGAAATCGCGATGTTGCGCAGGTCATCGTAGCCGGTGGGCTTCGGAATGTGCGCGAGCGGCGTATTGTCCGGGTGAAACGCCAGCGGAATGAACGCGACGAAGCCGTGGGTTTCATCCTGAGCTTCGCGCAACTTCAACAGATGATCCACGCGCTCCTCGGCGGTTTCCACGTGGCCATAGAGCATCGTGGCGTTCGTTGGCAGGCCCAGGCGATGCGCCTTTTTCGCCATGCTCAGCCACATGCGCCCGCTGACCTTGTGATCGCAGATGATGCGGCGCACGCGCGGATGGAAAATTTCCGCGCCGCCGCCGGGGCAGGAGTCCACGCCGGCTTCCTTCATTTTCTGGAGCGTTTCATCGACGGTGAGCCTGGCGATGCGCGCGAAGTAGTGCACCTCGACCATAGTGAAGGCTTTGAGATGCACGTGCGGGTGGCGCTGCTTGAGGCCGCGAATGAGTTCCAGGAAGAAGTCGAATGGTAGATCGGGATGCAGGCCGCCGACAATGTGAAATTCGGTGGCGCCTTCACGCACGCCCTGCTCGGCGCGCTCGTACATTTCTTCGAGCGTGAAGGTGTACGCGCCGGGCGCGCCGGGATCGCGTCCAAACGCGCAGAGCTTGCAATGGGCCACGCAGACGTTGGTGGGATTGATGTGCCGGTTGACGTTGTAATAGGTGATGTTGCCGTGGCGCTTCTCGCGGATGAAATTGGCCAGCCAGCCGACGGCCAGCAAATCGGGCGTGCGGTAGAGGGCCACGCCATCGTCAAAGGAGAGGCGTTCGCCCGCCAGCACCTTGTCGGCGATGGGTTTCAGGCTTGCGTCAGTGAGCGTCAGTTCAGCCACAATATTCTCTGCTTGCTAAGATGCCACCCGGAGGCGGCCGCTACATCCATTTTCATTTCAGAAGCTGCGAACAATTCAAACGCGCCAAACCGCCGCTGCGGCGCCCCAGAACACCAGAAACAGCATACTAATATAGCCGTTCACGGTGAAAAACGCAGCGTTCAGCCTGCTCAGATCATTCGCTTTGACCAGCGAATGCTCGTAGCCGAGCAGCGTAGCCACGACGACGATTCCAGCCCATGCTGGCCACGGCAAACCGAAACTCGCCGCCAGCCAGCTCAACAGAAGCACCACGCCCCCATGCATTACGCGCGCGATCATCAGCGCGGCGGCAACGCCAAAGCGCTGGGGCACGGAAAACAGCCCGGCCTGCTTGTCGAATTCGATGTCTTGGCATGCGTACAGCACGTCAAAGCCGCCGACCCACAAGGTGACCGCGGCGCACAAAATCAGCATGCGCCAATCGAGGCTTCCAGTGATGGCAATCCACGCCGCGGCGGGCGAAATCCCCAGCGCAAATCCCAGGAAGAGGTGCGACCAAGTGGTGAAGCGCTTCGTGAACGAATAGAAAAACAGGATGGCCATGGCTACGGGAGCAAGCTTCAGCGCAAGCGGGTTCAATTGCCAGGCAGCCACGAAAAAGAGCGCGACGGCGGCGAGCGTGAAAATCCAGGCAAACGAAACGGAGAGCGCACCGGTGGCCAACGCGCGCATCTTGGTGCGTGGATTTTCCTTGTCGTAACGGAGGTCGGCGATGCGGTTGAGAGTCATGGCGGCGGACCGCGCGGCCACCATGGCGACCACGATCCACAGAAGCTGGTGCAGGGTGGGCCAGCTATGTTGCTTGGCGCGCGCCGCGAGCAACGCGCCGGTCAGAGCAAACGGCAGGGCAAACACCGAGTGCTCAAACTTGATCATTTCCAGGATCGTGTGAATGCGGCCAGCCATCTCAGCCTACGACTCCGCCTTCATTGCGGGCGCGCTGCCGGTCCAGCGATACATTTTCTCCTGAGGCAATCCGGCGTGCGCCAGGACGCGGCAAACATATTGCGTCACGACATCATCAATCGTTTTCGGTTTGTGATAAAACGCCGGCACCACGGGCATGATGACCGCACCGGCCTGCTGTGCCCGCAGCATGTTTTCCAGGTGGATGCGGTTGAATGGAGTGTCTCGCACGCAGAGAATGAGCTTGCGGCCCTCCTTGAGCATCACGTCGGCGGAACGCGCGACGAGGTCATCGCTGGTGCCGTTGGCAATGGCCGCCAGCGCGCCCATCGTGCAGGGCACGACAATCATGGCGTCAACGTCGTAGCTGCCGGAGGCGATGGAGGCGCCGACATCTTTATTCGAGATGGTTTCAGTTTTTTTCGAGGCGCGCCCCAGAATGCGGCTGGGAAGTTGACGCAAATCTCCGGAGGTGATTTCCAATTCTTCGGCAAGCAGGCGCTGGCCGGTCTCCGTTACGACCAGGTGCACGCGCGTGACGCGCGAATCGTCTTCCAGGAGCGCCAGCGTTTTTTGCGCGAAAATGGCCCCGCTCGCTCCGGTCACACCAACGGTGATGGTCTGTGTTTGGGCTGAAGTCATGGGATTTGCGCGGGTACAAACAGTCTGGCAACGCCCCGCCGGCAAGTCAAGCCGAGGCCGGCGGAAACTTCGCCTCCGCCGGCTATGCTAGACTTCCGGAGGAAGGAAGGCCATTTTATTATGAGCACTGCCCCAGTCGACGTTGTGCTCGCCTTCATGGAACGGATTAACGCGGCGGATGTGGAGCAACTCTGCGCGCTGATGACCGAAGACCACGTATTCGTGGATGGACTGGGGAACCGCATACAGGGCCGGGAAGCGATGCGCAAGGGTTGGACCAGCTACTTTCGCATGTTTCCGGATTACCGCGTGTCGCACGCGGAGGTTTTTTCGCACGGTGATGTAGTGGCGTCGTTTGGCACCGCCGAAGCGACTTACGCGGTGGAAGGACAACTTCCGAAGGAAAATCACTGGAGCGTGCCGGCGGCGTGGCGAGCTGTCGTGCGCGACGGCTTGATCGCGGAGTGGCAAGTGTACGCGGACAATCAGGCCGCTAGAAAGATTATGGGCTGGCCCAATCCATAGTATGGGCAGCGAGAACCGTTTATGAACGAATCCGACGTTCGCAAATTACTGGAGACCGTAAGCGGGGGGAAACTCTCGCCCGAAGCAGCGCTCGAGCGGCTGAAGCATCTGCCTTTCGAGGACATTGGCTTCGCGAAGGTGGATCACCATCGAGCGCTGCGGCAGGGCTACGCGGAAGTGATCTTTGGCAAGGGCAAGACGCCGGCACAAGTGGCGGAAATTGCGCGCACCATGCTGAAGCACAAAGCGTCGCGGAGCAATGTGCTGGTGACGCGTGCGGACGCGAAAATGTTTGCCGCCGTGAAGCGCATCAGCCGCGGCGCGAAATTTCATCCCCTATCCGGCGTGATTACCGTCGAACGCACGCGCGAGATTACCGGCAAGGGCACGATCCTGGTTGTTTCGGCGGGCACCAGCGACATTCCCGTGGCGGAGGAAGCGGTTCTGACAGCGCAGTTGATGGGCAACCGCGTGGAGCAACTCTTCGACGTGGGCGTGGCGGGGATTCACCGGCTGCTGGAACACCGGGAACTTTTGACCAAGGCCCGCGTGATCATTTGCATCGCGGGCATGGAAGGCGCGCTGCCGAGCGTGGTGGGCGGGCTTGTCGGCGTGCCGGTGATTGCCGTGCCGACGAGCGCGGGCTATGGCGCGAGCTTTGGCGGCGTGGCGGCGCTGCTAGGAATGCTGAACTCGTGCGCGTCCAACGTGACCGTCGTGAATATTGATAACGGATTCGGCGCGGCCTGCGTGGCGTCCTGCATCAATCGCTTGTAGAGTCTCTCCCCTAAGCGAATCCTGGAGTCTTGGAACATCCTGCGGGTGAAAGTCCCGCTAAATCGGCGATGAGGCAGCCAGTATGACCTTCAGGACACCGGATCGTTGCGCATAGGCGATGGCCTGGGGTGCATCTTTCAGCGCGAAGGTGCGCGAGATGAGCGGCGTGGGGTCCACCTTGCCGGAACGCAGCAGTGCGATGGCCTTGGCAAAGGGGCCGCAACGCGAACCGACGACGGTAATTTCCTTTACCACAATCGGCCAAGTTTCCACGGGCGCCGCGCCGTGGAAGGTGGATTTCAGGAGCAGCGTGCCGCGCGGCTCGGTGATGTGCTGCGCAAGAGTCAAGCCGGTGGGTGAGCCAGTGGCTTCGACGACCAGACGATAATTTCCCTTCACACGCCGCAAGTCGCTGGCGTCGCCGCGAACTTTCTTTGTGGCGATTCCCGCCTTGCGCGCGTAAGCAAGCTTGTTCACATGTTTGCCATAAAGAACGACGCGCGTGCCCGAGGCCTGCAAAACGATGGCAATGAGCTGTGCCAGCTTGCCGTCGCCGAGGACCGCGGCGGTGGGAAACTCCCGAATGTTCAGTTGATCGAGGATCTGGCACGCGGCGGCGAGCGGTTCGATGAAGACCGCCTTCATGTCACTTACGTTTTTCGGAACGACGTGAAGATTTTCCAGCGGCAGGGCGAGGTATTCCGCGAACGCGCCGTCGTGCGCAACGATTCCCAGCACAGTGCGGCGGCCACAATGCGTCTTCAAACCGCGCCGGCAGAATGCGCACACGGGCTTGTAGCCATAGGCGGAGCAGGCCACATTGATCTCGCCCGCCACGCGCTTCCCGAGCCAGCGCTCTCGCGTTTTGGCGGAGACGCCCGCAACCTGCATTACTTCGCCGACAAACTCATGCCCCGGGGTGCCGCGAAACTGGTGATAGCCGCGCAGGATTTCGATGTCGGTATTGCAGATCCCTGCGAAGCGAACGCGAATCAACGCCCAGCCGGGACGCAGCCGAGGCAGCGGCTTTTGCACCGCGACAAGACGATTTTTGGCGACCTGAAAAGAGAGCATGGGCAAAGTATGGCGATAATTAACGCAATGCGGCAAACAGAGATTGCAGCAGCGCCGGCTCCTGCTCCGGAAATACGGTGCGCAGGTCGAGCAGCAGCCGATCGTCCTCGATGCGCGCAATCACGGCAATTCCCGCAGGTGCTTGCCGCAGTCGGGCTTCGAGTTGGACCGTCGAATGACGAGCGCTGGTGATGCGCAGCACTTTCGTGGGCAACGATTGCGCGGGAGTGGAGCCGCCGCCGACCAGCGAGCTGCCATCCGCGATTTCGATTTCGGCGTCCGACGCGGCGGCTTGTGGCTGGAGCGCGTCGCGGAATTTCTTCGTGCGCGCGGCTATTTCTACGAGCGGCAGGCGAATCATGCGTTGCGCGGGAATGTCATTCCACGCGCCGCGGAGATACGCGCGCAGGGTCACCTCCAGCGCCGCAATCGTCAGCTTGTCCACGCGCAAGGCACGGAAGAGCGGATGGCGCCGCACCTTGGCGACGAGTTCCTTCTTCCCCGCGATGATGCCGGCTTGCGGCCCGCCCAGCAATTTGTCCGCGCTGAAAAGCACCAGCGAAAATCCCGCAGCGACACTTTCGCGCACGGTGGGCTCCGTGATGCCGCTGGCGGAGAGATCGGCGAGGCATCCCGATCCCAGATCTTCGACGACGGGCAAACTGGTGCGCGCGCCGAGTGCGATCAAGTCCGCCACTTCGGGCTTTTCCGTGAATCCGGTCACGGTGAAATTCGAGGGATGCACGCGGAGAAGCAGGCGCGTTTTTTCGTGGATGGCGTTTTCGTAGTCGGCGAGCCGCGTGCGGTTCGTCGTGCCCACCTCGCGCAAGACCGCGCCGCTCTGCTCCATGATTTCCGGGATGCGGAAGCCATCGCCAATTTCGATCAATTCGCCGCGCGAGACGATGACCTCGCCGCCGCGGGCCAGTGCCGCCAGAGTCAGCAGCACGGCTGCCGCGCAATTGTTCACCACAATGGCCGATTCCGCACCGGTCAGGCGCTCGATCAGCCGCGCCGTGTGCACATCGCGTTTCCCGCGCGCTCCGGCCTCCAAATCGTATTCCAGATTCGAATACTGCGTGGCCGTGCGGCGAATCTCCTCCACCACGTGCGCGGAAAGAGGCGCGCGGCCGAGATTCGTGTGCAGAATTACGCCAGAGGCGTTGATCACCGGCTGCAGGGACGGGGCGAATTCTTTCTGCATGGCATTCACGATGCGTTGTTCGATGGCGGCGGGGTGCAGAACCTCATCGGTCAGCGCTTCCCCGGAAGTGATCTCGCGCCGCAATCCTTCCAGAACCTCGCGGGTCGTTTCCACCACGAAGCTGCGCTCCACCTCGCGACAGAGTGCTACGAGGCCGGGGCGGAGGAGCAATTCATCCACCGACGGCACGCGGCGAAGGAGCGCCGCCTGCTCGGAGGAAAGCGGCGATTTGGTGCGGGAGGCCATGGCGACATTTGAGCACAGCGGGGATTGCGCCCGCAATCGGCCTGCTGCCCGGAGGGCCAGCCCGTTGCCCGGGTACCCGGTGTTTCATGCGCAGCGCCCCCGCCCTTCCTGGTTGACGCTTGCGCGCTGCGCCCCTAGCATGGGGGTTCGAGGGGACTCGCTCCATGGCCACCATCGACGAAGATCTGGCGCAACTTGAGCGCGATATCCGGCAACTGAAGATCGAGTACGACGCCTTCTTCGGAGGCGGCCGCAAACGCCCGCCCACCGAAATCGAATGGCGCATCGAGTTGCTGACGAAGCGCTACGCGGAACGCGGCGGGGATATGAAATACGGGCAGCGCTTCCGGTTCAACAACCTCGCGCAAACGTACGCGAAGTACAAGGACATTTTCCGGAAACGCCTGGCGCAGCGCGAAGAGGGGAAAGTTCAGCGACACTTTGGCGCTGCCGCGAAGGCCATCGAGGCCGAGCGCACCAAAACGCCGCCCGAACCAACGACGGCGGCTCCCGTTGCGGGCGCTGCGGAAGCGCAGGCGTTTCGCGTGGTGTGTTCAGAGCCGGAGAAGGAAACCGAGAAGGTCGATCAGCTCTACTCAGCTTTTCTGCAAGCCAAACAAAATGCCGGCGAAGAGACCTCTAAACTCAGCAAAGCCGGGTTCAAGGAATTCGTGCGCAAGAAGACCAAGGACCTCCAGGAAAAGAAGAACTGCCGCGATGTCGAGTACGTCGTGGAAGTGGTGGACGGCCAGGTCAAGCTGAAAGCCTTAGTGAAGTCCTAGTCCCGCGACGTAAATCCCACGCTCCCGCCGGTTTTTCCCACAGGCGGTACCTTTCCGAAACTCCGTTGCTCCGCGTACACTAATGGGTTCTTTTCATTAGCGGAGGATGACATGGGTGTGGAGCGCGCGCTGCTTAGCGTATACGACAAGACCGGCATCGTGGAGTTTGCCAGGAGGCTGGCGGCGCTGAAGATTGAGCTGCTTTCGACGGGCGGCACGGCCAAGCTTTTGCGCGAAGAAGGCATTCCCGTCAAGGACGTTGCGGAGTTCACCGGCTGGCCGGAGATGCTGGGCGGGCGCGTGAAAACACTGCATCCGAAAGTGCACGGCGGGCTGCTTTACCGCCGCCATCATGCGGAGGATCAGAAGCAGGCGAAGGAACATGGGATCGCGCCGATCGATCTCGTCGTGGTGAATCTCTATCCGTTTGAGGCCACGGCGGCGCGCGGGTACATCACTGCCGAGGAACTCATCGAGAACATTGATATCGGCGGGCCGACGATGCTGCGATCGGCGGCGAAAAATTTTGAAAGTGTGGCCGTGGTGACGGATCCCGCGGACTACAATCGCGTGGCCGGCGAGCTCGAGAGTTCGGGCGATACGACGCTGGCGACGAGGATCGAACTGGCGCGAAAAGTGTTTGCCACGACTTCCCGTTACGACGGCCTGATCACCACGGAACTCGAGCGGCTCACGGACCTCAGCGGCAAACTGGAGGTCGCGCCCAGGGCCAAGCTGCCCGAACGCGTGCACCTGGCGCTGCGGCGCAAGCAGGAACTGCGCTATGGCGAAAACCCGCACCAGGCGGCGGCATTGTATGTGCCCGCCGGGCGGCCGCCGGAAGGATTAGCCGCGGCGAAGCAACTGCAGGGCAAAGAGCTCTCCTACAACAACTACGTTGACCTGGAAGCGGCGCGCAGCCTGGTGGCGGAATTCGAGGGGCCAGCGGCGGTGATCATCAAGCACAACAATCCCTGCGGCGCGGCGGAACAGAAATCGCTGCTGGATGCTTACGTGAAGGCGTATGCCTGCGATCCCGTTTCGTCGTTTGGCGGGGTGCTGGCGTTCAATCACATTGTGGACGTGGTGACCGCGGAACAAGTGGCCAAGTTGTTCGTGGAATGTATCGTCGCGCCGGGCTTTGCGAATCGCGCGCTGGAGATTTTCGCCGCGAAGAAAAACCTGCGCCTGCTGGTTCTGCCGCAGGGCGGGTTTGAGCACGACAAGGAACTGCAGTTGAAGCGCATTCTGGGCGGCGTGCTGGTGCAGCAGCCGGATCTGGGCAATTTGCAGGGCGGGGAACTGAAGGTGGCCACCAAGCGCGCTCCAACCGATAAAGAGCTGGCGGATTTGCGATTCGCCTGGAAAGTTTGCAAGCACGTGAAGTCCAACGCAATTGTGTTTGCGAAAGAGGGCGCAACGCTGGGCGTGGGCGCCGGCCAGATGAGCCGCGTGGACTCCGTGAAAATCGCCACGGCCAAGGCGCAAAAATCGCTGCAGGGCAGCGTGGTGGCCTCCGATGCGTTCTTCCCGTTTCCGGATGGCGTGGAGGCGGCGGCCAAGGCGGGCGCCACAGCGGTGATTCAGCCGGGCGGTTCGATCAGGGATGTGGATGTGATTGCCGCGGCTGACCGGCTCGGATTGGCGATGGTGTTCACGAGCATGCGGCACTTCCTGCACTGAGAGCCGGCTACCCTGGCCTAGCCGCGCTCTGCTCCGCCTCCCACACGAACCAGTGGCGCGTTCGGTTGCACATCTTACAGACGGAGAGCATCACAGGTACCTCGATCAACACGCCGACAACCGTGGCGAGGGCCGCCCCGGAGCCTGCGCCGAAGAGGGCAATTGCGGTAGCGACCGCCAGCTCAAAGAAGTTGCTTGCCCCGATAAGCGCTCCCGGCGCCGCAACCTTGTATTCGACGTGAAAGAGCCGCATCAAGGCGTAAGCAAGCGCCGAATTGAAATAAACCTGAATCAGAATCGGCACTGCGATGAGCAAAACGTGCAGCGACTTGCCCATCAGGTTGTTCGCTTGAAACGCAAAGATCAGGATGAGCGTGGCCAGAAGAGCAAGAATTGTGACCGGAGAGAATTTGGGAAGCAGAACGTTTTCAAACCATTCCCTCCCCCGGCGACGCAGAAGCACCGCCCGCAGCGTAGCGCCGATCGTTAGGGGAATCACGATGAAGGCCAGGACCGACAGGAACAAGACGAGAAACGGAACGGACAGGGAAGAGGCGCCTCTCACAAGAAAGCGGACAATGGGCGCGAACAGGAAGAGCATGATCAGGTCATTGAGCGAAACCTGAACCAGCGTGTAGGCTGGGTCTCCATCCGTAAGATGACTCCAGACAAAAACCATGGCCGTGCACGGTGCGGCGGCGAGAATAATTGTTCCGGCGATGTACTGGCTGGCTTCCGCGGGGGAGATCCACGATGAAAAGATATGGCGGAAGAAAAGCCAGGAAATCAGCGCCATGGAGAAGGGTTTCACCATCCAGTTGACGAATAGTGTGATCAGCACTCCCCTGGGTTTTCGCCCTACCGCCTTGATTGCCGTGAAATCCACCTTCATCATCATCGGAATGATCATGAGCCAGATGAAAACGGCGATAGGCAAATTGATGTGGCTGCCACTGCCGAATTCCATTTCCCGAAGCTGCCCGACCAATCCGGGAAAGAGTTTGCCAAGCAGCACTCCCACGATCATGCACAAGACGACCCAGAGACTCAGGTAACGCTCAAAGAAGTTCAGCTTGGCGGCAGGGCGGCAGTAATTCGTCGCGGAAGAGGAGCTAGGCTGAGTCATGATTCACGGCCGATGCGGTCGATTTCTTTTTTTAGGGCGAGGGCGGTGAGGCTGGCGAGCGGCAGGCTCAGGAACAAGGTGATGCGGCGGTCCAGGGTTACAAAGGCATCGCGAAACGCGCGCTCCATCTGATCAACGGTACCCACCACCGCAGCCGGGTCGGGTACGCCCCAATGCGCGGTGACTGGCTGGCCCGGCCACACGGGGCAGACTTCCGCCGCGGCATTGTCGCAGACCGTAAAAACAAAATTCATTTGCGGGGCGCCGGGCTTGGCAAATTCGTCCCAGCTTTTGCTGCGGAGGCCGTCCACGGATAAGCCGGCAGCTTCCAATTGCTTCAGCGCAAACGGATTGACGCGCCCTGTGGGATGACTGCCTGCGCTGAAGGCGCGGAAATTTGGCTTGCCCATATGGTTTAGGAGGGCCTCGGCCAAAATGGAGCGCGCCGAATTGCCGGTGCAAAGAAACAGAACGTTATACACGCGTGGCATTGATCTAGCTCAATTGCAGCAAGTGGGGCCACAGCAGGAAGCCGCTAGTGGCTTCTTCGCGCGGATGAAGGCGCTCATGAATTTGTCCTTGATTTGCGGGCCGACGATTTCCGGATCCAAGCCCGCGGCGACGAGGAATTTGCGCGCTTCTTCGACCTGGTAGATGCGCGTGGGTTCGACGTCGATGGAGGCGAAGCCCGCTGCGGCGAGCTTTTCGCGATACTCGGTTTCCTGAAGTGCGCCGGCAATGCAGCCAACCCATAGCTCCATGCTCTTGCGGACGGAAGAAGGCACTTCGCCACGAATCACGACATCGGAAACGGCGAGGCGGCCGCCGGGTTTCAAGACGCGGAAGGCCTCGCGCAGGACGCGGTCCTTGTCTCCGGAAAGATTGATCACGCAATTGGAGATGATGACGTCCACGGAATTGTCCGGCAGAGGAATGTTTTCGATGACACCCTTCAGAAATTCGACGTTTTCGACGCCGGCCTTTTTCTGATTGGCCCGCGCCAGCGTGAGCATCTCGTCGGTCATGTCCAGGCCATAGGCTTTGCCGGTGGGGCCGACGCGCCTGGCCGAAAGCAGCACATCAATGCCGCCGCCGGAGCCCAGATCCAGCACCGTTTCCCCCGGCTGCAATTGCGCCAGTGCAGTGGGATTGCCGCAGCCGAGCGAAGCCGCCACGGCATCCGCGGGCAGCGCCGCCTTTTCCGAGGCGTCGTACAAATTGCGCGTGATGGGGTCGCAACCGCTCAATTCCGCGCCGCCGCCGCAGCACGCGGTTTTTCCCGCAGCTACCTGCTTCGCCGCCGCGCCGTATTTTTCCTTCACCGCATCCTGAATGTTGCTCATGACATTGCCTTCCTTTTATCTTGAAATTTGCACAATCGATTCCGCAGGGACGACGCGATTGCGCGTGCAGCATTCCTCGTACAAAAATCCCAAGACCTCGCGAAGCGCATCCGTGTTCGCCGTGTACCAGAGGAAGGTGCCCGCGCGGCGCACCGAAACCAAACCGACTTGCCTCAGCTTTTCCAGATGGTGCGACAGCGTGGAAGCGGGAATCCCCAACTCCTCCTGTACCTCGCCGGCGACCATTCCGGTGGGGTGCGCGGAGAGAAGCAAACGCACAATCTGCAGGCGCGGCTCGGCGCCGAGAGCGGCAAAGCGGTCGGCGCATCGGGTGACGAGAAGGGGATCGGGCTTCCTCATATTTCCATAATTGCAGAAATACGGTAGAAAGGCAACTCCTCCTCAACCCTTTTTGGCCGCCCCGCATCTCATTTCTGGGTCCTGCTGCCGGCCATCGAAACGCCCGCCTTTTCGCTTTTGACCGCGTTTCCCGCGCATGGGATACTTACTTCTCCGGGACTTTCTATGAAGCTGAACCGAATTGCCTTCACCCTTATTGTCGCCGCCCTCGGCGGCTTGACGGCGCTGGCGCAGTCACCCTCCCCATCGGTTCCACCCGCCCAAGAGAAACTCTCTCCCCGCGCCGAGGCTTACTACAATCTCGCGCTCGGCCATATTTACGAGCAACAGTATGAACTGACCAGCCAGAACGAGTTGGCCAGCAAAGCCATCGAGGCCTACAAGAAGGCCTACGCCATCGACCCGCAATCCCCGATCATCGGGGAGCGCCTGGCGGAGATGTACTGGAAGGCGCAGCGCGTGCATGACGCCATGGTCGAAGCCAACGAAATCCTGAAGCGCGATCCCAACGATTTAGCCACGCACCGCCTGCTGGCGCGCATTTACCTGCGCAGCCTCGGCGATATCAACGGCTCCGGCGTGCAAACGGAGATGGTGAGCAAAGCCATCGCGGAATACAGCGAGGTCCACCGCCTGGACGCGACGGATCAGGAAGCCGCTTTGTGGCTGGCGCGTCTCTACCGCCTGCACAACGAGCCGGACAAAGCCGAAAAGGTGCTGCTCGGCATGTTGAAGGATGATCCGGAGAATGAAGCGGCCGTCGAGCAGCTTACGCAGCTCTATCTGGACGAGAACAAATCCGAAGAGGCGATTTCGTTACTGGAGGGCATGATTGCCCGTTCGCCTTCCGCAACGCTCGACGATCTTCTCGGCGATGCGTACACGCAAACGCACGAATACGGCAAGGCCGAAAAGGCCTACCGCAAGGCCGTAGATCTCGATCCCTCGGAGCTTGGGCATCTGCGTGGCCTGGGCCAGACGCTTCTTTCCGAGGAGAAATATCCCGATGCGCTCTCGGTGTATCAGAAGCTAGCCGATCTGATGCCCGATGACGCGGACGTGTACCTGCGGATGGCGCAGATTTACCGCGAGCTGCATCAACTGGACAAGGCGGAAGAAAGCATCGTCAAGGCGCGGCAATACGCTCCCGGTACTGTCGAGGTGATGTACAACGAGGCGATGATCTACGAAGCGCAGGGCCGCTTTGAGGATGCCATCCGCGTGCTTTCCGATGCCGTAACCGGACTCAAGACGCAGTCCACGGTGCTCCCTTCGCGCCGCCGCGAGCTGGCCATACTTTACCAGCAACTTGGCGGACTCTACCGCGACACGAATAACTATCAAGCGGCCATCTACACCTTCCAGGAACTGGGTCACCTGGGCGAAGAGGAAGACCGCCGCGCGCGCATGCTGATCATGGAAACCTACCGGCAGGCGAAGGATTTGCCGAAGGCGCTGCAGACCGGAAAAGAAGCGCTGGCGAAATATCCGATTGACGCGGCCGTGCGGGCCACCTATGCATTGCTGCTCGGCGAAAACCAGCAAGCCGACGAGGGCGCGAAGCTGCTGCAGGCGAATTTGAAGGGCACGGCTGCCGATCGCGAGCTGTATTTGAACATTTCGCAGATCTACGAACGCAGCCACCGCTACCAGGAAGCGGAGGAGATGGCGCACAAGGCCGAGGCGCTTCCGGGCGATCCGCGCGAGAATGAGATGACGTGGTTCCTGCTGGGCGCAATTTATGAACGCCAGAAGCAGTACGACAAGGCCGAAGAGCAGTTCAAGAAAGTGCTGGCGGTGAATCCCAAGAATGCGGAGGCGCTCAACTATTACGGCTACATGCTGGCCGATCGCGGCATGCGCCTCGACGAAGCACGCGACATGATCCAGCGCGCTCTGGATCAGGAGCCCTTCAACGGCGCGTATCTTGACAGCCTTGGGTGGACCTACTTCAAGCAGAACAAGATCGAGGATGCCGAGGCGGCGTTGCGCAAGGCCGCGGAGCGCGAGCCCCACGACCCCACGATCCGCACGCATCTTGGCGACGTTTACGCCAAGCAGGGGCGCATGGATCTGGCGGCGGCGGAATGGGAGAAGTCGCTGAGCGAATGGCGGCGCTCGCTCCCCGCCGATCTGGAGAGCGACAAAGTCGCGGAACTCGAAAAGAAACTGGGCCAGGTGAAGCACCGCGTGGCGCAAAAGTCGCCCGTGGCCGATTCGAAACCCTGAGACAATCGCATGCGCGAAGTCCGTATTCCGGCGTACGCAAAGATCAATCTGCGTCTTGAAATCCTCGGCAAACGCGCCGATGGCTACCACGAACTGCGCACCGTTTTTCAGACGGTCTCCCTCCACGACACGCTGTGCTTCCGGCCTGCCCGCGAGGCGGGGATTTCGCTGCTGATCCGCGGAAATGAGGCCCTTTCCCGGGAGGCCGCGGAGAAGAATCTGGTGTACCGCGCGGCGAACGCCCTGCGGCGGGAACTGAAGATCCGCTCGGGTGTGGAAATTACACTGCAGAAAAATATCCCTGCAGGCCGCGGGCTGGGTGGCGGGTCAAGCGACGCCGCGGCGGCGCTTCTGGGGTACCTGCAATTCACGCGCAAGCGAATCGAGCCGGTGCGGCTGCTGGAAATCGCCGCGGAGCTTGGCGCGGATGTGCCATTCTTTCTGTTTGGCGGGCGCGCGCTGGGCGTGAGCAAGGGCGACGAAATCTATCCTCTGCCGGACCTGGAGAAGCGCACACTGTTGATTGTTTCGCCGAAAGAGATCCACGTGCCGACGCCGGATGCCTACCGCTGGCTGCATGCGCCGGAACTGGCTTCCTTGACAAAAGCGGCGGCGAACCATAAACTACTTAGGTTCTGTGCTCTGTGTTGGAGCGCGCAGGAAGAGAGCCTCGAGAACGATTTCGAAGCGGCGGTCTTCCAGCGTCATCCCCGGCTTGCGCAAATCAAGCGGGGGTTGCTCCGTGGAGGGGCGTCAGAAGCCTTGCTGGCTGGTAGCGGTTCGGCGGTGTTTGGAGTGTTCCCGAGCCCAGCAAAGGCGCGCCGAGCCGTTGTCGGGTTTCCGCACGACCAGGCCTTTGTCTGCGAGACACTCTCGCGGGCCAGGTATCAGCGCTTGACGAAAGGCGCCTGGGCCGGTTGATCCGCAGCGTTGCTCCGCTTTCTGACTTCCCATTCCTTATTGCACTTTGCCCAGTCCGGGCCATTTTCTGTGAGACGCGTCACCGCAGAGCGGTGACCGGAGTGAGCGCGGCGTGAACGACGAGCGATTCAAGATTTTTGCGGGGACTGCCAATCCGGTGCTGGCGGAATCGATCTGCAAGCATCTGGATGTGCCGCTGGGCCAGGCGCTGCTTGGGCGGTTCAGCGACGGCGAGATCTATTTTCAGGTGCTCGAGAATGTGCGCGGCGCCGATGTGTTTGTGGTGCAGCCGTGTTGTTACCCGGTGGACAACCACTTGCTCGAGCTGCTGCTGATGATTGATGCGTTTAAACGCGCTTCGGCGTGGCGCATCACCGCGGTGCTGCCGTACTACTGCTACGCGCGCCAGGACCGCAAGGACAAGCCGCGCGTGCCGATATCCGCGAAGCTGGTGGCCGACCTGCTGGAAACGGCGGGCGCGAGCCGCGCGCTCACGCTGGACCTGCACGCACCCCAGATCCAAGGCTATTTTGACGTGCCGGTGGATCACCTGTACGGCTCGCCGGTGCTGGTGGATTATTTCCGGAATAAGAAGCTGCCGAACTTGACCGTGGTATCCCCTGATGCGGGCGGCGTGGAACGCGCGCGGGCGTTTGCGAAAAAGCTGGGTGCGCCGCTGGCCATCGTGGACAAGCGCCGCGTGGACCTGGATGTCACCGAAGTGATGAACCTGATCGGCGACGTGAAGGGGCGCAGCACGCTGATCGTGGATGACATCATTGATACCGCCGGGACGCTGGTAAAGACCGCCGAAGCGCTGCTGCGCGAAGGCGCGACACAGGTTTTTGCGGCTTGCACGCATGCGGTGTTTTCCGGCCCGGCCGTCGAACGCATCGAGAATTCCCGAATCACCGAAGTGGTGGCGACCGATTCCGTGCCGCTTTCGGAAGCCGCCAAAAAACTGAAGAATGTAACGATTTTGAGTGTTGCGGATTTGCTCGCGCGCGGCATTCGTTCGATTCACGAGGAAACATCCATCAGCGAGCTGTTTATTTAGGTTTTTCCGGCGGGGAGTAACGCCGGAGGAGATTCCAGGAAGGGAAAGAAGCCATGGCTCAGATTATCGTCGAAGGGGCGCCCCGCACCGAACGGGGCAAAAACGAAGCGCGCCGCTTGCGCGTAACCGGACAGGTGCCAGCAACTCTTTACGGCGGAAAGGGAGGCCCGCTTTCGCTGGCTTTGAACACCAAGCAGTTGACGGCCATCCTGAGGTCGGAGTCCGGGCACAACACATTATTTGAGGTGGACTTCGCCGGGAAGAAGGAACCCGCCATCGTGAAGGATTGGCAGGTGGATCCCGTCAGCGGGAAGCTGCTGCACGTGGATTTGCTGCGCGTGGCGATGGACGTGCGCATGAAGGTGAAGGTGCCGGTGCACACGTTTGGCGAGCCTTCGGGCGTGAAAGTGCAGGGTGGCGTGTACGAAGTGGTGACGCGCGAAGTGGAAGTGGAATGCCTGCCCGCGGACATCCCGACGGAGTTCAGGATGGACGTCAGCGGCTTGATGCTGAACCAGAGCCTGCGCGCCAACGAGCTGCCGATCGACAAGAGCAAGCTCAAGCTGCTCACCGATGGCAACAGCGTGCTGGCGCACGTGGTGGCGCTGCGCGTCGAGGAAGAGAAGCCCGTGGAAGCGGCGGTAGTTGCTGTGGTCCCGGCAGAGCCGGAAGTCATCAAGAAGGGCAAGAAGGAAGTGGAAGGCGAGGAAGGCGCCGAGCCCGCCGAAAAACAGGAAAAGAAGAAGTAACACTGTTTGGACGGCCTCGCGCGAAACATCATGCGGCTCATTGTTGGCCTTGGCAATCCTGGCCCGGAATATCAGTGGACGCCGCATAACCTGGGTTTTCTGGCGGTGGACGAAATTGCGAATCGCGCGTCCATCCGCGTGGAGCGGCCGGAAGGCAAGGCCCTGGTGGGGCGCGGGAAAGTGGCCGGGGAGGAAGTGATCCTGGCCAAGCCGCAGACGTACATGAACCTCAGCGGCATTTCGGTTCGCGAGCTGCTGGGGAAGCACGAACTGGAGCCCGCGGACCTGCTGGTGCTGTTCGACGAGCGCGATCTGCCGTGGGGCATGATCCGCATCGGAGAACGCGGCAGCCCGGGAACGCACAACGGTGCGAAGAGCGTGACCAGCGCCGTGGGCACGCCGGAATTTGCGAGGCTGCGGCTGGGCTGCGGCCCCGATCATCCGGTGAGCGATCTGGCGGAGTATGTTTTGCGGCCGATGAAAAAAGCCGATCTGGAAGTGGCCGCGGAGATGGTGGCGGAGGCAGGCGATGCGGTGGAGTTGCTGTTGACGCAAGGCATCGCGGCGGCGATGAACAAGTTCAACCGGCGGGTGCCGCCGGCGGAAGAGAAGTGACCGGTCTTGCGATCGGGTGAATTAGAAAAGAAGGAAAACGAGGTCATCATGGAAGAGCGTTTGTACGATTTGATCTTCATTATCCGCCCGGCCACGCCGGAAGAGGAAATCAAGAAGGTGCTCACGACGATTGAGCACGCTTGCGCTGAAAAGGGCGGGAAGATCGAGAAGACGGAGCAATGGGGCACGCGCAAGCTTGCCTACAAGGTGATGAAGCACCGCGAAGGAATTTATGTGTACCAGCAGATACGCACGAATCACGGCGAACTGGTGCATGAGCTGGAGCGCCGGCTGGGCGTGCAGGACGCAGTCATCAAATATCAGACCGTGCGGCTCGACGAGGATTTGAAGCGCCAGAAGAAGCTGGCGCAGAAGCGCGAACAGCGTGCCGCGCGGCGTCCCCGCCGTTCGACGGCAGCAGCGCCGGCCGAGCAGTCCGCCTCCAGCAAATAAGCGCTGGCCGGGGATATTCATGCCGGTGAACGCCGCGACGCGCCGCCGGCAACGTTTGAGTTTGGTTTGGAGCTCCGCTGCCTAGGCCCGGAGCCACTTCGGAAAGGTAGGAAGGTATGTCAGAGGAACAGAAACAACCGCAAGCCGCGCCACCCGCCACACCCGCGGTACCCGCTGCGCCTGCTACGCTGGCTGCCCCGGCTGCGCCGCGCGAAGCCCGCGAAGGCGGACATGGCGGTGGTGGAGGACGCCGCGAAGGTGGTCCCGGTGGAGGACGCCGCGAAGGAGGCCCGGGAGGTCCGGGCGGGCCAGGCGGTGGACCCGGAGGTCCGCGCCGCGGCAAGCGCCAGTATTTCCGTAAGAAGAAAGTCTGCAAGTTCTGTGTCGAGAAGATGGACTTCATCGACTACAAGCGCGCGGACATACTTTCGCAGTTCGTGCAGGAGCGCGGGAAGATTCTGCCCCGGCGCATGACCGGCGTCTGCTCGCGCCACCAGCGGTGGTTGGGCGAGGCCATCAAGCGCGCGCGCAATATCGCGCTGCTGCCGTTTGCCGGGAGCGCGGCAGGCACGCAAGCGCCGCGTGTGGTCGAGGCCCCCAAAGCTTAGCGCGGAATATAGCGCACTGGATTGGCGGCGAGCGGCTAACTCGTCATTCCGAATGAAGTCCGCGAAATGAGGAATTCCTCTTTCGCCTAAGAGAATCGCCAAAGGAATCAGGAGATCGTTATGCAGATCATTCTTCAGGAAGATGTGGATAAGCTCGGCAACCGCGGCGACGTGGTCACCGTGAAGCCGGGTTACGCGCGCAATTTTCTTTTGCCGCACAAAATGGCCATTGAGGCCACCCCGGGCAACATGAAGGCGCTCGAGCGCATTCGCGGCGCGCTGTCGAAGAAGACCGCAACGGAGCTGGACTCCGCGAAGAAACAGGCGGAGCTGCTCACGGGCGTTTCGGTGAAGTTCACGCGGAAGACCGGGGAGAACGACCAGATGTTCGGCTCGGTTACGACCGGCGATATTTCCGACGGGCTGAAGGCGCAGGGCTTTGGCATCGATAAGCGCCAGGTGCAACTCGTGGACCCGATTAAGACGCTGGGCGAATTCCCGGTGACCATCAAGGTGTTCCGCGACGTCACCGCCGAGATCAAGGTGTTCGTCGGAAAAGAAACATAAGCCGCTTCCTACCATTAGTTCGTTATTTGGGGCACCATTCTCCGTGCCCCTTTTTTGTTTTTCAGTTCTTAAGCACGGGTAGTGGGTCAATTTGCGATTAGGTGACTCATGCTTATCCGGTTGTTTCAGCAAGCCACAATATGTTGTGGTCAGTCTTGGCTGGGTGGCTTGGAACGGTCCGTCTAGTTCGCATCTCCTTGTAGGTCGTGGACTTGTGCTTGGTTCCGAGTCC